>Ga0193728_1000054_pt1 | contig 45961 bp, 38 predicted proteins | sample U1c1metaG_FD_143037 | JGI IMG/M metagenome (GOLD analysis project Ga0193728, IMG submission 143037) | Soil microbial communities from a riparian zone of the East river system, Colorado, United States - U1c1 | ecosystem: Environmental > Terrestrial > Soil > Riparian zone | place: USA: East River... | reverse complement strand
AGTTAGCCTTTGAAGTTGAAGTTAGCTCTTTGAAGTTGAAGTTAGTTCTTGAAGTTGGGCGACCCATCCTTGCGGTTTTTGCAAGGGTGGGCTTTTTCTGAGCTTTTGAACTTGTCTTTGAACTCTTGCCTTTGAAGTTCGCAGGCCTCGTCGCAGCTTTACAGCCGAATTATTGGCGCACTACCGAGACTTTAGCGCTAGGCACTTCCAGACGCATCAGCCGGTGATTCGAATCGAGCAGTAGTATCACTTCAAGATCAGCTGTCGTCACCCGCAATCCTTCATAAGACTTTCCATCCAGCGTTGTCGAGCCCGTAGCTTCCACCGAAATTGTTCCCGGCGTTAGATCTTGCGGGATCAGCACAGGAAAGGTTTGCGTTCCGCGTTTCGACCAGTCATACAATTTCGCCAGCAGCGCATACTGGTGATACAAATTGTTGTCCAGCACCGCAATCACTGGGGCGTTGAACGAAAGGTCTTGCTCGAATGGGCGCGCTCCCTGCATCTGCAAAGTAATTTTCGCGGTGCCGTTGGAAAAGACCACATGTGCCCCATTGGTTTTGTCAGCGCGCGACGTCCACTCGTAGCTGATGGGTGCACCGTCCGGTTGCAACATCAACGTGCCGCTCACGCTGGTGGCCGCCGTGGTTCCCGGCACCTTCAGTTCCGTGGTCCCTTTTGCGAGCCAATTGTTTCCCGTTTGCGTAAGCTCGAACTGCTCGCTGCCGATCGTTTCCCCATTGAGCTGAATGACCAGCTTCCCTTTGTCCGGACTAAAAACTGTCGCCCCGCCGGCGGCTGCACCACTGTTCGCCAGCACCAACGCGGAAACGGCGCAGATCAAAATCATCGCAATTCCCGGCATCAAATGCATTTTTGCCGATGCTCTGCTCATCTGCACCTCCATCCGTCTCAACCTCAGGATTATGGTTTCTCCACGACTAGGTGCTCTTCCCCCGCGCCGCCGCCCGCGATTCCACGCCGCAATATTTCCGCCACTACCGTGGCAGGCTCCCCGGAACTGTCCACTCGATAATCTGCTTGCTCGTAGGAAGGCAGCCGTTGCGCATGCAACATTCGAAAGCTCGACTCATCGCGAAACAACGGCCGCCCCGGCATAATCATGCACCGCGACAGCAGCGTCTCTATGGGCGTGTCCAGCCACAGTACGGTTACGCCGGCGGACCGCAAAAATTCCGGGCATCCCGCTTGCGCATACGTGCCCCCACCCAGCGCGAGCACTGTGCTTTCTTTATGTTCCGACGCACGCCCCAGCGCGGCCCGCAGTTGATCCGCCTCCATTTGCCGAAACGCCGTCTCGCCCAATCGTTCAAATATTTCCGGAATGGCCAACCCTGCGGCCTCTTCGATGCGCGCATCGAGATCTACGAATCGCCAGGCAAGTTGACGCGCCAATAGTGTGCCCACGGTAGTCTTGCCCGAGCCCATAAACCCTGCAAGGCATATAATCTGTACACGGGCGCGCGGCCCGCGCAAAGGCGGAGGTTGTGTCACGTTTATTTGGCGAGAAAAATCAATCCCGCTTCAGAATGCGGATTGTACCACTGTAGGAGGAAAGTTCGACCTTCGCGAAACCCATGCCCACCGTGCCGAAAAGCCCCTTGGAAAATTTCGAGGCCATATGTTTTACGCCGTGCGAATCGGGCTTCAGATATTCCGCCGCTTGATTATCCACCGTGCCGGTTGCCGTTTGCGCGTTCAAGTCGAAGGAATCGCTGCCGGAAAAGCGCACTTCCACTAAACCTTTTCCGCTGCGCATGCTGTAGAGCCCGGTGTGCACGAAATCGCCGTCAAACAAAATATTTCCGGTCATGGTGCGCAGCTTTACGTTACTCAACATTGGTTGCAACACTTGAGCGCTGCCGCTGATGGAGCTGAATTCCAATTTTCCCGCGCATTGCGTGCACACCAGCGAACCACCCGTGGTAGTTACGATAATGTAGCCGGAAACTTCTTTCAGATGTACGTCTCCCGCCACGCTATCAAGGGTCATGTCGCCAGTTACCTGCTCGACGTAGATTAATCCGGTCTGAGTCTTAAGCTGCAGTTCCGTTTCTTCCGGAACCGTCAACTGAAAGTTCGCTTCCATGTCCTTGGGGTTGGCGCTGGAATCGACAACACTGGAGGTTACGTCGATGCGATCACCGGCTTGTTCCGTTTCCACGGCAATCTTCTCGGACGCCTTCGTACCCGTCACCACCACTTCAGAATTTTTCCAGGACTTCACTTCAATGCGCCCGTTGCCCACGTTGCGGATCACCACCACGGGCCGGCCCTTGACGGCAAAGTGTTTTTCCAGTCGCTGCGGCGCCGCGTCCGCCCGGATGCCAGGCCACAACAGCACTCCCGCGCCGATTACCGGCAGAATTGCACTTCGCCTCAACACCGTCGATAGCTTCATCTCAGTTCAGGCTCCCTCCGCGATCCATCATCGCGGACAGTAATTGCGCTTTTTGTTGATATGCATTAATCAAATATTCGCGTGCCAATTCATCGGAAGGAACTTCCCTAACGCGACGCTCGCAATCGGCAATGAACTCATTCACTTGTTGCAAATTTTGCCGCAGCGAAGCATCCACCGCGGAAGTCGCCCCGGTGCTGGCCAGCTGCATGTTCGCGAGATCATGCTCTTGCTGGCTCAAAGCCGTGACCGTCGAAGCGTAAGGATCTTCCTGTACCTGCATAACCTGCTCGCGCGGCTTACTGCCCAACAAAAATGCCACCACGATCATCACCATAGCCACTGCCGCGGTAGCCAGGCTGCGATTCCGGAATAGCTCCGCGAACGATTGCCACCACGGTGCCCGGTCGCTCGAAAATCCGCGAATAGTCCCTTCGCGTACCAGTTCATTTCGAATGGAAATCCAAACATGTTCAGGAGGATCAAGCTCGGCGGGTAGTTGGTGCGCCAATGCCACGATGCCGGTCAGGTCGTCAAAAAAATGCTTACAGGCATGGCACTCAGAAAGGTGTTGGCGAGCAGCTGCAGAAAGTGGCGCCAAACCCTCTTCTTCAAAGAATACTTCTAATTCCCTGCACTGCATTGCACATCACCCCGCGGAAAGGACACTGGATGGCTTTCCGCCCCACTTCTCGAGCGCATAATACCTTAATTGCGCCCTATTCTAGCTCAATCCGTCTGTCCCGTCTGCGTTTTCGCAATCTGGCGTTCATTTCTCGCTTGCTCTCGGACTTCCTCTTGCAGCAAGTCACGCAACCGGGTTCGAGCCTTATGCAACTGCGACTTGGAATTGCCTACCGAGCATCCCATGATGTCTGCAATCTCGTTATGCTCGTAGCCTTGCACATCGTGCAGCACGAACACGGTGCGGTATCCCGGAGGCAGTTTTTCAATCGAACGTTCTAGATTGACCCGGTCTACCGCGCCCGTCAGCAACAAGTCCGGCGCACCTATATCTTTTCTCGGCCCTCCGGTCTCTTCGTCTGGCTCCGTCGTTTCTTCCAGAGAAGCTACCGGGAGCGTTTTCTTTCGCAAGCGCATCAGCACCACGTTAACGGTCATGCGATGCAACCACGTCGAAAACGCCGATTCGCCTCGAAAAGTTCCGATCTTGCGGAATAGCTGCAGAAACGCTTCCTGCATCAAATCTTCCGCATCGCTCGGATTACCCACCATTCGCAGGCACAGTGCGTATACGCGGCGACCATGGAGCCGGTATAAAAACTCAAAAGCCGCAGCATCTCCCGCTTGGGCCAGACGAATAGCGTCCGCCTCACTCATCGTCTTCGGCGACTGTGAACCTGTCGCTTGTTTTGGCGATTGTGAAACAGCTGGAACGCTCGGATCGCTCGGTCTATTCCGGGCCAACGGTCCAACAGCGCATCCACACGTTCGGATGCACCGTATCCCTCCTAGAGTTGTCCTTGCAATAGCCGGCATTGCCCTAAAGTACAAACCCGCGGCCACGGGTTTTGTTCCCCGAAGTGATGCCACGGGAGGCTGCCGGCAAGCAGGCTTGGTTATTTTCCCGCGCTGTGGGCTATACGTCTATGCCGTAAATCATGATTCGCTAGAATGTCACTTTCCTGCGTTGGGGTTCTCCATGCTCCCATTACAGATTTCTGGAAGTTTCCCAGCTGATCGTCTGGCAGGGCCCGCAGGAATGACTTCAACAACACGATCGTCTCCCTCAGGCAAGTATTGAGATCATAATGGGCCGCATCGATTGTATTCCATAGCAGGAAGGGATCAGTGGATAAGCCCGTGCCCAATTCTTCCGCGCTCGCGCAATACTCTTTCCCCAGATTTTCTACCATTTCCAGCAAGGTGCCCAATTTATGCAAAAACTGCGTGCGTTGCGATAGCAATACTTTGCTCAGTAGCCCGCTCATGCGCGCCGATCGCTGTCCTCTTACCGTTTGAAAGTTCTGTGAGTCGAGAGGAGCGGCATTCGGTACTGTGCCGTAATGTTTGGCATGTTCGCTCAGCACCCGAATCAAAGATGCCAGCGGCTCGGTCAGCCGCGCGCAAAGGCTCGGCGTTACATTCACTGCTTGGCAACACATCACTAGCCGGCCTTCTCGACGCAATGCTAGAGCTTCGTCGAGGGACACACTAAGCATGCCGTACGCGCATTCCAGCCTTCGTACGTAAGCCGTAAAAACTCTTAATTTTTCTTCCGGTAGGCGGGCACGCCAGTCGTCTTGCACAGTGCCACGACGACCTGAGAGGGGGCTGTCGGGGTCTCTCAAGTTGGGTTCTCCTGGGGGACAGACTGGGGATTATAACAAACTACGCGAGCCGAGGCCCGTTTTATTAGTTCTCGCTGCCTTCGCGATCGGTAGGCCGGCAAAAACCGACGAAATTGCACGGTCGCAAGAGACCCAATTGTCGGCTCGCGAGGTGCCATCCACATCCTGACTTGGTTGCTTTCACGCCAGCTTAGTCGAGATGCGCTATTGCGGCGCACCCTTCCATGGTTCCTTGCTCAACTCCGCCATTGGCCGCTATACTCGCCCTCCAACACCTGAAAGGATATTTCCCGTTTGCAATTTGAGCCTCGCGACCAGTTTGAGCAGCGCCACAAAAAGCTTGAGCAGATTCAGCGGCTTGGCTTTGATCCATTTCCTCGCGAATTTCGCTGGACCCATACTCCCGCGGAGCTTGTCCACGCATATTCGCAATCATCCGCAACCGACCTCGAGGCTAATCGTCGCGACGTTCGTGTCGCCGGACGCATCGTTTCCATTCGCCTGATGGGCAAGGCTGGTTTCGCCCATCTTCAAGGCAGTGGCAGTCGTATCCAAATCTATGTGAAGAAGGATGTAGTAGGAGAGAAAGGCTTCGAGCTTTTTCACCTGCTGGACTTGGGCGATTCCATAGGGGTGCGCGGCCATCTGTTTCGCACCCGCACAAATGAGCTATCCATCTTTGTGGAAGAGCTCTCCTTGCTTTCCAAGGCGCTCTTGCCCTTGCCCGAAAAATGGCACGGCTTGAGCGATGTCGAACTGCGTTATCGCCAGCGCTATCTGGATCTTATTGCGAATGATACGTCGCGCCAGGTTTTCACCACCCGTGCTCGCATTATTCAGGAGTTGCGCAAATTCTTCGATTCCAGAGGATATATAGAAGTAGAAACTCCCATGATGCATCCTATCCCCGGCGGCGCTACCGCCCGTCCATTCGTAACCCATCACAACACGTTGGACATGGACCTTTACTTGCGCATCGCCCCGGAGCTCTATCTGAAAAGATTAACCGTCGGAGGTTTTGACCGCGTTTACGAGATCAATCGCAATTTCCGCAATGAAGGAATTTCTACGCAGCACAATCCCGAATTCACCATGCTGGAATTTTACGAGGCCTACAGCAACTATCGCGATTTGATGGACCTCAACGAAAACCTTTTTGCGCTGCTGGCGACCAACATCACCGGTTCTACAACTATAAAGTACGGGGAATACGAACTCGATTTTGCAAAATTCGAGCGTTTCTCCATGCGCGAAGCCATTATCAAATATTGGCCCGCGGACCTCCAGCCCGCACCGGCGCTGCAAGAATTTTCGCTGCCCGAAGGCCCTGCGGCGATCGGCCGCCGCTACAACGTGTGGGCCAAGACTACTGGCGCTCCGTACGCCGCGGCAAAAGGAAACTTAACTCCCGGTGAATGGACCGGACTGTTATTCGAAACCATCGCGGAAGACAAATTAATCCAGCCCACCATCCTTTACGATTTTCCTATCGACATTTCGCCGCTATCTAAGCGGAAACCTGATGACCCTTCACTCGTCGATCGCTTTGAGATTTACGTTGCCGGAATGGAAATCGCCAACGGCTTCTCCGAGTTAAACGATCCCGCGGAACAGGAGCGCCGTTTCCTGGCGCAAATTGCGGAAGGCGGCGAGGATTCTCCCAAGCGCCTCGACGTGGATTACATTCAAGCCCTTTGTTACGGCATGCCCCCCACCGCGGGTGAAGGCATTGGGATTGACCGTCTGACCATGCTGCTGACCGATTCCAAATCCATTCGCGACGTCATTTTATTTCCTCTATTGCGTCCCGAGCTCCCAGAATCTCAATCTCAAGAGCCAGCCGCGAATCCCAGCGAGAAAGCGTAACCAGCAGGGCCTTCCATGCGCTTTGAATGGTTTGTAGCCCGGCGTTATCTGCGGTCACCCCACCGTCCCGCGGTGCTTCGCTTGGTCACTTTATTTTCGATCATCGGCGTGGCCGCCGGCGTCGCTACTCTTGTCATTGCCCTGGCCATGAATACCGGCTTCCGTGAAACGCTCCAGGATCGGTTGCTCGGCGTGACCGCCCACATTTCGCTCACGCGTCCAGGTTCCGGCGGCATTCGCGATTACGAATCACTCGCGAACAAATTTTCCTCCATGCCCGGTGTGCGCTCCGTCACTCCGGCGGTGTATCAAACCGTGCTGATGTCTTTCGCCGGTCAATCGCGTGGTGTCGTGACCAAAGGTATTGACCCAGAGCGAGAGCGTCGCGCCGACGAAGCGCTGCAGCGCATTGTTGCCGGTCAACTTGATTTCTCTCCGGACAAAGATGGCATCGGCGCGCTTCTCATCGGAAAACAACTCGCCGAGGAATGGAAACTTTCACCTGGCGACTACGTGACCTTGATGAGCCCGCAGGGCCGCTTGACTCCCTTTGGCTTGCTTCCGCGGTCGCGAAGATTTCGCATCGCCGGCGTTTTCGATTCCGGCTTTTACGATTACGACCAGAATTGGTGCTTCCTCACTCTGGCTGACGCGCAAAATCTTTCCGGCGGCAGCGAGGCCGTCAATGTTTTGGAATTTCGCCTGAATAATCCGGAAAACGCTGCCTCCATCGCAAAACAAGTTGTGAATAATGCCGGCCCCGGCTTTGCGGCTTCCACGTGGATGGAGGAAAACCGCGCCTTATTTCGCGCTTTGCGAATGGAAAAATTGGTCACCGCCATCTTCATTGGCCTGATCACTTTCGTGGCCGGGCTCAACATCCTGGTCGTGCTTTCCATGACGGTGACCGATAAAGCCCGCGACATCGCCGTTCTAATGTCCCTCGGCACCCGTCGCGCGCAGATTCGAAAAATTTTTCTGTGGCAGGGAATTAGCATCGGCGCTGTGGGAACACTTCTGGGTCTGGTGGTGGGCTATCTGTTCGCTTTTATCGCCGGTTTTTACCATTTAATTCCGCTTGATCCACAGGTTTATGCCGTGCCCTACGTTCCATTTCATCCCAGCTTATTGGACGGTCTATGGATCACCCTCATCGCCATGGCTATCTCTTTTACTGCCACCATCTTGCCAGCCCGGGCCGCCGCCAGCCTTCTCCCGGTTGAGATCCTGCGTTACGAGTAAAAAGGCGTTCGATTGGTGCGCAATTTGCTCCTAGATACTGCAGAGGCGAGGCGGGCCCGCACCGGTGCAACCCTCAACCCGCTGAGTTCCAAAAAGCCCTCTTCAATCAGTTGAAACAAAGGATGTTAGTAATGCACCAAAATGGTACCTGAGAACTTACTTTCGCGAACCATCCAGCTAGGGCAAAAAAAGGAACCCTTTTGTCCTGTTGTGCTGACAATCTTGGCAAGCTTTTCGCGATCACAGTGTCAGCTACAAACAGCACCATCGCCGCATCTAACTAGCTACGGGGCGTGGCGAGCATCGTGCAAAGCAGCAACCCACGCAGAGATGAAATGACCACAGCAGATGCAAACTCGGGTCTTGGCGTCGCGCAAGTTGTGGACACCGCACCGCATCTCGCTCCGGTTGTGTTGGAAGGTCGCCATCTGAAGAAAAGTTACGGGCACGGTCCGAAAATTTTGCCGGTTTTGGTGGACGCCAACATCACTTTGCACAAGGGAGAGATGATTGCCATTGTGGCCCCATCCGGCGCGGGTAAAAGCACTCTCCTGCATTTGCTGGCTGCGCTAGACATGCCGACGAGCGGTACAGTATACTTCGCGACGAAAGCTATTGAATCGAATCAAGACTCGTTGCTCGCGGAATTTCGCAATCGGGCCGTTGGATTTCTCTGGCAACGGCACCAGTTGCTGCTTGATTTTACGGCCGAAGAGAACGTGGCCATGCCGCTGTTGTTGCGCGGCGAAAATTTCACGTCTGCGCAGGGGATGGCGCGGAAGTGGCTTGCGGAGGTTGGCTTGGAAGCTCGAGCCGGCCACCGTGCAGGGGAACTCTCCGGCGGGGAACAGCAACGCGTGTCGATTGCCCGGGCGCTTGTCACTGGGCCGGCGGTGTTGCTGGCAGATGAACCGACGGGGAACTTAGACGAGCAGAATGCTTGGGCTGTGTTCGAGTTGTTGGTTCGGTTGCACCGCACGCTGGGTTTGACGTCGCTTATCGCGACGCACAATCTGGCGCTCGCCGCGCGATGTGATCGTGTTCTAACGCTGGAGCATGGCGTTCTTACCACCCGCAAGGCTACGGCCTCTGCGAGTGAGACCCCCGGGGGAGAAGCGAGCTAACGTGTTCGAACGCTATACCGAAAAAGCACGTCGCGTTATTTTCTTTGCAAGGTATGAGGCCAGCCAATACGGCAGTCCTTACATCGAGACCGAGCACCTCTTGCTCGGCTTGATGCGCGAGGATAAAGCCCTGGCCAATCGCTTCTTGCGCCAACAGGGATCCATCGAGTCCATCCGCAAAGAGATTGAAGCCCGCATCACCATTCGCGAGCGCATCTCGACCTCCGTGGAAGTTCCTCTCAGCGCGGAATGCAAACGCATCCTGAATATGGCTGGTGAGGAAGCGGAACGCCTGGGCGTAAAACACGTGGGTACCGAACATTTGCTGCTCGGAATCTTGCGCGAAGAAAAATGTTTTGGCGCTGAGATTTTGATGGAGCGCGGCCTGCGGCTCTCCACTCTGCGTGAAGAATTGGCCCGCACGTCCGGTGAGAAGACCACTGCTGCGCGCCCCAAGGAAACTTCTCTATTAGCGGAGTTCAGTCGCGACCTTACCCAGGCTGCTTCCGAAGGTTCGCTCGATCCGCTCGTCGGCCGCGACGGCGAAGTGGAGCGGGTGATCCAGATTTTGTGCCGCCGCACCAAAAATAATCCTGTGCTCATCGGTGAGCCTGGCGTCGGCAAAACCGCCATCGTCGAGGGCCTCGCGCAGCGCATCTCGGATGGCGATGTGCCGCCCTTTCTCGCCGACAAGCGTATCCTCTCTCTCGATCTTTCCTTAATTGTCGCCGGCACCAAGTATCGTGGGCAATTTGAAGAGCGCCTCAAAACCATCATGAAAGAATTGATGGAGAGCCAGAACTCCATCGTCTTTATCGACGAACTCCACACTCTCGTAGGCGCAGGTTCCGCGGAAGGCTCGCTCGACGCCGCCAACATCCTTAAGCCCGCGCTTTCGCGTGGCGAAATTCAGTGCATTGGCGCTACCACCCCCGGCGAGTATCGCAAGTCCGTCGAAAAGGATCGCTCTCTCGAGCGCCGCTTCCAATCCGTGAAAGTCCCCGCACCCAATGAAGAAGAAGCTGTGCAGGTGATTACCGGCGTTCGTGAGCGTTATGAAAAATTCCACGCCGTCAGCTATACCGATGAAGCTTTGAAATATTCCGTCTACCTTTCGAACCGCTATATTCCAGATCGCTTCCTTCCAGACAAGGCCATCGATTTAATCGACGAAGCCGGAGCGCGCGTCAAGCTGCGCCAAGCCTCCGTCCCTGAAGAAGTCGGTGAAGTGCAGAAGCGCGTCAAGTTCATCACTCATCGCATGGAAACCGCCATCGCCAATCATGAATTTGAGAAGGCGCGTTTTTACTCCGAAGAAGAGCGCAAGGAAAAAGAAAATCTACGCGGTCTACGTGAGCGCTACAAACTAGACGACGCCTCCACCGGTATCGTTACCCGCGAAGACATCGAAGAAGTCGTTTCGCGCTGGACCGGCATCGGCGTCTCCTCTATTAAGGAAGACGAACAACAGAAACTTCTGCGCATCGAGCCCGAGCTTCACAAGCGCGTCATCAGTCAGGACAAAGCCATCACCGCTCTTGCTCGTGCTATCCGCCGCAGCCGCGCCGGTTTGAAATCGCCTCTGCGTCCCGTCGGTTGCTTCTTTTTCCTGGGGCCCACCGGTGTTGGCAAAACGGAAGTAGCTCGCCGCCTCGCCGAGTTTCTTTTCGGCTCGGAAAAATCTCTGGTGCGCTTCGACATGTCCGAATTCATGGAGAAGCACTCCGTTTCCAAACTGATCGGTGCCCCTCCAGGCTATGTCGGCTATGAAGAAGGCGGCCAGCTCACCGAGCGCGTTCGCCGTACTCCCTACTCCGTCATTCTCCTGGATGAAATTGAAAAAGCTCATCCGGACGTCTTCAATATATTGTTGCAGGTCTTCGAAGACGGCCAGCTCACCGACGGTCTTGGCAATACCGTCGATTTCCGCAATACCATCATCATCATGACTTCCAACCTGGGAGCTCGCCATCTGCAACGGCGTACTTCCATCGGTTTCCAATCCGGCGCCGACGAAGCCGGACAACGCTCCATGGAAGAATTGGTGATGAACGAAGTGAAGCGCGCGTTCAATCCGGAGTTCCTCAACCGCTTGGACGAAGTGATCATCTTCAATCCTCTCGCCGATGAGGATCTCCTTAGAATTATCGACTTGCTCGTTGGCCAATTGAATGACACCCTGATTCACCGGCAAGTGCAGATTGTTGTTTCACCGGAAGCACGGCAGTGGATTCTCGAGAAAACGTGTGCGGACCGCAACTACGGTGCGCGGCCGCTGCGGCGGGCTTTACAGAAGTACGTGGAAGATCCGCTCTCCGAAGCACTGATTCAGGGTGGAATTCAGAGACCTGCTACGCTGCAGATTTACGTTGCCGCGGAGGGACTCTCTTTCCGGCCTGTTGACGAGGCAACCCCTGTAGTTCACTAACGAATCTGACACCAAACGCGCCGCCGGAAGGGTTTGACCTTCCCGGGAGCGCTTAGCTGCTCGACGCCGGCCCACACCTGGTCCGGTAGGAGATGAACATCTTGGGTTTGGGGGCGCGGCCTTGAGTACTTCAACGGCCGCTCAAAGAAGAGAAGTCTGTGTTTCTCACGGAGTTTTGACGGGCCGGGTCCAATGCATCGCGATACTTATACTGCTCTTCGCGATTACTTCACCCGCCGCCTCGCGAAACAATTCCGGCGAAGACGCGTCCCCTCTTTCATCCCCGCAGCAATCTACTCCTAGCGATCAATCGCTTTCGACTCCGGCTGCACGGTCGCCGGCCGTTCCGGTAACGCACGCCGTCATCCAGCGCATCGAGTTCTCCGGCAATCGCCGCATCCGTAGCGACACCTTAAAAGCTCGCATCTTCAGCCGCGAAGGCGATAACTACAACGAAGAAACTTTGCGCCGCGACTTCCAGGCGCTTTGGAATACCCAATTTTTTGAAGATGTAAAGCTGCGCGTCGAAGATTCGCCCGACCGCGCCGACGCAAAAATTATTATTTTCGACGTGAAAGAGCGCCCGGTCATTCGCCGCATTCGCTATGACGGCATCCATTCCATCTCCGAGTCCGACATTCTCGACCGCTTCAAAGAGCGCAAAGTCGGCCTCAGCGTGGAAAGCCAGTTTGATCCCACGAAAATCAAAAAAGCGGAAGTCGTCCTGCGCGAACTGCTGGGTGAACACGGCCGCCAATTCGCCAAGGTCACCCCCCAGTACGAAAGAATCGCGTCCAGTAACGCAGTCATTCTCGTTTTCAAAATTGAAGAAGGCCCCAAGGTTAAAGTCGGCCACATCAAATTCACCGGCAATCATGCCTTCAGCGATCGTAAGTTGATTCGTTCCATGCGTCACGATCGTCCCTATGCTATTCCGCTCTATCTGACGGAAATCGCGGTCCTCTCGAAAACCTACGACCGCGACAAGTTAACCGAAGACCTTGAAGTCGGCGTGCGCGGCCTTTATCAGGACAACGGCTACTTCAAAGTAATCGTCAAAGATCCCATCCTGGAAAATGTCGATACCCCCTCTTACAAACTTGGCGTTCCCTTGCCCTTCACCGCCCACGGCATCGGAAAAGCCGTCAACATCACGATCCCCATCGAAGAAGGCGACCGCTACCACATGGGCACTTTGAAAATTGTCAGCGCCGACCCCGACAAAGCCTTGTCCCTCAAAGTGGAAGCCCTCAAGACCATTTTCCCTTTGAAGCAAGGCGACATCTTCGCCACCGACAAACTTCGCAAAGCCCTTGAGAATTATAAAAACGCCTATGGCGAATACGGCTTCATTGACTTCACTGCTGAACCGGGCATGGACATCGACGACGACAAGAAAATTATCAATTTGACTTTGAAGTTCAACGAAGAGAAGCAGTACTACGTCCGCCGCATTGACTTCAGCGGCAATACCACCACCCGCGACAAAGTCATCCGCCGCCAGTTGCTCATTGATGAAGGGCAACTGTTCAATAAACGCGCCTGGGAATTGAGTATCCTGCGCCTCAACCAACTCGATTATTTCGATCGCATCGAAGCTGACAAAGCCGCGGAATTAAAGCGCAACACCAAAGAAGGCACCGTGGACATCAACTTGAAGGTCAAGGAAAAGGGCAAGCAGTCCATTGGCTTGCAGGGCGGTGTCAGCGGCTTATCTGGTACCTTTATCGGCCTGACTTACCAGACCAACAATTTCCTGGGCCTCGGCGAAACCTTGTCTTTCTCCGCGCAGTTCGGCAACCTCCAGCGCGTCTTCCAGTTTGGTTTTACCGAGCCGTATCTTTTTGACCGTCCCATCCAGACCGGCTTTACCGTTTTCTCCAGCAAATATAATTTCGATCAGGCTCAGCAGCAAGCCCTGATAACCGGCCAGTCCGTCAGTATCAATCCGCAATTTATTCAGGATTACAACCAGAACAGCACCGGTTTCACTACCTTCGCGAGCTATCCTCTTAAGAAACGCCCGTTCACGCGTGTTTCGGTGACTTATGGCCTCACCCGCACCAACATCACGGCCTTCAACCAGGCTTCCTCAATTTTGTTCGAACAACTTCAATTCCGCAGTGTGGCCGGCCCCAGCGCGCTCAACGGCATCGTATCCAGCACCATTACGCCCAGCATTACCTACAACACCATAAACAATCCGCAGAATGCCACTTCCGGCAAAAGTTACTTTTATAGCCTGGGTGTTTCGGGTGGCCCGCTGGGCGGAAACGTAAACAGCATCTCCAATGTTTTCGATTGGAAGATGTATCGTCCTCATCACAAAAAGCGGAACGTAATTGGCATGCATGTTACCGCTGCCTATATCACCGGCTATGGCGGCCGGGAAGTCCCGCCGTTCAGCCGTTTTTATATGGGCGGCGAGAACGATATTCGCGGATTTGATATTCGCTCCATCTCGCCGGTTACCTTTATTCCTACATCCACCACGCAGCAGTTCATCTATTTGGATCCCACCACTCTGAGCGGCAATGGATCGCCGACACAGCGTTTCTTGAATGTGCCGGTCCTCGGTTACACCATTACGTTCCCGGGTGGCGACTTGCAGGGTTGGGGCAACTTCGAATATCGCATTCCCATTGCCGGGCCGGTTACCGCCGGACTTTTCTTGGACGTCGGAACCGTAGGCATTGTCCGCCAAAGTGCCTTGAAGCTTGATCCCACGGGCTTTGACAACTTGCTCACGCAGTTCCCCGGTGCCCAGTCGCAAGCCGGCTTGCAGCAGCAGCTTAAGATCGCCAGCGGCACGAATTTCCGTCCGCGCGCCTCCACTGGCGCGGAACTCGTCGTGCAGCTGCCCATTATTCAGGCGCCCTTCCGAATCTATTACGCGTTCAATATTAACCGGCTGCACGAGCAGATCATCGCGCCTCCGGACTACATCGAGCAGAGCGAGATCAATCTCATTAAAAATAATCCCGCGCTCAAGGATTTCTATAACTTCCAGTTTGCTCCGACTATCAATCAGTTTATCGCCAATCCGGGACGTCTGAATTATTTCGAGCCTTTGCGCACTTTCCGGTTTACCGTGAGTCGGACATTTTGAGGTTGGATTTCATTCGCGAATTTACTATAGCTAGCCGCGGCAGCTTCGCTCCGCGGACTTGATTTTTGCGCCGAAATGCGAAAAGTTTTTGGGGGAAACAGTGGGAATTAAGTTCGTGAATATTTTTAAACTTGCCGGGCTGGGCTTTGCCGCCGCCCTGTGTGTGTGGCTCGCCGGATGCGGCAGCGGTACTACTGCAAACGTCGTGGTAGTCACGGTCATCCCGTCGCCGGTCCTCCTGGTGGTGAATCAATCACAGACGTTCCTGGCCACCGTGACCGGTGCAACAGACACCTCCGTAACCTGGACTTGCACCTTCACCACCAGTACCACCCCAACGGGCACTACGACTCCGGTCGTGTCGGCCGCTGCTCCCTGCACCACCGCTCAAGGTGTCCTATCCAATAACCAAACCACTACCGTTACCTACACCGCCCCCGCTACCGTTCCGAATCCACCGCCCACTATCACCATCACCGCGACTTCCAACGCCGACAAGAAAAAAACCGGCACTGCCACCATCAATCTGGACTCCGGAATCCGCGTTACCGTAACTCCTGCTACCGCCACCGTCGCTACAGGTTCAGCTTTCCAATTCCATGCCACCCTCACCAATGACACGACTCCCAACGACGTCACGTGGCTAGTGATGCAGGCCACCTCGACCAACGCTATTTCCCCGACGGCGACGAGTTGTGCGCCAGGATGCGGCTCAGTCGACACCACCGGTTTGTACACCGCTCCAGCCACCGTGCCCGTCGTCGCTACGGTTGCCACTCCTACGGTTACGGTGATTGCGACCTCAAAACTCGACACCAGCCGCTTTGCAACCGCTACCGTAACCATCGTCCAGGCCGGGCCCATCAGTTTTTCAAACGTTTCGCCCGCTGTCGCTCCTCAGGGAGGCTTGTTTCAGGATATTTTCCTGACCGCTTCGAATCTCACTTCCAGCGGCGTCGGCGTCACCGTAAGTGGCGTTACCCCTCCCATCGATCAGCTCTCTCAGGTAAAGGTTATTTTTACTCCCGACAACTCGGCCTCTTCCATCGGTGCTCGGGTTCGCCTTAATGCTCAACAGCTCGCCGTGGCCGGATCATTCACCGTGAGTATCACCAGTACGAATGCCGCGAGCCCGGTGACCACTGTTCCCGGTGGAAACTTTACGATAAACGTTGTTCCTGTCACCCCTTCGGTAGTGGCTTCAAATCCGCAGAGCTTCCCTCAGAGTTCTCAGCTGGTACCAGGTTTTGAGACTCCTGCAGGCCCCTTTATGAGTATTGACGGCGGCTACTACGGTCCCCCTGGGAACCAAGTGGCTTCTGCACAGTTCAATGGCACAAATTTGGCGGCCATCGTAGACACCAACAGTCCACAGGTTTCCACGCCTATACGCCTGAACGTCACACTTCCAAATCTGGCGAATCTTCCAAGTGGTCCGGGCCTATATCCCGTCATCGTTACCAACAACAACGCTTCGCCATCCACCGCCTATACCAACATTGCCGTCGTCCCCGATTACGCCAACATCAACAAGCCCGGTGGGCTAGCAACTATAACTTTGCCCCCTGGCTCGGCACCCAGCGCTATCGCCGAGGACAGTGTTCTAGGCGTCGGGGTTGTCGCGGAAACTGGCACAAGTTCCATCCAATTTGTCGACATGCGTACTGCAACGCCCGCGCTGCTCGGCGGTCCAATTCCAACAGGAAGTATCCCACCGAGCACCGCGCCTGGCAGTCTTCCAACTGGCGTGGCCGTGGACGAAAATCTCCACATCGCCGCAGTGGTGAATTACGCGGACCGCAGCCTGTGGATTTTTCAGATCCCCACGCCTCCAGCGGCTCCGTCGGCAACGCCGCTCGGCAAAATCGATCTCAGCACGCTAATTCCGTCAACGGCGCCCACAACTCCTCCAAGCGCTCCGCCATTTCCGTATTCGGTGGGCATCGATTCCCAAACTCATCGCGCCATAGTCGCTTTTGCCTCCACTAACGTTGGGTTCATCGTCAATCTCGATCCGACTCAGCCCGCCTCGGTGTGTTTGTCAGGCCAGCCGCCAGCCTCCACGCCAACCTATTGTCCCATCGCCTCGGTAACCCTGAATACCGGTTCGAATCCCCAGATCGCTCTCGATCCTCGCGTCGATCTCGCCTACGTCACACCCGGCGGCGGCGGTAACCTATCCGTAGTGGATCTGCAGCACGTAGCCACCCAGGCCCGCATCGGCATTGCCTCCGCCACCAGAACGTCCGATGTCGTGACTATCACGACTTCCACGCAGCACAATCTGAACCCCGGCAATCCCGGCACCGTCTTGATTAGCGGCCTTCCGGCTGGGAAAAACGGCACTATCTTTGATGGTACCTTCAGCGTTACCAGCGTGATTGACGCCTCTACCTTCACCTATTCCCAAACCGCCGCGGACGATACCACTGCCAGCACCTCCTCCAGTCAGGGTTTTGTCACCTACGGTACGGCATTCCTCACTTTCTCCTTGAGTCCCACGGTCCAAGGCATCGCCATTAATCAGATCAGCCGCACTGCCGTTCTCGCGGATCCCAATGCGAGTGGCTCGCAGATCAGCTTTATTGACTCGCTGGACCAAACCGTTAGCTCCTTCACCCTGTTCTCCGAAGGCACTGGTCCCAACACAACCGGTCTGCCACCGGAATCTGGCGTAGCGGACGTGTCATTTCAGCCCTTCACCAATACCGCGGTGGCCTTCAATCCCGCGCGCAACGAAGTCTCCATGCTCGATCCGGTACTTTTGCAGCGCGACGCCATCGTGAAAACCGGGCAAAATGGGCTGAAAACTACCACCTTCACTAACTCTGGCGTGAACATCACGCTGAAACTCTCTGGTGCGCTGCAAGTGGATCCCGCCACCAACACCGCGCTGGTTGCAAATTCCGGCAGCGACAACCTGACCTTCTTCACCCTCAGCACCACCTTCAAAGCCGTTAACATCGAACAGGTTCTAACCCCGGCTATTCCTGGCGCACTGCTACCCCAAGCCGCCATCACCACCAGTGGCAGCACTCCCGGCGCTATCTCCGGAGTTCGCATTCTGGGTTCCGGTTTTGATGCTGGTTCCCTGGTTCGCCTGGATGGCCAGACTGTGCCCGCCACTTTCGTCAGTGCGCGTGAAATCGACGCCACCATTCCATCTTCATTCTTGACAGGTCCGCGACGCTTTGCCCTGGACGTAGTCAATAGCACCGGCGTCGTTTCCAACAGCACTGATTTCACCGTGATTGAAGCTGTTCCCATTCCAGCATGTTCCGGCACCGCTTCCGCGCCTGGTGCCGTGGCTATCGATCAGCAGCTCAACGTCGCCGTGGTCACCGACTCCGGTTGCTCCGACGCTTCTATAATCAGCCTGAAGTCTGACTCCACCTTCGGTACGTTGACTAATCGCATTGCCACCGGAGCGAGTCCTGCCGCTGTCGCCGTGATTCCCCGATACGGCTTTGCGGTCGTCTCCAACAACACCGCTGGCACCGTTTCCATTCTGAATCTCAATACCAACACGCAGGCCTCCGCAGACGTTTCCGTCGGCTCACAACCAAACGGCGTGGCCATCGATCAGGAAAACGCCTTGGCTCTGGTTGCCAACACTGGTTCGAACACCGTTTCTGCCATTGACCTCACCCCTTTGCTATCGGTGCCCGCGGGCACTGTCACCGCCTCCACGGTTGCCGTGAACCAGAACCCCATTGCGGTGGCCATCGACCCCGATCGCGGCACCAACAATCGCGGTGAAGCGGTAGTAACTTCGCTGATTTTAAACGGCTCTAACACGCCGTTTGGAGGATTGGACATAGTCGACCTGGGTGTGTCACCGCCCAGCAGGAATACTTCAGTATCGTTAAATTCTATTCAGGCTACGCCAACTGGCATCGTCTTCGATCCAGCCACTACCTTGTTCTATGCCACCTCGAGTCAAGGCAATTCGATCACCGCGCTCAACCCCGACAACGGGCTAACCCAGATCATACCCGTGGGCGTCAATCCCACTTCTCTGGCATACAACTATCAAAGCAGCACCATTCTCACCGTCAACGCCCTAAGTAACACCATATCCATAGTCGATTCCCAGACCTTTAAGACCAAAGCGACGCTCGGTATCAGCGGGTCGTCGCAATTTGCCGCCGCCATACATCCGCTCACAAACTTGGCAGTCATCGCCGATCAAGCCAACAACCGTGTTCTACTGTTGCCTTTGCCGTGAGTGAGTCCGGCCCGGCTTTCGTGCATTTTGTTTCCTGCTTCTGTCTCGCGCGTCTGTTTCGCGCATCTGTTTTGTAGGTCGCGGCTTTAGCCGCGACATAAAATTGAACCGGAAACACGGGGCTTTTTAGCCCCTGAAGGCCGCAACCATAGCCGAATTGTTACGAGGGTCCATCAGTCAACTATCGAGGAGTAAGACGTAGGCAAGAGCGAATGCGCGGAGTCTGTAACTGCATGTAGACATGTTTCTTCATTGCAGGTAAGAATTCGGCTAGCTATACTTCAAGGTTTGGATAGCTGCTGGACAATCGCCTGCTGCACATAGATTACTGCCATGTAAATTGGCGCGTCTTGAAGCCCTTCGGGGCCATCACAAGGAGAACAAAGTGAATTGTAGAAAGTTATTTTTTACCACCATTCTGGCCGGGGCCTTCTTATTCGGCGCGTCGGGTTCGGCCCTTCGGGCTCAGGGAGCCGCTGCGGCTGCTCCGGCCTCGTCCGCCGTTGCCGGTAAGATCGCTGTCATTAACGTTCGCCAGGCGATCGTAACCACTTCGGAAGGCAAGCAAGCGTCTGCTGAACTGCAAGCGCAATTCGCGACGCGGCAAACCGAACTGGAAAATCTGAACAAACAAATCACAGATTTGCGGCAGCGGCTGTCCGCTGGCCAAGCTACCTTGAGCCAGGATGAACAAGCTCGTCTGACCCGTCAGGGCGAACTGTTGGCTCGCCAGCTGCAGCGCAAGCAGGACGAATATCAGGAAGATGTCAATGCTTCACAAGGCGACGTGATCGACAAAATTGGCCGCAAGATGATTGATGTCCTCGACCGTTATGCCCGGGAGAATGGTTACGTTGTGATTCTCGACTCGTCCGCACAGAACACGCCGATCTTGTACGCTTCCAATCAGATTGACGTTACTCAGGACATCATTCGCTTATACGATCAGGCCTATCCGTTGAAGGCCGGCTCAGCCACGCCCAAGCCTGCATCCAAGCCCGCGGCCCAACCCGCTGCTCCCAAGCCGGCTCCGTCTCAGCCACCAGCCGCCAAGCCCTGATCGCTTTCGATCATCAGTAATGAAAAATCGCCTCCGGCTTTCAAACCCGGAGGCGATTTTTTTTCTCCTAACACTCAGCCGCTTTAGGGATTCTGCGGAGGAACATCCGGCTCTTCGGCCCCTTTAGGTTTGCTAATGGTGTTCTTGGTGTCCACGCCGAAGATCGCGTAATTCGATAACGTGTGCCGATGATGGTAGCGATGGTGATGCAATTCCAGATACATGTCTGCATACCACGGCAGCCACAGCTCGGTCTTGCCGTTTTGGAAATCAACCGGGCCATAGTCAATCGCCAGATGGTCCCGCGTCAATTCAAGATCCTTCATTGGGTCGCGCAAATCCGTTTCGATGTGCAACACCTGATAGGTTGTGGCTGCCACCCACACGCGGCCCTTCAACGGTATCTCTACCGTTTGCCTTTGTGTCTCCCACAACCTCAGATACGACCGCTGGTTTGGCTTTTGGCGAAAGTACACGAGCCACGCCGCTTTGCCTCTCCACTGCCCCAGCCCCTCGCAAGTAAAATCCAGCGTGTTGGCGAATCCCGGGCGGAACACATATACCCCCAGTCCCATCAATCCAACCGTTGCAAGCGACGTTGGAAACGAACTAGGTCCTACTCCTACTCCCCCGTCCCGGCTCTCTTTCAGGAATACCTGCCCGCCTTTGGCATGATCGATAAAAACCAGGTAAGAAAAATCGCGTGTTCGAAGAGCGCCGGGTTTTCCGTTGCGATCGATTTCTTCATGTTCGATGTGCTCGGAGGCCATGAACTTCTCAAAATTTTCGAGTTGTTCCGTCGAGGCCTGCGCCGTGCGATTCACTATGTCGGCCGCGGAACAACTCACGTCCCCGGCCACCCCCGGCTTGATGCTGTCTACATCCGATGGCCCCCAGGGGCGTACCGGCCCGGCGGCCAGATCACCACCAAGAGCAGTAGCAAGACTAGCGCCGCCTGGCCGCTCGCCCCCCGGCGCGGACACCGCCGCGCTCGCATGCGAAATCGCCGCGTCCGCTGGCTTATCAAGATCTCCAAGATCGCCTTTGGCCACCGCCGCGGCCGGATCTTTCGGATAGTCATGAATCACAACTTCAAATTCGTGTCGCGCCGCATCACGGTTGCCCTCGCCCGCGAGGATTTCCCCCAGCAGCGCATGCGCCATGGGGATTTTTTCCCCTGCCAGCTCGACGGCCTTCTGCGCGTGTGGCTTGGCGCTCGCATAATTCCGCTGCTGCAAAAATGCCGCCGCCAAATAGAACTGCGCTTGATACGACATGGTATTTGCGTGCACCGCTTTTTCCAGCGTGGCGGTGGCTTCCGGGACCTGCTTGCTGCGCAGTTGTATTTCGCCCAGCGCCAAAAGCGCGTGCTCATGTGCCGGATACAACGCGATCGCTCGTTCGAATCTCGCACTCGCCGCATCGGTATTCTTTTGGCTGGCTTCCAGTGTCCCCAACAGATATTGCACATCCGGATTTTGTGGCGCGCTCTCCGCGGCTTTCAATAAATGTTTTCGCGCGTCGTCTGCGTGATTCTTGTGCATCGCCTCAGTGGCCTTGTCCATCTCCTTCAAGACGGTCAGCGACACTTGCGTCCTCCCGCCCGCTGCCGCGCTCTCCGACGTCAGATGCAGATAAACGTACACGTATTGATTGCGGGACATCAGCGAGTCCACCACCAGCGCGCGCTCGTGCGCCGGTTTATAACCGGGAGCACTTACCTCGATCACGCAATCTCCCGCCGGAATATTCGAAAATTGTGCCAATGCTGTGTCTTTAGTGGGCCCGCTCATATTTACGCCCGCCAGCGGACACGACAATCTGACCGTGGCGCTCTCCGTGACCGGCAACCCGTTAGACTCCCGCACGCTCACATACACATTGGAAGCGGACGCCCCCACCACGGAATCGCCCGGGTGCATGTTTATCCCCCCGAGTTGCGCGGGCCCCTGATCGGCTTGCCCTGCCGCTCGTCCCGCAAATAGCAGCATACAAAATAAAACTTTGCTAAGAATGCGAGCCGGCATTGAGCAGACGGATAATTGCTTACGGGCGTTCATAGGTATGGCATCCATAGCGTTTCAAATAAGGTCAACACTTGTATTCTGCAAAATTGGAAATGGGTATATCAGGACGCCCTTAAAGAATACCCGAGCGGTGTTGGAAAGTATTGCAGTGATGTGGTGTCTCTGACAACGCCTTGGCTCTTACCGAGTGGACCCCTCTCAGCCTAATGGCGTATCACCCGATCGGAACGATCCCTCGCACACTACATCTACTTCGCGTCTTTCAGAATGGAACTCTTTTATGAGACTACAAAAACTTTTAACTATAGCGCACACTTCGGCAGGCATTTTGTCGAATCCAGAGAGGTATATCGTTTACGGCAGTTCGACCTCACTAATTTGCCCTGTGATTATGCTATCTCTCAAGGCGTTAAAATTGCGCCCGTGCCAGCTAGGCGCTCCAACGGCTTTGAAGAAGGCATCGTAAAAATCATCTTTCGTCTTCCAATCTGCCCCATCTAAAATGAGCTTCTTCATGCCAGCTTACATCGCTCCGATCATTTTTGGATCACCTGACATGAATGAAAGTTGTGGTACTGATCCTCGCACTCTAGATATGCTCGCCAGGAAGCACTCGTAGAATACTGCCATCGCATCGCCCAAGCTACCTCGGCCTGGCGCGAGTAACCTGGGATGGCCCAGCTGGCATTGGCGCTAGTTTCAGCGCCGCGCGCATTAATCTGGGCATCAATCGACCAACCAGGCCCCCGGGGCCGTATCTTGCATTTACCTTGCCGCGGGAATATACTCTTCTTTCGCTCTGAAGCGGGTCGCACGAATGGGTGGGCGCAAGCCCACTTTTTTGTTGCTCGCGGTTACAGCGCTAGCTGGACCGGCATAGGCCGGGGAGTCTTCGCTTGGATCTGGAAAAAGTCCGCCAGGCTGCCGAGCGGGTAGCGCGTTCGGAAGGTCTGGAAATCGCTGACGTCGAATGGAAGGTTGGAAAACAACGCTTCCTCCGGGTGTATATAGACCGTCTCCCGGAACGAACCGCTGCACCCGGCACCAGCGATGCCACGGACTTAAATGGCACTAACGCTTCCGATGTTGAGGAAGCGCCGCCAAGCAACCCCTACCCAAAAATTACTCACGGGGATTGCGAGCGCGTCAGCCAGCAGTTAAGTGTCATCCTCGACGTTGAGGATTTAATTCCGGGACCCGGCTATGTCCTGGAAGTCAGTTCGCCAGGGATGGACCGGGCGTTGAAAAAAGCGGCCGATTTTGAGCGCTTCCGGGGCCGTAAGGCCAAGATCGTAACCACCGAGCCGGTCGGCGATGCCAAGTTTTTTGAAGGCCGCTTGGCCGGAGTAGCACCCGGTAAAGTTCGCATCGAATTGCAAGGCAAGCAGGCGAAAGTGGTTGAAATTCCGCTCGATGCCATCCGCAAAGCGAACCTGGTTGTCGAATTCTAGATACGCGAATTTGAATCGTTGACGCGCGGAATATTATTCTCGCGTCGCAAGGACTCTTAGGAAGAGAAATGGCGAATCTGCTCTACCAACAGATTGAAATGCTCAGTCGCGAAAAGCACATTGAGCCTGAGGTGGTCGTCTCCGCAATTGAAGACGCCATGGTTGTGGCCGCGCGAAAGTATTACAAGACCGAAGAAGATCTGCGCGCCAAGTTCAACCAGGTGACCGGCCAGATTGATGTGTTTTCCGTGCACATCGTCGTTGAGCAGGTCACCGACTCCAACAAGGAAGTCAGCCTCACCGACGCCAAGAAAAAAAATCCCGAGGTGGAAGTCGGCTCGGAAATTATTCTTGCCAAGCCCACCGAAGTATTGGGACGCATTGCTGCGCAGACCGCTAAGCAGGTAATTCTGCAAAAAGTGCGTGAAGCCGAGCGCGACACCATCTTCACCGAATATCACACTCGCGTGGGCGAGCTCATCACCGTCATCGTCAAGCGCGCCGAAGGTCCCGACTTAATCGTCGACATGGGCCGCACCGAGGCTCGTTTGCCAAAGCGTGAGCAATCCAAGCTGGAGACCTACAACATCGGCGAGCGTCTTCGCGTGGTCATCAAAATGGTCGACCGCGCCGCCAAGGGTCCGCAGGTAATCGTCTCTCGCGCCGACGCCTCTCTGGTCCAGCGCCTTTTTGAAATGGAAGTTCCCGAAATTTACGATGGCACCGTGCAAATCCGGTTCGCCGCCCGCGAAGCCGGAGAGCGCACCAAAGTCGCCGTCGCCAGCCGCGACAAAGACGTCGACCCCGTCGGCGCTTGCGTGGGCATGAAGGGCATGCGCGTGCAATCCATTATTCGCGAATTGCGCGGCGAAAAAATCGACATCATTCCCTACAGCGAAGAAACCGTGGCCTTCGCGCAAAAAGCTTTGAGTCCCGCGAAAGTCACCCGCGTGCAGATCACCGACCCCGAGGCTCACAAGCTCGAAGTCATCGTCGAAGACTCTCAGCTCTCTTTGGCTATCGGCAAAAAAGGTCAGAACGTTCGTCTGGCCAGCAAGCTTATCGGCTGGGATATCGACATCAAGAGCGAAGAAGAAAAGCGCCGCGAAATCGAAGAACAGATGACGCGTCTCACCGCCCCCGCCACGCCGCTCACCTCTCTTGCAGGCGTCGGCGCCAAGACCATCGAAAAAATGGAAGCCGCCGGCATCAACAACGTCGAAGCCCTCGCTGCCATGACTCCCGAGCAGTTGATGGAGATTCCGGGCATCGGCGAGAAAATGGTCGACAAGATTTATCAGGCCGTGAATCGCTTCTACGAAGGCGGCGGCGAAGTCGCGGCTGCGACCGAAGAAGGCGCGGAAGCCGTGGAAAGCGCTGAGGGTTCTGAAGCAGTCGCCGAAGGCGAGCAAGCGTCAGAGGAAGTTGCGGAAAACTCCGAAGCTTCCGCCGAATCCGAAACTAGCACGGAAGAAATTCCCGCGAACGATGACGCCAGCGCGTCGCCCGATAATGAAGCCGCCGGAAATGTAGAAGAGGCCAGCGCCGAATCCACTGGCTCAACAAATTCTGAAAAATCGAAACATGTTACTGCAACAGAGGATGCCTCCGAATCCGCCCAGGGCGATACGGAGCAACCGGAAGAGGCTAAGTCCTGAGCGAAGCAAATCAAGTCCGTATTAACGAGTTGGCCCGCGAACTGGAAGTCAAAGCCAAGGCCATCATCGACCTTTTGCCCGGCTATGGCGTCACGGAAAAGAAGACTCACTCGAGTTCCATTCCTGAAGACGTAGCTGTAAAAGTTCGCGCAAAAATTAAAGGCGCCTCCGACGAGGAATCCGCGGCAGAGTCTGCCTCGAAAGCCGAATCCCAGGCGAAGGACGCAGCCGCGAAAGCAGCACGGACACGGACCGCCCCTACTGCGCCCGCTCCAGTAGCAGCCGCGCCAGCAGCTCCGGCATCAGCTAGGCCGCCGGTTGCCGTCGCCTCACCGGCAGCAGCTGTTCCAGCGGCGAAACCTGTTCCGCCCGCGTCGCCAGCCTCAGCCACGCCGGCAGCGCCATCCGTTTCCACTGCACCCGCAGCGCCCGCCCCGCAAGCTGTCAGACCCGCCGCGCCGCAGCCTGGTGCGCCTCTTCGCCCATCCGCGCCGCCAGCAACACCGCTTCGCCCGCAACCGCCAGCAGCCCAATCGGGCGCCCCGGCAGCTCAGCGGCCAGCCGCGCCCTCTCCGTCAGGCCTTCGCCCGCAACCGCCCGCTGTCCGCCCTGCAGCGTCGTCTACTACTCCGGCGCGTGCAGGATCCCCTGCATCGCGCCCTGCGATGCCGCCCCGTCCGCCATTGCCCTCAGGTAACCGCGGCCCTCTTCCCAGCACCACACATGGAGCTTCGCGTCCCCTTGGTCAGGGTGCCCAGCGTCCCGCTGGCGGTCCCCGCCCTGGCCAACCCATGCGCCCGCAGCAGCCTGCGCAGGGAAGAACCTTTACGCCGCGTCCTGCTGGAGCTCCCGGCAGTGCGCCAGCCCGCCCCTTTGAACAACGTCGCGGTCCCATGCCCACCGGCACGCGCCCCGGCCCTCGCGCTCCGGGCCGTCCCGGCATGCTTCCGCCTTTCCCGGAAAAGCTTCCGCCAAAGGCCGAGCCTGGCAAGCCGCTTTACACCCGCAAACCGCCTCAGCGTCAACGACCCGTTGCCGATAAGCGCGAGCAGGAAGGCGAGCGCAAGCTTCACCCCACTCGTCAACGCCCGGGCATGGGTGATCGCCGCTCCGCAGCTGCCGTCATTGCGCCGCCGGAGCCGCGCGCTCCGCGCGAAGTCACCATCACCGAAGGCATCACCATTCGCGAGCTCGCCGAAAAACTCGACGTGCGCGCCAAGGAATTGCTCAAAAATTTACTGGATCGCGGCGTCTTCGCCAGCATCAACCAGGCTCTCGACATACCCACCGCCACCACTCTCGCCGAAGCTTTCAGCGGCGTAGTCAGTGTCGTCTCCCTCGAAGAGGAAATGGTTCTTGAAGTCGCCAAGGAAGAGACCAAGGAAAGCCTCAAGCCTCGTCCGCCCGTCGTCACCGTTATGGGCCACGTGGACCACGGCAAAACCAGTTTGCTCGACGCCATTCGTCAAGCCGACGTCGCAGGCGGCGAAGCTGGCGGAATTACGCAACACATCGGCGCCTACAAAATCGTCGTCAATGACCGCAGCGTGGTTTTCGTCGACACTCCTGGTCACGAAGCCTTCACCCGCATGCGTTCGCGAGGCGCCAAAGTCACCGACATCGTCGTGCTGGTCGTCGCCGCCGATGACGGCGTGATGCCGCAAACGAAAGAAGCCATCGATCACGCCAAGGCCGCCAAGGTGCCGATCATCGTCGCCATCAACAAAATCGACAAGCCTGAAGCGCAGCTCGAGCGCGTCAAGCGGCAGCTCACCGAAAATGGCCTGATGCCCGCTGAATGGGGCGGCGATACCGAATTCGTGGAAGTGAGCGCCAAGCAAAAAATCGGACTCGACAAATTGCTCGAAACCATTTTGCTGGTTGCCGATCTTCGCGAGCTCAAAGCCAATCCCGACGCACCCGCCAGCGGTACTGTTTTGGAATCGCGCGTCGACAAAGGCCGCGGCCCGGTTGCCACCATCCTGGTGCAAAATGGCACCTTAAAACCGGGCGACTTTTTCATCTGCGGCTCGGTCTTCGGCAAAGTCCGCGCCATGTTCGATGATCGCGGCCGTCCCGTAATTGACGCGCCGCCTTCCACGCCTGTTGAAGTTCTGGGCTTGCAGGGCGTTCCGGATGCAGGCGACCACTTCCAGGTCACTGACGAAGCCAAGGCTCGTCACATCGTGGAATATCGCCAGGGCAAGCAGCGTGACGCGCAAATGGCTCGCAGCAGCGGCGCGCGCATCACCCTCGATCAATTGCATGAGCAGCTGAAAGCTGGCGACGTCAAGGAACTCGGCATCGTGATCAAGGCCGACGTGCAGGGCTCCGTCGAAGTGCTCAGCGAAATGTTGCCAAAGCTCTCCACCGATCAGGTGAAGCTCAAAATCATCGGCTCAGGCGTCGGCGCCGTAACCGAAAACGACGTTTTGCTCGCTTCCGCATCCGGGGCCATTGTCATCGCTTTCGGAATTCGCCCCGATCGCAAGGCCGCCGATCTCGCGCAACAAGAGCATGTCGACATTCGCACGCACACCATCATTTACGAAGTTTCCGACGAAATTAAAAAGGCCATGGAAGGCTTGCTCGAGCCCGTCGTCACCGAAACTTATCTCGGTCGCGCCGAAGTTCGCAACACCTTCCGCGTCAAAGGCACCGGCACCGTCGCCGGCTGCTATGTCGTGGACGGCGTCCTCAAACGCGACGGCCAAATTCGCGTGTTGCGTGACGGCGCCGTGATTTACACCTCCAAGCTCAGTTCCTTGAAGCGCTTTAAGGACGACGTCAGCGAAGTTCGCACCGGATTTGAGTGCGGCGCGGGCATCGCCAATTTCAATGACGTGAAAGTCGGCGATGTTCTCGAATGCTTCCAGGTTACCAAGGTTTCTGCCGCGGAAGCCGCCGCCGAACGCAACATCAATACCGCTGCGACCTCGCGCAGTAGGTAGCCGTACCTTTCGTCTCCGGAGCCGCGCATGCCCGTCGGCTTGCTTACTCTCGAGCTGCACATCCAGCATGCGCAATCGCTCAAGGATAAGCGCCAGGTACTCCGCAGCCTGAAAGACCGCCTGCGCGCAAAATTCAATGTCGCCGTAGCGGAACTCGAGCATGAGGATACCTGGCAGCGTTCTGTAGTCGGCGTTGTTACCCTCTCAAACGAAGAACACCAGGTGCAGGAATCTTTGCAGCATGTCCTCGCCGAAGCGGACAATATTCTAGGGCCGCTTTTAGTCAGCCATAACGTTGAGGTGATTTGAAATCGTTTCGCCTTTGTTTAGAAGACATTTGTTCGCGAAATAGTGCTTCACGAAATACTGGGTTGCAAGCAAAGTTTGCTATCGAACGCGCATCCGATTAAAGTGCTTTAAACTGCTGCAAACTTGTAAGCGTCTTACAGGATCAACATGAGTCCAGCGAATCATCGTCACCTCCGCGTGGGCGAAGAAATCGCTCACGAAATCAACGCCATGCTCGTCGGAGAGCTGAAAGACCCGCGCCTTGAAGGCATGGTCGTCGCCAACGAAGTCCGCGTGCAGCAGGACATGAAGCACGCCCGCGTTTTTGTCAGCGTGGACGGCACCGATGAGGAACAAGCCGGCGCCATCAAAGCTCTGGAGCACGCGGCGGGCTATATCCGCCGCGAACTAATCGAACGCTTGCAGCTGCGCCGCGTTCCAGAACTGCATTTCACGCTGGATCTTTCCCAGGAAAAAGTTCAGCGCATCGAACAGCTCCTGAAAGAAGTAAAGAAACCGAATCCCCCTCCGCAAAGCTGATTCACCGCCAATTACTGCTTCCAGTGATTTAGCGATAGCCGACATTTGATTGCGGTCGCAAACAGGTTACCGTTTATGACCTGCAGTTCATCGTCATTTACCGAGATACGTTGAACAATTCTAAAATGCTGAAGAATGAAAATCGTTGGCCAGGCAACCGTTCGGCTTGCCATAACGCTTGCGCTTGCCGCCTTCATTGCCTTTCTCGTTCCGCCTTTCATCGCTAGGCGAGAATACGCCGCGGCAGTGAGCACCTATGTCAATAATCCAACACCCGAAAACGGAGCGGTGTTAGCGCACGAGTATGACAAGAACAGTCGATTGGTTTTACTGACGCGCTTGGGAGTCGGAAGTTTTTTGTTCGTGATTACGAATATCGGTTGGCGATACGGATCTAAGCATCGGAAAATCGGCGTGCAAGAACCGAAATGAAGGATTCTCGGCTCATTGGTACATGGAGGTCTGACGGACGTAAAACGGCCAAGGAGATTGCGGCCCGACGTGACCCTTCCCGCGAATAAGACTATTAAACTACGACGCCTCTTCGGAAAACTCGAACTCCGCTATACAGCGACCCATTGTTACGCGCGTTTAGGAGACTACGTTTCGGTAAATCGCTACACTGTTGTTGCGAAGGATGAACGGAGTGCCGCACTAATTGTGTTTAACCATCTTGAGGGAAAGCACATTGTTCAGATTCACTTTGAAGGCGACCACTATTGGATTATTTTAGGCTCCGGCCGCATCCGAGAATTCTTTCGGCGCGTGAGTCCCAGGTCGACGAGAACTCCGAAAAAGAAGGGTTAACTCGTGATTAGTCCTAGATGCGGTATTTGATGGGGATTTTGTCAGGGAACGCGCAGCAACTTCACAATGAGCAGTTTTAAGAATTCCAAGCACCGAATAGGAAAGCTAATCTTGCGTCAGCAGCCACAACCACCACCGTTTGACGGCGCCCTCGTCATAGACAAACCGCAAGGGAAAACATCTCACGATATAGTCGACGCCGTCCGTCATCTCGTAGGCTTCCGCCAGATCGGCCATCTCGGCACACTCGATCCGCTAGCCACCGGCGTTCTCGTTTTACTGCTAGGCAAAGCCACACGCCTCGTGCAGTTCTACAATGGCCGCCGCAAGCGCTATAACGCCGGCTTCCGTTTCGGTTTTGCCACCGACACCTACGACTCCGACGGCGAAGCCCAAGGCCCCGATTCCGCGCCCGCTTTGGACGCCGTCACTCTTGAACGTTTCGCTGCCGAACGTGTCGGCCGTTTCGCGCAGATGCCTCCGTCCTTTTCCGCCAAAAAAATCCACGGCCGCCCCGCCTACGAACTCGCCAGAAAAAAGCAGCCCGTGGAGCTGAAACCAGTAGAAGTGGAATTGTTCGAATACCGCCTGACGGAAATCTCCGGACCCATCGCGCGTTTCACCATCGAGTGCTCCTCGGGAACCTACATTCGCGCGCTAGCCCATGAGATGGGCGAAAAACTCGGCTGCGGCGCGCATCTCGCGGAGATTACGCGTACTGCCGTGGGAGAATTTTCGCTGGAACAAGCCGTTCAACTTGAAGAACTGGCAGCCGCCGCGCGTCAGGGCAAAATCGAATCGTGCCTGATCCGCCTGGAAAACTTGCTCCCCAATTTTCCGCGCATGAACGTCTTGCCGGTCATCGAACGTCGCGTCCGCCACGGCTCAAAATTTAATATTTCCGTCGCGCAAATCCAACCCGGCCGCGTCCAGCCCCCTCCCGGCGCCACCGCTCAACTCGATGGCGGCGAGCCGCGCCCGCCGCGTCTCCGCGTCTTCAGTCAGCAAGACAAGCTAATCGCCATCGCCGAAGCGGTCGTGCCCCGCACCTACCAGCCTGTCGTAGTCTTCGACCCTTTGCCGTAACTGCTTGTGAAGTTCTTGGGGAAGATATTCTGCCTTACTGATCGCGGTTATCCAGTCATGCGATAAAAATTTCCGCCACCACCCGCCGCGCTGCTCCATCCGCATCATGGCGGCTGCACCCGCTCCGAAGGCAGCGTGCTCGGCGTAACTCCACGCTCCCCATGCCCCGCAAAAATCGTTCCAGTCTCATGCTGCGGCGATCGCAACCTGTGCGGCGTGATCAAAATCATCAGTTCTGTATCGGACAAACTGTTGTTTCGCCCGCCAAACGCATACCCAATTCCTGGAAGCTCTGCAAATCCCGGCAGTCCGGTAATCGCGCGCGTCTCTTCGCGATCCGTCAATCCGCCCAGCAAAGTTGGCTGATCATCCCTCACCCGCACCGTTTGCGTCAGCGTGCGATTCGAAATGATGGGAATGCCATTTATATTTCCCCCCGCCAACGCCCGAATTTCAAATTCGAGCTGCAGCGTAACTTCGCCATTTGGATGCAACGACGGCGTGGCCTTGACCTTCAAACCGATATCCATGTATTCCGCGCCTGGATAGGGAGTTTGCCCCGAACCGCTCCCCGCTGCCGCCAGCGCGGACGAATCTTGAATAATGCTCACCACTCCTTGACCGGTCGTCGTGCCTTGCGCCACCAGCGCCACATCCGGCAGTCCGCTGCTGGTAAGCTGCGAAACGATCAGCGCCCCAGGACTCGTAGGCGTATTCAGTTCCACTCCCGTCTGAAATGTTCCTCCGCCAAGCCCCAAAAAAACGCTCAACGTGCTTTGTCCTTGATTGGTCACCGCAATATCGGGTGAAGCGCCATTGGCGAAATCTGCGATCTGTACGCCCGCGGGGGTCGTAGCGGTCGGCAACGGAGAACCTGGCGCGGGCGTAAACGTTCCGTCGATCGTTGTACTCCCCAGCAATACCGTCAGCGTGTTGTCGCCTTGATTCACCACCGCAAGGTCGCCTACCCCGTCTGCGTTTAAATCTCCCGTGGCAATGGCTACCGGCGAAGTTCCCACGGCAATCGGTGAATTCTGCGCTTCCGTGAAAGTTATGTTGGAATTCTGGTCAATGTTATCCAGTAGGATCGATAGATTCCCGGAAGTCTGGTTTACTACCGCCAAATCCGTAGCGTCTCCTTGCCGGAAAGTTCCCGTCACCATGGCCACTGCACCCGTTTCCGCCACCCCGCCTTTGTTCAGCAAAAATGGCGACGCCGGAAATTGCGTGAATGTTCCATCGCCCACGCCGCGAAAAACAGAAATGGAATTGTCCGCCTTGTTAGTGACCGCAAAATCCTGAATCCCGTCTCCGTTAAAGTCCGCCACGATAATCGAACTGGGATTTTTTCCCACTGCAATCGGTGAACCCGGCGCCTCGCTAAAGGTTCCGTTGGGCACGCCGTTGGCGTCCACATTGCCCAGCAAAACCGAAACGTTATCTGACGTGGAGTTCACCAGAATCACGTCATGCGGTTGTGCGGTCGTGAATTTAGTACTGTCGGTGCGAAAAACTCCCGTGCCGATCGCTACTTGCCCGGTTTCATTGGTGCCCAGAGTGATGGGCGGCGTGGCCACCTGCACGAAGTTCCCATTATCCTGATTTTGTAGCACCGTAAACGTATTGGTCCCCACATTACTGAAAACCACCGCCAAGTCCGGCAGTGTCGCACCGGTAAAAGGCGCGGCCACCAGCGCTGTAGGATTGCTCCCTACCGCGAAATTCGTTTCTGGAAAAGTTACCCCCGAAGGCGTTCCCGTGAATGTTCCTCCGGTCCCTAAACTGTTCGACAGCAGCGATAACGTAACCGGGAAGCGGTCTCCCACGAACAACGTCGCCGGTTTATTGTCCTGTGCGCGCAGCAAGACTTCTCGCCCGCTGCGCACCAGCGAGAGCGAATCCGAAAAGTCCACCGTTGCTCCCGGAGTCGTCAGCAAAAACGTCGACAATCCGCCGCCCACCAGCACAAATGGCGGGATGCTCGAGAATCCTTGCCCTTGGAATATTTGCTGCGCGTTGGTAAGTAAATTCGCCAGGTCCGTGGAACTCGCCAGCGTCCGCACCGCGTTAGGTGTCAAGTAAGTCAGCGACACGGAGGATGGCGGCGTGATCCCCAGTTTTTGCATCGTGGTGCGGTCCACTTCCAGCAATTCGATATCCAGTAAAACTTCTCCGCGCGCCTTCTCCACTTCTTGAATCAACTGCCCCGCCACTGCCAATCTTTCGGGCGTGTCGCGCATCGTAATCGAGCGGCTTCGCGTATCCAGTTCAAGATGCGTCGCCCCGGTAATATCTCGCAGCACGCGCAACAGTTCCGTCATCTCGTCTGGCGCCACCGAAGCCGGCAACGGGAAGATTTGTTGCCCTTCTGGGGCATACGCTTTGCGTTTCTCGGGATTATCTGGGGCCACGAAAATCAGCGTCGGGTTCAGCGCGCGCCAGAAAGTTCCCGTCTGCGTCCCCAGCAACATAAGTGCGGTGTAAAAATCGACGTTCTCCACCCGCAGCCGCACCTGCCGCCCCGCGACATCCGGGTCAAACGACGCTTTTATTCCAAATCGCGCGCCTAATTCCTCGTAAACGGATTTGGTTTCTCCCCGCAGATCCAGATCTTGCTTACCGCTTTTTGGCTGCAACTTTGGCAGCCCGGTCATCTCCAGTTGCTCTTTTGTGGGAGGCTCATCCTCCATGGAATTCATCTGCGTAAGCCGTTCGGCCACCATGGTATTTCCCGGATCGATGTGCAGTGCCTTCCGAAGCTCTTCGGTGGCCTTTTCCATACGGCCTTCCAGCGCCGCGCGTTCGGCCACGTCCACATGCATGCGAATCAGTTTTGAACGCAGCGCCGCTTCTTTTCCTATGTATCGCGCATCTTTCGGCGCGTAATGTGCCGCCTCTTGGTAATACAGCAGCGCTTCCTCGATGTGCCCGGCCGCTTCCGCCTGGTCGCCGTGCTCGGCAGCCTTCTGCGCGCGTTTCAAATCCACATGCAGCGGCACGTCGCCCTTGGACGGCCGCGCCTCTTCCTGTTCGCCTGAAAGAGCGCCGCCCCACGCAGCCCTCCCCGCGTCAGATTGCGCAGCGAATAGCAGCGCAGACACCAACATGAAGCCCAGCAAACGTTGTGTGATACGAATCATCGTTAAGGTCGGTCCATCCATTCTACCGTGACGTATCTGTAGGAACGCGTGCGGCTTGACCCGAATTGCACGCCAGCGTACACTAGATCTCAGTTGCAAATGATTCACAACTGGAGATTGGAGTCCCGTTGCTCTCGGCCTTTCTTATCGCCCTCCGTGAAGGTGTCGAAGCCTCTCTTGTAGTAGGCATTATCCTCGTTTATTTGTCGCGCACCGGCCGCGCCCATCTCGCGCGTTTCGTTTGGTTTGGCGTCGCCGCCGCTTCCGCTCTCAGCCTGGCCGTCGCCATCGCCCTCGAAAATTGGCATATCAACCAGGACGGCTTCGAAGGCCTTTTGATGCTGGTCGCTGCCTTCTTCGTCATTACGATGATCGTATGGATGAACCGCGTTGCGCGCCACTTGAAAAATGAAATAGAAAAAAAAATCGAGGCTTACGCGGCACGCGCCGGCACTGCGGCCGGATGGGGCATATTTCTCTTCGTTTTTCTGATGGTTTTGCGTGAAGGCGCGGAACTTGCGCTCATTCTTCGCGCCGTCGAGCTTTCCAGCGCAGGCTTGCAAACCTGGATCGGCACGCTGGTAGGCATTGCTGCCGCCGTCGCCGTCGGATTATTTTTCTTTAAAGGCACTTTGCGCGTGCCCCTGCATCGCTTCTTCGCCGTCACCAGCGCCATTCTCATGCTGGTGGCTTTTCAGCTTGCCATTACCGGCCTGCACGAACTCAGCGAAGCCCAATGGATTCCGTCCAGCAAAACGGAAATGGCCATCATCGGGCCGGTGGTGCGCAACGAATTATTTTTCTTCGTCTTGATCTTCGGCGCTGCCGCGCTGATGGTTATCCGCGAATGGCAGAGTGCCTCTCAGAAAAATCGATCGCAGCAAACGGGCGGAGAAGCAGAAAAGCGCTTACAGGAATCGCAGAATCGCCGCCAGCGCAATTGGATGATGGCCGCTGCCACGGCCTGCCTCGTGGTCATACTTGTGCTTACCGCCGATTTTATTTATGCGCGCGCCAATTCTGCCCCACCCTCTTCCACGCCGGTCTCCGCCAATGGTCAAGAAGTTCGCGTTCCGCTTTCGCAAGTGGATGACGGAAAATTACACCTGTTCACCGTGAACGTCGCCAATCAAACTCTGCGCTTCATGATCATCAAGAAACCCAATGGCTACGGCACAGCTCTCGATGCTTGCCGTATCTGTGGCGCGGAAGGTTATCGCCAGGACGGCCAAAACGTCGTCTGCCGTCATTGCGGCTCCGCCATCTATGTTCCTTCTATCGGCGACCAGGGTGGTTGCAATCCCATTGGCGTTGCCTCGCGCATCGACGGCAGCGACATCGTGATGGACCTGTCCAGCCTCGGTCACGCCGCTCAAGAGGTCCCGCGTTAGCCGCGCATCTCTTCCAACATTTATGTTCCTCCGCCTCGTTGCCGATTCCTTTGGACGCCGTCCCCGCCGCAAGCTGCTCACTGGCGCGGCTCTGGCTCTTGGTATGGCCGTAGTCACCGCGGCTTTCAGCGTTTCGCTCGACGTCGGCGATCGCCTCGCCCATGAATTTCGCGCCTTGGGAGCCAATCTCCTCATTACCCCTCAAGCCGACTCGCTTCCCCTCGAAATCGGCGGCGTCGATTATCGTCCCGTAAATTCCGGCTCATATCTTCCCGAGCAGGACTTGGGCAAAATCAAAACAATTTTCTGGCACAACAATATCGTCGGCTTCGCGCCAGTAATGGAAGTCCCCGCAGAAGTCTCGACCGCCTCATCGTCCGGGGCTCCCGTCAAAACCACGATGGTGGGAACTTGGGCTCATCACTCCGTTGTTCTTCCGGACAACCGCACCTACGCGACCGGCATGGATCAAACCAATTCCTGGTGGCACGTTGACGGCCGGTGGTTCCATGACGATGCTCCTGAAGCAATAGTCGGCAAATCCTTCGCAGCACGTAACAACGTCAAGCCCGGCGACACTCTCCATATCCATTCTGCAGATCGCAGCATTTCGTTAACGGTCACAGGAATTCTCTCCGCAGCCGGCCCCGAAGATGACGCCATCGTCGCGCCCCTGCAAATCGCGCAGCAACTCGCAAATAAGCCCGGCCAGTACCGCCGTCTTTACGTCAGCGCGCTGACAAAACCGGAAGATGATTTCGCTCGCCGCAATCCCACCACCATGAACGCCGCCGACCTGGAGCGCTGGTCCTGCAGCCCCTACGCGTCTTCCATCGCCTATGAAATCAAACAAGTCTTGCCCGGCGTTGACGCCCACGTGATTCGCCGCGTCGCCGAAGGCGAAGGCAGCATCCTTACGCGTGTCCGTACGCTCCTCTGGCTTGCCTCTTTCGCGGCCTTACTGGCCGCTGTGCTCGCGGTCGGCGCATCGTCGGCCGCCGCAGTCATCGAGCGCCGCTCCGAAATCGGTCTCATGAAAGCCATCGGCGCAGGCTCCGGCACCATCGGTTTTCTTCTCGCCGCCGAGCAACTCTTGCTCGCGTTCGTTGGCGGCGGAGTCGGTTACGCTCTCGGCATTGTTCTCGCCCGCTTCCTCGGCGAAAAAATCTTCGGCGTGGCTCCCGAGCCTTCCATCCTCGTCTTCATCGTCATCCTGGTTCTCGCTGCATGCGTAACTCTTCTCGGCAGCGCCATTCCACTTCATCGTGCTTCGCGCTATGAACCAGCGCCCATTTTGCGAGGCGAATAAATGCCCGATCGCAAAATGTTTTGGCGCATCGTTCGCCGTCTCTTCGCGGCCCAGCGCGGCCGCCTGCTGGTAATTCTCTTGGCTCTCGGCGCCAGCGCCGCACTCACCGCCGCGCTCCTGAATCTGCAAGTGGACGCCCGCGACCGTCTCACCAAAGAATTTCGCGTCTTCGGTGCCAATATTATCGTCGCCCCGCGAAACACCAAATCTTCTGCCGTCGGCGCTGTCACCCTCGATGAATCTATCGTCGAAAAGGTGCGTCAATCGCTTCCCCCGCACGCCTCCGCCGATTCCTACCTCTATTTGGTAGCCAGTGTCTCGTCCGCGAATTCCAGCGAACCCTTGAACGCCGTAATCGCAGGGAAACGCACCGAACGTATCGATCAGTCGCCCTGGAAATCCGCCATCGTTACTCCGCGTGACGACACAAATCTCTGCCTCGTAGGCGCAAAGGCCGCACAGCAATTACATCTGCAACCCGCCGACCGCCTCACATTGAAAAACGACAAAGCGGAGGAAACCTGCATCTCAGAAATCGCCGAGGCCCGCGGCGACGCCCAAGACAGCCAGGTCATCGTCAACCTCGACGCCGCGCAACGTCTCGCCTCACTCCCCGGCAAAGTCAGCCTCATCCAATTAAGCGTGCCTGGAACGCCTCGCCAAATTCGCGAGTACATCGCGGCGCTTGCCCAAAATACTCCCGCCGCGGATGTGCACGGCTTGCGCCAATTTACCGATGCCGAAGCCAAAATTTATACCCGCGTCAGCGGATTGCTCACCGCCACAACCGCGCTAGTGCTTGCGCTTACCGGACTCTGCGTCATGGCCGCCATGACCAACGTGGCTATGGAGCGCAAAAATGATGTGGGCTTGATGAAGGCGATCGGCGGCGCCACCCGTCGCGTTCTCCGCCTCTTTCTTGCGGAAGCCGCGCTATTGGGGCTCGTCGGCGGCATCGTCGGCGCAGCCGCCGGCCTTTTACTTTCCATCTGGCTTGGCAAAACCGTTTTCGGCGTCGCAGCGCGTCCGCGCCTCATTGTGTATCCTGTTTCTGTGGCCCTCACCATTCTTGTAGCCATCGTCAGTTCCTATCCGCTACGGCGTCTCGCCAATATTTCTCCCGCCTCGGTATTTCGGGGGGAAGCGTGAGCCCGCTCGATTCACAATCGCCGCAAAGAATGACGCCGGCCGCGCCACAAGTTGTGGTCGAATCGCTCGTCAAACAATACGGCCCGTTACGCGCTCTCGATGGTGTTACCTTCACCGTTGCTCCCGGCGAATGGGTCGCGCTCATGGGACCATCCGGCTCCGGCAAAACCACCTTGATCAATATTCTCGGCGGGCTGGACACCCTCACTTCCGGCCGCGTCATCGTCGATGATGTCGATCTTTCCAAGCGCACCGAAAGTCAGCTGGTTCGCTATCGTTCCGAAAAAGTAGGTTTCGTCTTCCAGCAATTTCATCTCATCCCATACCTTTCCGCGCTGGAAAATGTCATGCTTGCGCAATACTTCCACAGCATCACCGATGAGAAGCAAGCCCAGGACGCCTTGCGTCGCGTCGGCCTCGGTGATCGCCTCACGCATCTTCCCGCGCAATTATCCGGCGGCGAACAACAACGTGTGGCCATCGCCCGCGCGCTCATCAACCAGCCGAAATTAATTCTCACCGATGAGCCCACCGGCAATCTCGACGAAGCCAACGAAGCCTTGGTCATAGATATTTTTCGCGCCTTGCACAACGCTGGTCACACCATTCTGATGGTTACCCACGATCCCGACATCGCCCGTCAGGCCGGCCGCCGCATCGAACTTGCCCACGGCCATCTCAGTCTCGACACCACGCAGTCTGACGCCGCTATTTCCATTGACGACGAAATTCGCTTCGATCATTTGCTTGAGCGCATCTGGATGTGTGGCGAAGAGGGCACTAAAGCGCAACTCGACAGCATTCGTGCGCCCGGAACGATTGACTCCGCTCGCACCCTCGGTCGCATGGCCGATCTAAAACTCGTCGAGATGCGCGACACCGCCGTCTATCTCACCGAGACTGGTAATCGCCGCGCTCGCGATGTGGTGCGCCGTCATCGCCTGGCAGAGCGTCTTTTCAAAGACACCTTCGCCATCGATGATTCCGAAGCCCACACCCAGGCCTGCAAATTCGAACACATCATCAGCCCCGAACTCGATCAGCGTATCTGCACTTTTCTCGGCCACCCGAAAACTTGTCCGCACGGTAATCCCATACCCCCCGGAGATTGCTGCGACGGAAAAGCCAAACCCAGCCGTTCCTGAATTCATTCCATGCCCATCCCTGTTGATCAGCGCAAAAAACCTCTGAACATAAAAATCCACGTCTCCAGCGGCACAGGCGTAGATATCACCTGGGCCGACGATCACACCAGCCATTACGATTTTGCTTATCTTCGCGAAGAATGCCCCTGCGCTACCTGCAACGAAAAACGCGGCCAGGAGCAGCAACCCTCCGCTCCCAAATCCGCCGCGCCGATCTCCTCACCGGTCTTGCCTATGTTCAAACCCAAAATTCGCGCTCAGTCCGCAACCCAAGTCGGCAACTACGCAGTGCAGATCAATTTCAATGACGGCCACAACACCGGCATCTTCAGCTACGAACACCTCCGCACTATCTGTCCGTGCTCCAATTGCGCCGCGACCTTTCGTAATCTCGCTAAATAATCGATTTTTTAGTTGCCCGGGCCGCTAGACTTCACCTGCAAAAAGTGCGACGATTTTGGTCTCGGGTAAATCGATCCATTCATGAGTACGATTTCTAATCCCCCTGCTGCTGCAAGCAGCCGGGGTGCCGGGGTCCCGCGTGTCATTGTTGCGACCACGGCCCTCCTGACATTCATTTCTTTCTGGCGCGCCGCCGCCATCGTTCTCAACGACCTGGCATCTTCCGCCTATTACGCGGGCGGTGAAGCCGAAGCCTACATCGGCAAAACCGCTCCGTGGTTCATCCTCGCAATCATGCTTTTCTCGTACGCCGTTCGCGCGGTGTACGTCGAAAGCTGCAGCATGTTCGTCCGCGGCGGCGTTTATCGCGCCGTCAAAAGCGCTCTCGGTGGCACGCTTGCTAAATTCAGCGTATCCGCTTTAATGTTCGATTACGTTCTCACCGGCCCCATCAGCGGCGTGGCTGCGGGCCAATATCTTGCCGGGCTTATCAGTGATTTGCTGGTGCACATGCACATCAGCGGTCCGCTGGCACCTGCGAGCATCAGTATTATCTCCGCCGGTTTTGCCGTCGTGGTCACCGCCTATTTCTGGTGGGAAAACACTAAGGGTGTTTCGGAATCCAGCGAAAAAGCTCTGCATATCATGAAGCTGGTCACCGTCATGGTGGTCATGTTGATCGCCTGGTGCACCTACACCGTCATCGTGCGCCATTCGTCGCTGCCCCCGTGGCCGCATCCCCGCAATCTCCGGCTCGGCCCCAGCGCCTTGGGCTGGTTGGCGCACAGCAGTCTTCCTCACATGTTTGGCATCATCGCCATTTTTATCGCTCTCGGCCATTCCGTTCTCGCCATGAGCGGCGAAGAATCGCTCGCGCAGGTGTACCGCGAAATCGAAAGCCCCAAGCTGAAAAATCTACGCAAAGCCGGCCTGGTAATTTTCATCTACAGCCTGGTTTTCACCTCGCTGGTCTCGTTCTTCGCAGTGATGATTATTCCGGACGATGTCCGCCAGCACTTCCTCGAGAATTTAATCGGCGGCTTGGCCATGAGCCTGGAAGGCCCCATTTTAGTTCGCCTTCTTTTTCATGCCTTCGTGGTAGTTGTTGGCACGTTAATTCTCGCTGGCGCCGTGAACACCGCCATCGTAGGTTCGAATGGCGTTCTGAATCGCGTATCCGAAGACGGTGTACTCAGTGACTGGTTCCGCCAGCCCCACCCCCGTTTCGGCACCAGCTACCGCATCATCAACATCGTCGTATTTCTCCAGATCGTAACCATCATCATCAGCCGCGGTGATGTGACTTTCCTCGCCAACCTCTATGCCTTCGGTGTCATCTGGAGTTTTGCGATGAACGGCCTCTCTGTGCTCGTTCTGCGCTACACCCGCCCCGGCCAGCGCGATTTTCAGGTGCCGCTCAATTTCACGATCAGGGGTGTGCAAGTTCCTGTCGGCCTCGGTCTCATCACTCTTACTTTATTCCTGATCGCGTTCGTCAACTTGTTCACCAAGCCTGTCGCCACCGTCGCTGGCGGCGCATTTTCAATCCTGCTTTATATCGTGTTCACCATCTCAGAGCGTCGTGGCCACCACACCAACGCCGCCCGCGTCGAAATGGATCAGTTCAACCTTGCACTTGAAGGCGAGTTGACCCCCGAAGGCGTCGGCGCGCGCCCCGGAAACATCCTCGTCCCAGTCAGCAACCATTACGCGCTCTATCATCTGGGCAACGTTCTTGATCGCATCAAGCCCGGCCGTCGCGACATTGTCGTCCTGCACATTCGCCTTCTGCGCCGCTCCGCTTCCGGTGAAAACGAATTGGATGTCGACCAGCTTTTCGGCAGCATCGAGCAGCATCTTTTCTCTCAAGCCTTGTCCATGGCCGAAAAAAGAGGCAAGTCCATTCGCCTCGCGGTCGTCGCCGCCAATGATTTGTGGGATGGCATCCTGCGCGCCGCCACCGCGCTGAAATCCAGCACCATCGTCCTGGGTCATTCCGCGAAGGAAACCACTGAAGAGCAAGCTCGTCAGATTGGCGACCGCTGGGAACAACTGGGTGACCAGAAACCGCAATTCAATCTGGAAATCCATCTTGCCAACGGCGACAAAGTTTACAAAGTACTGGGCCCGCACGCGCCCAACCTCACCGGCAATGAAGTCAATCTCCTCCATCGCCTCTGGCTACGCTTCAGCGAAATGCTCGCGCCACAGGAGCTCCATCATCACGACGTCGTCCACTTTGCTTTGGAAGAAGTTCAGAAAGAATTGGACGATGGCCACGAAGACGAAGTGGTCAAGCGCCTGCGCGCCCACTTGGACGCCAATCAAAGCAAGCGCAAGCCCACGCCCCAGGACAAATTAAATTAATTACGTATAGGTTTTTAGGGCTGTAATCGGAGCTATGCCAGCTGCGTGGTGCAGTGCGGGCAACGCTTGGCCGCCAACGGAATCGGCATCGCGCATTGCGGACAGTCGCGAGTGCTCGGCGCCGCGGCCGGCGCAGGTTTCTTCCCCCAGCGGTTCACTTGCTGCACCAGCAAAAACACCGCGAACGCCACGATCAAAAAATTAATGATCGTATTCAAAAATAATCCGTAATTGATCGTCGGCGCCGCCGCTGCTTTCGCCGCCACGAGCGTAGGGTAATGTGTCCCGTTCAAACTTATAAATAGATCGGAAAAATTTACGTGACGCAGCGCCAGCCCGATCGGCGGCATGATGATGTCATCCACCAGCGACGACACAACTTTTCCGAAAGCCAAGCCGATAATCACGCCCACCGCCAGATCAATCACATTCCCGCGCATCGCAAAAGTTTTGAATTCTTTGAGCATATTACTTCCCCTCGCGCGCCATCCCGGCCTAACACCGTTGAGTGGCGGCATCACCTGGAGCGTTGGCGCTGAGCCCCAGCGGCCCGTAACAATAGCACGGTTCCGGCAATCCCTCGCGCCGACAGCACCACCCCCGCACACGCCAACAGCGGCCCAACCCAGGCAAACGGCACCCGCGAAATTGCCAGCAGCACTATACCCAAGACCGTCAGCGAAACCGCACGCGTATAATCTTCCGGCTGCGGCGGCTTGCTCCCAGGTTTTCTGTAAATCCCGCGAATCCCCCACAGGATCAACGCCACACTCAGGATCAACCACGGCAATCTATGGCGGTCAAAAAAAATGTGCCCCGTAAGCCCCAGCCACACCACCAGCAGCCCCAGCAGCACAAAAATAATTTCGATCACCAGTCGAAGTAGCCGCTCGGGAGTGAACATCGCGATTTACCAAACGGGAAAAGATTCAGGCCCGCACAAAAGCCTACAAAGTTTGGAGCTACGCAGCAATCCGCTCGATCCGCACCTTTTTCAAGGTAATCGGGGTCTTTGGCCGGTCGCTGGCGTCGCGCGGCGCGTTGGAAATCTTGTCCGCCACGTCCTGCCCTTCCACCACCTCGCCAAATATCGTGTGCTTATTATCCAGCCAGGGAGTCGCCGCCACGGTAATAAAAAATTGGCTGCCGTTGGTGCCCGGCCCGGCGTTCGCCATCGATAGTTTGCCCGCCTTCGAATGCTTCAGCGAAGGATGAAACTCGTCGGCAAATTTGTAACCCGGTCCGCCGCGTCCCGTACCTTCCGGGCATCCGCCCTGAATCATGAATTGCGGAATCACCCGGTGAAAAGTCAGCCCATCATAGAAATTCCGCTTCTCTTTCTTCCCGGTCTTCTCATTCGTAAATTCCTTGGTTCCTTCCGCCAGCCCGACAAAATTCTCCACCGTCTTCGGCGCTTCTTTTTCCAGTAGACGAATCACAATATCGCCCTGCGAAGTCTCAAAAATTGCGTAAGTTCCTGCCGCTCTGCTCATCAGTTTTCTTCTCCCAAGTACATATTTATCGTACACGACCCTTCATCGCCCACGCCACCCACGAAGCGATCACCGCTCATTTGTTTCGCTGTTATTCTTACCAACCCTTCTTCTTCCGCAACTCCGTAATATGCGCGACGTGATGCCGCCCATGCCATTCATAAACAAACAACAACCAATCGATCGTCCGTTCACCATTTTCCGGGTGCACCAGTTTGCGCGCGAAATCTTCCGTCTTCAGCGACCGCCACACCCGATCCCATCGCTCGTGCAGCGCATCCAAGAGTGTTTGCGAAGCTTCGATCGGCGCACTCTTCGAATCCGCCAGCTCCGCCCAAACACTTTCCTCATACGGTTTTATCGTTGGCTTATCCTCAGTCAGCGCTAGTTTCAATCGCACGTAGGCATTCATGTGGCTGTCCGCTACGTGATGTACCAGCTGTCTCACCGTCCAACCGCCTTCGCGGTACGGTATATCCAGTTGCGCGTCGTTCAGCCCGCGCACCGCCTCGCGCAAATTCTTCGGCGCCGCCGCAATCGATGCAATCGCCTGCGCCCGTTTCGCGCCAGTAATCTCCTTCGGCATTTCCATCTTCCCAATCGGGTATCGCGCATCCATTGGCTATCTCCTTTGTAAATTCCCAGCGAACGCCTTCAGCTGCAGTTCCCTGATTAACTTTGCCAAATTATCAGGTCTGCCTTTCAGAACTAACCAGCCCCCCGCGCGTAAAACCCTCTCCAATTTGGCTCCCACAAGCATCAACCTCAATCCGTCAGGTACAATAAACCGTTTTCCGCCATTGTATCCGCCGGGCGCGTGCGAGAATCTAATGGGAGCAATGAAAATGTACAACGTAGTCATCATAGGCAGCGGCTGCGCCGGCCTTACCGCCGCGATCTACGCTGCGCGTGCCAATCTGAAGCCCCTTGTGATCGACGGTCATGAACCGGGCGGACAGCTCACTCTGACCACCATGGTCGAAAATTACCCTGGCTTCCCCGACGGCATTCTGGGCCACGAGCTGATCGAGAATATGCGCAAGCAAGCGCAAAGATTCGGCGCGGAATTCAATGCCGGTATCGTCACCGATGTTGACCTCTCCAAACGCCCGTTCACAGTTACGGCCGGCGATGATTCCTACCAGACCAAAACTCTGATCATCGCCGCGGGAGCCTCCGCGCGTTTGCTCGGCCTTCCCGAAGAGCGCCCCTTGCTCGGCAGCGGTGTCTCTACCTGCGCCACTTGCGACGGCTTCTTTTTTCGTAACAAAGCCATCGCCGTCGTCGGCGGAGGCGATACCGCGATGGAGGAAGCCAGCTTTCTCACCCGTTACGCCTCCAGGCTGTATCTGATTCACCGCCGCAACGAATTTCGCGCCTCGAAAATCATGCTCGACCGCGCCCGCGCCAACGAAAAAATCGAATTCGTCACGCCCGCCATCGTCGAAAAAATTCTCGCCGACAGCGCCGGTGTGGAAGGTGTACGCCTCCGCCACCCCGAAACCGGCGAAACGCGCGAACTCGAAGTTCACGGCGTGTTCGTCGCCATCGGCCACGATCCCAATACCGTCGCCTTTCGCGGCCAGCTTCCAACCGACGCCAATGGCTATCTGCTCTCCACCAACGGCAGCAAGACCAGCATCCCCGGTGTTTTCGTCGCCGGCGACGTGCAGGATCATCGTTATCGCCAGGCCGTCACCGCTGCGGGCTCCGGTTGCATGGCCGCCATGGACGCAGAAAAGTTCCTGGAAGAGCACAAGTAACCACCACAAACTAGTTTCCTCCCTCGCGCACTGCCATAATTGACTGGCATGCTTCGCGCGGCTCTCCTAAAACTTTCTGACAGCAAATCGTTTGCGCATTGGGTCGTTTCCAACCAACGCACTCGCCGCATGGCGCACCGTTTTGTTCCCGGTGAAACTCTTGATGAAGCCATCGCCGCCGCTCGCGAGTGCAATAACCTGGGCATGTTCGCCAGCCTCGATTATCTGGGCGAAAATGTTTCTACCCAGGAGGATGCGCAACGCGCTCGCGACGCCTACCTGGAAATTTTCGACCGCATCGCCCACGAAAGACTGCACGCCAACGTCTCCTGCAAGCTGACCCAACTGGGCCTCGACCTCAGCCCGGAATTCTGCGAAAGCCTGGTCGTTTCCATCGTGCAGCGCGCTGCGGACTATGACAATTTTCTGCGTGTGGATATGGAAGGCTCGGTCTACACTCAGCGCACCGTTGAGCTAGTAAAGCGCGTGCGCTCGCAAAATCCCGCCATCGGCACAGTAATTCAATCCTGCCTATATCGCAGCGAGGCCGACATCACCGATCTCCTCGCCTACGGCTGCCGCATCCGCCTTTGCAAAGGCGCTTACAAAGAACCCGCCAACGTGGCCTTCCCCAAAAAGAAAGATGTCGACGCCAATTACGTTCGCCTGATGCAGATGCTTCTGGCTAGCGGCTTCTATCACGGAATCGCCACCCACGATCCCGCCATGATTGCCGCCACCATTCGCTTCGCCGCCGCCAAACAAATCTCTAAAGATGACTTCGAATTCCAGATGCTCTACGGTGTGCGCACCGACCTGCAGCGCCGCCTAGTCAAAGACGGCTATCGCCTGCGCATCTACATCCCCTACGGCCGCGACTGGTTCCCCTACTTCATGCGCCGCCTCGCCGAACGCCCCGCCAACGTAGTCTTCTTCGCCCGCAACCTGCTCCGCCGCTCTTAGCGAGGTGCTCGTCCTTAGTCGCGCGTTCGCATGCTCAATTACGATTTGTCGCAAGACTCGCTTTTTTAGAAAAAAAGACAAGAAGCCGAAAGAGACGGCATCATTTCGAACGTGGGACTTAGCGGAGCGGTCGGCTTTCCAAGAGCATGGACTATCACCGGCTACTTGTTATTTTGCGCAATTGCTATTCTTGTCGGGCGAATCGTCTACGAGGAAACGATTCTGACCTGGCTCAGCGGA
>Ga0193728_1000053_pt1 | contig 46052 bp, 35 predicted proteins | sample U1c1metaG_FD_143037 | JGI IMG/M metagenome (GOLD analysis project Ga0193728, IMG submission 143037) | Soil microbial communities from a riparian zone of the East river system, Colorado, United States - U1c1 | ecosystem: Environmental > Terrestrial > Soil > Riparian zone | place: USA: East River... | reverse complement strand
CTTCGCTGGAGCTATAAAAAGGTATATACTTATAAATATAAATAAAACTCCTTATAAAAAAAAAAATTATGAACGAGTATGGTTAAATGGTATAACTTCTACCTTCCAAGTAGAAATTATCAGTTCGATTCTGATTACTCGTAAAAAGAAGAAAATTTTATTTTAATTATAAAAATTGATAACAATAACAATTTAACTTTATTTTTCCTAGCAAACAATCACACCCTCTCTGGGTGTGATTAGTTGGTTGTCCGAAGGACTACCTACCCTGCCTTTATTTTTAAACAGCTAAGACTGGTAAAAGGGGTTACTTCTTCTCCTTTTTTCTAGCATAGTTTATCAACTAAAAAAAAAATTAAATTTGTCTAACCCTAGGACTTGTTTTCCTTGCTTAGGAATTAGCAAGGATTACTAGTCCAGAGTGACAACCAAGGGTCTAGTCCTAGGACTTTTTAACCTACGAAATTCGCAGGTAAAAAAGCAAGCAAGCAGCTGGGATGGGCCGATGGGCCTCCAATTCCTAGCGCAAGGCCCAAGGCGGTTGCGTAGCTACCCAACCCCTTGTCCGAAGGACTACCAAGATTTCTTATATTAAGAAATTCTAACCAAGATTTTTAGAATAAAAATCCTAGGCCCAATCCAAGGCCTCGCGAAGCGACAAGTATAAAAAAAATAAGCAGGATCAATTGCAAGAATAAAAAAGGAGTTGCTGCTATTTGCTTGCGCTAGCCAGAAAAAGGAGCTGTAAATTAATTAAAAAAAAATTATTCATTTTATAATCTCATTTATATTATTATAATTAATTAGCAATTTGTAATTCTTACCACCCTTAGAGTAAATAAAGAGGATCCGAAGGACTAGTTTTACCTGGCTAAAATGGAAATTACTATCTACTCTTTCTAATAGCTTAGTAGCTCCCCTCAGCCTTAGCGCTCCTACACCTTTAGGGTCAAAGCAAGCCAGGGCACACCAGTCCTACCCATACCTTAGTTGCTACTAATCCCAGCCTTTGGTTGCTAACCTATTTCTAGGTTGCGTAGCTACAAGATAACAAGCAAGGGTGGAGCTAGAATTTTTTTTAGCAGGGAGCTGTATAGGGTCAGCCTTCCTACATAGTCCTTATGAGTATAAAAAGTTTTTTTATCTTAGCCAGACAAGCTAGTCTTTTTTCTAATCCTGCCTAAAAGTGAGGAGGGCTCCTTCGGAGCAAGCTAGTTGGTTGTCCGAAGGACTACCTACCCTTCCTGCCTAAGCAGATAAGATAAATCCTGCTGCTTATAATCGGAAAAAAAGCTGAGCTGCAGTTTTTATTCTTATTTTGAGAATAAAAAAAGAAGGAGTTGTCCTTTGGAAGCAACCTTTTTATTCTTAATTTAGAATGCCTTAGCAAATTAGAATAAAGTTGTTATCCCTCGCGCAGCAATTCTTATTTGCTAAGGCATTCTCAAAATAAAAACCAAAGTTGCAGGATTTCTTATTCTAAGAAATCAAGCAAGGGATTACTAGGACTCCGCAAGCAAAGAGTAAGATCTTAATTTATAATAAACGCTTTAATTATTTTTAATAAAATATTTTTTTTTTGCTTAGCCCCCCCTTCTTATTTTTATTCTTAAAATAAAAAGGGGTTGCTCCTTCGGAGCAAGAAGAAAATGGTAGTCCTACCCGATCCAACAATGATTCGACAACCCGCCTTGCTTTTTATTCTTAATCTTAAATTAAAAATCTACGGCTGGGGGGTTGGATTGGAATGTGAGCGGGTAGCTACGCAACCGCCCCCAACCCGTAAGAATTAGCAGGTCCAGAACAAGGGGGCAAAAAAAAGTAAAGCAGAGATTGTTTTTTCTTTCTTATTTAAAGAAATATTATTTATTATATAAATATAATTTTCTTTCCTTAATTTATTTTAAATTTAAAGAAAAAAAATATTCTTATTAATTAACTAATATGCCTCAAATTATTCCTTTTTATTTTGTTAGTCAAATTTTTGTAACATTTATGTTATTATTTTTGGTTATATTTGTATTATCTAAATATATTTTACCGATTAATTTATTTAACCAAGTTATAAGAAGCTATATAGTTAAATTAACAAAAAATAATTAATTATTTTTAAAGCTTTCCCCCCCCCCTTCTTATTTTTATTCTTAAAATAAGAATTGTAATCCCTTGTTATCCCAGCCTTTGGCTGGGATTACAACTTTGTTTTTATTTTGAGACTAAGCAAATAAGAATTGCTGCGCGAGGGATAACGAGGGATAACCAGGGATAACAATCCTAGGACCAGCTACCATTTTCTAGTTGCTCCCTTACAGAGTTCCTACTAAAACCTTCGGACTTGAAAAAGGAAAATTTTTAAAAAAATAAATTTAAATTATAAAAAATTTATAAAAGAGTAGCTAGTAATCCCAGCCTTTTTAACTAGCAAGGAAAAATAATAATGATTGGACCGCTACGCGAGGGAATGGACCATTGGAATGAATGGGCCGCTCTTAAGCGACTACGCAACTCTTAAGCGACTTCGCTAGAAAACAAGCAAGGTTAAAATTGCAATTATAAAATTTTATAGCATTTAAGGCACTATCTGTATTAAACACATATTATTCTATTCCTTTCCTTAATATATTAATCCATATTTCATTTTTGTTGGGAGGGTTGGATTGGGAATGGGCTTGCGTAGCTACCCCCTTGCGTAGCTACGCGAGCCTTGAAATTTTATTCTAAAAATCTTGGTAGTCCTTCGGACAATTGAATTGGATTGGGGGGGGGGGGGTAGCTATGCAAGCCCCCGCCTTTTTAAGTAAAATTCTTAAAAATTTATTGCAAGGTCCTAGAACAAACCTTTTGTCTTTATAATATTCGCAGATATACTACTTAGTAATTAGACTAAAAAAATCGCTTAGAGTAAAAAGCAAAAAATATTTATTTAAATTTTTTATATAAAAAATATTGATTAGCTCCGAAGGAGCGAGTAGTTTATATCTTCTTAAATTTTTATATTGAATCGCTTAGAGTAATAATTTAGATGAATATATATATTGTTTATAATAATTTTAATAAATAATCAATCAAAGCTAACACTTCACCAAATAGTTTGATTCAACTCCAGCGCTTTACTAAATTAGTTGGGTCGCTCTAAACGACGAAGCAAGGCTCTTAAGCGATTAGTAATTTTTATTAATTTCATTAATAAAAATAACAAGCAAGCCTCTCTTCTTAAAAAACTAATAGAAGGATTCTACTCTGCGGAAGCGACAAATTTTGAAGCTAAAGGCCTAGTAAAGATTAGCTTTAGCCCTCCTATCTTAAAAAGGGTTGCTAATTGTATCTAGATTATTCACTCACTATTTTTGTTTTTAAAGGTCTAGCTACACCGGTGGGCCCTCCTCGCTATCAACCGCTTCTTTGGATCTAGCCTTAGCAGATAGGGCTCCTGTTTGCTTATATGCAAGAAGACTATCTAATAGGTGGTGGATTAGTTGGGATTGGGTAGTCCTTCGGACAACTCCCATCCCTGCTTGCGAAGGGTGGCCCATTCCAAGGGTAGCTACGCAAGGGCAGCCCATTCCATTCCCAATCCCTCGCGTAGCGGTCCAATCAATTATTTTTCTTGCTTGGTAAGCTTCAAGTTAAAAAGACGGCAAGAGGAGGTTGATAATATAATTCATTTGGAATTTAAATTTTTTTTTAAAATAATAAAAATAAAAAGAAACGATAGGTTAAGAAATAAAAGTATCGATGATGATATGGTAATAACATTATAAACAATAAAAAAAACAGTAATTTAAAGGGGTTATTAAGGAACAAAAAAGCAAATTTATAAAAAAGGAGGTTAATACCAAAAGCTTTATTCTGAAATTAGGAATTAGTTAGTGAAATTGATAAAAAAATTAAATTTTTATTAATAAGCAAACTAAGAAATAAGCGATCCTAAGGTAAATCTTAATTATTAAAAACTTCCTGAAGTAAAACATTTTATGTAAGGAAAGGAAAGGAAATCAACCGAGACTCCGAAAGTAATGGCGAGTGAAATCGGATTAGCCTATATTTTATTGTAAAAAGATAAAGCATCTACCACCCTCGCTTATTTTCTTTGTATTAAATTAACCTTTTCTCTCCTCTTTCGATTGGAAAGGGAATACTACCCTTTTCTTATTTTTTTTTTAAAAAGAGAGATAAGCCTCATTAGTCTTTTAGGAGTGGGCCCCATTCCAAACGCGAGGAGGGAAAATTAATAGAAAATACTAAGGCAAGCGAAGCTAGGTCCTACGGAGTTGCTTCGCAAGGAGAAAAAAAAATCTTAATATTAACTTGAAAATCTCTTTTTATTTTAGCCTCTTAAGAACAACTCATTGTATATTTAATTAGGATATTTATTGCAAATATTTTATTTAAAAACAAATCCTGTGTATTTTAGATTCATTAATCTTTCGGAACCATCGGATCCTTCGGATAAAAAAGGTTTCTAATAATACATATTGAGTCCTGCGGATTTAGTTAGAATAAGAAGACAAAAATTATAGTAGTATGCTTTCATGTAATTTTTGTACTAAATAAGGTTATACCAGTCCTGTAGAGTTAATAACAAATAAATGGTCTAGACTTTAAAAATTTTAGAACTAGAGAAAGTACAATGAGAGATAACTTGTTGGAAAATAGGGGAACCATCCTCTAAGGCTAAGTATTGTAAATTTAGCGATAGTGAAAAGTACTGTGAAGGAAATTTTTGAAAAGTTAGTAGTATACTAGGTGAAATAGATTGTGAATTAGTAACTCTACAAGCAGTCGGAATTCCAACAATATCTTAGGAATAACGGCGTACCTTTTGCATAATGGGTGAATTGCTTGCCCATCTTAATTGAAAAATTAAGAAAACACTGACTCATGACCTTTAAGGTCGGTATTATATTTATTTATAATGCTAACGGTGAACCCTAAGGAAAATTCTATGGGAATACCGTGGGAAGCTGTAAATCGTAGGAATAACTTAATAAATTATTAAGTAAATAAGTGAAATTTTTATATTTACTTGCCAAAAGGCAAGGGATCTTTATATTAATCTTTATTTATTCTTTTTATTAGCCCTGTAACGACTGATTCGAAAGAAGAGACCGATAATTAATCTAAATTTGCTAATAGTTAAAAAATTAGAAAAAATCGGTAACACGTCAGCACTCAAATATTCCAGTTTATTATGGAAAATAAAAATTTAATAAAAATAAACCAAACATTAGTAATAAAATAAATGAAAAAGAGCTATAAATTAATATATAATGCCCTGCTTTCGCAACCCGGGTGCGCCTCCATCCGGTAACAAAAGCAAGGGAGTACACCAGGCCTTGTTAGATTTTATAGAAAATCTTCTAAATTTGATTTAACTTTATCTACGGATTTAGAAGAAATCATAATTGGACTAATATTAGGTGATTTATTTGCAGAAAAAATTAAACCTACAAGTAATACCAGGTTACAATTTAAACAATCTATTAAAAATGAAATTTATATTGATCATTTGTATTCTTTGTTTAATAATTATTGCAGTTCTTCGCCTAAAGTTACGACTTCTGTTGATAAAAGACCAGGAAAAAGAGAATTAAATGTATCCAAAAAATTTTGGACTTTAAGTTTACCTTGTTTTAATAAATTTAGAGAACTATTTTATGATAGTAAAGGTGTAAAATTTATACCTAATAATTTAGAAGAATTTATTACAGCTAGAAGTTTAGCTTATTGGGTAATGGATGATGGTTATAAAACTACATCAGGGTTTTATTTATGTACAGAGTCTTATATTTTAGAAGATAATCAAAAATTAAGTAAGATATTGAAAAATAAATTTCATTTAGAAAGTGGTATTCATAAACATACAAATGGCCATAGATTATATATTTTTAGTGGTTCTAAAGAGAGATTATTAGAATTAATAAAACCTTATTTAATCCAACATTTTTATTATAAATTTGAATTAGAAAATTAATTCCCCCCCCTCCCCTCCTCTAGTCTTAAAGCTTTGTTAGGGAGGCAAATTTCCTGGCTTAAGCTAGGAACAATGGAGAGGGGGAGGTATAAAAAGGATAATTTCATTTTCCTAAAATTTAATTTGAGTTGAAGGTATAGTCTAATCCAGTATGAAAATATTGGAACAAATTGCAGCAAGTTAATAGGAGTAGCAAGGATAAAACCTTAGCGAAAGCGACTGGACTTAAAATAGTGATGGGTAAGTTACTTCTATTAGACCCGAAGCCAGATGATCTTACCAAGACCAGATTATAATAGATCGAACGGGTGAATGTTGCATAATTCTCCGAAGAGTTTTGGTAAGCGGTGAAATGCCAATCTGATCTGGTGCTAGCTGGTTTTCTACCGAAACATATTTAAGTATGATGTCTATTTTATAGATTTATGAAGGTACAGCAAGGCGATTCCCAACAAGTTTGAAAAAAAAATTTTTTTTTTAAATGCGTTTAGGTTGCGGGGATCTAGAAAATCTTACCTTTGGAAGCGAATCTCGGAATTACATAAATTGATGATAGATATTCAGACTGTTCATGCTAAGTTGGACAGTCAAGACGGAAACAGCCGAGAACACTGATCAAGGTCCCAAATGATTGTTAAGTGAAAATAAGGACGTAGCAATATCAAATACAGCTGTGAAGTGAGCTTGGTAGTCGCTACTTTTAATGAACGTATGTAACAACGCATCAGCAGTATTATTATTTTAATATATAATAAATGATAGCAGCGCCGAAAATTTAACGGGTCTAAAACAATCAACCGATATCGTGTTGGTTACTAATTATTCTTAAAATTTGGTAGTCCTACTTTTATTCTAATTTGCTAAGGCATTCTAAAATTAAGAATAAAAAGGTAAGGATTGCTTCCAAATCCATTTCATTGGCCCAATCCCTACCAAATAAGAATTAAAAAAACATATTTATTTTTTTTTGTAATCTAGGTAGTAGAACATTCAGTTTAACTGTTTATAAAATAGTGTTTCATTATTTTTAGGTAACTGAAGAGAGAATGCTGACATGAGTAACGTAAAAAATTTCTATAATGAAATTCGCCGAATACGAAAGGGTTGCAAATAAGAAAGGTTAAACCGTTTTGTTTTAAAGCGGCCTCTAAGGACTATAGCGAAAGCTGTGGCTGATGAGTAAAAAATAGAAAGTCCATGCCTCTCCCCTAGGGTTGCTTCTTGCTTCGCAAGGGAGAAATTACAAATTGGACCAGGAAAATAATATTTATATTTTATTAAATTTATATAAATTATATTTAAATATTTAATAGATACTACCGTACCCTAAACCGACACAGGTTCGTAGGTAGAGTATACTTAGGCGTAGAGCTAAAAGTTGTTAAGGAACTCGGCAAGTTCACCTGCATTATGTTTAGGGAAAACATATAAGTGGGTTAAATTATCAAACTCCGGGGACACCCTAAAGCTTATGATACCAAGCAATAGTCGAAAGGCTATATGTGGCTGAAGTAATTATTCAGGTAAGGTAACAAGTCATAAGATGAATGAAAATGAAATGGGTTATCGCGGATCTAAGTCACCTTGGCTTTCATTTGAAAGGCGTGGTGTAAAAGAGCAACGAGTAGACGGTAGTTGGTGCAAAGAGCCAATGCATTTAAGGTGTACTCTAATGGGTTTCGAAAGAAACAATCAAATCAAAATCCCATCTAAACAATTAAAAAAACAATATTACACTACTTTAAATAGAACCAGTTTAAATAATAAATTAAATCCATGGTTTATTACTGGTTTTACAGATGCTGAGGGATGTTTCTCCTTTGCAATAAAACCCGACGCCAAATCTAAATTAAAATGGAGAACTTCTCCTCTTTTTGTAATAAAATTACATATTAAGGATATTGCAATATTAGAACTTATTAAGAATACCTTAATGGTAGGAAAAATAAGAACAAATGGAAAAAATTCAGTACAATATGTAGTTGAATCAATTAAAGAAATACAAATAATTGTAGATCATTTTAATAATTACCCTCTGGTTACTGAAAAAGCTTCTGATTATTTAATATTTAAACAATGTTTTGAAATCATTAAACAGAGAGAACATTTAACGGAAAGGGGTCTTTTATTTTTAATCGGTTTAAAAAGCTCTCTTAATTGAGGTCTTTCTTTAAATTTAAAGAAAGCTTTTCCAAATGCTTCCTTTGTAAATAGACCAGATTATAAATTTAATGGTATACCCGATCCTTTTTGGGTAGCAGGTTTTACAAGTGGTGATGGTTCTTTCCATTTTAATATTAAAAAATCCAAGACTAATTTAAATTACAGAGTCTCATTAAGATTTTCAATAAATCTTAACATTAGAGATGCTGAAGTTCTTAAAGGTTTGGTTACTTACTTTAATACTTTAAACATATCTTGTACTCCCTCTTTGGAAGTTAAAGCAATGCTTAATCAGAAAAATCAGTATGTTTCTAAATCTAAGAACACTGTAAGTCTTGCAATTACAAAAATTTCTGAATTAATTGAAATCATTATTCCTTTTTTTGAAAAATATCAGATACAAGGACTAAAAAATTTAGATTTCTCAGATTTTAAAAAGGTTGCTATGATGATAGGTGCTAAAGAGCATTTAACTATCAAAGGCTTAAATAGAATTTTAGAAATAAAATTAAACATGAATAAGCTTAGAAAGTATTAATATTTGTTTATTTAATTGCATGATAAATTTGAATAGCCATGCAAAAGTTTGACGAAAAGAGGTGCCTTATATAAAAATAAGGTGGCACAGAATCGGAGGCCCCGACTGTTTACTAAAAACACAACACAGTGCAATCATAAGTATGGTAGTATACTGTGTGAAATTTGCCCGATGCCATTAATATAAGAAAAGTTATGGGTTTGTTTACTAAAACAATACTGTGACCTATCGAAAATCTGGTTAATAGCGGTCTTAACTATGAGGATCCTAAGGTAGCAAAATCAATTGGCCATTAAATGTGGTCCGGTATCAATAATGTAACGATGGTCTCACTGTCTCTACAACTTGCTCAGTGAAATTGAATTACGCGTGCAGATGCGCGTTGCCTCCAGGGGGACGGGAAGACCCTATGCAGCTTTACTGTAGTTAGTTATCACATAAATCTAGAACAATCTTGTTTAATAGTGAATAGGTAAGTCGAAAGACTATAAGTGGAAACCTTAGAGACAAGGTTGGGTTTGTGTTTACCTTAAACTTAAAAAAAAAAGGGATAGTTGACTAATTGGCAGTTTGACTGGGGCGGTCGTCTTTAATAGAGTAGCAAAGTACATCCAAATATATCAAAAATAAATTATAAAAAAATCTTAAATTAAATTTAAAGATGAAACAAAAAGGATTATAGAGAAAAAAAACAATTTTATATTATTAATTAAATAATTATAAGGTATAGCTAGAAATTGAATGGAGATCAATCAACCAATGAAGGGTTGTGCAGGGCTCAATGGCGGTAAGCATACTTAACTGAAAGACTCAAAAGTCGCACAGATACGTAAGTAGGGCATAGTGACCCCTCGCTATAGTATGGGATAGACGGGGATCAATTAATAAAAGTTACGCTAGGGATAAAAATGTTGTCCCTTTGCTTTGAAAAAAGCAATTATAAAATAGGGTGAATTGCAAAAACACCCCCACTAATTTAGGGGGCAATTTGCAGCGAAGCTTACCCACAGCAATCTTAATTTCAAATTTATTTAAACCTTTTTAATTAAGAGAAAGGGTTAGAACGTTCAACGACTAGAAAGTGAGTATGCTAACAATAATCTTTCTTGCCTTGCTTCCTGGCTTGCGTAGCTATCCAGATTTCGCTAATCGCTACGCGAGGAGGGGGAGCAATTAATTTAACTATGAAAGAAAAAATTTAATATTAATTTCAAAGTAAAAAAAGGCAAAGCGCCCTACATCTTTATTAAAATAGCATTTATTAAATGTAACAAAAATGATAGGCTCCATTGGAGCCAATAAAATACTTAAAAAAAAATATGAAACCTATTTCAAAAGAACAAGTAATTGGACTAAGTCCAAATAGTAAAATACTTAAAGAGTATAAAGAATCTCTATATAAACTATCTGATTTACAATTTGAAACTTTAATTGGTTTATTATTAGGAGATGCTAGTTTGCAAACTCAAAATAAAGGAAAAACTTATAGGATAAAATTCGAGTGGGGTAATAATAGCAAAGCTTATGTAGACCATGTTTATGCTTTATTTAATGAATGAGTATTATCAAAACCTCATAAAAAAACTAGAATAAGTCCTAAAGGTAATACAGTAATAAATTGAGGTTTTCAAACAATAAGTCATCAAGTTTTTAACCCTTTAGCTGATCTTTTTATTATTGATAATAAAAAAAGCGTGAAAAAATCACTAATTAAAGATTATTTAACGGATGTAGGTTTAACTTATTGATTTATGGATGATGGAGGTAAATTAGATTATAATAAAAACACTAAAAATAAAAGTATTGTGTTAAACACACAAAGTTTTACAGATTTAGAAGTTTTTAATATGGCTAATGAACTCTCAGAAAAATTTAAATTTAAAACTGAAGTTAGATCAAATAAGGGTAAAAAAGTAATAGTAATAAAATCTGAAAGCTATTCATTATTTAGAAATAAAATAGATACTCATATTATACCAGAAATGGTAAGAAAACTACCATAGATTTTATATTTAATAATTGTTAAAAGATGATGACATAGTCTGAACCATTTTGTAAAAAATGGAAATTAAGGATAGCTTATCCACTTCCCCTATTTGTTTTAAGAAAGGGAAATAGGATTTCCTTAAGATTAACAAAATTGAACAGGCTGATCGCGGACGAGAGTACACATTGTCTCCGCGGATTGGCACCTCGATGTCGACTCATCCTATCCTCCGGGGGTAGAAGCTTGGAAGGGTTCGGCTGTTCGCCGATTAAAAGGGTACGTGAGTTGGGTTTAATACGACGTGAGTCAGTATGGTCCCTATCTTCTGGAGGAATAATTAGTAAAAAGAGGCAGACCTTCCAGTACGAAAGGACCAATAGGCTGTGTTTCTCTAGTGTACCAATTGTTTGTAATTATTGTCAGCAATATCTTATGCTTTTGAAGGCAAAAGTAAAAAGGTAAAGAGTTGCTATAGTTCTTTAAATATTAGTTTAAAGATAACAATACATGAATGCATAGTTGGGTAGCCACAAACATAATAGATAAGTGCTGAATGTCTATAAAGCAAGAATCTAACCTCTAGATACTAAAAGTTTATTTAAGGGAAAAAGTTAAATATACTTGGTTGGGATTGGGCCCCGCCTAAGAATTTTAGAATAAAAATCTTGGTTGGGACTGGGCCCCGCCTTGGGCCTTTTTTTTTTAAATAAAACATAATTAAGTTGTAGATTACAACTAGATAGGCTATAAATGTACAATTTGTAAAAATTTTAGTTTAATAGTACTAATTTATAAAAAAACTTTTTATTAATAGTCATTTTCAATTTAAATAGCTTTTTGTAGTTAAAGATATGCTAGAGCAGCCCCTTAAGGCTGTTTTGTTTGTTTTGTTTTGCCGTTTAGTTACAACTGTCTATTTTATAAAAAAAAAAATTAGGTTAGCTATGCAAGGGCCCAACCCACAAATAAAAATCTCTAGCGTCTTTTTTTTTTATCCTTGCTTATAAATAACAAAGCAATTTCAGTTTACCTCTGGTTGAGGAGCACTCTAAGCGACCTTACCCCCCACTTTAAAAAAGTGGGGGTCTAGGATCAGCACTATATTATTTAATAAAAGAGTAATCTACTAAGTCATCATAATTTTATTTCTTTAAGTAAAATTTATAATGTTTGTTTTAAAATAAAAGGGCGCATCTTACCCCGCTAAGGCAGGAAAGTCTGCGCAAGCAGGAGCTTAGACAGGGGAGTTATAAATAAATATTCTTAAATAAAATAAGGTGCTCTCCTTGTTATTTTTATTTTTTTTCCTAAATAAAAACTACTAGGACTCCTCCCCGTTTTTACTTAAAATTAACTTTTTTAATTAAAGTTTGAGTTGTATGTACAAATAAAAATCTAGGCTTGGTAGGGCCTTTGGGCCATTGGGAGTGGGTAGTCCTTTGGAAGCAACTTTATTCTTATTTGCTAAGGCATTCTAAAATTAAGAATAAAAAGGTTTCTGGCTTGCCTACAAAGCAGGTAGTAATCCCAGCCTTTGTTTTTATTCTTATTTTGAGAATAAAAATAAGAATTGCTGCGCGAGGGATAACGAGGGATAACCAGGGATAACTACAAGCTAGGACAACTTAGAAAGGAGGAGCAACAAAAAGTCCGAAAGGTAGCTCCTTGGAGAAAGTTGCTAGTTATCCCAGCCTTTGTTGCAATCCTTCGGATAACCAGGGATTACAAGCTAGGAGATGATAACTCCTCCCTTTTCTTATCTCCAATTTTAGAATAAAATAAGAAAAGTTGTGGCCCATCCCTATGGTAAGGCGGTTGCGTAGCTACCCAACCCTTGTCCGAAGGACTACCTAAGCCTAGATTTTATTATAAGAAATGGGTAGGGCCCCCAACCCTATCCAAGCAAAATAAGCAAGCATGAGAAAAAGCAGAAAACAATTTATGATATAAACCTAAATTTGCTATTTTTTAAGCAAAATTTTTTTTAATTTGATAGCTCCTCAAAATAGAACAATTAATAAATTTCAATTTTTTCCTTTTCATTTAGTAGATCCTTCCCCTTGGCCAATATTACTTAGTTTTTCTTTATTAAATTTAACAATAGGAGCAGTAGCTTATATGCACGGGTTTACTTATGGAGGATATATATTAATATTAGGATTTATATTAACAACTTATGGTATGATTTTATGGTTTAAAGATGTAATAATAGAAGGGACATATTTAGGTCATCACACTAAAGAAGTAAAAAATGGTATAATGATTGGTGTTTTATTATTTATTGTTAGTGAAATTTTCGCTTTCTTATCTGTATTTTGGGCTTTCTTCCATTCAAGTTTAACACCAGCTATTGAAATAGGAGGTATTTGGCCACCTTTAGGGATTACACCATTAGATCCTTTTGCTATACCGTTACTTAATACTTTCTTATTATTATCAAGTGGTGTTTGCCACAAATGTGAAATATTTGATTTTTTTGTTTTAGTAAGTTGTAGTTCTTTACCTTTTAGCTCACCTAGAGTTAATCCTCTTAAAAGAATAGGACCCCATAATTTTGATATCTTAAATATTCTTATCGGTTCTTTACTTGGGGATGGATCAATGGAAAAATCTATAAATGGTAGTAGGTTTGTATTTTATCAAGCTAAAATAAATGGAGAATATTTGTTATGGTTACATCAAGTAACTAATAAATTAGGTTACACTGATAAAAATATACCTAAAATTTACAGTAGGAAAGGTTCCACATTAGTAGGTGATTTAGATGAAATTAGATATTACTATAGATTTAGAACTTTTACTTTTTCTTCTTTCGATTGGGTTTATGATGCTTTTTATCCTAAAAATAGTAGAAAAATAATACCTGATTTTATTGATACTTATTTAACTCCTTTAGCTTTAGCTGTTTGGATGATGGATGATGGAACATCTTTTAAAAATAAAGGGTTTAAATTTAGTACAAATAGCTTTACTCTTAAAGAAATACAAAACTTAGCTTTGATTTTAAAAACAAAATATAATTTGGATACTACTATTCATAAATCTGGTTTAAATAATCAGTATAATATTTATGTTCCTAAGGCTAGTTTTATTATTTTAAGAGAAATAGTTAAACCTTATTTTCATCCTACTATGCTTTATAAAATAAACAATTTTTAGCTGCCCATCCTAAGCAAAGGTAGCTACGCAAGGGGGGGCCCATTCCCCCAACCAAGATTTTTATTCTAAAAATCCTGTCCTTGCATAGTCGCTTAGAGCGGCCCAACCATTCCATTCCAATTGTCCGAAGGACTACCAAGAATTTTTTAACTTATTTAAAACAATAAAAAATATTTTGCATAGTCAAAGTTATTACCTTATTTAAATTAATAACTTTCTTTATTAGAGAATATAACTAAAATTTAAATTTTTAGTTTATTTTGGCGACACTGATGAAAACGGTCAACGTAAAGCATTTTAATTACAAGACCGTCGGTTTTTTAAATTTTTTATTTTTTTTTTTCTAGCTCTAGCTCCCTCCCTTGATCCCCTCGCTTGCGCAGATGCCTCCCTTTCCTCGCTTGCTAGAAAGAAACAGCAAATCGACTCCTCGTTCTTAGATGGAGGGTCAAGCGATTGCACCACCTAAAGGATTTTTATTCTAAAAATCCTAAGCAAGTTAACAAACAAGCAAGCGAAGAGGATGGTTGCTGCGCAAGAGCAAAAATATTAATAATCTTTTTTTAAGGTCGCTACAGACTGGTTCATCGGTGGGTATTGTTATTATTTAACAGTGCTTAATGTACAGTCGAAATCTCGAAAATAAAAACTTATATTTTATTTTTCAAAGGCTTTATATTAATTTACAATATTATTCTATAAAATAAAAAAAAAAGTTGTCCGAGTTGCGCAGCTACTACTATTTTGGACCCCTGCCTTAGTCGCGAAACGAGTCTATTCTTAAAAATTTTATTTTATTAAAAAGGGTTGCTTAGCAATAGAAAAAAAGGTTGCTGGCTGGCTTGCCTACAAAGTAGGTAGTAATCCCAGCCTTTGTTGTAATCCCTTGCTTGATTTCTTAGAATAAGAAATCCAGCAACTTTGTTTTTATTCTTATTTTGAGACTAAGCAAATAAGAATTGCTGCGCGAGGGATAACAAGGGATAACAAGGGATAACCAGGGATAACAACAAGCAAGCTAGAAAAGAATTTGTAACTATATATTAATATAAAGTACAAGGACTATATATACAAATGTATAAATTATTATTAGATTTTTTATCTTTATAATCATAATCTGTTATTAACCCCTCCACCTTTAGAAGTAGTATTAGCAATTTTAATATTAAATAAAAAAAAAGCAGGGATGCTTCTCGCTTGCTTTGGAGCCTATTAAGGTCTGATTTACTATTAGTCCTGGGACTAGTTGCTTCCAAACAGGATTGGGTCTATGGGTTGGGCGGATGGATTGGGGTTAGGTAGTCGCTTTCGCGAGGAGATAGAAATCTATTTAATTTATTTTATATAGTTGGAGATTTGGCATTTATTACATATGGACATCATGCTTTAATTGCTGGGAATAGAAAAGGGGCTATAGATGGAGTAATTTTTACTATTATTTTAGCTATATTTTTTACAGGATTACAATATTTTGAGTATTCTGAAGCTGGATTTACTATGTCAGATAGTGTTTATGGTTCTGCTTTTTATGCTTCTACAGGCTTACATGGATTAATACAGTTAGTCCCTATTAAATTTAACAATTATAAAGTTGCTGGTCCCAGAACTCCGCAAGCAAGCTAGGACTATCCTTGCTTGGGATAATTTGATATAAGTTAATCAGCCTCCATTTAGGCAGGACTCCACCTCCCTTTCTTGGGGGAAAGGAGAGGGAGCAGTTCTGCGCAGCAGCAGCTTCTTAAAGGAGTATGCGCAAGCAAGCCGCCAGGGAGCAGGCCGCCAGGGCAGAGGAGATAGATAAATATTTTTTATGTTAAATTTAATAGAAAATAGGGTTAATTACAAGAAAGTCCTTAAGAATAAGATAAGTCCTTCAGACCTCCCAGCCCTTGTTTAAGAGTCTAAGGGTGTTGCTTCGCTAGGATATTATTATAAAAATAAAAAGTGATGCTAATATTTAAGGATAATTTGTAGCCAAGCATATATAAATATATATAAAAAGAATATATGAAGGTTCAACGACTAGCAGGTGAGTACTATATTTACAATAACCCTGCCACGAAAGCCCTACAATCGTAATAAAGATATTTATGATTGATGACATAGTCTGAACTTATCTGTAAAGATAAGAACTTTTTTTTAAACAAAAAAAGGGTAACAATATTGTACATGTTATTGTAGGTACTATTTTTATTGGAGTATCTCTAGTTAGATTAATTAATTATCAATTAACTACAAAACACCATAATGGTTTTGAATCTAGTATATTATATTGGCATTTTGTAGATGTAGTCTGGTTATTTTTATTTGTTGCTGTTTATTTCTGGGGTAATACATAATCCTGCTGTTAATTTTTATAAATTTTAAATTTGTCTTTATAGTTCCAGCTCCACCCCTCCTCCATCGGGAAAGGCAGATCCAATAGAGAGGGTAGGATTTTTATTCTAATAATCTAGGTAGCTACGCAACCGTCGCTTGCGCAAGGGGCTATCGTAATTAAATAAAGAAAAGATAAAAATTAAGGCAGCAAAAAAATGTATTGATTATAACTAATTCCCCTTTTTAAATTTTAAATTTAAACTATTCCCCCCCCCCTGCTAAGCGCTCCCAGTTTTCTATACTCCAATTTTTTCTAAAAAAAAAATACCCGCTCTCTCCCCTCCTTAGAGCTAGCCGCCAGGGCAGAGGGTGGGATCTTATGATGGTGTCTCCTCCTTGCTAAGCGGATACCGAGAGGTGAGCTATCCTAAAGAGCAAACCTACAATTCCAAAAGGTTGCTGCGCCTTGCTCTAAAGGTAATTAGCAAGCAAAGGGAGCTGCAGTCGTTTGCTTTGGGTAATACACCTTAAATTTCTTAGTTGCTGCGATAGCGATTCTAATATAAATAATACATATTTCTTAAATTTATAAAAATAAGAACCTTTAATTTAATAGGTAGAATGGTTTCTTGATGAGAAACTAGTAGGAGTTCAAATCTTCTAAGGTTTATAAAGTTATATTATTTTCTTGGGCCCTTTTCATATATTTAAGAATAGGAGTCTTTCGGAGGGCAGTCGCTAGCTCCCTTGCCTACAAAGTAGGCTACTAATTTCTGCCTTAATTGGAGCCCTCCATTTTAGATAGGACCACTCCAATTGAGAGAGAGGCGGCTTGCTCTCCCCTACCTTAGTTGTCCTTTGGAAGCAACCTTTTTATTCTTAATTTTAGAATGCCTTAGCAAATAAGAATAAAGTTGCTTCCAAAGGACTCCGCAAGCAAAGGGAGTAGCTGCTGCTGCGCAGGGACAAGGCAAAAGCTTAGACAGGACTTACCTTTATTTTTTTACAAATAAAGAATAAGGTTGTTATCCTTCGGATTACTAGTCCTCGCATTGCTTTAATTTATTTTAATAAATCTAGGACAAGGAATCCTCCTTATTTTTCTGTCTCCTCTCTTAGGATAGCTCTTTTTTTAATATTTATAAATAAATAAAAATTAATTAGTAAAAAAGGCGGGGTTGCGTAGTCGCTTAAGAGCGGCCCAATTATTCCAATGGCCCATTCCCTCGTGTAGCGATCCAACCATTCTTATTTGCTAAGGCATTCTATTAATATTAAAAAAATAGGCTGGAATTACTAGGACTCATTTTTTTTGAACAATTACCCCAAATATTCAAGTAGCGAAGCAATCCTAGTTTTTAGAAAAAAAAAAACTAGGACTACCTAAATTACTACTATTTCTAGCAATAATTTTAAAGTAGGGGCTCTAAAGTCCAACTAATTTTAAAATAGAAATAATTATTCTCTCCTTGCTTGCGGAGTTGCTTCCAAACAACTCCAAATATTCTATTCTGTTAAAATAAGATTAGAGTTGCAGGGAATCGAACCCTATAATTAATATTTGTATTAAGATATTATTTTTTAACCATTTTCAACCCTAGGGGCTGTAAAACAATGAGACACTTTTTTTCGTATCAAATCCAAAAGGGAAAAAAATTAGTCCAAAAAAGCCTTTTTCTAATGCAGAATATATATTGGATCCTTCGGACTATGTAAATAAGATGATGTATGAGAAACAAATGTCTCTGGAACTTGAACTGGGCTAATAATTTGAACTGGAATTTGACTTGGACCTGGAACTGACGTAGGAACTGGAACTGGACCCGGAACTGATATAAGAACTGGAACTGGAGTTGCACAACTATTAATTGGACTATTTAATATGGACTCAGGAAGAGGAATATTTGTTGGTATTGGGGTATTCATATTTTTAGGTGTTTCAAAAGCATCTAGTGTTATTGAACCAGTCGCTTACGCGAGGAATTATCAAAAATTGAAAAAGTTTCAACTATTGGAGCGGTGTTTACCATAATATTTTCTACGACGGCCCAAGGAGATTTTTGAATAACTAAAGAGAGCGGGAGAGGGCAGAGGGGAGAGGGGAGGGGGGAGAGGGCAATTTCTTTAAAAGAAGAATATGAATAATTACCCCTAAAATATTCATTTCTTATCCATTTGTATATTATTGGATATCTATTTTAGTAATAAAATATTTTCTTGCGAAGCAACCCTCCCCCTCCTCTAAAAGTTTAAAATTTAGTGTGTTCATTTGTGGCCTTCTTCAATTTAATTTGAAAAGGTTATTAGAAATTTGTTAAAAATACTGAATAGCAAATTAGGGATATTTCTAATTACAAAACAGTAGATTAGACGCTATTACAAAAAAATTAAAAAACTTATTATGGAATTACTACAAATTTTACCCTTAGTATTAGTTGCGAAACTAGCTCTTTTTTTTAAGGTTTCTGTTGTTTTCTTTCTATGTATGCTTAATATCTATCTAATTTTTACTTATAAAAAAGAAGAATTACTTAATAAAGAACTTCAAGCAGGTTTCAATATTAAAAGATTAAAAGGTTTCTTAGGAACTTTAGGGTCTTATGGAGGACTTTTAAGTGTATATATTACTATTAAAAATGAACTAAAAAATATTCAAATAGGAAGGTTAGATCAGCTTCAGAAAGAGGAAAGAGAAGAAATTAGAAGGAGCATAGATAAAGATAGAGAAGAACATCAGAGAGTACTTACTCTAATAGATAATAACAGAGAGGAGCTTTATAAACTTCATGTAGAAAAAGCTAAATTTGTTGGCCACAACGATAGATTATCGACTTTACACGAATCAATTAAAAACAATACAATATCATTCAAAAATAAGTCTATAGAACCTACTGCTAAATTATCAGAATTAGGTATTCTAGATCAATTAATCAAACAAGATACCTTAAAATTCAAAAATGAGTTAGGTTCTTTAATTTTAAATGTTGAACTAGACCAGCAAGACACTATTCTATCTGAAAAAGAAGAAGGTGTGTCTTTAGAGCCCTTAGCCAAAGGCGAAGGACCTTCTTGCGTTAGACCACCCACTGAGGAGATTAACTCTCCTTTAGATGAGGAGATTAAGGAGTCAAATATTTTAAATTTAGATTTATTTTCTAATTTGGAATGGTTTGAGAGTCTTAATGGAATAAAAAAATTAGCTGTTTGTTTAATATTAGGAAAATCTGTAATATTTTCTGCTTTAGTTAGTATAATTTTCATCTTCTATGGGAATATACTAATAGAAAAATACGATTTAGTTAATAAGTATCCTAAATTGGCTACTATTATCCAATTAAGACAAAAGTTCCAAAAGTATTATTTTAAATACTATTGTGGGCTTATTCTAGCTATTATAATCTCTGAAGTAGTCTTTGGAATAGCAATATTATTTTTATAAATCAACACATCCTCAATTCAACCCTTAACTTTACCCCCCCCCCCAGACTGTTTGTAACTAAACGGTTTAATTATTTTTTTCAAGAATTAGTTTCCGTTCCAACCGCTATTACAAGGAGCTAGAAAAAGGTTTAGGAAAGATAGGAAAGGAACCAATAAAACAGGTAAGATTATTTATTTTTATAATTTAATTTATATTAATTTTGTCTATATTTTTATAATGAACATTTTTATTAGATTTTAGATAATATTGAATAATTTATACTTTTATTTTAAATCACATTACTCTATTTTAGAATAGATTATATACTTCTATACATTAGAATATGTCCCTTTATACAAAATGACCATGGAGTCCCGTATTAATTACCATAATTTAAGTGGGGGGGGGGGGTAAAAAGGGTGAAAATGTCCGAGACCGCTTACCTCGGGGAGTTTCGACTATATAAAAAGATTATAAAAATAATTTAGGTTTGTTTTCCAGAGCCTTTTGCTTGTTCTCTGGCTGATTCTAATTCTAAATTATTAGAGTTTGTAATTCGGATAATAGTTGAAATAAATCTTTCTTATCCTCAACACTTAAATCTTCCAAATCAGTTGTTTGATTAACAAGTTCCATTAAAAATTTGTCACTTTTAGTAGCGTTATTTAAATTGTTAGCAGCTTCTAAATAAGTATCTCTCCAATGTTCTAATTCTCCTTTAGGTAGAATTCTGTTTAAACCAACACCTAAGGTGGGACCAAAAAAAGCTTCTCTTCCACCATCTTTTAATACCTGATCTACACCTAACATTAAACCCAGTCCTACCCCAAAAGGGGTTGCAGTATCACAAGCACCTTTTGCACAGAATAAAGCTCTACCTAACAATAGTCATATATTTATCTAAGGTGAGTTTCTAACATCTAATGCCCCACTTTTTAACAAAAATTTAACATGTTTAATCCTATGGTAGGAAATATACACATGATATATAAAAAATAATATAGCAATAAAGTATGCCAAATAAAATGGTACTTTGGCAAGAAAGGGCCCCAAAAATTCAAATGAGATATAACTATGCCCTAATATAAAAAGGAAACTTAAACCACCTATTACTCTAAATATTCTAATTAAAGGCTTCTTTTGAAATTCTAAGATTTCAGGAGGTAAATTAGGGGTTAATAGACCCCTTTTTACACCTATTAAAGTACTAGTTTTTAAATTTTTCATAATTTTATTATAATTTAAACTATTATCCGTTTACAACACGACGAATTGGGCGACAAATCTGCGTTATTATAGAAGGCTAACGTCAGTTTGATGTTGGGGTGGCTAAACTTTAGCATTACACCCTCTTTTATTTATAATTCTTCATTTATTAAAAATAACGAGTAAAATAAAAATATTTAGATGATTCTCCTTAAAATTACACCGATAATATTTGTGCTTGCTGGTTAAGTATTAATACCACTAGCCTTCGGTCTAAAATAAGGTTAATGCTCAAGAAAATAATGTATCAAAAAAAAATAAAACTATGTCAAAATTATGGAATAATAAAGAATATTCCCTCAAAGATTTACCTATTCTAACTGATGAGGTTTTAGGTAATTATATTAATCTATTTTGGAAAGATGTAATGTCTCAAATTAAAGATAATCAACATGTTTTACTACTTATTAGAGTAAAATTTGAAAATAATCAAATTGCAACTTTAAGTGACATGCAAACAATAAATAAATCTAGTAAAGATTATCTCTTGGGTTTTATAAAAGATAAATTTAATTTAAGCAATGAAACTTACAAGATTACCCCAATATCTTCAATAATATTTTCTTATGGTTTTAGAGAGGGGAAATTTACTCCTTCATTAGATCTAACCAAAAATAAAAATATAAAATACCAGATTTATTATAGGAATGAATTACCTATCGCTATGGTCCCAGAGGATTATGGTAAAATTTTAAGTAAGATAGATAACAATTATACAATATTAGTTAATAGAGGTCACCATAATGCTATCATTGCCTTAATAGTAAAAAAAACAAGTAGTCAAACTGTTAACCATATTAGATATATTAAAAATAATAAGCTTCTGTTTAATTGGACGGATACAATTGTATCTTTACAAGATAAAAATTTTATTAGAGAGATAGGTAAGAGTATTATTCACTACAAAGATGGTGAAATTTCTTTATTTGCTAGAATCAAACCAACTAGACCTATGGTAGCGAAAAAACTTCCTAAGATTACCCGCCTCGGCAGAAAATTCATAGTTATGGATTTAGAGACTATAACTTTTAATAACACTCTTATTCCTTATTTACTTTGTTGGTTTGATGGTAAAATTAAGAAACATTATTTCATTACCCCTCCAGCAGAAATAGGGGGATATGTTACCTCTAATCAGGGAAGCAAAGAGACTAGTTTTTTAGCCTTAGTACAGGATGCTATGGTAGATATCTGTAAAAGAAAATATAAAGGTTATAAGATCTATTTACATAATTTCTCTAAATTTGATGGATATTTCCTAATCAGACAATTAAGTCAATTAGGTGTTTGTGATCCAATCATCCACAAAGGTAAAATTATTAATTGTAAATTTAGATTATACGAAAGTAAATATTCAGTAACTTTTATGGATTCTTATTTAATGCTTCCTTCTTCTTTAAAAGATTAGCTCCGAAGGAGCAAGTAGTAGTTTTAATATTAATAAAGAAGATAGTAAGGGTATATTTCCTTTTTTATTAACAAACACTAATTATCAAGGTTCAGTGCCTGATATTAAATATTTTAAAGGTGTTTCTCCTGAGGATTATAAAGAATACCAAGAATCTCATAAAGATAGGATATGGAATTTTAAAGAAGAAAGTATAAAATATTGTTCTTTAGATTGTAAAGCTTTATTTCAAATTATAAGTAAATTCAATAAGTTGATCTTTGAAAGATTCAAATTAAATATAGTTGATTATCCTACTCTGCCTAGTTTAGCGTTCAGTATTTATAGGGCTCTTTACTATAAAGAAGAAATACACCAATTAAGTGGAAAAATAGATAAGGATATTCGATTAGGGTATACTGGTGGTTCAACAGATATGTTTATACCTAAACCACCTATTGGAGTTAAGATTTTTGCCTATGATATTAATAGCCTGTATCCAAGTGTTATGAGAGATAAAGATTTTCCAATAGGTAATCCTACTTATTTTGAGGGTAATATTTTATTACAAGATCCAAAAGCTTTTGGTTTTTTTTATTGTAAAATTACTGCTCCAGAAGGATTATTACATCCTATCCTTCAATTACATACAAAAACCCTTTCAGGTATCAGAACAGTTTCACCATTAGGTTCATGGGAAGGTATGTATTTTTCAGAAGAACTGTTTAATGCCAAAAAATATGGATATAATTTTGAAATCTTAAGAGGCTATTTATTCCAAAAGGGAAAAATCTTTAAGGATTATGTTGATAATTTATATAATTTAAGATTAAGTTATCCTAAGACAGATCCTTTAAATTATACTTGTAAAATTTTATTAAATTCTCTTTATGGTAGATTTGGTATGAATGACGATTTTGATATTTTGGAAATTGTAGACCAAAAAGAGTTATTGGAGATTGAATCAGGTGATTATAATATTTCTGAAATTAAACCTTTGGGTGGGGTTGGGCGACAAAACAAATATTTAGTTTCTTATTCTAATCCAGATTCAAAAATTTTAACTTTAATAGATGGGAATAAGGAGGATCATAATGTAAGTATTGGGATAGCTGCAGCTGTTACTGCTTATGCTAGAATAATTATGTCTCAATTTAAGAATAATAAAGAACTTCCAAATCTTTACTATTCGGATACAGATAGTCTTTATTTCGATGGTCCAATACCGGATTCTTTTATTAGTCCTACAATTTTAGGTAAGTTAAAATTAGAGGGTATTTATGATCAGGCAGTATTCTTAGCTCCAAAGGTTTATGCTTTACAAAACCAAGATGGGTTGATTGTAAAGATAAAAGGATTGAGTAAAGAAGCCATTCTTAAAAACAATATAAATATGGAAGCCTTAACTGCCCTATTGGCTAAGGATAGTAATATTCAAGTTAACCAGAATAAATGGTTTAGGTCTCTATCCGAAGGAACTATCAGTATCTTAGATCAGACTTATAATTTAAAAATTACCGGAAACAAGAGAGAGCTAATTTATAATAGTGAAGGACTTTTAATCGGAACTAAATCTTTAATTTTATAAGCATTTCTCCCACCCCCCACTTTAAAGTTTTGTTTCGAATCTATACATTTAGCCTTGAATTTGTAATTAAACAACACAAAATCACTTTTAGCTTTTTCCTGTAAATTTTCCAATTGAACTTGTGTGTGATAAAAGTGTCCGCAAAAATAAAAAATATTGGGTCATCAAAAAACCCTAAAATATACAAAAACCTTATTTTAAAAAGAACCCCTAAATCCTAGAAAACTACTAGTAAAATGGACCTAATACTTGATACAGTATGTCCTATATACTACTCTAATTTTAACTAACCTAAAATTGTAGGACTTATAAAAGAGTCAGGTAAAGGCCCATCAAAATATGCAGAATCAGTATCTGTATAATAAAGATTAGGTAAAGCGGGATTATTCTTGAACTGACTCATAATTACTCTAGAATAAGCAATAACAGCTGCAGCTATCCCAATACTTACATTATGAGTCTCTGTACCATTATTCAATAGAGTTTTTAATTGAGTATTAGAGTTTTTAATTTTAACCATATAATTATCACCCATCTCAATAATTTTTAGAATTGATTCTTTATATTTACTCTCAAATTTTAAATAATCTTTTTTATCCATTATTTTAGTATAAGTAAAAGAATCGTCCATTCCAAATCTCCCATATAAACTATTAAGTAAGAATTTACAAATTAGATTCATTGGATCTGTCTTAGGATAATTTAACCGAAGGTTGTAAAGATCTTCCACATAATTTTTAAAAAAAAAATCTTTTTGGAAAGTATACCCCCAAAGAACCTCAAATTTATAACCATATTTCTTAGCGTTATATAACTCTTCTGAAAAATACATTCCTCGCGAAGCGACCAATTACCTAAAGGTGCTATTGTTCTTAATCCTGATTTAGTTTTAACATGAGTTTGAAGGATAGGATGTTTTAATTTTTCAGGACAAATAATCTTAGAATAAAAGAACCCAAAAGCACTTGGATCGTGTTTTAAAATATTCCCTTGCGAAGCAACTTTGTTTTTATTCTTATTTTGAGAATAAAAATAAGAATTGCTGCGCGAGGAAAAAAGTAGGAGAACCTACAGGAAAAGCGTTATCTCTCATAACACTAGGATACAGAGCATTAATATCATAAGCATAGATCTTCTTACCTTTTGGTGGTTCTGGAATATACATATCTACAGCCCCTCCGGTGTACCCTTGTCTAATATCATCTGCTATTTTTCCGCTAAGCATATGGATAGTATCCTTTTTAAGATACTTATATTTAAATAAATTGAAAGCTAAACTAGGTAATGTTGGGTATTTGGTGAAATCTAATTTAAATTTCCTAAAGGTAAGTTTATTAAATTTTGTTAAAATCTGAAATAGTGAAATACAATCCAAATTACAATATTTTACAGCTTCTTCTTTAAAATTCCAAATTTTATTTTTGAATTTATCTTTATATTTTTCATAATCTCCTAATGTTAAATTATCAAAATATTTATTATCCGGAACCGAACCTTGATAGTTAAAATTATTCAGTAAAAAAGGGAAAACTCCTTTAGAATTTTTAATTTTAAAACTTTCACCAAGTTTTTTTAAAGAACTAGGTAACATTAGATATGAATCCTTGAAAATTACTCTCACTCCAGTTTCATACAAAGTAAAACTACAACTAATGATTCTATCTTTGTGGATTATTGGATCACATACTCCTAGTCGACTTAAATGCCTTATTAAGAAATAACCATCAAACTTACTAAAATTGTGAAAATAAATTCGGTGTCCTCTATATTTTCTCTTACAAATATCCACCATTGCATCCTGAATCATAGCTGAAATACTACTCTCTAAATCATCAGAATTTGAATTTTGTAAACTTTCTAATTCGTAAGGAGAGGTTAAAAAATAACTATAAGATTTCTTACCATTATACCAACATAACAAATAAGGGATAAGGGTATTATTTATTTGAATACATTCTAAATCCATAGTTATAAATTTATTGTTGAGTTGTGTATTTTTAGAAGGTTTTTTAGGAACCATAGCTCTAGTTTTTTTTGATTGTAGTATATAGAGAAATCTCACTGTCTTTGTAGTGAATAATACTCTTACCTATTCTCCTAATAAACATTTTATCTTGTAAAGATTCAATTGTATCCGTCCAAGAGAATAGTTGATTATTATTTTTAATATATCTTATATGATTAACAGTTAGCTTATTTTCTATTTTTACTGTTAAGATGATAAAAACATAGCTTTTGGGTAGTCCTTCGGACAACCTTTATTAATTAAAATAGTATAAGTATTTCCCACTTGCGTAGCAACTAAGAATTGAACCATATTCCTCTGGGAGCATACAAATAGGTAACTCATTCCTATAGTAAATCTGATATTTAAGATTCTTATTAAGGGTTGGACCTAATGATGGGGTAGATTTCCCCTCTCTAAAACCGTAAGAAAATATTATTGACCGAATTGGGGTAATTTTGTAAGTTTCATTACCTACCGATAATTTATCCTTTAAAAATTGTAGGAGATAACCTTTACTACTGTTATTTATAGTTTGCATATCACTTAGAGTTGCAATTTGATTATTTTCAAATTTTACTCTAATAAGTAGTAAAACATGTTGATTGTCCTCAATTTGAGACATTACATCTTTCCAAAATAGATTGATATATTTAAATAAAATTTGATCAGTTAGAATTGATAAACCTTCCAGTTTATATTCTTTATTATTCCATAAATTATTCATAGTGCTTGTATATTATATATATTTATATAAATGGTTGTCCCCTTGGTATCCTGTATTAATTACCACAATTTTAGGGGGGGGGGGGGGGAATTAAAGAGTGAAAACTAAGAAAACCCCTACCTTATAATTTCTATCTAAGAAAAATTCTTTAACCTATAGAAAAGTTCATATAAGGTAGAGAAACAAGGAATTGAACCTTAAATAAAATATAACTCTCAAAAGCTACAATATATAACCATATTTTCCCTTTTGGAACTAACTATACTCTTTTAAAATATTTATAGAAGGATCTGGTTTTTTTTTATTATATTTTTCATAATAATAATATTTTACTAATTACAATTTCAATATGAAGAAATAGTTTCGGCTGAATGATATTATTTCTTCATCATTCTAACCTCTAATCTGTAAATATAATCTAAATCTTCCTTAGGTTCTATATGGCAATAGTAGCTTAAAATACTTGAATAAAATTCATTAAATGATATATGTTTATTTATATTCAAAAAAGGATGAATATCATATACCATAGCAAATCCAGTCTCTAGATCTCTGAAACTAGTTCCTATTAAAGATAAGCTATATTTATTTAATTGCGCCAATACCTCAGGATCAGACATTAATTTAACATAAACAGCCTTGAATAAATCCTTATGTTTTAAACCATAGATATTATAAATATTATAATGATCATGTACTCTATTAGTAAATTGTCTAACAAAAGGATCATTTAGGAATTCTATATCTTTATTACTGATATAGATATACAACCTATGAGGTAAAAGTTTAGATTTTCTAATCAATTCTCTCTTGCGAAGCAACCCTCTTAAAGTTAACTTTTAATTCTTGAAAGTAGAAATAAAATTTATGATTAATTAATTTAAGTCTATATTTCTCTTTTTTAATGAAATATTTTAAACTTATTTGATTATATCTATTTTTTAATAGATCTAATCTGAAAAGGAAATATCCGCTATTTAAGAAAAATTTGAGCCTAGATAGGAAAACTGTTAAAAATTATTTGGATTTTATAATTAGTGTGGTAAATATATTGTTCATAACTTATAAATTATTAATTTATATAAATGGTTGTTCCCTTAGTATCCTGTACTAATTGTAACCTAAGGATTCATATAATTAATAATACTCTTAGTAGTTTAAATATAGACCAATCCCTTTTGATGTAATTAAGGGACAGGCATAACAAGGGAACAGGAACCAAAGTGGCTTTATTTTAAAAAACTAAAGTCCTAATGTTGTATTTTTTTTGTATATCGCTATACTTGTAGCTCGCAAGCAACTATTACTCAAAATTATTGGTAAGCAAATCCGTTTCCATTTAAATTTTACAAGGGTAAAAACCAATGATAAAATATTTATAAATGGAGAGGACAATAACTTCTTCGGAGCATGGATATAAAACTAGATTTTTATATTTTTATTAAATATTTTTGCTTTCTAGATATTGCTAATTAACCATTAAACTATTTGTAATTTTTTAAGAACTATCCTATTCTTAGGTTTTCAAAATATTAGCTTCTTATATTTTTATTTTTGTAGTTATTTTCGATTTAAAAAGATTTTAGTATAAAAGAAGAATTGATTATTATTCCTAAATATTCATTTCTTATCCATTTGTATATTATTGGATATCTATTTTAGTAATAAAATATTTTCTCCCCTAAAAGTTTAAAATTTAGTGTGTTCATTTGTGGCCTTCTTCAATTTAATTTGAAAAGGTTATTAGAAATTTGTTAAAAATACTGAATAGCAAACTAGGGAAATTTCTAATTACAAAACAGTAGATTAGACGCTATTACAAAATTAAAAAACTTATTATGGAATTACTACAAATTTTACCCCTAGTATTAGTTGCGAAGCTAGTCTTTTATTTCAAAATTTATTTTATTTTTTTTCTGTTCTTTATAAACTTATATCTAATTTTTACATTTAAAAAAGAAGAATTTAATAAAGAACTTCAAGCAGGTATAAATATTAATAATTTAAAAAGTTTATTAACCTATTTAGGTACCATGGGTGGACTTTTAAGTGCGGCTATTACTATTAAAAATGAACTTAAAAGTGTTCAAATAGGAAGATTAGATCAACTTCAGGCAGAGGAGAGAGAAGGTATAAGAAGGAGCATAGATAAAGATACAGCAGAACATCAAAGAGTACTTACTTTAATAGATAATAACAGAGAGGAGCTTTATAAACTTCATGTAGAAAAAGCTAAATTTGTTGGCCACAACGATAGACTATTAACCTTACAAGGAAGCTTAAAAGATAATATAAGCTCTTATGTAAGCAAATCTACAGAACCCTCTACTAAATTATCGGAATTAGGTATTCTAGATCAATTGATCAAACAAGATACCTTAAAATTCAAAAATGAGTTGGGTTCTTTAATTTTAAATGTTGAACTAGACCAGCCCTCTTCTACTCTATCTGAAAAAGAAGACAGTGTGTCTTTAGAGGGAACATCCTCTTCTCTAGATATTAAGAAATCAAATATTTTAAATTTAGATTTTAGTTATAATTTGGAATGGTTTGAGAGTCTTAATGGAATAAAAAAATTAGCTGTTTGTTTAATATTAGGTAAGGGTGTAATATTCTCTGCATTAGTTAGTATAATTTTCATCTTCTATGGGAACATACTAATAGGAAAATACGATTTAGTCAATAAATATCCTAAATTAGCAAAATTAATACAATTAAGACAAAAGTTCCAGAAGTATTATTTTAAATACTATTGTTTTCTTATTTTATTAGTTGTATTCTCTGAAATAATTTTTGGATTGGCAATTCTAACCTTTTAATCAAAAAAATTCCTATTTATCTTTAGTTAATCCCAATTCTCCCCCCCCCCCAAGGTCTTTTTGTAACTAAACGGTGTTTTCCCAAATATTTTTTGGAACCGAATCAAATAAATTGGGGGGGGGGGTGTTGCAGATTCACTCGCTACGCGAGCCCCTTTGCACAAAACATAACTCTAGCTAATATACTTCCTCGCGAAGCGACTATCTAGCGGTGATTTTCTAATATCTAAATCTTGACCATTAGGGTCTACTTTTTGTAATTTTTTCTTTAATATATTTATTCTATGGTAGGATATATATAATTGATAAAAGAAAAATAATAGACCTGTTAAAATTAACACCCATAAAAGAATCCATATAACTCAAAATACCCCTCTTGCTTTTGCAAACTCCGGGTTGCGCACCAGATCCTAATAATATAATAATACTTAAACCACCTAATACCCTTTTCCTTTGGAGAGTAAAAAATTAAAGGTTTACTTGGAAAGTTAAGCATTTGTGCTGATAAAGTTGGAGTTAATAAACCCTTCCTCGCGAAGCGACTGTAAATTTCTAGAATATAAATTTTTAAGCATTATTTTGTTTATTTTTAAGAATATCTATATTCTCTTTTTTTACCTCAAAAACAATTTATAAAAGTTGTTTCTGGGGTTTTTAGATTGTTTTTAGAACCTTATCTCCATTGTTTTTTATCCTGGCAAAGGCAGTCCTTCGGATAGAGTTGCTCGCTTCGCGACTCCCTCGCCTAGCAAACCCAAAGTGGGTTGCTATGCAAACAGTGCAAGGGGAGGTGAAATTAATAATTTATCTTTAAAATTAGGAGATGTAATATTTAAGATATATCCTATTGAATCATTTAAAATATAACCATTATAAAAATAATAAGGTTTAGTTGTCCGAAGGACTACTACTATTTTATTAGATGAATCGTAGATAAATTGTCGTTTATTAGATGTTTGAATTAAAGAAAAAACTTCATTATTTATAAAAATATTACCCTCAGGCCAATTTCTAATCCATTTTTCATGCTCTTTTTTAATGGTAGTATTTCTATACAATAAAAAATTCAATTCATAGAAAAACAAGGTATTTTTAAATCCTTTGTTTTTTACAATATTATTGTTTTTTTCATTTAAATATCCAAATAATTTAGGTCAGGTAAAATATCCCAATTTAATAAAATCTAATAATTTAAGTTGTCCTAATTTAGTACCCATAAATTTATCAGGTAAAGGTTTATTAATAATCAAGCTATCAGTATCAGAGTAGTAAACTTTTATATCTTTTAAATGCTTTAATTCATTAATTTTTATTCTACCGTAGCTTACAACAGCTGAAGAAATAGCTATAGAAATATTAGGTGAAAACATTTCATTTTCTTCGGAGAAAAACCATAGTTCCATTTTTATTCTCAGTTATTCTTAAAATTTCTTTACCATTACCCATATCTATAATATCATTAATCAAAATATCAGGATTCAAATATAATTCTTCAGCTTCAATAGAGTAGTAGTCCTTCGGACAATTCGGACAACTTTTAAAATTTTTAACTTTATCAGGTTTCATACCAAATCTACCATATAACATATTTAAATTAAATAAAATAATAGAATATTTAGGATCTTCTTTATCAGTTTTTTCTTTAATAGAAATTAAAAAATTAACATACTCAGTTAAAAATATTTTAGATATACTTCTGACAGTTGTATCAATAAACTCTATTTTAAATATAATTGCAATAGTTTTTATTGATCGCGTAGCGATCCTCATTGCAAATATTTAAAAAATCTTTTTAAAGAGAATTTATAAAATATTCTAACACTGATAAAGATAGTAAATAAACCACTTGTAATTTATACTCCTGCCAATTATATTTTAAATTTTGTTCTTTATTTATCTCAAAAAATTTTTGATAAGAAGGATCGCTACGCGAGGGGTTGGGTAGCTACGCAACCCTTAGGATCATTAATTTTAGTGCTATTACTTCTTAGATTCATTAAAAAGATTGATTTTTAGAGTAGCTACTGGAAAAATTTTATTAAGTTTGATAAATTTAGGCTTGCTTAAATGCTCAGCTTTGTTCCGAAAACTACAGGTAAAATATCTAATATTTCCTTTTTGTGTCGCTACCAAAGGTAGGGGTTTTTAGAATCGCTTAGAGATAAAAATTTACATATTGTTTAAAGAAAACAAATCCTGCATAGGATCGCCTAGTTGCAAAGCTAGAGTGAGGTGAAATTTTATTTTTTAAATTCATTGTAGTTTTTTAATTTAAAAATTTTAATTCTTATTTTATATTAAAAAGTAATAAAATTAAAAGAGGTGCGCCTCCCATAGGGAGGCAGAGCGAGAAATTAAGAATGTTTACCTCTAATTACATTCTAATCAAATCTACCGAAGCTTTCGGGCTAAAGTTAGACTAAAGGATAGAGAGAAGCTAAAAATAAGAATAGAAAAAGAGGCTAAATAAAATAACTAGCAAAGGAAAGGAGGTAATTGCTTGCTATCAAAAGCAAGCTAGAAAATACAGAGAAAGGGGGCGCCGAGTTAACAGGATAGCAAAATATAAAGGTTAAAATCTGCCTAGTTTCACTAGCAGCTCCGCAGCCGCCAAGGCGGGGGTCCAAAAGCTACCTTAGTCCAAAGCATCCCTATCGCTAGGGGGGGGGGTTACAAAGCTAGCAAAACAAACAACAATCTTAAATAAAAATTAAAATACCAGATAATATTAAAAGAAAAAAACTCAAGTATAAGTGGCTAGTAAAATATTTTACCATTTTTTCTCTATCTATATTACTATTTCTAATTTGTATAAAACTTTCAATAGTATTTCTAATAAATTTATTTCTTAATTTAGAAAGATCTATATCTATTTCATTTTTATTTATTAAAATAAAATAACCAACACTATTATAAACTATACTAAAGATAAGTATTAGAAACCATAAATAAATTAAAAAAAATATATTAATATAATTTATAATATACATAAAAATATTATATTTATATAAACCTACACAAATTATTATTAATAATAAAAATAAAATAAATTTAAAAAATTTGGGATTTTGATGATTCTTTTTTTTTTTCACCAAGTCTGGGCGAGGAGCTACTCCCCCCCGGGGAGACAGAGTAGAAAATAAGAGTATATTATTTAATAATTCATTACTATTAACAAGATTATCTTTATTGACACCTAATTTTAATCCAAGGGAATCAAATATACTAACTTTACCAAATTTTACTAATAAAATAGTAGCCATTGGTGCAGTAAGAGCTAAAGTTACAGCAATATTAACTCTTCTTACTCGTAAAAAATGTGTTCTGGATCCAATATCGTTAATTCGATTGATTGAATTATAATCATCACAGTGTTTCATAAATAATCTTACTACCGCTCCATAAACTAACCCAACAGATATTAATTTTAATGGATATACTACAAGTTCTTGATTTTTAATTAAAAAAGAAAAATCTAAATTTTGACCCTTTAATATTAATTCATTTAAAGTAATATCTCCAAACTGACCTAATGGTTTTAAATTATTAATATTTATACTATTATTTAAATCATTTACAACAGTATTCAAAATATCTTTAATATTTTCATTTAAACCCTCCGAAGAAGGGTCATTTAATATTAAATTAGAAAGAGTATTAATATTATTTTCATCAATATCAATATCTGAATTTATAAATCTATTATAAATATTTTGGATAATATCAAATAAACTTGTAACAGGTATTTCATCTTCTATAAAGGGGTAAATAGAAGGAAAAGATTCGGAGAAGCTACTACTACCGTTTTCTTCATAATATTTTAAATGTTCATCAACTAATCTATCTAAAGAATTTTGAATTTCATTAATTTCATTATTAGAAGCTCTAAGTTTTAAAACAGGTAATAATTGACTAGCTTCATTAACACTATCTTGAGTTAAAGTAATAGTATTAGAATTAGAAGAAGAATTATTATTTAAACTATCAAGTGTATGAATATTATTCATTTTTATTTTTTTTAAAGTTTTTCCTCATGACTCCGATTACATCACTTAGCCCGATTCTTAGGTTTTTATATCCTTCATTAGGGCGGGTGGTCATGGTTCCCTTACATCAGAGGTAGAAATTTTTAACGATGCAAATGGCTGAAAAATAAGAGGGGCCTTCTCTTCTAACAAGAAACAAGAGAGCTAAATTATTCAAACCTGAAACTTTCTTATAAAACTAGACAGTTTATTCCCATATCTTATTTAATTTGAATCGTTTTTACGGTCCTTTCCTCCTCTCTTAATTCTTGTTTGTTGTCTTGTTAGAAAAATCGATAAATAATTTTGCCTTATTATATAATCACTCTTTTATATGAATCCTAAAAATGTGGGTTGTCCGAAGGACAAGAAATGGTACTTTGTGAGGTGGCTACGCCCACCTGAAAACCCTATTTTCTAGTAATCCGAAGGATAACAACCACTAAATTTTGATTCAAACAAAACAAAAACCTATCAAATCCCCTATAAACATTAAAATTTTCTTCACCAGCCATTGGGCATACTATTACCAGAGATTGGATTAATAAGATCTATAAATTCATTATTTCTAGTCGCTTCGCGAATCTATGATATTTATAGTATTATTTCTATCTAAATTTATATAATAATCTACCCCATTTAAATTCTCTATCCTTGGAACAGGTAAACCTTTCCACATTATCTGGTCCCCGTCTCTATATAATCCTTTTGGAATAGAAACATTGGAACTTATATGTTCTATGGGTGATTGGTTATTATTTTCTAACCTTCTAACTTTTGCATATAATTCTTGAGATCTAGCTTTAACTTGTTCTGTTAAAACTCCTATTTTTTTAGAGAAATGTTCTAGATGTCCTTCTGGATAATCACCTACACTTCTACCAGAAGAAGGATCACTAGGAATAGGTGAAGGGGTAAAAGCAAAATCTTCTCCACCATCTCCCCCTCTAAATCTATTCATAATTGAATCCCAATAAGTATAAGTTAAAACACCAATTGCTACTCGCTAAGGCGACCAATAGTAATAAGAATATAAAATTTATATTCGTCTAAAGTTTGTGTTAAATTATTTAGGTATTCTTTATTATGAATATCTCCAAATTTAATATCTTCCACAGGGTGAGTGGTTTCTATTTCTTTCCCCCTTAAAAAATCTAATATTTTAGTTAATATGTATTCTAAATATTCTGTAAACCAACTCCAAACTAATTTAAAATAATAACTAATTCTATTCCAAAAATCTTCTAACCATTCTTTAAATCAATTGGTAATCAATTTAAATTATTTATAAAATTAAGAGTATCAAATCTTATTATTCTTATTTCAGTTAATAAAACAAAAAGTATAAAATTAAGAAATAAACTACTGAAACTTAAGAATCTTAATATAATAGTTAAATATTTAAATATTGAATATTCGCCTACTTCTAGGCGAATAATATTTTAAAGGAAGCTCTAATAAATAAAAAGAAACCTTGTATTGTTTGAAATAAGGAAAAAATAGGCGAGTATTTTGTAATAAGTCTTATATTAAAATTTAATATTTAAATAAATTTTTTTAAGAGAAATAAAATTATATATTTAATCATGTTTTGTTTTTAAAATTTACTGTGAATTTTGTACTTGCAAAGCAACTATTACTTTAAAAATTATAACTTAAGTAACAGTCGTTTGATTTTAAATCAAACAAATAACCGATTTTGGAACAATTATTATTATTATCGGATTTCGTTCTAAATTTTGGTAATTATAAGACCCAATACTTGTCCGAAGGATTGCGGAGCTACTACCAAGCATCTTCCCTTATTTACTCTTCTTCATTTTAATTTGTCACCCTGATACACCACCCACTTGCGTAGCTACTAACCTTTTCATTGTATCCCGGGGACCCTCCCACTTGCGTAGCAACTAACCTAAATTAAAAGAATTATAAAACCCACCCATCACATTCGACTTTATTTTAAAAATCAAATGCTTATCCTATAATTAGCTTATGAAATTCAGTTTTAAGAATTAAAAGAATCGATTCTCGCCTTAGCGAATATTAATTCTTAAAACCTACTCCAACTCTTAAATTTTATAAATAGAAACTTATAAGATTTTAAGTCAATTTAGAAATATAGAATACTTAAAAATAAATGTAAAAATATTTGAAAGAATGGACCTATTACTGTGGCTAACAAATATAAGACAACTGGCCAATCACTAAAATTCCAGTGTTTATGCCTCTGGATATGATCTGATTGTTTAATGAGTAGGGCTTTCCTTTTCTTTCGCCATTCTTTATTATTAACTTGAATAACTTTTTTCTTCCCTTGCATTTGCTTAATATTTCTGTTTGGTAAAATTTAGATTAATAGGACAAATATCTTTAGTCGCTTAAGCGAGATCAATTTTAAAAGGTTTTGTATACACTAAAACACTGTTTTGATAAAGAAGTTCTCTTTTATTCCCAGTAACTTTCAAATTATAAGTTTGATTTAAAATATTGATAGTTCCTTCCGATAAAGATCTAGTAATCCGAAGGATAACAACCACTTATCTTGGTTTACTTTAATTTGACTATTCTGGTGTAATAATTGATCTAATATTTCTATATTTATATTATTTATAAGAATACTATCCTTACTTAATCCTTTAATCTTAATAATTTCAGTTTCCTGATTTTTTAAAGCATATACTTTAGGAGCCAAGAATACTGTCGCTTGCGAATCATAAATACCATCTAATTTTAACTTACCTAGAATTGTAGAACTAATAAAAGAGTCCGGTAATGGACCATCAAAATATGTAGAATCAGTATCAGTATAGTAAAGATTGGGTAGATCCTTATTATTTTTAAACTGAGACATATGGATTCTAGCATAAGAACTAACAGCTGCAGCAACACTTATGTTTATATTATGAGTCTCTTTATTTCCATCCATTAAAGTTAAAGTTTTTGATTCTGGATTAGAATAAGAAACTAAAAATTTATTCTCATTTAAGGGCTTAACTTCGGAAATATTATAACTACCGGATTCGATTTCTAATAACTCTTCTTGATCTACAATTTCTAATATATCAAATTCGTCATTCATTCCGAATCTACCGTATAGACTATTTAATAAAAATTTACAAGTATAATTAAGAGGATCGGTTTTAGGATAGCTTAATCTAAGATTATAAAGGTCTTCTACATAGTCTTTAAAAATATAACCTTTTTCGAATAAGTAACCTCTTAAAACCTCAAATTTTTAACCAAATTTCTCTGCATTATAAAGCTCCTCTGAGAAATACATACCTTCCCATGAGCCTAATGGTGAAACAGTTCTTATCCCACCATTAGGAGAGGATTTATGATGTAATTGTAAGATTGGGTGTAATAAATTACTAGGAGCTACAATCTTACAATGGAAGAAACCAAAAGCTTTTGAATCTTGTTTTAATATATTCCCCTCAAAATAAGTTGGACTTCCAATTGGATACTCTTTATCCTTCATAACACTTGGATATAAAGAATTTACATCATAAGCATATATCTTTTTACCTCCTATAATAGAAGGAATAAACATTTCGGTTGATCCTCCAGTGTATCCTTGTCTTATATCCTTATCTATTTTTCCAGATAGTTGATGAATTACTTCTGTTTTATAATAAGAAGATCTAAAAATACTGTAAGCTAAACTAGGTAAAGTTGGATGATCAGTTAGGTTTAATCTGAATTTTTCAAAAATTAACTTATTAAATTTACTTAGAACTTGATATAGAGCCTTACAATCTAATGCACAATATTTTATGGATTCGTCCTTGAAATCCCAAATTTTATCTTTAAATAAATTTTGGTATTCTTTAAATTCCTCTGGAGAGACACCTTTAAAATATTTAATATCTGGCACAGATCCTTTATAGTTTATATCATTTAGAAAAATTGGAAATAGAATTTTGGGCGAATCAATTGAGAAACTCTTACTTAACTTACTTAAACTACTAGTTAATAATAAATAACTGTCATAAAAGGTAATTCTACCAAAGGCACTGGCTTTTTTCCAATTAGGACTAAATGAGAAAGATATAATTTTACCTTTATGGATAACTGGGTCACAGCTGCCAATTAATACTAGATATTTTATTAGGAATATAGCATCAAACTTACTAAAATTGTGTAGGTAGATTCTATAACCTTTATATTTCCTAATACAAATATCTTTCATGGCTCTATAGATTATATCCTTAATACCAATATCACCTAAGCTAGGATCTATAAAATAAGAATAGCTTTTATCTTTAAGGCCATCATACCAACATAATAAATAAGGATTAAGAGTTGAACCATTACCTATATCTGTAGCAACAGTTTCCAGATCCATAGTAAAAAATGAATTCTTCAAGGTAGGGGAGGTTTTCTTTTTAGAGATTGGTTTAGTAACTCGTAAAGATTTTGTCCAGATAATTTCTCCATCTTTCCATAATATTGTAGTTGCTAAGGCACCAATTTCTCTAATTAAAGAATTATCCTCCTTGATGTGATCTGTCCACTCATACAATAGTTTCCCATTTTTAAAATATTTTATATGATTCTTATTAGTTTGACTCGTTCTTCTCCTTGCTTGTTGTTATCCCTGGGATTACAACTCCTAGCGTAGCCACCAGCAACTCTTTTCTAAAAATTAAACTTATATTTTTATTTAGGGATAACATAGTTGTATTTCCAACAACTTCTATAATATCACCATAACCCTCTGGAGTGATAGCAATAGGTAGTTTATGGTTTTTAAAAAATATGACTTGAAGGAGATTCCTTAGTTGTGGCAATTGTAGGTGTGATTTTACCTTTTCTAACTCCATAACTTATGATAAGTGATTTAAAGGTGTATTGTTGTAATTATTACTGGTTGCATTTATGGCATCTAATAAAAAAGCTATAGTTGTTTTTCCCGATTGCTCATTATTTATTTTTAGTAATCTAGTAACAGTTTTTATATCACTATTAATTAATTCTATTCTAAAAAGAAATAAAATGTGTTGGTCTTCATTTAAAGTTTTAACTTTATTTTCATAAAATTTATTAATGAATTTACTTAAAATATCTTTGTTAAAAAAATTATCTTTTAATTCCTCCTTGATATTATTCCATAATTTGGTTTTTTTCATCATTCCTGCGAAGCAAGTCTTATTTTATAATTTGGTCTGACATACGGTTTTTTCTTATATCTATTAATCTAGACCCGCACAGTAAGAATTAATTTGATATCTTGACAATAGAAAATAAAAAAATGAACTAATTACACTAAATTTGAATCTAAATTACGAACAAAGAGATTTGAACTCTTAACTATCCGAACTTTTAGAAGCTTAGATATATTTAACATTTGCCTAGAAATAGACTACTATTTGTAAATTTTAGAGGAGAGTTGCTAGCAAGCAAGAAAATTTATTTTTTCTTAGATTTTTAAAATTTTCACTTATACTTATATTTTTCTCGTTTCTTTAAATTAAAACTAATGGAGGATTATAAAATAAAAGAGTAGCCTATTTCTAGGCAAGTAATGCCATTTTTCACCACCCCACCATCAAACTGTCTTAATCTTTTTTTATTTAGCAGATTTGTCACCCATTTCCTCGTGTTGTAAACGGATAACAATTTAAAATTTTATTACAAAAAACAAAGGTAGTCCTTTCGGATTGCTTCCAAACCCATTCCATTTCCAACTCCTCGCGTAGCGATCCAAGGAAATATGAAAGATATTATTTTAGGTTTTAAACACCAATGGAGTATTCCATTGCTTCCTCAAAAAATTAATGATTTTTATTCTCATATATTTACAAGAATATTTAGATTCATCGGAGGAGTCGTAGTATTAATTACAGTAACAAAAGGATATGATTACATTCAATTTTCATAATTATTTCAATGAGATATTCTGTGATATTATTATTTTTTCAATATATTTATACGCATCTATTTTCATAGTGTTTATTTTAACTATCAATCTAATAAAAATTATATATACCATTTTTCTTCTTGTAAAGAAACCTAAAACTTTTGAAGTTAGAAATTCTCCTTTAAATTTGTTTGCTACTCAAATAGCTAGAGTGTAATCCTGTATAAAAATAGGTTGTATCGCAACTGGTTCAACTGCTGCTGTAGTTGCAGGTGGTGTAACCTTTGACACATTATTAGAGAAAAATAATAGAACTTTTTTATATACCTATTCAAATGGAGGGTAAAAATTTAATACTAGATAAGCCAGTTTCACTAACCGAAATTTAATTACCTGAAACATCTACTTCTACAATTTCAGATAGTACTTGAAATACTGATTACAGTCAAGAGATTATTATGGTTTTTAATATAAAGGTCTAAATCTAACAGAAAAATAAATTTTCTGGAAAGAAGTATCTAAAGAATTAAAAAAAAATTAAGTTATTTATCTCCGATAGTCTTTTAATTTAAAATAAAGTTTTTTTATCTCCGATAGTCTTTTAATTTAAGATAAAGTTTTTTAATTTAAAATTAAAATTTTATTTAAATATCATAGAGAGGTAGTAGCAAAGCCCCCTATTTTTCTATAGAATCTAATGGTAGCAAAGCTATGGTAGGTAGAAGAAAAGGTCTATTAGGCAGAAGGTTATATTATAAATAAATTATAAGGTTCGATTCCTTAAATTTATAAGATTATAATACTGTTCCTCGCTTAACGACTCGAAAGCAAGTATTATAAAAATTAACTCAAAGTCTATATCTTATCATATTCCTGTCACAGCTCTCCTAGCTTGCTTGTTGTTATCCCTTGTTATCCCAGCTTTTTATTTTTATACTCAAAATAAGAATAAAAACAAAGTTGTAATCCCAGCCTTTGGCAGGGATTACAAGGGATTTCTATCTACTTTGTAGGCAAGCAAGCAAGCTAGGATTTCTTCGCTACCCTAAGGGAGTAGGAATCCTTATCTTCTAGTTTTTAGGACAGGTAATTATTCATTTCCTATTTAAGCAGTTTAAACTAGCCCAGTCTAAGGCCCCTAGCTTAAAGCTAAAAAATTTAGGGGATATTTGATATCTAGCCCTCTCCCTGGGGAGGACTAGATAAGGAGTAATTAAAAACTAGAGGTAAGAGTTGCTTACAAATAAAATAGACCTGAGTTCTCTCTTTTTCTGCTTCTATTTTTCAACTTTCCAAGTATCTCCTACCGAAGGATTAGCTTAATTTTCTTTGCGCTTAGGAGGGTTGCTTCCAAAGGTGGGTTAGAAGAACTGTCTTAGTATTATCTTTATTTATTAAAAAAAAAGGGCCTCGCTTAGAGCCCTAGACAGGAGGCTAAGGTATCTAGTTAAGAAAATGCAAAAGCTATTAGCTTCTCTACCTCCTCCTAGCGCAGCTAAATTTTTATTCTACAAATCCTAGGGTTGGGCCCCCAACCCTACAGGAGTAGAGCTAGCGAGATATTGTTGCTTATCACGCAAGGAGTTGCGACTGTTTTCTATTTATTATTATAAAAAAAAGGGTTTGGGGGGGGGGGCCATTCCCAACCCGTTGCTCCTCCCCTGCTTCTTATTTTTCCTTAACTTTAATATTAAAGTTGTCGCTTCGCGAGCCTCTTAAGCGACAAGTAAACAAAGGCTGGGAGAAGCTTTTTAAATTTAAAATTGCACACTCCTAGCTTGCTTGCTTGCCTAGAAGTAGATAGTAATCCCTTGCTTGCGGAGTTGCTTCGCAACAACTTTTGTTTTTATTTTGAGACTAAGCAAATAAGAATTGTAATCCTTAGGATAACAAGGGATAACAATCCTGGGACCAGAAACCCTTTTATTTTTATTTTTAGAATGCCTTAGCAAATTAGAATAAAGTTACTGGATTTATTAGAATAAGAAATCTAGGAGAGATTGGTCCATTCAAGAAAGAGCTTAAAAGGAGGATTGCTGCTTGCTTGCGCTAGCAAGAAAATAGATATTAATTAAGGTTTTAATTTCTAAAATTTAACTATAAAAATGCAAAATTTTACTTCTATATTTAATATTATTCTTAATGATGTTGCAGAACCTTGGCAATTAGGTTTCCAAGATAGTGCAGCACCAGGTTTTACTGGTTTAGTTACTTTGCATAATACAATTGGATTTTATTTAATTGTAATAAGTTTTTCTGTATTTTGGGTTCTATTTTCTTTAATTTATTATTATAGTAATAACAAAAACCCAATAGCACATAAATATTTAACACATGGAACTGTATTAGAATTAATATGGACTATAACACCAGCATTGATTTTAATAGCTATTGCTTTTCCTTCATTCAGATTATTATACTTAATGGATAAGCCTGGTCTATATTCTGATCTAGCTATAACAGTTGCTTCGCAAGCATCTATTCCTGTCAGTAAGATTGTATCTCGATCTACTGAAATAGTATCATTCGGTGTAACAGGTGCAAGCAACAATATTAGACTCAATAAGCATTCACGAAATATCACAGTATTTAACAATGAGCACCTCTCACAGCTAGTAGGCCATCTATTAGGAGGCGGATCTATACATTACACGCGGACCTCTGTTACACCGTATTTTGTATTTACTCAAACTATTAAGCGATTTGAATATATCTGGCATGTATATCAGGCTCTAAGTCCATATTGTGGTCGAGTTCCTCTAATTAATCCTGGACTACGAAAAGATATTCCTTATCCTTTCATACAAGTAATGACTCGAAGCTATCCTGCTCTTATACCATTGCACGAATTGTTTTATCAAGTTAGTGTAAATGGTAATAATTATATAAAGGTTATTAATACAGATCTTCTACAATATCTCAATCCAATATCTCTTGCTTATTGAGCAATGGACGACGGATCTTGGACTCCTAGTGGGTTCTATTTTCATACAGAAGGTTTCACATTTAAAGAACGTAATCTATTGGTAGCCATGCTTCATTACCGTTTTGGATTATTTAGTACAATTCAACAACACGCAGGCAAATCTATGATTAAGATTGCAGGTAAGTCTATGCCCTTATTTCAAAATATTGTTACCCCGCATTTTCACCAATCAATGCTATATAAGCTAGTTCCTAAATAGACAAAACTTTGTCCCCTTTAGCTGGAAGGCTAATTGAACAATTACGCTATATGCTGGAAACTCTTTATGCTTATAGGTACATATATTTCTAGATAACATATGTGAAAATCCTAGAGATATTTCTATAGATTAAATCCTCTATAGGATAATAGACAATCAGCAGGAAACCAAATTGTATTATCCAATGCAAAAGTAGGTTCCTCAGAGACTACACGCGTAACACCCACCTATTCTCTCGTGTAATACACGACCCCTGATATGGTTGATGATATAGTCCAACTCTTCTCTGTACTATAAATATTGAGAAGAAAAGGAAGTTATTTCTCCAACTTTAACTATAAAAATAGTAGGTCTTTTTACTGTTCTTGTCCTTTCCCTTTTCCTTTTTAAGGATAGGCTAGGTAGGGCTGGTGGCCTAAAATTATATATATTAAATAAAATGAAAGACACCATAATTAATGGTAAAAAAATTAATATGTATTATCAAACTATATTAAATAAAAACAGATTTAACAAAAAGAGCTATCTTAATAGATCTATTTCTCCCCTACCAAAAGCAGTCCCTGCCTTTAGGCAGGGAATCCGCCTTTTGGGGCCAAGGCCGAGGAGCTATCAACTATATATAAAAGATTCTTTAAAATTCCCATACAGACTAGGCTTGATTAAAGTGGCCCTTTTCTTTAAAACCCTCTATCCACCTAAGGCGGGAGGGGGGAGCTATCAACAAAAATACTATCATATTAGTAATATAAGAGCTGTTAACAGAATAGGTCCCCATAATGAAGATATATTATCTGTTATTATAGGATCTCTATTAGGCGATGCTTCCTCTCTCTACAAAGGTAGAGCTATAAAAAAAACTTTTAGTACATTAATAAAAATTCCATTAAATCCAAATTGAATAACAGGTTTTACTGATGCTGAGGGTACTTTCATTATTTCAATTACCAGAAGTAAAGATAGGGCAATAGGGTGAAGAGTTTCTCCTATTTTTTCTATAAAATTACATGGTAATGATTTACATTTATTAAAAAAAATTCAATCTTTTTTTGGTATGGGTAATATTACCACTAATAAACAAAACGGACAAATTCTTTATTCTGTCAAATCTATAGTAGATATCAACTCTATTATTATACCTCATTTTGAGAAATATCCTTTAATTACTCAAAAACAAGCTGATTTTGTTTTATTTAAAAACATAGTAGAATTAATATTACAAAAACATCATTTAAAATTAGAAGGTTTATTAAGGATATTGGAATTAAAAGCTTCACTAAATAAAGGATTAATACCTGAATTAGAAAAAGCTTTTCCTAATATTATACCTGTAGCTAGACCTATGGTTCAATTACCTGAAAATCTGGATAATAACTGGTTCATTGGGTTTATAGATGGAGAAGGGTCTTTTTTTGTAAATATTACTAAAGGTAAAACAAAAATTGGATATTTAGTACAAATAAATTTTAATCTTACTCAACATATTAGAGATGCAGGCTTATTTAAATCTATACAAGGTTGGTTAGATTGTGGCCTTATTTATGAAATCCATAAAGAATCTAGAGTTAATCTTGTAATAACTAATTTACAAGATATAATTAAAATACTAATTCCTAAATTAAATCAATATCCTTTACAAGGAATAAAAAGATTGAATTTTGAAGATTTTAAATTAGTTGTTGAATTAATAGAAAAAAAAGAACATTTAACTTTAGAAGGTTTAAATATAATAAGACTAATAAAATCTGGTATGAATACAGGTAGAAAAATAGATTCGCCTGCTCTTTTGGCAGTGAGAAGCCAAAAGCCATCTTTAACTAATTCAATGAATCAAATACAAAAAAAAAGTTTTCATACTAATGTGAGAGGAATGAATAGAATAGGACCTCATAATAAAGATATAATATCTGTTATTATAGGTTCTCTATTAGGTAGAGCCCAGTCAAATAAAAGATCTGGAGAAGGTGTTAGAATCTGTTACAGACAAAGTATTCGGCACAAAGAGTATTTGTTTTGGTTATATATTTTTTTCTATAATAGGGGTTACACAAGTAATCTTCAGCCCAGACAATATACTAGAACCATTCCTTCTGGCCGAAAGCCTATCAGGCAGAGGCAAAATAAAGAAGGGAAAAAATATTATGGTTATGAATTTAACACCTTTACCTTTAGAAGTTTTAGCTGGATACATGGTATGTTTTATAATAATGGCAGAAAAGTATTACCCACAAATATATATGAATATTTAACACCATTAGCCTTAGCAGTGTGGATTATGGACGATGGTGGTTGGACTAATTATGGTATTAGAATCGCTACTAATAATTTTAAACTTAAAGAAGTTGAATTATTACAGGCAGTCCTAATTTCTAAATATAATTTAGAAACAACTATTCAAAAAATATATATAAAAGACCAATATTCAATATACATAAAAAAACAATCTGTTAATAACATAAGAAATATAGTTGGACCTTATATACATTTTAGTATGTTACATAAACTAGGTTCTGCGAAATAATACATATTCAAGTTCTTTCAACCCACACACATATATATAATAGTCGTGAAAAATAATATATTTAATTATCTTTCTAAGATTTCGACGGGAATCTTAAATCCACCTGTATGCATATAGGAGGGTTTGGCGATGCGAGTGAAAACAGTTAAAATACTATATAAAATAATACCGGATATAGTACAAGACTGTCAGTAAATGGTTTATTTTTTTCTACATTTATTGCAACAGACTGGGTCACTTGTGGGTGCTAATTTTAATAATATTATTAAAATTAGTGCTTAATGTACAGTCGACACAGATTATTCCTCTCCTTTCCGATGGATGGTGGTTAACTACTCTGTAATTAGCTATTTGCTACGCTAAGCAAGGCCCGTCTATTAAGGATAAGAATAATTGCACCAATGGTATTGGTCTTACGAGTATTCAGATTTTATTACAGACAGTGGAGAATCTATAGATTTTGATTCTTATATGATACCAGAATCTGATTTAGAATTAGGTCAATTTAGATTACTAGATGTAGATAATAGGTTAATTATACCTGTTGATTGCCATATTAGATTAATTGTAACTGGTGCTGATGTATTACATTCTTTTGCTGTACCCTCTTTAGGTTTAAAATTAGATGCTGTGCCGGGAAGGCTTAACCAAGTGTCTTTCCTAGCTGAGAGATCCGGAATATTTTATGGACAATGTTCAGAAATCTGCGGTGTATGGCATGGATTCATGCCTATAGTAGTAGAAGCTGTATCTTCACCAGATTTCTTAGTTTGGGTTGCTACGCATTCTGCTTCTTAATTTATATTTATATTTTAATTGGCCACTCCCTTCCCTTTGGAAGATTCCCTTTTTCTTAGAATAAAAAATTCCTCTCCCTTGGAGACTTCGCAAACCCAAGGGTCTTAAGCTAGAAGACTGCCTTTGATATAAAAAGGGGAGTTGCTACGCTAGGCTAAAAGGGGAAGAGGTGGAGCAAAAAAAATTCTAATTTAACCCCCTTGCATACAAACCATAAAATTTCATAATTCCTTTCATTCTCTAATCTTTAATGCATAGCAGTAAATTTACTATTAATAAATTATCTCTCCCCCCCCCCCCGCGGGGG
>Ga0193728_1000052_pt1 | contig 46156 bp, 55 predicted proteins | sample U1c1metaG_FD_143037 | JGI IMG/M metagenome (GOLD analysis project Ga0193728, IMG submission 143037) | Soil microbial communities from a riparian zone of the East river system, Colorado, United States - U1c1 | ecosystem: Environmental > Terrestrial > Soil > Riparian zone | place: USA: East River... | reverse complement strand
CGACCGACGCTGCGACCGACGCTGCGACCGACGCTGCGACCCGCGCTGCGACCTACGCTGCGACCGACGCTGCGACCCGCGCTGCGACCCGCGCTGCGACCGACGCTGCGACCCGCGCTGCGACCGACGCTGCGACCGGCGCTGCGACCGGCGCGGAGCGCTTCGCTCAATTGGCGCGCGAAATTCTGGGCGAGCACGCCGTATTCGGGCTCAAGTGCGCTCAGAACTGGTACTCGATGTATCAGGGCGGAAATATGTGGTCCGCGTACGACTGCTACTTAACCGCCTGCCGCGACATATTGGGGTTGCAGCTGCCAGAGTTTGAAAAGTACGCCGCTTGGGAGCAGGCAGCGCTAAACGGCGGGTTTCGCATCATGCACGAGGAATTCTGCATGGTCTCGGACTTCCCGTGCCGCTTAAAAGTCGATGATCAGAATCGACCTCACTGCGCCGAGGGGCCCTCGCACGAGTGGCGTGATGGCTGGAAGCTCTATCACTGGCATGGTGTGCGGCTCGATGGGCAAATCATTGAGGCTCCTCAAACGCTCACCGTGGCCCAAATCGAGAGCGAGTCGAATGCCGAGATTAGGCGCGTCATGATCGAGCGCTACGGCCCGAAGCGCTACCTCACTGATTCCGGCGCCACCATCGTGCAGCAGCTGCCGGCGGATCATTACATCGTCGGCCTTCGCACCGCGCGCTTACTTCGCAAGGAAGTGCCCGAAGATGAGCCGATCATCATGATCGATCTGCTCAACTCCACGCCTGAGCTCGATGGCACGACAAAACGCTATCTGCTTCGCGTGCAGCCTGACGCCTACGACGGCGAAGCTTCGCGCGATTGCCTCGCGGCGGTGGCGAGCACCTGGCGCATGCCAGACGGGACGCTTGCGTTTAAACGACCGCAGGACTACGCGCCAGTGTTCGAATCGTGAGCGAGCATTCTGTTTTTGCGTTTTCCGCCTCCCCCCGCTGGATTCCCTGCCCCGGCAGCATGGCCTATCCAGAGAATACAGCGGAGGGGGGTGACGCAGGCAAGTACGCGGCCGAAGGTACCGCAGCGCATGCACTGGCCGCAGCGTGCCTTAAATTTAAATTGCCGGCTGCTAATTCGATTGGCCTGACGATCGAAGCGGGCAAGTGGAAGTTTGAAGTCACCGAAGAGTTTGCGGACCATGTGCAAACTTACGTCGATGACGTGCGCGCTCGTGCCATGGGCGGCTTCCTGATGATCGAGCAGCGCGTGACGCTGGATGGCGTCGAGGGGTTTGACGAAACCAGCTACGGCACATCAGATGCGATCATGGCGTTGCCCGGCTATGGCGTAGTCGAAGATTTAAAATTTGGCATGGGGGAGAAAGTCTACGCTTGGGAGAACGGCAGGGCGGACCTTGAATCATTTTCGATGATAGGACCTGACGGTTACGACGTTATCCCCAACTATCAGCTCATGATGTACGCGCTCGCGTGTCTGGCCGATATCAAGCTGCTGATCGACAATCCTTCGCATATTCTGATTGTCATCAACCAGCCGCGCTTAGGCCACATCTCTGAGTTGCGCGTGCCGATTGCGGTGCTGGAGCGCTTTGCAGTGTTCGCCGCCGATGCGCTATCCAAAGCCATGCTGGCAATGGGCTTAGGCATCAAGACAGTCGAATTGCATTGGGCTGATTATCTTAACCCCGGTGAGAAGCAATGCCGTTGGTGCCGGGCTGCCGCGCGCTGCCCGGCATTGCGCGCGAAGTTGCAGCGCGACGTGGGCGCGGATTTCGATACGATTGAAACCAAGCCCCCACAAGTGCCGGTTGATCCTAAGCGCCTTGCCAAAGACATGCTGGCGATCCCTTTGCTTACCGATTGGTGCCGCGCGGTGATGCTTAAGGCTAACGAGTTGGTAGTGGCCGGTACAGCCATCATCGGGCCCGACGGCAAGCCCTACAAGTTTGTCGAGGGCAAACTAGGGGATCGCAAATGGGGGGATGAGAAAGCCGCGGAAGCGGCGCTCGTGGGTTTGCTGGCCGATAAGGCGTATCAGCCGAAGAAGATTTTAACCGCCAGCGGCGCGGCCAAAGTTCTCGATAAGAAGAAAACTGCCGAAACCTGGAAAGACGTGTTCGTGCCATTGATTAAGCGCAGCGCCGGTAAGCCAATGCTGGTGGTAGGTTCCGATCCGCGAGCGCCTTTTGAGGTCGCGGCCGCGTCAGATGAATTTGAAGACGTGGGAGAAGAGGAATGACCCGTTATGTTATCTGCGCTCCGTGCCAAGGATCAGGAACCGCCGGAACTGGTTGGTGCAAGGCATGCCAAGGCTTAGGCAAGATTGCACAACGTTTAAAACGGGTGCTACCATCCTCACGTCACGCGATATTTTTTCGCGGGGCACTCATAAACCCAAAACACAAGGTCACAAAACCATGAGATTCAAGCTGCTCGATGTCCGCCAGTCCTTTATGTGCTACTGGAAAGCAGAACCCTATCCTGAAGGCAATGACCCCACGCCTTACTTTTCCGGCACGTATCTTCTTACCCCCGAATCGCAATTGCAGTATTACAGCGACGATAATAAGTTGCTGCCGAAGAAAGCACCTGCAAAGCCGGAACTTGACAAGATTTGCAAATTGCTCACTGATGATAAGTGGGGTAAGAAGGGACCGTCGATTCTGAAAGCCATCCAGCTGACGGGCAAAATCTTCATGCGCGACGGGGACACCAAGCCTGACTATGAAGGCTTTCCTGGCAACTTCTTTATCTCCGCGCGCTCGAAGGTGCGGCCCAACTACTTCGATCAGCAAAAGGGCGAAATCACCGAAGCGCAAGGGCTGCTGTATTCGGGTTGCTTCGTGAACGTGAACCTCGAGGCCTACGCCTACACCAAGGGCAACAACGGGCTAGGCGCCCGCATACGAGGCGTTCAACTGCTGCGCGATGGGGAGGCCTTCGGCGGCGGCGGGCCTCCTGCATCGGATGATGAGTTCGATGAGATCGACACGCCAGAGACGGAAGCGGGCGAAGTCGACGAGTTAATGGGCTAAAACGAGTCCCACCCCCCGACGCAAAGAAGCGAGCGCTGCCATACGATCATGGCTTCGTCGGGGGAGATGGGCGACAGGAGCCATCGTGTTTTCTAAAGACATTGAAGAAAATTGCGACACGCTGCGCGAGCTGCTACGCGGCTTGCCCCCAAGTGAACGCGGTAAAGCCAAGATGGCTGCCGCTAAGATCGAGAAAGTATTTATGGGCTTGCAAAAAGACCATCCGAAAGATGGCGCAGTAGCCTTGGGGGCGGCCTTCGCCATCTACATGATCGGCGCGCGGATCGTGGAGCAAGCCAAGGAAGGCAAACACGATGGGTTAATTAAGCTGGTCAGCTAAATGCGCTACGAAACAAAATTGTTCATTGCGCATGCGATACGACTCGTAGGAATATGTATCATGGTGTGGGCGCTGTTTCGCCTAGCTGGCAGTTACTAAAATGCGCCTTTGGCTGGATTCGGAGACCCGCTCCGTTCCAATCCGACTCGGCAATGTGAAGTACGCAACTGCCGTCGAAATGACGATGCTCCAGTACGCAATCGGTAATGGCCCGATTGTCATTATCGACATGCTATCGAAGCAAGCGTTGTTTGCTCGCAAAGCTCAACTACTCACCCTTAAAGCCGCGATCTTAAAAGCTGATGAAGTCTGGGCCCATCAAGCCGAGTTCGACCGCACGGTGCTTGAGGCCACCAAGATGCTCGATATCCCCGAGCGCAAATGGCGCTGCACCGCAGCCTTGGCGCGGATGCACGGCTTGCCGGGCGGCTTGGACAAGCTCTGCACCATTTTCAAGGCGCCGGAAAAGTTCGCCAAACTCAAGGGTAAGGACGTTGGCGAAACCTTCTGGAAACCCAACTCCAAGGGCGCTTATAACACTCCCGAAACGCACCCCCAGCAATGGGCAGAGTTCCTCCGATATGGTGGACGTGACGTTGAAGCCATGCGCTACATCTGGCGCAAGATCCCGAAGTGGAATGCTACACCTCGCATGTGGGCAATGTGGGCGCTCGATTTTCGGATGAACCATCGCGGCGTCGCCATGGATTTAAAACTGGCCGCCGGCGCGGTCGAGGCCACAACACGCGCCAAGCGCACCCTGGCTGCGCGTACCGCCAAGCTATCGAAGATCCAGGCGAGTGGCTTAGAAGGTGACGAGAGCGCCGTGGAGGCGACCACGCAGCGCGATCGGCTGCTAGCCTACATGGCAGACTTTGGTGTCAATCTGCCTGATTTAACCGCCGATACGGTAGAACGGAGGCTCGAGGATGAATCCTTACCCGAACATATTAAAGAGCTGCTGCGCATTCGCCAGAAAGCTTCCAAGGCTTCTACGGCGAAGTATCAACGTGTTCTCAATCAGCATGTTGGTGGTCGCCTGTTTAATCTGCTGGTTTTTTGTGGCGCTATGCGGACTGGCCGTTGGGCTGGCCGCACTTTGCAGCCTCAAAATCTACCAAGGCCTAAACATCCTCCGTGGGACATAGCACATGCGATCAAGCGCTTTCAGAATGGCACGATCGACGCTTACGCACCGGATGATGTTCTCGGCCTTGCCTCTAGCGCTTTGCGCGGTCTCATTGTCGCCGGGAAAGGGCGACGATTGGTTACAGCCGATCTTGCCAACATTGAAGGCCGCTTTATGGCCTGGATTGCGGGCGAGGAATGGAAACTAGAGGCGTATGCTGCTTACGATCGCGGCGAGGGCCCGGATTTATATAAGGTGGCATATGCACGACCCTTCGGAATTGACCCCAACGACATTGCCGATGAGGGCGACTGGCGCCGGCAAGTCGGTAAGGTCATGGAGCTCGCGTTGCAATACTTTGGAGGCGTTGGTGCCTTCTGCTCGATGGCAGAAACATATGGCCTGCGTCTCGAGGAGCTTGCGATTACCGCCTGGCCCACGATACCGCTTGACGTTAAGCGCGAGGCTCAACGGCTTTGGTTCAAAGCGATAAAACGAAGGCGCACGTATGGACTCCGAGAAAGAACATGGATCGTCTGTCAATCCCTTGTTACTATGTGGCGAGCTGCTCACCCGATGGTTGTGGCTTTTTGGGAAGCACTTGATAACGCCGTTAAAGACGCCATCCGATCCCCTGGAAAAACTTTCCGCGCAGGTGGTCGAATTAGCGTGGATCGAATCGGGAATTGGCTCCGTATTAAGCTCCCGTCCGGCCGCTATCTTAATTACCCTGCACCCCGAATTCGGACAGATGGTAGCTACACCAATAGATCGTTTATCGGAGTAGATCCCTATACCAAGCAGTGGGGCCGAATCTTCACTTACTCCGGCAAAGATGCGGAGAATGTATGCCAAGGCGGGTGCGCTGATATCTTGATGGATGGATTGCTGGCGGCGGACGAAGCCAATTATAATCCGGTCTTAAGTGTGCATGACGAAGCGGTCACAGAACCGCCGGATGAAGATCAGTACAACGACAGGGAATTGTCCAAGCTCCTGGTTGAGTCGTCTTTGTGGGCCGATGGCATGCCGATGGCTGCCAAGGGACAGACAGGGTACCGCTATAAGCATTGAGGGATCAACGCCGTGGAAAATATGAACGAACTACAAAAACAATTGTATGACTCACTCCTCATGTACCCCTGCCGCTGCGTTTATGCGCGGGTATCAAACGGGCAGCCGTTGTTTAAAGAAGGCGAGCGCGTGCTTGAAAAGCAATGCTCGCGCTGTGCGGTGATTGCCGATTACGAAGCGGAAAGGCGGCTGCTTGAGTAAACCGGAAGCCTCCATCGAGAATGCTTTAGCTCAAGGCGTTCGCGCACGAGGGGGTTGGGCCGCCAAGATGGTTGACAAGGGCCGCCGTGGTGCACCTGATCGGGAGTGCCGTTTCCCCAATGCCGTACTCGTTTATGTCGAAATCAAAGCACCCCACGGGATCTTAGAGCCCTGGCAGGAGCGATATCATACGGAACTTCGAGCCCTTGGCTTTGTTGTGCTGGTGCTCTGGACAATCCCCCGCGTCAATCGTTTTTTAAGGGATTACGACCTGGGCGTATATGACTGAGCCGTTTAAGTTGCGGCCTATTCAGCCGCCGATGGTGGACTTCATCCGCCGTAATAAGCGCTGCGCACTTTTTGCCGGATGCGGGACGGGCAAATCAAGCTCTGCACTCTTTGCGATCGAGTTGATGTTGCTATTGGGAGAGATTGACCCCGCGTACCCGACGCTGGTTATTGGACCCGCGCGCGTGGCGCGCGATACCTGGACTGATGAAGCGGCCAAATGGACGCAATTTGCACATCTAATCATCGTACCAATTTGCGGCACGCCGGCGGAACGGTTGCAAAAGCTTAAACGCAAAGCACATATATTTACCGTGAGCTACGAGCTGTTGCCGTGGCTGGTGGAGTATTGGCTGGCCAAGTGGCCCTATCGAGTAGTGATCGCGGATGAACTCGAACGTCTTAAAGGCTTTAGGGAGCAATCACATGGAACTAACCTTAACAGTGCAAAGTCAGGCGCAAGCGGTAAGAGGGCACACGCTATCGGCCGCATTGCGCATAATCTCACCGACCGATGGATTAACTTGGGCGGTACCCCTGCGCCTGCCGGTCTCAAAGACTTATGGGGAAGCACTTGGTTTCTCGATCGAGGCCAACGATTGGGACGAACTTTCACGGCTTTTAAAGATCGTTGGTTTAGACTCCGCTGGAGCGGACAAGGTATTGAACCTTTGCCGTTTGCAGAGAAGGAGATACATGCGGCGCTTAAGGACATCTGCCTTACCGTAGATCCAAAAGACTACTACGATCTTAAAGATCCCCTCGTCAATCCGATCAAGGTCAAACTCCTGCCGAAAGCACGAGCCATCTACGACAAGCTAGATAAGGAGTTGTTTGTCAAACTGGAGAGCGGTACCGATGTCATCGCGCTGACCAATGCCGGTTTGACCAACAAGTGCTTGCAGGCTGCCAACGGCGCGCTCTACACCACACATCCTGCTTGGGAGGAAATTCACCGTGCGAAACTTGAAGCATTGGAGTCCGTGCTTTCCGAAGCTGCGGGAGCCCCGTTCCTCGTGCAAACCTCCTTCGTCTCGGATAAAACCCGAATACTTAGCGCCTTTAAAGGCGCAGTCGATCTATCAACGGATCGCGGACTTAAAAGCTTCAAAGCCGGAGATTCGCAAATAGGCGTAGCGCACCCAGGCTCAATGGGCCACGGCATTGACGGGCTGCAGCATGTGACTAACCAATTAGTGCGTTTCGGCCACGTTTGGAAGCTTTCAGAAACCATGCAGTACTTGGAGCGTATCGGGCCGATGCGTCAGTTCAACGCAGGTTTGGATCGCGCTGTGTTTTTGCATAACATCATAGCAGATGATACACTCGATGAAGCGGTATTAGACTCACACGTTAACAACCGCAGCGTGCAGGATGCGCTGCTTTTATATATGAACAGGAAAAGGAGAAAGGGATGAAAGTCACCATTGACTACCGTCAAGTACGCTACTGGCAAAAACCGCCGCTTGCGTTTAAAGTACCGGCCATGTCAAATCCCGTGGAATCCGCCGGCTGGGTTTCCGAAACGCAATGGGATGCGCTTCTTCTCCATCTTAAAAGAGAAGGCGTATCTCCTGAAACTTTCTGCTCGCACTTTTCTATTAGCGATGTGGGAAAACTTCAGGCTGAAGATTTTCCCGCAGCCCTCATATTCATTGGTAAAAACAGTAAGGAGCGATCATGCGTAAGTATCGTTTAGTCATAGCCCTCGCTACCTGTGCACTCATGCAAGCGTCATTCGCCGGAGCAACTCCGGGGCCGCACATTAACAGCGTGCCGATCGGCTCTATGGTGTGGGCGTTAATGGTGGGGTTTGCGTGAACTTCGAGTGGCACTTCTCGCATCACACCGGACGACGCGTTGATAAATGGCGCCACTACTTCGAGATTTATGATCGGCATTTCGATCGCTTCCGCAGCGAAACGATTCGCGTGCTGGAAATCGGAGTCGATCATGGCGGCTCGCTGCAACTTTGGAAGAAATATTTCGGCCATAATTCGCAAATTGTAGGCTTGGATATTGATCCCGCTTGTGCAGACTATACGGAAGATCAAATTGAAATCGTGATCGGCAATCAAGCGGATGTTGCACTGCTCAAATCCCTAGGGAACTTTGACATCGTGATCGATGATGGCTCGCACAAGCTGCAGGACCAATTGGCAAGCTTCGAGGCGCTGTGGCCCAAAGTGCGCGGAGCGTACTTAATCGAGGACTGTCACCAGCAACTGCCCGTTCTACAAGTTCCCGTGACGTACACTTACCCCTGGGTTGTAGTTGCAGAACGGGCGCAGCGACTTATTCGAGGGCGTGCTTCGCGCGATCTGCGCCCCGATGAAATAGCCGCGGGGGCTATGCGTGATTAGCAGTCCAAGCTTTAAACGCCACGCCGTCGCTAATCGGGGTACCGCTCGAGTTAGAAATCATCGTTCCCCAACCCACGTTCCAGCTCCAGCAAAATACCGAGACGTTATTTTTATCCGCCCAAGGCAAAAGAACTGGGAACAGTGCAGATGCACCCCCGTTGCCGGTCTCCCCGATGATGATGGGGAAGCCCGCGGCCAGCACCGCTTGCGCCCAATCGAATGATCCGCCAGTAAATGACTGGTTGAGCGTTCCTGGTGGAAAGCTGGGATAGGCGGGATTTGACTGAGACGTGTAGGCGTGCCAGGAAGCCGCCATTTGATTCAAAGGATCGACGGGGCGGAATTGCAGCCACAGGCTCAAGTCTTGCGCCCAACTGCGCCCTCCTACCATCACCACGTTGGTGGCGCCGGCCGCGCGCACGGCACTGAGCATCGCCTGCATGCCGGCCGATTGATAGGCTTGAGAGTAGGTCTGACCGTTGCCGTAAATCAGGTTGCCCTGGCCCCCATCGCGCAGCATCGTCCAGCTTTGTGGGAACACCACCGGCAGCCCCGACGGGATGCTGCCTGAAGTGACTGGAGTCGCGGCGGGGGCTGCAAAGTTGTCTAAGTGCGGCTCGTTGAACAGGTCAAAAATGACCGATAGATTCCCCTTGAAGTCGTTCGCAACCGCCGTCCAGAAAGCGATCGAATTGTCCTTGTCCGCCATCTCGGCTTGACCACTGGTGTTGGATAGCGGTGGTGCACCGCCTAGCGCTACCACGTTCGCTGCATTCTTGTGCAAATCCAGGATCACGTACAGACCCGCAGCATTGGCCGCGGCGACTTCGGCCGCAACTGTCGCTCGATAGCTCTTATTGGGATCCGCCAGCATCGGCGTGGCGGGTGTCGTGAAGCAGGTTTGACCTAAGTAGCACTGCTCGTTGAGCGGCAAGCGCACCGCATTAACCCTCCAAGAGGCGATCGCCGCATAGTTGGGCTTCTGGCCGCCCCAGGGGTCAAACGCCTGGCCCCCGGGCGGGGCTTGCGCGTTGTCGATGGTGACAAACTCCAATGCCGACACATTGACCCCGCGTAGCTGCAAGGAATTGCCGTTGCCGTCCATCAGTTTGTTGCCACTCACTCGCACGGCCAATGATCCGGGAGCGGGAGTCGGAACGGGGGTAGGTACCGGGGTTGGAGTCGGCACTGGCGTAGGAGTTGGTACAGGGGTCGGCACGGGGGTCGGAACCGGCGTCGCCGTACTCAAAGTCCCAGTAAACGGTACTGCAACGCCGTTGATGGTCAAGGTTCCGCTTACCTGAGTCATGTTGATACTCCAGCCCCGTAATACGTTAAATCAGTCGTTCCTTGCAGATTTGGACCAATCGCTACCGGCCCGTTGAATTGAAACACGTTTGAGCCATTACGTTGCAGGACAAATTTAGGCATCCCCGATGTCATAGGGGCCAACACAGACGTTATCCCCGCTTGTGCTTGCGTTGCTACCCCGTTGATTGCAACCGCCCCTGGTGTCACCAGGAAGGCCAAAGCCTCAATATTTGAAGTTTCCGGGGGTTGACCGGCAACAATTCTGCACGGAGTGATCTGATTTGGATGAGGGTCGGTGGACTTCATCTTCCGATAAATTCCGTACAGCACGTCTTGGGTTATTTTTGGCTGTATGCCGGTTGCAAACCAAGTCGCGTAGAAGGCGGTCAGGTCATAAACCCAAGTCCCGATACCGGGCACAAGGCCAGAATCGGTAAAGGGTTGAAACTGGCTGCCCTCCGAGAAGTCATTCCAAGTGATGAGTTGCGCGAGCTGCGAGCCGCCATTGATAGCGGTCAGCCAACTGGCACGCAAGGTAGCGCTATTGCCGGCTTCCCAAAAAACCGAGGATCCCGATCTAAACTGCTGCGCCAAGATCGGATGCATGAAGTTTGCAGGCCCCACTGCCGATGTGGCGGGCGTCCCGGTTCCCCATCCCGCTAAGCCTAAGCTGATGGGCGATAAAGGTCCTGTAGTACCAGGGTTACCAAGCAGAAGCGGAATAAACGCCACGTTGATATTTCTGCTATTCAGCGTAGCTATGATTCCTTGCCAAAAAGAAGGCGGCTGCTTACCGGCGTTGAAAGCAGAAAACAAAATCCGTCCATCGAACCACCGCGCGATTGAAGGCCACTTAGTTTTGTCAGCGTAGAGCGTAATAACCTGCACGATCTGATCGGCGGTAAAGCCCACCGACATATCGAACATCGACACGATCCAGAATCTTGGGTCGATGTTTTGAGCGGCATTGAGCATCGTCGCGAACTTGCCCGTAGGCAGTAGATCATCGGCAAAGTTTTGCAGATCGCAGTTAAATCCTGTGACCCCCACCACTATGGCTTTCTTGACTTCGTTCTGCTTATTGGTGAGCAGATAGTTCGGATCCCCCAGGGGGACCACTTCGGGCCGACTGCGTACAAAGCCGCCTTGAGCTAAGAACTTATTAGCTTCGCCTTGCGGAATCAGCCAATTGCGCGACCAGTAATCGACCTTGGCGGCGACGTTATCGATCTGCACTTGAAACAGCTCGACGTAGTGGGCCAATACTCGTTTAGGGCTGGCAAAGAACACATCAGCGGGGGGCATGACAAAGGGAAGCGTCATGGTGTCATTACCGGGCCGATGGAAAAACCGGCAGTAGCTAAAATCAGCAACGCTGCGTTGGGGCTGATTTCATGCGCTGGCACAGGTAAGGGAAATGGAATAAACCCAATATGCTCAGGCGTCCACGAGCGACTGATATGTTGCACAGCGTTAATCGCGAGCGCCGAGCAAATATATTGCCCCGCGGTGTGGATGGACTTGCCTTCAAGAAACCCTAAGATCGCTTGCTTATCGTACTGATCGGTAATCTTGGCTCGCAGGTTATCCTCCCATGCTTGGTACTCTGCTGCACTTACCTGCAAGGTGGCGCGCTGCTTGCGAACCCATTTTTCAGTCGTCGGTATGCGGATGTGCACGCCTGCGGGAACCCCGCTCAGAACATCTGAGCGGGCATCAAGATAACGACCATCCGCCAGCACCGAGGCACAGTGACTGTACCCGGGGCCCCCGCCGAACCAATCGATCAGCTTGGAACTTAAATTCGTTCCTGCTAAAAAGTCGATCGCAATTTCGCTCACGCGTCGGCAGCTTTCACCAGCGCATCGATCGCATTTGCTGAGGCAATCGCTGCGGTCAGATCAACGCCGGGGTTTGCAGCGATAGCTGCGGCAAGTTGCGCTTGCAGATCAGCCACCTTTGCGCCCACATCGGTGATCAGTTTTTGGGTATCGGTCGTGGCAGTCGCGAGCGCTGCGGTCAAGTCATCGAGCTGAGTCATCATCCTCTCCTGGTTTTGAGCAATAAGTAAAAGCAGTTCCGCAATGATCCGATCGGTGTTCATAGCTGCGGTTTCAATTCAACGATCAAGGCGTCAAGTTGGGCGGTGTTGGCGGAACATTCAGCAAGGGCTGCACCAATAGCGTTTGTAAGGTTGACATCGCCTGCCTGCGCGCCGGTTGCAGCAGGTTGCTGTCCACCACTGGTTTTTGGCAGGGGATCGCTATGGGTTGCAATTCGGGCTTCTGCGTAGCGCAGCCGACGAGCAAAATCAGCGGCAGTAGCGTTAATGGCAGATAACTGCTCTTGATATCCATGCTGGGCGACCTCGTTTGCAATGAACGCATCATCGCGCTGTTTGGTCGCAGTTGCTATAGCCGCATCGGTAACGGCTTGGATTTTGGCGCGATTCGCATCCCATTGCGTCTGTATTTCTGCCCTCCCGGCAGTCTGTCCCGAATCATAGGCCAGCCGGTATCCAAAATAGCCCCCCAAAGCCAAAAGGATCACCGTTACCCCAATCGCGATCATCTTGATTTCAGCGCTCATTTGGTTACCTCCGTGGTGACCGATGATGTTTTAAGACTTGATACAGCATCCCAAGCACGGCCGCTGTTGGCGTAGATTCGGTATATTACGCCTGCCATCCCGGTAACAACACCGCAGGCGCCCAAACAAAAGGCCGAAGCTTGCACGGTCTGGGCTGCTACTGGCAGGGTCATGTACCAATTGAAAAGCCGATCGATGGCCATGGCGCCCCAGACAAGATAGCTGAACAACACGATACGCGGCACAATGCGTAAGCCATCAAAAGCTTCAGCGAAGTCCAGGTATTTTGCTTTGTTCACTTGTGCGATAAATAAGCCAAAACCAACGCACAGTTTCCTAAAACCGATAGCGCCAGTCCGAGCATAAGCCAAGTTTGATGAGACCCCGCGCCCCGATCATCACGCGCCTTAAGCGCTTCAGAGTTCGTGGCGATCTTATCCGATAGCGTCCTGCTAACCTGCTCAAACTCAGCCCGCGGCATGTAGGTGCGTTGCAAAGTCTCGACCGTGTTGCGCCATTCGTTTGAGTTCTCAAAACGCTTCTCCACCGCCGTTTCAGCTTTCGTGATCGCGCGATCTGCCGCCGCCATCGCAATCGTGATGGAATCCTTTTGTGCGGCTATCTCCTGCTTAAGCGCATCGAAGCGCGCCTCGAACTCGCGCCGGTTTATTGGCAAGTCATCTGCCATTGGTCACCTAGTATGAAATCCACCATGAAAGAAGCCGGAACCGGAGGAGACAAATATCAGTAATCCGATGAGAAGCGCGATGCCGATAATCGCCCACACAATCGGCTGCGCGCCGGGCGGCACCACTGGCATGATGAGCGCTTTCAATATCCAAAAGCCTATCGATAGAAAAACGACAACAACCAGGAACCAAATTAGCCATGAAAAATCCATGATCAGATCCTTATGCAGTACGACCATCGGGGCTGATAGAAAAATGATTTCCGTCAGGTAAATGAGTAAACCGGCCGCCCCATCGGTACATGGGGCCTAGCGCTTCCCACCACGCACCAACGTCCGCTAACTTCGAGCCATCCGTGATGAGCGCGCCGTCCTTAAAGAAATTCAGATCAATTGCCAGTCGCTCTATATGCAGGCTGTGCGAGATACCGGTCCCGTGGTCTGCGTTCCACTGCGCCTGCTGCGGGGTGCGCCAGGCCTCCCCTAATGTAACGGTGTATCCCATCGCAGCAGCTTGCTCGATGAGCTTCGCCGCAGCTTGCGCAAACTCCTGCTGTAGCACGCTCACCGGTCGCCCCCGCGCCGTTGCCGCGAGCGATCCTCGATCACCGCCAAGCGTTGCTCGATCATCGATAGCCTGTCCTTGATCGTGTCTGAGTCCTTAATGTTTTTTCCGACGAGCGCTCGCAGGATGATCCCCCAAGCGGCCGTTAACAAGGCGATTCCCCAACCTGCATAGGGGCCGCCCGCATCGAGTGTGTCTTTGAGTTCATTCATGAGGGCCCTAAGTGCTGACAATGGCGACCAGGCCGTACTGCACGACAGCCGGTTGCGCGTTGCCGCCACGGGCGGACCCAGGAGGCGTGTTGGGCACGGCGCGAATCAAACGCTCGTTTGCGTTCAAACGGCCGTTGCCAGTCGTCACGGTACCCGTGGTCAAACTGCCGAAAACGCCAAAGGCAATCGAGCATGTGGTGTCGGTGCACAACTCAACAAACTGCGTGGTCGACTGAAACGGATTGCCGATGATGACGCCCGAGGCTGACACCACAACGGATTGCTCCGTTGTCGGAAACGGCAGGATGGTAGTTGAATCGCCTTGGCCCGTGCGGCCAAGTCCTGAAAACTCTGCAACGCGAAGTGTCGGCATTATGTAATCCTCCTTAAATAACCGGTACTCATGATATGCCGATCTCACCCTCCATATTGATTACTGCACTTAATGGCAGGCTAGATAGGCCGGTCAAGAAGTCGGTCGAATCGAATCGCGCCTGCCCATACCAATCGACAAAGGACTGCGCCGGGATCGATACGCTTGCCAATGCAAACTGCGCGCCGGCCGCCGTGGTCAGCGTCGTCCCTTTGTACAAGGTCACGTTGACCGCGGAAGTCGTGAGCTGATTGCTGACGCGAATGTGTTTCTGAATCGCGTAAGGCTGCGCGGCTGCAAAACCTATACCCTGCGGCGTCAACGTCGTGATGCTGCAATTGAACAGATTGCACGCCGTGGTCATGCCAGCAGTCGCGATGTACGCGGGTTGACTGTTGAAAATCTTGTTAGAAGCCATTTACCATCCTCCCATAAATTCAGTTCAAACACCCCATTTGGTGTTCAGGTAATTTTCCACGTTGGTGATTTCTGTCCCCGTGAGTACGCGGTTGTACACAATAATTTCTGCTAATGACGCGGTGTTCAATAACCCTAAGCTGGTGCTGACATCGCACCCAACAAAGGCCGTGGTCGAAAGGTTTCCGGCAGCGGTTGTAGTGGTTCCGCTACCCGCGGCGGCTCGTGCTTGACGGAACGCGAAAGCACCCGTGGTCGCGTTATACGTCACATTAGCTTGAAACGCCGTGCCCGGCGTCCAGGATGTGGAAGCGGTTGCTATGATGGCTACATTGGTTTTATTTATCGCCAGGGCTGTGCCACCCGATGCGGTATTCAAATAGAACGAAATTCCACCAGAGCCGGAAGCCCCTACTATGGCTTGGCTGCCCGGTGCTACCGCAGTGGCGGGTTTTATAACGGTGAAAAAGGTAGAAGCTCCGTGAAGCGGCGATGGGACAAACATGCTCATTGTCCCCGCAGTGCTAGATGCGGGCCATTTCAAGAGTGGCAATCCATTTAACATCGCCGCGTCAATCGTAATATTGCTGGCCGAATTGGACGCCATAACTCCCGACACCCAAGGAGTCCACTCACGCATTCGTGTGATGATATTGCCCGCACTGGTGAGAATATCGCTGGCCGACCACCAAAACGTAAGGTCTGGAATAGCGCCGGGGACCGCTACGGCAGAACCCGTACCCGCTATGCCTTGCGGCCCCTGCACGCCTGGACTCCCTATATCCCCCTCTTGCCCATCGTCGGCAATCATGAAAACGGCGGGCCCTTGTACGCCTTGCACGCCAGGATTGCCCTGCACACCGGTGAACCCCCTGCCCCCCGGCGGCCCTACCGCACCCTCTTCGCCATCCTCAGCAAAGAACACAGGGAAAGGCGGCGGCGGCGGCGGCGCTACAATGCCCGCGGCGGACATCGTTTCTATCGTCATTTCGCGCAGCGTAATTGTATCGCTCGCGTTTACCGTTCCTCCCCACTGCGCGGAGACTTGAACCGTTTGGGCAATCGTCGTGTTGACCGTTACGGGAACCGTGTTGTCCATGTTGACGAACAGAGCGGCGGTCGCGGCTGTTGAAAATTCAGATAGCCCCTGCGCCTCTATAGCGCCGGTCGCACCAATGGTCTGGACAATAAACAACCCTTCGCCCGACCATCCGTCATTGGTGACGCCGGCTATCGTCGTTATCGCTCCCGAGGAAACCAATACGGTAGAACCGAAATAGATTCGCAACGTCAGTGTTGGTGCTATGACTCCAGTGCCGTACACACCAAACAGTTTGACTCTGACCACCATGCCCGCGACAAGCGCGCTCGGGGGAATCACGTAGGAGGAGGTAAAAAAGGTTTCTACGCTCGTGTTAGCGACCGTGTTGCCTGCCGGGACCGTGGTGTTTGAGAAAACGAGTGTGGTACCTGGCGGCCCGGCGGCGCCTGCAGCACCCGGCGGCCCTGCAACTCCTGCTAGCCCCTGCGAACCTGCGGGACCTGGAGGGCCAGGGTCGCCGTCCCCTCCCCCGCCCGCATCGTCAAACCACGGGATGGGCGCAGTTAAACGAATCGGTACGCTGCCAAGCAGCGGGCCGCCGCCAGATAGCCCCGGACCTGGAACCAAAACCCCTTCGCTGCCATCCCCAATGTTGCCGCCACCCGTATTGGTTTGACTCGCCTGAACTTGGGTGATGATGGCAGCAAGCTGCGCGAGGGAAACGGTGCCGCTACCAAGCTCCGAGATGGTTGTACCGACCGCCACGTTGCCGCCCGGTACTTTGATGACCTTGCGCAAGCCACCGATGGAGGGGAGTTGGATTTTCAAAACTCATCCCCTAGATACGGCTTGCGCATCGCCAGCCAGCGATTCAGTAGCCCCTTGGCGTGTCCTAAAGGCAAACTGCCGCGATCGATAATCTCGTGCGTGTCCCCATCAATCAGCAAATGCCCCTTTGGCGCCTTGGCATCGATTTGAGAGACATCTTTCAGCACCGGAGATTCTTTGCCATCCGAATCGATTTCCAAGACGTTGCGCGTTCCCCGATTTATGGCCTCCGGGCTGGCTGCTTTGAGAGAGCCAATATCACCGCCTCCCCGATTGGCGAACGGAGTCGAGGTGCGCGCCATGATGTCCTCCGGCACCCCCTGACTCATGACAGAAGCTAAATCCTGATTATTTCGGCGAGCGACTTCCCCCTCATGCTCTGCCGCGCGCCGTGGAATGGGCTCGATGTCAGGTTGACGCTCTAGCCCCTCCTCGTTCATACGCTGCGTTGCGGTACGTTCCCGCACGGCAGCGCGCTCCCCCGACGATAACGACATATCGGTCGGCTGCCCCCACGAATCCGCCAGGGAGAGTTCCCCCGCTTCATGCCCGGCGTTGCGCGCAAAGGGAACGCCCGCCTGTGACGGAGTACCCATAGGAGCGCTTGAGAGCCCCGCTGGCGGCCCTTGCTCAACCCCATGCGAGAGTAAGTCTGCCAAAGGGATCTGCCCTGGGGGTCCTGCGGCGGTAGGCGGCGGGGCCGTTGGAGGGGATGCCGTCATTCCGAGCGGTGCTTGTGGGGCTTGCGCTTCTATAGGATTGAATTCCCCGCCAAGGCCGGTCACGGGCGCCGATCGCGCGGCGCTCATTGCGTCGGCTTGATTGCCGGTCAATACGCGACGCGCAGCGGCCGGCACGCCGCTTGCACCAAAGATGCGCCCCAAGATGTCCTGTGGCATTCCGCCGCTGCGGATCGCTTGACCAAGATCATTGGCCATCCCCGGCGGCACTTCGATTTTGTTGGCAAGTCCCGTCACGCTGGGGTGCTGATTGGCAAAATCCGCGATATCACTCATTCCACCGGTCAAGAGGCCGGGATCGGCGCGCTGCATGCGGGCGATCGCCTGCATGTCGATATTGTTGCCTTTGAGCGCTCCTTGCACGGCGTAGTTTTTGGCGAGCGCTACCCGCGCTGCCTGAAGTTGGGGCATTGAGGCAGCAGCATTGGGGGGTAACGTGTCGGTTACGTGTTGCTCCAGCGCACGCGACATATCGAGCTGCGCTCTACCGATATTCTGCTGCTCCACATCATCAGAACCGACGCGGGCGTAGCCTTCTTGACGTAGTGCCCGCATGTTGTTGACGACTTGATCCCCGCTCAAAGGACTACTTAAGAGCCGCTGTTTCTGTGCATCGATAATCGCCTGGGCATCCGGCGTATGAGTTACCAAATCTTCGGAATTTCCAGCCGATTGCACCAACGCACTCGCTCGAGGACTTAACGGCGCCGTAGGCAGCGCTGCGGCCACGCGACCATGCACCGCATTGGGCGCCTCGCGCGCGGCTTCCAAAGTGTTGTAGTTGAGCGGCGTGCCGTGCGTCACTCCGGCTTCGGCACCTAGAACACTATTCCCCAAAGGCTGGTTGTGAAGCGTGAGCGCTTGCAGTCCTGAAGGCCCCGCAGCCCCCGCTGCAATGGGGTGCTCTGCCGCGGTACGCATGCCGTATTTGGTTACAGCAGCGGGCGCATTCTGCGCAGCCAGCGTGGCCGCTTCCGTCGAGGCGCGAGCTCCGGCAAGAACTGGAGCAACAGTACCGGCCGTGCCCAGAATATCGCCTAACTCACTTAGCTGACTGTGCACGGCTCCGGGCGGTAGCCCTAGTTTCTGGCCGCCTTGCTCCAGAGCATCCCCGGCAGCGTTCATCACGTTGCCTACCGGGGCGAGCGCACTCGATGCCGCACCGCCGATTTGCTTACCAACCGGCGTGGTCGCGTCATGCACGAAATGGCTGTTGACATAATCGTGCGCCGCATCCGCCGCCATTTGCGGATCTCCTCCGTGCAACGCCGCGATCAGCCGATTGGCGAGTGCGACAGGAGCGCCGACAATACCCGCTGAAACTCTTGACGCTCCAGAGAGTGCGGCGTCCGCAACGCCTTTGACTGCATCACCCACTCCGGCCTCCTGCGCAGGCGCAGCCGCTTTCTTTTGCGGGTTTGCCGTACCGATTGGCGGCACAGGCAGATGATCAATCCCCGGGGGCGGCACAGGCAGATAAGAGAAATCGACCGGATGCGCCGCGGGTACTCCTTGCGTATCCACCATGGCCGTTTGCGGCGCCGGATGCCCGTCAGCAAGATAACCGCCGCTTTGCTGACGCATCGCCGCCTCGCGCGGACTGATAACCGATATGTCGGTCGGAACGGGTAGGCTGCTTAAACCAGCCACTACTCATACCCCTGACTTTTTAAGAAAGAGGTAGCTTTTCCTAAATCGCCGCCGAAGTGAGCTCCCGCATAGGCGGCCAAGGTCGCCGCATCCGGCATTTCTTTGGGCGTTGTGGGGCTGCCCGTGCCGTTGATGCTTTCACCTGCGATGCCCATGCCCGTGACCTGACGCGTTTGCGGTGTCAAGAAGCGTGAACGAAACTGCTTGCTGTACTGACCTTCGGTGTTGGGCTGACCCATCGACATGGTACCGACATAATCCTGCTCGATGCTTTGCGCACGCCCTGACAGCAGTTGCGCGCCTTGCGCTGCCACATCAGCCAGCACGCCGGGGGCTTGCGATCTATCATAAATCGCTTGCGCCGCTTCGCGCTCGCGCTCGCCGCCACCGTTCGCTTGTACGGCGTTGACGATTTCACGGCCTAAGAATTGACTGAGCTGATCCGCCAGCGCAGGGGCCGAAGATCCCGTCTGCGCGCTGAAACCCTGAAACATTTTATTGACGAGCTTGTAGTCCCCGTTCTGCAACGCATCCGCCACTTGGGGGACGAGCCCCATATGCGCAACCGCTGTGTTAAGCGAAGTCATGTTTCGAGACATCTGTCCCGATGTTAAATTGGTCATCAACTGCTGTTTCGCGTGCGCAATGCCAATAGAGCCCACCGGATCGTTGTTGTAGGCTGCAAACGCCGAATCAATCAGCGAAGGGTTGCGGGAAAACGAATACATCTGCGTCGGCCCGATGTAGCCTGCACTGAGCAACGTCGTTAGTTTTTGTTGCTGTTCGGGACTCGTCGCCATCACATTCGTATGCGGGTTAAACCCACCAGCGTTTGCCTGTGCATTGCGCAGTGCTGTTTGCGACTGCGTATCCGCCGTCTGCGCCTCACCTTGCGGCGACTGTTGCACGGGGGCGCCGGCCAGCCCGGATCCTGGGGGCGTTTGAAAAGTATTCGGTACCGCAACCGGAGCGGCTAGCTTGCCCTCAAACATCTGCTGCCCGCCGGTTTGGCTTTGAGCACTGCCGTAGCCGAGTTTCGCCATCCCCAACGCTTTGAGCGCGGTCACCGGATCATTACCGTGTGCGCCTACTAAAAAATCACGCGCTAATGTGGCTTCCGATTCGGGGGCGCCATTGCTCATCAAGTCTTCTTTTATTTTGTCATGCGCCTCTTGCGCCTCCTGCGCTTGAGAGGCTTGTATCAAGGCATCTTGCGTTTGGGCAGACAGCAAACCGTTGCGTGCTTGAGAGTTCGCCACAAAGGCGTTGAGCGCCGGCCGGTTGACCGGAGCGCCGGCCGCGCCTGACAGTAAATCTGCGAGTCCTTGACCTGTGGGCATTTACCTTGGACTCCCTTCCTTCATCCAGTAATTCGGATCTTCTTTTGTCGCCTGCCCAGGGTTCATCGCATAGGCTTGCGCCCCCTTTTGAAGCATGGTGGAAAACAGCCCCGCCCACGGATTGGCCTGCCCGGCCGCTTGGGATCGGAGCTGATCTACAAAATTCTTGGAATACGACTCCGCGCCCAAGGTATTTAAGTTGGTGCCCAGCGTTTGCATCGTCAATCCTTCGTTCTGCCGTTGGCGTACCGCTGCATCGATCGCCCCCATCTCTCCCGCATTGGTATTGCCGTATTGCTGCACCTGTTGCTGCGCATTGGCCGCATCCGACTTATAGCGCGCACTCGCCCCGGCCGCCGGGGGCATGGCCGACACTGGGGCGCCAAAGTTCGTGTTGGGCGCGGCACTTGTTGCATTGGGCGCTTGACTGCCTGCCGCGTTCTTGCGCAACGTGTTCACGAAGTCACTGGTTTCCTTATTGGCAATCTGCTGCGGAGAGTTGGTCGCAATTTGCTGCGTCAGATTCTTGACCTGATCGTTGGCTGACTGACGAAACTGCTGCTGATCGTCAATCGCTTGGACTTGCGAATTTTGCGCACGCTTCTGTGCCTGCATTTGGTTGACGCCTTGACCCAAAGCGCCAACCGCAGAAATCGCAGCCGGAATCCAAAACGCCTCAGTGCCGATACATAATCCTTCCCGAATATGGTAGGCTTATGTTTTCCCCACCACTGACCGGAGTTGATATGGAAATCTGGAAACCTTGCATAGGCTGGACGTACCACGAGGTTAGCAATTTGGGTAACGTACGAAGCATGCAACACGGCGAGATTCGCCCTATGCGCCTTAAAGTGTGCGCCAACGGATACCGTTCCGTGTCTGACCGTTTAGTGCATCGCCTAGTGGCTAAAGCCTTTCTACCACCTTCGCCACAGCGACCATGGGTTAACCACAAAGACGGCGACAAGCGTAACAACCACGTGGAAAACCTAGAGTGGAGTTCTCCAACGGAGAATAACCGCCACGCCAATGCTCGCGGAGTGCGCCACGCCATGACGAACCCTAAACGTGCGCACAAGCTGACTGCTGAGATAGCTGCGCAAATAAGAGCCATGCACGGGGAAACCGGGCGCACCAAGCAAATCGCAGCGCATTTCAAAATATCCAAAACGTTGGTGCAGAGAATTGCATACGGGCGATCATGGTGTATGCCGTAAGGTTTTTTCACAGTTTCGGTCCTTTCGGATACGCCGCACTATTCTTCAGCGGCTTCGCCATTCCGGCTTTGTTGACTGCCAGCACCGTGTTAAGGCCTTTTTGCACGCCCGCCGCAGCGCTGCGCATGCCATAGGCGGATTGCCAGATAGCGCGAGCCTCCTGGCCTTGCGGACCCCCTGAGAGTGATGGAACTTTACCTTTGGCGAAGAAGCTAGATCCCAACTTAGTAGCCTCCACGGTTGTTTTGCGCTGCCGCCGCCATTGCATACGGATTCTGCCCATAAGGGTTTCGCGTCGCGCTTTGCTGCACATAGGGGTTGCTGGTTCCGGCGCCGGGGTTCGCTTGGGTGAAGGGCTTGAGCTGACCTGACGACCATGGCTGTGGCGTCACGTTGCCGGACAAGTTGGCCGCCCCCTGCGCTATCCCAAATAGATGATTGCCCGCCGTGGGCGATGTCGGCGTAAAGCCCGGCGTGGCTCCGGGGCCGCCCGGCGCGTAGCCCGCATTCGCACCGGCCAGCGTGGGATCTACCCCCGTGTACGCGCCGCCGTTGGTGTCGGTCTGTCCGGCAGCGGATTGCGCTTGCGCTTGCGCGTACTTGTGCGCGCCGGGAAGATTAAGCGCTTGCGCCAGCGGGTCGATGCTGGCGACCTTTGAAAAGAAATTTGAGTTACCCACCGTATAGACTCCCGAAAGGTGAGGACTGCGCCTTGCGATTCGCCGCTGCCGTTTGTTCGTTCTGGTAAATCCCGGCCGTGCCTGCAAACACATTGCCCAAGGACTGCGCCTGCCCGTAATTCTGTGCGGCCCCGAGCGAGGCATTTTGCGCCTGTGCAATCTGCGTCGGGATCGCGCCCGTGAAGTTGCCTTGCTGCGCCAAGCCGATCAATTGATTCTTGGCGTTCACGTCTGATTGCTCAAGCGCCGAGGTTCCCGCGGTGGCCTGTTGCGAGGCGTTCAGCAACCCTTGCGTGTAGTCCTTTTGCAGTTGCGTGTTGTTGTCGACCGCCGCGGAGCCGCCCGTCAAACCGCTGCGCGCATTGGCAAACTGCAAATTGCGTGCATTCACCGCTTCCTGATTGTTGACCTGGCCGGTGTAGTAGTTCGAGAGGTTTTGGTTGTACTGCGCGTACTGATTCGCCCGATTCGGATTCGAATACGCGGACGTAATCTGACCGATAGAATTTTGAATGTCCTTCTGTTGCTGCGCGTTGGCAGCATTGGCAGCATTGGCCGCACTGTTACCCGTACCGATGACAGTTCTCCCTGCTCAATGTCGCACCCTTGAAAATATAGCCGCGTCGCCGCCACTCGCGAGGTACCCAAACAAGGTGCCCTCGCGGTGGTAATTCAAAACTCCATACCATTTTTCTACTTCGGGGCGTTTTTCTAGTCGCGACACAGGACATATACACTCTAATCGATGCGCCGTCTTGCTCAAGAGCATCGCATCCATGCAGCGCCGGGCGATGCGCGTCACCTGAAACCAGTGCTCCCAAGCCTTCGGTGTCGTCAGCATGAAGTCCCGGTACACCCCAGGGCGTTGCATCACGAAGCCGCCAATGCAGATCGGTTCATCGTCCGATTTGACCACCCACTTCGGCCCTTGAACGGAGTAATTACCGACCGCCGCGCGATCGATATCATAGGGCTCCCCCGTGAAAGCCTCCAACTGCTCGCGCTCATCTTGTGGCATGTTGATGCAGACTTTGACGAAATCGAGCAGCATTGGATCGGTGTACACGATGATCACTAACCCATAGCTCCCGCGCCGGTTGAGTCCGCGATGTAGATGTTGGCCGCTTCCCAGCTCCAGGCATTGGGGCTTGATGAACTCCCCGTAAAGGTCAGGATGACAGAATAGCTTGGCGCGTTGATCGGGATCGGCAGCGGCGCTCCTGGGGTTGTATCGGCTGCCGATACAAAGTACGGCGTGGTCACGCCGGTAGACGTTGCAAAGGCCGGGTTGTCGTTGAACGTCGTCTTGTCCGCTTGGTTGTACGCGACTTGAATCGAGCAATTGCCCTCGCCCACCAGATCAATGCCTATCAGCATTTTGGTGCGGCCAAGCGATCCTAGATCCAAATACGGCCACTGCATAACGCCATTAAATGGAATGTTGGTGGCGGTGGAAATAACCGCGCTACCATCATCGACCAGCGTACCCGCGTCTAGTTTCCATACCAAATTCCCCTTGGTACGCAGGTACAAAATGCCGGCGTTTAAGGTCCAATCGGTGATGCTGTCGGGTAGCGTGTACCTCGCCCATGATTTGGTGCTGTTCAATCCGTTGATAGTCAGCACAAACGCTTGAGGGCCAAAAAACAGCCAATATTGCCCGCGACCAGGGTAGTAGAGGGATATTGGATCGTATGGAATCGGTACGCCAAAGGCCATGGTGGCGGGCGTGTAATTAACGCCTGGCGTATAGCGCGCTACGCCTTTCGTAATTCGCACTTCATCGACTGTACCGCTTCCTCCGAATAGATTCCCTCCCCCAATTGTTAACGTAGCGGCGGTGCCGATGCTGCCGGCTATGATTCTAGTTCCGCTCGCGATGCCATTTAGAAAAATGCCGAATACATTTCCTTGGCGCACTACTGCGATGGAGGACCATACATTTAAGGGTACGTTAACCGAACTATTAACGCTCCCCCCTGAGAATTGAAACGATGCAAACTGCCCCGCAGCGCCGCCCTGCATTACAATATCCCAGCCGACTACGGATGTTACCTCTGCGCTAACAAAAGCCTGGGTTGTGCCAGAAACATAGGATGAGGGATTAACCCAGAACTCAATAGTAAAGTCTCCAAGACTTAAATCAAGAGGCCCGGATGCTACGATTGGCGTAGTTACACCATTGCCGAAGTTAAGTATATTTGCTAAAGACGCAGTACCAAATCTGGGGTTTACGGTCGTTAGTGCCGCAGTACCCGTAGCTGTCATACTATTGGCTACGGGCGATGAGTCGGCAATCGTGGTCGAACCGTTTGCACCATCAAAGTGTAAGAGCAAACTGACACTTGATAAGAAAGGATCTATCCCGCTGCTACCCGTAGCATATATGGCCGTACCATTAGCCAAGGCCGTGAATTGTGCTTGAATCAAAGGATCTACTGGTTGCCCGGTATTGCCAATAGCCATGTTGGCAGTGGCGCCGACAGTGCCCAAATTGCGCACGCCGACTTCAGTTAAAAACAAAAGGTCATTCGCCACGGATTGCGCTGCGCGCGGATATATAGAGCCTACCGGCTGCGCATCTAGAAATGCCATATTCTGTGGGTCGGGATCGATCTGCCACATCTGATAGCCGCTAGCGTTAAAGATAATCAGGTTGCCGCGATACAGCGCGAGTGCTGCGACTGGATTGTCCCCGTAGCTGTTCAATCCCGTGGGCAAGTAGCCCGCATTGTTGCTGCTGCTCCAATCGATCGGGTTCACCGCCGCCGAATAGTTGGTGATGTCGTTATCGCCAGCAAATACGTGACTCGCGCCGATGGCGACTGCGACCGTATTGGGGCAACTGGTATCGAGCACATGCCGGTCAGTGGCAACCCAGGACATGCTGCATTGGGATGTGATGAAACCGTTCTGATTCGAGTAGGTGCTGAAATCATGCACCGCGTTGCCGATCACCGTGGGGAATGTGGGTGCGGTCAGCCCCGATTGCATCAACGGAATCGCTTGCCACGTAATGATCGAGGTGCCGATCGCCTTCCACGTCACCCCGCCGTCGATCACGATGTTGCCCAGCACGGTAGGCCATGTGGGCTCGGTGGCCGCCGAGCTGGCCGCTGTCGGCTGCACCGCTTCAAAGAGGAAATTCGTAATCGGCGCAGGCGTTGCCAAGTTCCATGTCACCAGATCAGCAAACCCCGCGTTATGACTGGTGGTGCCGCTGCCGGCGCCGATCGACACGCGCGCGTGCGCGGCGCCTGCGGGCGCGGTGCCGGTCACTGTCACCTGTCGGTAGCCGCCGCCTTCCTGCTCGTTTTGCTGAAAGCCCGTGGAGGCAATAATGGCGTCGCTGGAGTTGTACCAGTTCAGTTGCAGCCACAACGTCAAGTTCGCGCCCGAATTGTTGGGATCGAGGTACGCGCTCGCCGTTACGCTCTGGCCTGGCGTCACCAGACTGAAACTCGTCATCGTCGCAAAGGCGCCCTGCGCGCCGGGCTGCGCATTGGCCGGAAAGGCAATACACTCCGCGCCCTGATACGGCAACGTCGAGGAGAAGGCCCATTGCGGTATGCCGCCCGGATCGGTGAATACCCACCCGCCCGCGCCCGCGCCGCCCTCAAAGTCGCCATTCGGGATGGCGTTCAAAAACGCGCCCTGGGTGGATGTCGGAACCACCACCGAGCCCGGCGCGTAGTTGGTTCCGGCCACCCAAGTCGTGATCTTGGTCGAGGCCAACGTCAATGACGACAGCGTGGAACTGGTGGCGAATATCCCGGCATTGGAAATCGTAGCCGAATCACCATACCGATCAGTGAGGTTACTCCCGAGCGGCGAGGCTGTGGAGAACGCGCCTTGATTCGTGCCTGCATCGCTGGTGGATACGTCGAAATCCCCGAACTCCTGGATGATGCCGCCCGCTGTGGTGGGCCACACAGGTTCAACCGCTCCCGTGTGCACGGGCGTGCCCGTGGTGGCAATCGCTTGGTAGCAGAAGCCGGTTGCGGTCGTGGGCTCGATGTAGCTGGCGGACGTGATGATGGTTTCCGGCGTCCACACCGGATTGGGTGGAAAATCTCGCACGCCCTGATAGGCCAAACCATTGAGCACAGGCGGTAGCACGATGCTCGCGCTGGTGTAGTCGGTCGTGCTCGTCCAGGTGCCGTTGTTCTGCAACCAGTAGTGAAAAACGTTGCCGTCCGAAAAGCTCGCCACCACGTAAGGGAAACCCATGAAGGGCTTCGCGTAGTAAATGACAGTCGGGGAAGCAGTCGAATTGACCGGGTTGGAGAGCACATTTAAGACATAGCCCGCCGGTAGCGCTGCGGTCGAAAACGAACTTGAGAAAATGTTGAACTGTCCGTTCGCCGCTGCGAGCCCCACGGTGGAGCTATTCAAAGTCGCTACGCGAATCGTGCCCTCCCTGGGGACTACTGCGCCGGCATTCGTAATCCATGCATTTTGCAAATCGTAAAGACTGTTGGCCGCAGCGCCGCCTTTTACCCTCAAGCGATTGATGCCGCCCGCTAAAACAGTAATTGGGTAAGCGCGCATTACTGCGGTATATACGAAAGCAAAACAGGTCTCGCAGCATCCGGTATCGTAATCGCCCCAGGCACGTAATGCGCCGTTTGATGCGTGCCCGCGATCAACTCGCCGCGATAAGCATTGGCCTGCGCTTCGATGTTATTCGCATCCGGCTGCCCGTAGTGAGACTTCGCATTAGCAAGCGCATGTAAGAAAACCAGCTCGCTATCGAGTGTGGTGCTATCAGTCAGATTGATGAAGGACATCAGCCCGAAGTGACCTTTGATCCACAAAAAGTACGTCTGATCCGGCGCCGGGTATAACTCAATTGCTTGGCGGATATCGTAACGCGCCGGGCGCCACGGCTTCGTGATCATGGTGTAGAGCGATGGGGGGATGCCTTGCACCAGCGGATACCAGACATTGCGCGTATCTTGAATCGCCGCCCACTCGATACTTTTCAAAGGGTCCATCGTGAAATTGCAAAGCACGTCTTCGTCGTTGTCTTTCAGAGAATAGAAGCGCTGCCCGGGATTCACCTTCCAGCGAAACAGTCGTTTGGTGTGCAATTGCAGGTAGCGCTTATAAAGATACGTCTGCGCGCTGGTTAGGAAATCCTGCACGAGCAGCGCCATGCCGGGCGGGGGATTGGTTGCTTGATTGGAAAACCCCAATCTCACCAGAATCCGCGCCGAGAGTGAGGACATCGTGGCGGTCGGCACCGCATTGTCTATGCAGGCCGCGTTGTAGTTGATCGGATCAAAGGGGAGCGGGCTGTCCCAGGTCAACCCTTCATTCACGTTGCGCGTGATGGCGATCGCAACTTGATACGGCTTGGCCGACGCGCTGGAAATGCCACCCGTCGAGTAGACTTGCAGCTTCAAGACGCTTAAAGAAGTGAGCGTGTTTAAGGGCACGATGATCTGCCCGTTCTGCAATCCCCCAAGCTGGGTGCCGGCGCTTGTTAAGGTGGCCGTTGTCCAGGCGCTACCGCTGGTTAGGTATGCGAGCTGCGGCGTGCTGCCATCGGTGGCCGCCTGTACCACGCTCCATTGCAGATTGATGCTCCCCGTCGAGACAAAGGCCGGGTTGCCCAAAAAGGTGATCGGCCCAGACGTGTTGGTGGCGAACGTGTTGGTCTGAAACCAATACCGGCCGTCGCCGTTTAAGGGGAAATTGACGTTGAAGGGGACGTTGCTGAACTGATTCGGCGGCACGTTACCAGACGTGTCGGTCCAGGAATTCGGATCAACAATATCGCCCTGGCCCCCTAACACTACCGGCATATTGAAGCCCCTATGTAAAAAGGCCCCGAACGTTTTCGGGGCCTGAAAAGTTCTACCAGACTAACGATAGGAGCCCCAATCAGTTCATTAGGCTGTCGGCCGCTCGCGCCACCCGGCCGCGCTTGGGTTTCGGAGGCGGCGCCGGTTCCGCGGCGTCATCAGCCGCTTTCGCATCATCGATCAGCTTTTCCAGCACTCGAATGCCGGCCCGCGCGTTGCCGTACACCGAATTGGCGTGCGGCACGCCGCTCTTGGAGTCCGAACCATATACCCGCACCAGCCGATCGAGTTCACCCACTGCATCCGGATACTCGCCGGCCGCTTCCTCAAATACGCCCAAGCGCTCGATGTTGCCCTCGTCAAACACCCATTCGAGCATGGGAATTTCCCAGGGCGGCGTGGCGCGGTTGTGCACCGTGTTGCCGTCGCGTTTCACTTTGACTCGTTCGTATCGCATCATTGGGGCAGTACCTCTTTAGTTTTGGATCAGCACCAGCGTAGCAGAAGATCCGGTCGCCACGATCCAGTCATTGCTCAACTGAATCAGCTTCGGCACGCCGAAGGCCACCGTGGCGATCACGCTGAAGGCCCCCGGCCCGATGGGTGCACCAAAGGAACCCGTGGCGAGCGTCGCGCTCTTATCCGCCGCACCCATTAAGGTGATGCTGCCCGTCAGTACGCCGGTACCGGCTACAGCCCCGCCATTCATCGCGAGCACCGTGGCGCCCGACTCGAATGGCACCAACGTGCCGTCCGGCTGATTGGAGAGCAGATGGACGAACGGCATACCGCCGAACTGGCCCAACGTGGTGATCGACGCCAGCACGGTCGCTGGGGTCGCCGCGGAAGCCTTGATGGTCGACAGCGTGAACGTCTGCCCCGCAGCCGAGGACACGTAGTACGTGGTGTTGGGCTGCAAGGAGACGGTGGTGAGCCCTGACAGCGAAGTCAGGAAGCCGCTGGTACCCGCGACCGAGATGGCGACTGCATCGCCGTTCGAGGGTAAGTACCCCGGAACCGTGACAACGCTTGGCGTCGCCGCGGTCAGGGAGGCGCCGAACGGATCACCGAAGGGAACAGGCGCTAAGCCCGTGGGCAGGTAAATCGGCTGCGTGCCGAGGGTGGTGCCTGTGACGATGAGAGCTTGCATAGGTGCGTTTCCTTAAATTAGTTCAAGTGGCCGTTATGCAATGCTCAACACGGCGTGCGCGTTGCGCTTACCCGTGGTGAATGCCGCTTTCGAGGTCAGGCCGAAATAGTGGACGTAGCGATCGTACACGCGCGGGGGCGTGCGACTGACCATCCAATGTCCCTGAATCGGGCGCAGCTTCAAGAACTTGGTGTTCAGGAAGTAGCAGCGCTTCTCCCAAGGAATGGTCGGCGCGTACAGGCCATCCAGGACCGTCATCGCCGGGTCCCAAAGGATTTCGATGTTCTTGAAGTACATGCCGGTGCGGATACCTTCGCCCACTGCCGTATCCAGCTTGGTCGGCTCCGCGTTGTCCTTCATGAACACCGTGCGATTGATGGTGTTCTTCGCATCCAAGCGGTAGGCGTCCAGGAACAGCTCACCGACCAGAATGTAGTTCGGTGCCAGGCCGCCGTAGCGGGTGCAGTCGCGCCACGCGATTTCCATCTGCTGGGTCAAATTGCCGGCCGTTGCCGTGCTGATACCCGTGATCGCGGTATTCTGCCACCAGGTGTAAATCGACTGGTCCAAGCCGCCGACGACCTGGCTGACCGTGGGGGTTGTCGACACCAGAAGATCGAGGCCGGGGATGTTTGTCACGGACTGCGTGCCGTCCAGATGCACCATGTAGTCGAAGTTTTCCTGGAAGCCCAGCTTCAACGTCTCCATATTCTCTTGCAGGAGATTCGTGAGCTGTACTTTCTCGGCTTCGGACGGGGTGCTCGACTTATCATCCGTCATGATGATGCCGTTCTGCGTCATCTCATCTTCGTTCAAGCCAAAGCCGTCATGGAAGCTGCCCCACGTATATTTGGCCTGTTGCAGCGTGCGCTTACGGTTGTAGGTGACCTGTTGATCACCGAAGTAGGACTGAAAATTCGAGTCGTTTGAGTAACGGAGTTGTTCGACCACGAACTGCAAACCGCCGCCGTAAGGTTTCTTTTCTTCCATCAAACGCTTAATTAACGGGTGCGCAATATTGACCTGATCTATCGGGTCGTTGCGGAGAAACCAATTGATGGCCGCTTGCGCGCCATATTGAAGTTGTTCTGTAGTAAAGGGCATGTCTGTAACTCCAAAGCAATGGAAAAACGTTGCGTTCTTCCCGAGAGGCCGTTCGGAGTTACGAGGGTCGCCGGTCCCGCTTTATTAGGGCCCCTCTCAAACAAAAGTTCACGGCACAGCCATTAACATCGCGAAAACTACGCCAATAGGTCAGCCTTTGTCAAATTATGGGTTTCGATATATTCCGCTGCCGCCCGAAGTCTTTTCGGCTCTTCATCAAAAAACCCTATCCCACGGTTGCAGCGATCACACAGCAGCGCACGTATTTTTCCTGTCTTATGGTCGTGGTCTATGGCGAGTCGTTTTTCTGGCAGATCAACTTGTGGGCAAAGCGCGCATTGGCCTTTTTGCGCTACGACCATCGACTCGTACTGCTCCGTCGACAGCCCAAACTTCTTGTTTATATGGTGCGCTCTTCGATGGCTTCTGTACGCTATTCGATTGAAACGGGAAAGTTCATTTCGGTTATGTCGTTCGGCGTACCAAGCGACGTTATAGGCTTTTACTTTATCTTTGTTTTCGGCACGCCATGCGCGTGCCTTAGCGTTTACTTTCTCTCGATTAGCTGCGCCCCACTTGCGATTAGACGCTCGTTCTCGCTCTCTGCACGCAGGATCTTTACGGCGTTCGGCCGCGTAAAGACGGCTGTATTCGCGTTTTTCGTCTGCCGTCTTTTTCATGCCTCATGTTAACATGCGGCACATATCATATGCTACTCTTTAGCGCTGGATAACTTCGTGCCGCTCGCCTTCACCTTACCCGATTCGCTGCCCGCGCCTTTGCGCGCGGCTTCCGCCACGGCTTTCTTTTTGGGCTTCGGTTCCGGCGCCGGCAGCGCTGAGTCCATGGCCGCTTTCATCCCGTCAGGGATTGCACTCGGCACCATGCCTTGTGCCATGGGCGCACCGACAGCGCCCGGCGGATGGATCTGGATCGTATGTCCGTCTGGAATCATGACTGAAACATGTGCCATATCAAAACCCCGTAATTGCCATGCGTTTCTTCATGAGGTCGGCTTCCGCCGTCCTACCCTGCCCGTCGAGTATGCGCGAAGCCACTTCGTAACGCGACCACAAGAACTGCCGAATCATATCGTTGATATCGCGCCTTAAATCCGAGTCAGTCAGATTGTTCTGGAAAATGTCGTGCGCCAATACTTCGAGCCCCGCGCGGTACGCATCGAAATCCGTCAAGCACTGCTGATCCCCGAGCTTTACCCTGCCGCCCACGGGGTGCTGAGTGATGTTGCGATAGTACGGCGTCTTGGCAAAATGCACCGGCCCGCGCAGCACCGCATTCGCTAAGTCCACAAAGCACCAATAGGCAGCCCCGCGTGGCTGCATGATTTCATCCAGTCGTTCGCGCCGGTAAATCGCGTGCTCCGGCCAGACGTGCTTGTGCATGATAAAATTCCACAGCAAATCGGCGCGCGTAAAGGTCTCATCCTCCGCGGGATAAAACGCATCCCAGGCTAATTTTTGCTCTACTTCATCGTAGAGCTGACAGGGCGCGAAGTAGGCAAGCACTTGCGGATGCGCGTCTAAAAATTCAATACCTTTTTGCACCTCGCCGGGAAGCAAGTAGTCATCGTCACCTAAGTACACGGTGTATTTAGTGTGCGAAGCTAAAAGCGCCGCGCGCATGTTGGGAAACGCGCCGATATTACTTTGCTGACGAATATATCGACCTTTCAACTCTAAATTACGCGTGTCATCTTGAGAGGAATTATCCGACACGATCAGTTTAGCATCGGGAAAATCCGCAATAGTCTTATCAAGCGTCCATTTCAAGAACGGATAGCGGTTGAATGTCGGTATGCAGATGCTAAGGTCCTGCATGCGCGGCTCCGTTGGTGAGCGCGGGTGCTGGCGGCGGCAGTTGCGCCTCCGTGGTGATCGTATCGGTTTTCGGTTGCGGCGCTTGCGGATCGAGCGTTCGTCCATCGTGACTCAAGCGCACGCCGCAGTTAATCCACGGCTGAACCCCGGCGCTAAAGACTAAATCAGAAAATGAATAATCTTCCGACAGCAAATTATCCATCGCAATGCGCCCAAAAAAGAAATGATGAAAAGCACCTTTGCCATACGATGTCACTAACCCTTTCGCAATCAGCGTTTCAAACACCACGCGCTCAATTTTTAAAAAACCTCCCGGCACGAAACGCGCTTTAAGAAGCCCCTGTCGTGGGATGTCTTCATTCGGCACCTGCATACCGTTGTTATCCCGGCAAAAGGGCATCGGCGGCATACATTTATCAGTGTAAAGCCCGCTGACGAAGGGCTCCTCTGTATCAATAAGATTTTTCAAATCGTCGCGCGTGAAGCCTATGTCGGAATCTATGCAAATCAACGTGTCAAATTCTTTTCTCCTTAAAAATTCGTTAGCCAACACGTTGCGAGCAACATAAATGTCTGATTGACCTGCCAACGGTAGCCACCCACCATGCAGCCCCGTGCTTTGTAGCAATCCAGCGGTGTAAAGAGTGATCGTGACGTTGCCTCGTATCGGCGTAGCAATAAGTACCTTGTTATAGTTTCTGCTCATCGCCCACCCTCTAAGTAATCAACCGCGGCGCGCAGATCTTCTAGCGTATCTCCGAGCAGCCCTATACCCATATTGCACGGCCTGCAAAGCCATCCGCGAAAAACATTTGTAGTATGGCAATGGTCAAGGCATTTTGCTTTGCGCCCGCATCCTCTTTCGCATAACTCAGGCATCGGCCTGGTCGCCTCCGGAAGGCCGCGACGTTTGCGAATCTTTAGCTGATATTTAACCCAATGCGTGCGATAGAACTCACGCATCTTTTCCGGATTTGCCTTGCGATATTTGCGGCTACTCTCCTTCCTTTTTTCCTTATTGGCTGCATAGTATTTGCGCTGGTATTCGCGACTGTTACCCACAACGCTCACTTCACACCCAACGCACCATTCATCGCCTCGAGCATGCTGCCCGGCGCCTTGGTCTGGCCGCCCGCGGGCTGTTTGCCGGCGCGTAGCGGTTGATTCGCAGGCACGCCTTTGGGCGTCGTTGACGCCTTCGGGAGTTGCAGGGTTCGGTACGCTTCCAGGAATTTTTCTTTACGCTGACTCCACGGAATCGTCATCATCAAGGGCTTCAAAGCCGGTACCAGAATGGCTTTCTTGCGCGCGTAGTCCGGATCACTCGCCGTCAAGGTTTTTTCAAGCTCGGTCAGCGCCGCGCGCCCGTCGCGCTCCTCATTCGCCGCCTGCTGCTGGCGCTGCTGATCCTGCGTTGCGTTGGTGGTCAACTCAGAGCGGAAGGCTTGGCCGTTTCGCGTGCGGGCAATTTCTTTTGCGTACTGCGCGGTGATCTGGCCTTTGGTAACTGCGTCTTTCAGATCGGCATGTACGCCCAACGGGTCGCCAACAGTGCGGTCCTTGCCGAGTAGAGTGGCAAGGCGCTCCGCGACGGATTCCACCAATTCGAGTGCTTTGCCCTGTTGCGCGGGATCATTGCTGTTGAACAGCGCGAGCCAAGAAAGCGTCTCGCCATACTGCGCGGGAGTTGCGCCAGTGGCCTGAATGCCGTTGACCATATAGTCGAAATTTTGCTTGATTTCATCTCGTTCGGCCGTCACTGTTTTGGTGGTATCGATCAGCGTGCGAATGCGATCCTGAGTGTCCTTTTTCAACTCCTTTGGGATCGGATCGTTGATTGGATCGGGCTTTTTAGCCTCGACAATCGGCTTGCCGTCTTTGTCCAGCTTTGCCTTTTCGCCTTCGGGCGTCGCCGCCTCTTTTTTGAGGAACTTGCCCGTAAGCGGGTCTCGCGCCGCGCCGCGCGCTTCGGCCTGCGCATCCGTCTCTTCGGCAGCGGCTTCAGGTTCTTCGCCCGCAGGATCGCTGCCTTCGGCTTGCTCACCCTCTGGCCCTTCACTTTCCGGCGTTTCGGCTTCGGGGGTTTCAGGGTCCGTGGTTTCGACGGGTTCATCAATGGCATCGCCTAGAGCGGCGTTGACTTCATCCAACATCGTTGTTTTTTCATCTTCCATTTTAGGGGCTTCCTATCGTTATTATTGGGGTAAACCAGGGGGCGTCGCTGCGCCGTTGGTAGGTGGCGGCGCACCGGGGGGCGCTTGGCCGCCGGGCGCAGGGGGCGGCGGAGGCGGTGTATCGCGCGCAACCACGGGCGCCACGAGCCGCATGGAGGTCGCTGTATCGATTTCGCCCTTGATGCTGACCGATATCTGCGGCTGCACGGGCGGCGGCGGGGCTCCCGCTCCAGGCGACCCTGGCGGGGGCTTCCTGGGAATGAAGCGCTCCACGTCGCTCTCGTCGCCAAGTCGTAGCATGGTTTCCTTCACCAGCTCGATCAGCGCATTCGCCATCGGCGTGTTGCCTTGGGCAAAGGCTTGTTCTATTTCCTGCAAGGATTTTTGAATAAGCGGCAGGATCGTGCCCCAGGCTTGCATGTCGGTCGCCTGACGTGGCTTGCCAGTAGAGCCCGCTTCGATCTGAATCTCCACCAGCGTGAACAAATCCTCGATGCTCATGTTCACCGGCCAAAATGCCTTGGTGCCGGCGAGGCGTTGTACATCGCGGGTTTCCAAGCATTGCAGCGATTGCTCGGCAGTGTACTGCGCGAGTTCCGTCAGCATCGCTTCCAGATTATCCCGGTTGGCCGTCGTGCGCGCTTGGGTACCCGACTGCTGGATGTTCGCCTCGGTAGCCGTCTTTGGATTGCCGGGCGAGTTGATCGCCGCGGACAGCGCTTCCTGCACGCCTGAGATTCGCTCCATGTCGTTTAATATCAACGTGGGGTCGTAGAGCCGCATATCGATGGCAGCCACAGGCTTGGGCGCAAAGAGTTGCGCTAAGGGTATCGAGGGGTCCGATGGCCTTAAGGCCGTGTACTCCTGGGATGTCGACTCCTGGAGTTTCTTCGCCTCAACTTCATCCAGCATGGTCGCATTGAACAGCACGCCGGGGATTGAGCGCTGGCGGGTGAGCCTGAAGTTCGAGCGCGTGGAAGCATACTCGTCCTGCAACTTATATAGACGCCAGGAGAGGGACTGCGCATGGCGCTGCCCGTCGACTTCATAGAATGCGAAATAGAAGTACGGGTAAAAACGACTGGTGGGGTAGGGCGGAGGATACGGCTCCTTGGCCCACTTCTTCACGCCATCTATAGTCGTGCGAATTTGCTTATCACGCCGGTCCCAAATCTCGACACAGCGCACGAAGGCCGGGGATTCTTGCGAGGAGTTGTGCGTCGTGAATCCCTGCGCAGCTTCAGCGGTCGCACTTTGCAGCGCTCCGTCATCGAACTCGCGCGTTGTCAGCGCTTTCGGCGGGCGCTGGTAGTAAAGTTTGGCCGACTTGATATCTTCGGCTTCCAACCGATCGAAGCGCGCCAGCGCATCGTCCTTCGGGATATACAACTCGTTGCCGATCCAATCCGCATCGGTGTAATTCTCGATGGAGTTGATATCGGTCGAGACTTGAATGTTTTCCGTCTCCACGTAATCGATCACGAACATTTTGGTGACCGCAAGCTCCAGCTTTTCTTGCAAACTCTCGATCAGTTTTTCCTTCTCGTCCTTTTCGGCTTCGAGCGTCTCCGGGTCCTGACCTTGCGGATCTTCCAGCAATTTTTGCTGCGCGATGATGCGCGCGTGGGTGTCCTGCGCATCGTTCAATGCTTTCTGCACTTCCGGCTTCGGCTGCTTTTCCGACACCATCGTGGCCTTGAACCAGCCCTCACCGTTGGAGAGCACCGAGCGCACGCCCTTGCGCGCGGGCTTCTTTAAGTTGCCTTTCTTCCAAAGCGAAGAGATGACAATTTCGAGCGTGCGTGCGAACACTTGCATCTGATAGGTGTTCGACTCATCGACTTGCGGGGCTTTGCGCACCGACACGTCGGGGTTGCGCGCATAGAGCAGCGCCACCAGAATATCGATGAAGGCGCCAATCAGATTCGTGGTAACGGCCCAAGAAAGATCCGCGGTGCCCGCGGCGTATCTTCGGTCGATGGCAATTTGTTTGCGGAAATTCTCATCGAACTTGCGTGCGTCCTCGTACTCACGCCATTTCTTCTCAACGAGTTCGCGCTCTTCCTCTTCGTCCTCTTTGGATTGCAGTTGTTCTTGATCCGTGCCTTCGTCCTTACCCTCGCCGGTCTGACGCGGATCGCCAACGTTTGCGGCTTCTCCCCCTAGTGCCATGGATCACTTCCCTGGTTCTAAAACGTGCGGTGGATCGCTCGGGGTTGGATTGACGATAATTTCCGGCGCCGGATGCTCAAGCGCAAGACGTTGCATCGCCGCTTCAGTGCGCGCATCGAGTAGGGCTTCGGAGGGCTGCGCGGGCTTTGACGGATCAACGGGTTGCTTGCGGTTGATCGCAGGGATCATATCGGCGTTTAGCTTCGCCGGTGTTTCATCAGAGGTGCGCGATGCAAACCCGGGGCGCGAGTGAATCATGGGAAGAGCCCTGTCTGATTAGGCAGCACGATCGGTGTGGAAGAAGCAAACGGCACGACGGTTGCCATTGTAAGCAACACCGCGCCCCACACATTCGTCTCGGTTGAAAGGATCGTCTTGCCCGTCATGACTGGAGTTGCGGAACTGGCCACCACAACAGGGAGAGTCTTCGGCACGCCAGGGGAGTTGCTGACCTGCGTCACGGCCCGCCGGCTTTACCGTTGGAATTGTACGCGAAGGGCACCACGACAGCGGCAGATACGGCGCGCGCTGTTTGCGCACCCAACTGCGGCACGCTTGGGACTACCACGACAGCGCGCTCCGCTTCGTTCACACCCGATGTTTGATGTGGCATCAGAAGTACCTCACTTTGGGTTTGTCGTTCGATCCGTACATGAGCCACGCTTCCGTGAAGGGAATTAGAAGCGGCTTCGCCTCGCGCAAGGATACGCGCGCATCTAGCATTTTGTCCACCATGCGGCCAATAAGGCCGCATACATCGGCCTTGTCGTCCCAGCGCCCGCCGGGAAACTTCACCAATTGCTCGATGCAGTTATCTGCCCAAACGCGATGAACGGGGAAATGCACAGTGCCGGCGGTAGCGCGTGCGTGAAAGGCTTGCAGCTTCACCGCTTTATCGTCGAGCGAGGGTAGCATTTCAACAGCGACGAACTTTTGCGCGTGCGACATCGCGGAGCGAATTGCAGGGCCGATCGCTTTATCGATCAACCCGCCTTCGTTTGCCCATCTGACTGGCTTCCATAACGCAACCAGTTTTATAAATGCGGCAATCGCTATGTCAGTCTCGCACTGCTTGCTCCACCAATCGATTGCCCACAAATCCCCAACCTTATCGACGCCCCACACCCCGTGTTCGGTAAAATCCGGCTCCTTTTTTCCGTGCCGCGGCTCCATTACCGCATAGTCCGACGCGCCGTATATCACTAAAGATTTTGGCAGCGCATCAAGGCCTTCGTAAGTGCGGATCACACATCAACTCGCAGCAAATCAGGATCATACATTTTGAAAAGTTCACGAGAGAAATGTATTCCAGTGAAGGGCGCCGGTCGCTGCTGAAACAGCGCCGCCCACGTGCGCGCCGCACGCGGATTATCACGCCACATCGACCAATGTTCTTTAGGCCAAAATTCCGGCCATAAGAATTCACCCGGTTTGCGCCCCAGTACGTCATCTTCGCGCTCAGCCTCCGCGGGGATACACAGTACGTCCCACACCTGGCCGTCGCGACAATGGATCAAGCCACTTTCCCCTTCATAATTTTCCGGCAAGATCGAGCCCACCAAATCATCCTCGTGCCAGCGGGTCATAATCAGGATCACCGACATCCACGGCTTGGCGCGTGTCATGGCGGTGTCGATGTATTCCGAGTAAATCTTCTCGCGCATGGTAGCCGAGTCCGCCTGCTCGCGATTCGCCACCGGGTCATCAAGAATTAATAGGTCACAGCGATTGCCGGTAATGCCGGCGAGCATTCCGGCTGCCATGAAGCTCGAACCGTTAGTTAGCGACCAATCATCGATGGCGCGTTGATCTTCCGTCAACGTCGGGCGGCCGTCCCAAATCGCTGAATAGCCAGCTTGACGCACGATGCTGCGCACTTTGCGACTCTGCTTAGCGGCGATTCCCGTAGCGTAAGAGCCTAGAATCACTTGACAGTTCTTCTTGCGCCCCATCGCCCAGGAGCCGCCCACCACTGGAGCGTAGGTACTTTTGGCGCACCCAGGCGGGCCTAAAATAATCTGCCGCCCACGCGGGGTCTCGATGCAGGTTTGAATTTTCTGCATCATCAACGCGTGGTGCACAGCGATGCGCAGCTCCACCGGCTTGTACGCCACCGGTTTATCCTCGAAGCGATTGACGAGTTTGCCGGTTTCCGGGTCCTCTTCGTCTGGCACATCCAAGAGCGGCACGCCGGGGATATCTATGGATTGCGAATATTCAAGCAGGGAGGCGCGCGCCCGCTTGCGACGCAAGAATTCCTGCGCCGCCCACTCGGGGCTGACGCTCATACGAGCAGCGGGTCCTTCGCCAGGATCGTCACCATCGGCTGGCGGGTGAGCCGCGGTAGCTTCTTGGATTCGATGATCGACACCAACTGATTGTCTGACATCCCCGCTAAGAGCGCGGCTTGGCGGCGATTCGCTGGAATCTGAATGATCGCCTGAGAAGGCTTCCCATAGCCACGATCGAGTACCGCTTCCGCCGCACGGATTCGATCCTTATCCGTCTCCGCGGTCTCCATGGCATCCGCTAGTAGCGTGATCGCCCGTGGTGCGTGGGCACGGGCAAGCGCCCCAATGTCGGTGTCCTCATCCATTAGCACAAGGTACTAGAAAAAGCGGGTGCGGGGTAGAGGTTCTAGTTTTGAGACAAATTAAGACTAGCGTCTGTTTTTATGCTGTAGGCGCTTGCAACAAAGCCCCGGCTCGCTGCTGCTGGTTGAGCCTCTCAAGAAGGGCCCCTACCCCCTGTGTCTAGTAATTGATATATCAGAGCGACCACTAGATGTGCAGTGCAACATACAAGACAAAGTGAGACGATATGAGACGTCAAACGACCGCGCCTGCCCTGGCGGGTTGTTCCGGGTGTTCTGAGATGAATGCTCGTGAGACAGTTTACCCGGAACAACGCTTTTTCCCGAGAACCGTGCCTGGTTGTTCCGGGAGTTCCTAGTGTTCTTATATATATATATATAAATACTGTACTTATGCATATAGGAACACGTACACGTACACGTACACACACGTACACGTACATATAGCAACTTGGATTTTGCTGTTTCACCCGGAACGACCGGAACACCGTTGATTTTAAAGGGTTTTTTCTGTTCCGGGTGGAATAATCTTTAAAAGAAGTCGGAACAAGTAAAATCAAGCACTTACACGCGTATTCGACTACTTTTGAGACAAATGATACGGTTTTGCTGCTATTTTTCGACCCTATTTTTCCACTTTTTATCCTGAAGAACACCTATGCAGTTATACAGACGCGCTTTCCAGCGCAAACAGCTTCTTGAAGCCGGGCGCAAAGCGCAAGCAGCCCTCGACGCCGGCTCCAAACCCGCGGACTTGCTACCGGCTTTCAAAGGCAGCCGGGCAACGTTTTATCGAGCGCTCAACCTGGCGGCCAAACTCAACGCCGCGGTCGATCCGTTGCTTCAGTGATGCTAGTCTCAGTTTGTATCGAATACCGCTTGCGCAGTCGTGAAACTCCGTGCTAGCTTGGGTGTGTAGCAATTGCTACACCGTCGCGAACCGGGAGTTTCGCAACACACTAGGAGATTTACAATGGAACTGATGCAAGCTAATCACCAATGGTCGAACCGCCCTGATGATGAGCGGTTTTTGTCCCTCACCGCGTTGAATGAGCACGTTCAGTTAATGCGCAGCAAGTCGGCGGCCAAAATCGTCAGCTCGCGTGCACTGACCGCTCACCCCCTCGAGGGAGACTCGGAAGCCCTCATGCTCACGGGCCCGAACGGCGCGCCGGTGAATGTCACCAATTGGAGTTTTGGACAGCTCGCGGCTCGCGCTGGCGCGCCTGCTGGCTATTTGCGCGATATCCCAACCCCCCTGGCGGCCGATTGCTTAAACTACGGCCTGCATCATTCGCGCGACGTGGTCGAATGCGGGGTTCTCTTGACCAAGCTGGATGCGGACAAGCCTGCGACCGCCCGCGCGGTCACGGGCCCGAACTACGGCCGCGTTTGGAACTCGACCATCACCCAAGCGCTTGTAAATCAGTTTGGTGATGGAGTGACGGGTAAATTCCGCATTCCTTCCGAGTTTGGCAATCTCGCGGCGCCCATCACCAAGCAATCGACCACGCTCTACGCCTCCGATCGTGACATGTGGGTGTTCCTGGCCGATGAGTTGAATCGCATAGAACTGCCGAACCGTCGCAATGGCAAGACTGGCAGCTTGGCGCGCGGCTTCTTTGCAGCAAACTCGGAAACGGGAGCTTCAACCTTCATCCTTGGGCAGTTCCTCTTCGACTACATGTGCGGCAATCACATCATCTGGGGTGTGGAGCAGTTCCAGGAACTCCGTATACGGCACACCGCGGGAGCTCCAGATAAGTACCTGGAACAAGCAGCCCCCGCGATCCTCGCCATGTCCAACGCCTCCAGCGTTGGTATGGTGGACATGTTGAAGTCAGCGCAAGCTAAAAAAGTCGAGAACGTGGATGAATTCTTGAACGCGCGCTTCTCACGCTCACAGACTTCCGCGATCAAGGCCGCGCACATGGCCGATGAGCAGCGGCCGATTGAATCCTTGTGGGATGTCTCGACTGGGATCACGGCCTATGCGCGCAACATCCAGCACACCGATGATCGGGTGAAGCTTGAGCGCGAGGCGGGCAAGGCGCTCAAACTGGCGGCGTAAAGGTTACGCTCTGTAGCGACTGCGCAAGCGGTCGCTATGGAGTGCAACTTCAAAAGGAATAACTATGCTTATCCGCTTGACACCCACAAACACAAGAGGTTGTGTATATGAATCGTGTACTTGCTTGGTTCTCGTGCGGGTCCGCCAGCGCCTACGCGGCAAAACTTACCGTCGATAAATATGGCGACGGCTGCGAAATCGTCTATTGCGACACGCTAGCGCATGAACATCCCGACAATCGCCGGTTCATGGAGGACGTAGAGCGCTGGATAGGCAAGCCGATTACAGTTTTAAAATCCGCAGAGTAACATGAGCCTGCGCCGCTACAAAGGGTATTGGACGATTTTCTCAGGACAGCGGCCCGTGCTGTCGTTCGCCAGCTTCGAGCGCGCTTGGGCTACGCTATGGGAGAACTCGCTATGAACTACGCCACGCTTCGAAATGAGGAGCTAATCAAATACGCGCTGATCGATGCGCCTATGGGTTCTTTGGCTGCGCTGCTTGCCGCACGCTTTGAGAAAAACATCGTTTGCGTCGAGGACGTCGAAAAAGAATATGCCGCTGCGATCGAGACTGACGCATTCGATCATGCGCAAATTGTTAGAGATTTGGAAACCTCCATTGAAGAGAAAGACAACCAGATAGAAGCGCTTGAAACGGAATTGGACGACCGTCCAGACCCGTTGCTGTCATGAAAATCACCTATGCGATAGCGATGGCCGCTGTGCGCGACGCAGCAAATAAATGGGTCGCTAAACGAGGCGGCCACAAATGGACGGCCGCCGATTATCGGCGCGCTGCTAAAATGGTGCAGAAGCTGCTGCGGGGGATTGAGGTGGAGGCGGCGCTGCGTGAAGTGCGAAAGCTCGCCGGGGAACGTGACGGCCTGGCTGACATCTGTCGCGTGATTGATTCAGAACTGGAAACGGGAACAGCCAAGTGAAAACAACCGACCTGGCATACCGGGCGCACTTCGTGAACCTGCTGGAAGAAGGCTGCAGCGAGTGCCATTTTGATTCGGAGGGCGAATTGAACTATTGCGACGAATGCCTCCACTCCATCGCGGAGACGGCCTTTGAGCTATTCGTGATCCAGATGGAATGTCCTGAGTGGTCACGAGCGAACCGGGGAGCAGAACATGGGAAGAAATAGCATCAACGAGCCCTCTTCGTCTGGCGTAGCCATGCGTAGTTCGACCGGCTGGTTCGCGGTTGTTGACAAGAACGGCGACACGGTTGGCGAGAAGCTATTCGGATCGAGCCTTCGCGCCGCTGAGTGGGTGTCCAACCGGTTCAACGTGCCGTGGCCGGACTTGCATCGTCAGGGCTACACCGTGCGCGGCGGCTTTCAAGCGAGTGAGGGAGTAGCCAAAAATGATTAATTGGGAGTTCATGGCGCACAGCAGAGCTGTCAGAAATTTCCAGTCTCGCGATTTGTCGCGGCGGTTTCGCGGTGCTGATCGGGGGATGGTATGTCGCGCAGCATTAAGGTATGGTCGCCTACCAAAAGATAAAAGAGTCCTAAAAGTGGCAAAAAATACCGTGCAAGAATGGTTGCGCGTCGCAACACCGGCGCAAGCCAAACAAGTCGCCAAGCATGCTAAAACCTCCGTTCCTTATCTGCGTCATGTAGCCGCGGGGCGCCGGCAAATATCTGCCGCTCTTGCCCAGCGGCTTGCTGAGGGCAGCGCTATCTTAAAAGTACCTGCGCTTGTTATGGATCAACGCAAGTTGTGTCGCGATTGCAACGTTTGCCCCTTAGTCTAGCCGATCAATTCTGTGGGCCCTTTTCAGGAGTACATCCAGGCAGGCTGGTCCCTGTGTATTGTGCCGCGCGGCACCAAAAACCCCAACTATAAGCGTTGGAATGAGCGGCCTATCGATTTAGAAACCGCCGGCGGGATCGATGGCGCAGGCCTCCTGCATGTTCAATCCGGCACTTGCGCTCTAGACATCGATGACCTATCTGCGGCGCGCATCTGGCTGCCCGAACACGGTGTGGATGTGGATGCGCTGCTGAGCGCCCAGGATGCGGTTAAGATCAGCTCAGGCCGCTTTGGACGGGCAAAACTGCTCTATCGACTCAAGACTCCACTACGCACCTTTAAACCGCCTGGCAGCGGCGTGGAGCTGCGCTGTGCCAATCTTCAGAATCGATCAGTTCAGGACATCCTGCCGCCTACGGTTCATCCAGACACGCATAAACCCTACGCTTGGGAGTTCGGAGAGCCTCTACTGGGGGAGTGGAGCCGTTTGCCTGCGATCCCGGCTACCCTACTCGCCGCTTGGCGCCAATTGCTGACCGAAGCGCCCGTCGAGCGGCAACTAAACGGCGATATGGATGTGGCGCTAGAAAAGCTGCACAAGTGGATTGCATCTCAAGATCCCAACATGGGGTACGAGAGCTGGTACAAGGTCGGCGCCAAGTTGCATCACGCCACGGGGGGCGCCGAAGAGGGCCTCGAGATCTGGGATGACTGGAGCTCCAAAGCAACTCGCATTCGTAAAAACGGCCAGCCCTCCTACGAGGGCAAAAATACCTGCCGGCCGCATTGGGTGTCCTTCTCGAGCCCGAAGGGCAAAATTGTTGCAACGCTCGATAACGAGCTGCCGGCTGAAGCGGATGAGTTTGAAATCATTGAAGCGCCCAGGGGTGCTGCGCGTGAAGAAGCCCAACAAAGTAAGCAAGAAGCTATTGCGGAACTCGAAAAGCGCGTGGTGTACGTACTGGCCTCTGAGAAGTATTTTGACACGACACGTCATCGGTTGATTGGCAGCGATTCAGCGCTCGAGCATCAGTTCACAGCCCTTATGCCAAAGCGCAAGGGCCTGCGCCTAAACCCGGTGAAAGTATTAAAGCAAAGCACCACAAAGCGTTTGGTTGAAGGGTTAGGGTTTCACCCGGGGGAGGGTGCGTTATTCAAGGTAGATGACGACACGTTTGCAAATGTCTATCGCAACCGTTTGCCGAAGCCGTTGGAGCCCACTAAGGAGGAAGTGAAGAAAATAGATTGGCTATTTGATCGCATCGAAGATGTCACTTATCGGCATTGGCTCAAACAGTTCTACGGGCACGTCGTACAGTATCCGGCTATCAAGATCAAAAGCGCACCGCTACTATGGTCAGAAACTCAGCGCAACGGCAAGACAACACTGCTTAAAACAATTCCGGCGCTTCTGGTGGGCTCTGAGTTCTCAACCGATGTAAGCTACGATCTTTTAAACAGCGCCTTCAACGACTACCTGCAAAGCGCTTGGCACGTCAATTTAACCGAGTTTCGAGCCGGTACTCGTGGTGAGCGCACCATGATCAACAATAAGCTCAAAGCCTACATTGCGGATGACAGGGTTCCCTTTCACCCTAAAGGAGGCGCCGGGTATTCGTTGCCCAACCATACGTTTTTTACCGCAACCAGCAATGAAGAAGATGCGGCGGCGATTGACAATAACGATGAGCGCTGGGGGGTTTTGGAATTTAAGCAGCCTAAGTTTACGGAAAAAGAACGCCAATGGATCTACTATGAGTTTTTACTTCTGCCGCGGGCTGCGGCTGTATTGCGATACTATTTTCTGCACGTGAACCTAAACGGTTTTTTTGCAGCCGGGGGCGCCCCGATGACAGAATCAAAGCAAGAAATGGCATCCGCATCCATGGCCGCGGACGAAGAATTGTTGCAGATGATGTTTGAAGAAAGAGCGGATTTTTTCGACAAAGATATCGTCACGGTCAGCGATGTGCGGGCGTATGTGCATAGGCACTCAATTGCCAAATCTTCTATTTCTCGTATAGGCCACGTACTGGCGAGACCTCCTTTTAACGGAGCTGCAGTTCGTTTTCGAGTGAAAGATGCTCTTTACCGGGGAGTCATTGTTCGCAACCATGCAAAATGGAAAGGCGCGCCGGGCCCTGAGATCATGGCCCACATTCGCGGTGATAACGAAGATATTGACGTTTAGCGTAGCAAATGATACAAGTTTATTCACAACAACCAGGAGCCTCCAATGTCAGAAGCCAGCAGGGCGATTGCCCTTCAACATGCTGCGAGCGTGCATCACGGTTCAGGCGATTCAGAAGCAGCGCTTGCGACCGCCGAAGCCTTTCATTCATTCATCGTCGGCACGGCTGAAGCTCCCGCTGCAGCGGCGGCAAAGCCCGCGAAGCCTGCTGCGAAAAAAGCGGCTGCTAAGACGCCCCCGCCGGTAGATGAGGACGCGGAGCCCGCAGCAGATGAAGTCAGCAAAGAACAAGTCGGCGAAGCGATCGAGAAGATGCTGAATGCCAACTTGCGCCCCGTAGCGATCAAGCTGTTTGCGAAATACGGCGCCAAGAGCCTATCTGGCGTGAAGCCAGAGGACTACGCGGCGGTGAAGCAAGACGCGGACGATGCGCTGCTGAATGCATGAACAATCGCCTGCCTTAAAAGCAGGCGGTTCTTTTTTAATCACAGGAGAATTGAATATGGGAACTATCCGTCAAGGCGATGTAGCGCTGATCTCGGTGCGCGCGATTCCGAAGGACGCTATCGAGCAGCCGATCGTGGGCAACAAGCTCATTTTGGCGCTCGGTGAGGCAACGGGTCACCATCACCGATTCGAGTTTCTGGATCAGAGCCAGAACATCAAGCTCTACGTGGGCGCAGGCGGCGCGCGCTACCTCGATGTCTCGGCGCCGTCGGATTTAAAACATGAAGAACACGCTACGGCCAGAGTGCCTGCCGGCAAGTACTTACTTCCCCAGCAAGTTGAATACTCACCGCAGGAATTGCGCCGTGTTCAAGACTGAGATGGAAGAGCTGCGCGACATCCCCGGGCAACCCAAACACTGGAAACATATTTAAAATGGCCAAAATCATCCGCACCCCGACATCCGCCAAGGGCGGCATCACCAAGGCCGAGAGTCAGCGCATGGACGAGCACGCCCCGTCCTGGATCTCAAATGCCATGCGCACCGATTCTTGCGATCGGCCGCGTCTTACCGCCGCGATTAAGGAGCTATATCGCGTGTCGGGATTGAAGGAACCGCGCGTAATTATTGTCTCAAGCCCGCTCGTGATGGCCATGGCCGGCGGCTTTTCCGCGGCCATTTGGTGGCTGCGGAAAAACGACGCTGCGACCGACGCTGCGACCCGCGCTGCGACCCGCGCTGCGACCGACGCTGCGACCGAC
>Ga0193728_1000051_pt1 | contig 46167 bp, 52 predicted proteins | sample U1c1metaG_FD_143037 | JGI IMG/M metagenome (GOLD analysis project Ga0193728, IMG submission 143037) | Soil microbial communities from a riparian zone of the East river system, Colorado, United States - U1c1 | ecosystem: Environmental > Terrestrial > Soil > Riparian zone | place: USA: East River... | reverse complement strand
GGAGGATCTTCGGCAATCCCGACACGACGGTCGCCCATCATGCGGTGGCCATCGTCGAACATCCCGGCCAACTCGACGCCCTGCTCGCCGATCGCGCCATCCAGACCGCGCGACACTACCCCTACCTGCTGACGGAAATGCCGGGACTCGAGTTGGGCTCATCGGTGCCCACCCCGCAGGCCACTAAACTACGGGACCAGTCTCTGTCGCTTCCCTGTTTCCCCGAAATGACCGGCGCAGAAGTCGATCACGTTGTTTTCGCCCTGGAGGAATGGGTCAATGTCTAATGATGAGGTCACCATAACGCCGAGCCACACGGATCACCGTGGAACGCTCATCGCGGCCGAATTCAGCGACGTTCCGTTCGTGGTGGCTCGTGTTTTTGTCGTGCGGGGGCCGGAGGGGGGTGCGGTTCGGGGCAATCACACGGTTGCCGGCACGCAACTTCTCATCCTGTTGAGCGGGACTTCCACGATCGAGTTCGGCACGGACGCCGATCACCTGGACCACGTCGTCACGCTCACCGAAACGGGTTCCCGCATCCTGCTCGCCGACGGCACTTACATCCGATATGCGTTGCCAGACGAACACTCCAGCATTCTGGTGCTGTGTGAGCAACCGTTTACCGCGAGGTCGTAGCTTGTCGCCACGAGCGTCCATCCTGGTGCCGACGCACAGCCACGCGAGCACGCTTGCTCTGTCAGTCGGCAGCGCCCTGCAACAGACAGAGCCCGACGTCGAAGTGATCATCATCGGCGACGGAGTGACGGAACAAGTTCGAAAAGCGGCAGTTGCCCTCGCCGCCAGCGACGAGCGAGTGCGGTTCTTCGACCATCCGAAGGGCGAGAATCACGGTGAGACGTATCGCGATGCCGCCATCCGCGAGGCTGCGAGTGACGCGATTTTCTATCTCTGCGACGACGACCTGCTGATGCGTCACCACGTGGCCGACCTGCTTGAACTGCTCAAGACTCACAACTTCGTGCAGAGCAAGAACGGGTACTTCACGGTGGATGGACAGATCGGGCCCTACCCGGGCGACCTTGCCGAGGCCGACACGATTGCGCAGACGCTTCGCCATGACATCGTCTTCAGCGTCGTGAGTATCACGGGCACCGCGCACTCACGCGAGTTCTATCTTGCCGGCGAGCCGTGGACCACCACTCCGCCCGGCGAGTTTCCGGACCACCACCAATGGCGCAAGATGATGCGCCGGCCGGAGTTCTCGGGGGCAACCTCCACACGGATGACCGCCCTCCAGTTTCCGAGCAGCAGCGAGGGACGTGATTCGTGGACACCGGAACAACGCGTCGCCGAAATAGCGGAATGGGCCCATCTCGCCGCCACGGATGAAGGCATGTCGCGGGTGGACGAACTCGTCGCTCGCGGCGACCGCCTGACGCTTATCCGGTATCTGGCCGAGCTGACAGAGCTGCGACTGTTCAGACTGCGACGTGGCCAGGTCATTGCCCACAACCTGGCCACGTTCGTGCGCCGTCTGCCTGGCGCGCGCGGTTCTCGCCGCCGCTAGGCCGCCCGAAGCAATTCGTCGAGACGCTCGTACCCCTCGGTGACGCCCTTCTCCATGCCGCTCGAGATCATCGCGTCCCGGTCGGCGACGGTCTGGTAGACCGCATGCACGCGAACCGCGGTCTTGTCACCCAGGTCTTCGAAGGCCACGCGCTCGAGGCTGACGTGCCCGGGCGCACCCTCGAACTCGAAGGTCTGGACGATGCTCTCCAGCGGCTTGACGCTGTGGTAGCTGCCGTGGAATGCGAAGCTCTCGCCCTCGGGGTTGCTGTGGATGAACGCCCACTGCCCGCCGTCGCGCAGGTCGAACTTCGTGACCTTCGTGTCGTACCCGCGCGGGCCCAGCCATTGCGCGATCAGTTCCGCCTCCGTGTACGCACGGTAGACATCCGCGAGCGGAGCATCGACTATGCGCTCGATGTCGACGACCTGCTCGCCGGGGTTTGCGGTGATTGTTGTTGGGTTTGTCATTTCTTCTCTCCTTCTTTTTCTTTGATGGTGTCGAGCAGTTGGTCGAGCTGACGGAACTGCCGCTCGGCCTCGAGGCGGTAGGTGTCAATCCAGGCGGTGAGCGCTTCGAGCGCTGCCGGATCGAGGTGACACGGACGCTGCTGTGCATTTCGCGAACGCGTGATGAGCCCGGCCGCCTCAAGTACCTGGATGTGCTTGGAGACGCCCTGCTTCGACATTGCGAATGGCTCGGCGAGTTCGTTGACGGTCGCTGGACCGCGCGAAAGCCGCGCAATCAGCGCCCGTCGAACGGGATCGGCGAGCGCGAGGAATGCGCGATCGAGCTGTTCATCCTGCTCCGTCGTTTCCGTCATAATCAACCTATCGCTTTATCAACTGAGTAGTTGATAAAGCCAATATACGGATCCCCGCCACCGAAGTCAACTGCGGGTAGCGTTGGCGCATGACCAACTGGCGCGAGGGCGCATCCGAAGAGGTTCAGGATGATTTCGATCGGCTCGCAGAGGTGACGATCGCGGCTGCTCGCAATTTTCTCGAGCTCAGCGGGGATTTCATCCCGTTCCCGATGGTGATCAAGGCGGACGGCGAGCTGGCACTCATCGGACTCGAACAGCCGGTGACTCCTACCCCGCCGGATGTCAACGACGTGATGAAGGGCATCGTGGACCTGTTCCGCGAGCGCCACGGCTCGATACGCGCGCTCGCGATTGGTGCCGACGTGCAGGTTCCCGCGGAGGCGACGGATGCCATCGAGGTGCGGCTGGAACACCGCGACGGAATCGCGGTGACGGTGCTGGTGCCGTACCAGATCGACTCGCTTGACGACACATACCTCTATGACGAGCCGCGCATCCAGGATGGCGATCGGCTCATCTGGGACTAGGGCGAGGTCACCGGAGCAGCAGCCCGCGCCTCCATGTAGGCGTGGGCGAAGTAGAGGTAATTCTCCGCGATCCGGTGCTGCGCGACGTCGGTCGCGATCGTCCCCGCGAGGTGCTCGGCCAGCGGGTCCCACCAGATGCTGCGGCCGATGGCGAATCCAACGTATCCGGGAAGCGGGGCAGCGACGTCCAGCCAGCGATCGAGATCCTCCTTCGAGGCGTGACGACCCAGGATGATGCAGTCGGCCGAGCGTCCGCCTCGCTTCGCCAGGTCGGCCACTGCGGCGGCATCCGCCGACGTGTCCATGCCCTCGACCTTCCAGAGCGCCGGATCGGCACCGTGGTCCTGCAGGAAGCCGATCACGTCGAGCGTGAGCCTCGGGCGCAGCTCGTCGTCGTAGCGTTTGCGGTCGCCGCCAACCGATTTCAGATCGACGTCGGTCGGCGGCACCAGGAGTTCCACGATCAGGTGACGGCTGTACTCCGCCGCCCACGCCGATACGACCTTCAGTCGCTCCGCCTGCTGTAACCGATCCGGCACCGCGAGCGAAGGATTATCCCGAATCAGGACCTTTGCATGATCGGTGCGAAAGCGGCTCGCATGAGCCTTCCAATCGTCGCCGTAGGCGAACTCGAACCAGTCCTTGCCGCTGGCCTCGAGCGGCATCGAGAGGTTGATGAGGCCATTCGACTGGGTCGCTAGGTTGGCGACGTCTTCGCCATACTCCTCGTCGACAAGAATGCCCGCCTGTGCTCCATCGGGAAGCCGTGTAGTCGCATCCAGCAACGCCTCATACACCAGCATTTTGTCGGCGCGGATGCGCGTCGCTTGCGCCGGTGTTGGTGGCGCGGTCAACTTGTACAGGTCCTTCTCCAGGCTGTCACGGTGGTCATTGGCGAGGATGAGCAGGGGGCGAGTGGTTGTAGTCATCCACTCCAGTCTCGCCCGCAATGCAATGGGACGCCAATGGGTAGCCACGGAAACGGCTCTGTGTTATCGATGCGGGCGTCTACCAGGGCACAACGCCGTCGCGGTCCTGAAACGTCCCCGTCGGACCATCGGAGCCGATGGTGGCGAGCCTGACGATCGCATCCGTGCCCTCGGTCACACTCTGGGTGCCACTATTGCCGTTGAGGTCGGTGGCGGTGTAGCCGGGATCGACGACGTTGATGCGGATCTCCGGGAACGCTTTCGCGTACTGCACCGTGAGCATGGTGACCGCCGACTTCGACGAGCCGTAGGCGATCGACGCAAACTGCGACTCGAGCCGTGACTTGTCGGTCACAATTCCGATTGACCCCAGGCCGCTCGCGACGTTCACGATCACCGGGTCCGCGGATTGGAGCAGCAAGGGAAGCATCGCGTGAGTCACCCGCACCAGGCCGAAAACGTTGGTGCCGAATACCCGCTCGAGGTCGGCCGCCGTGACATCGACCGGCCTGCTTCGACCGCCCGTGATGCCCGCGTTGTTGATCAGCACGTCCAGCCGGCCGTCGCGCCGACGGATGTCGCGTGCCGCCGCGTCGACCGACTCGTCGCTCGTGACATCCAGCTCGATGAAGCGACCGCCTACCGCGTCGGCCGCGGCACGGCCGCGCTTGGCGTCGCGCGAGCCGAGGTATACGGAGTGACCCTCGCCCAGCAGCCGGCGAGCGGTTTCGAATCCGAGTCCCTTATTGGCGCCTGTAATGAGAGTGATTGTCACATCCCCATTATTAGCGAATCGGTAACACTTCTGTCGGGGAATACAGATGTCGGGGGAATAGGGAAGACTCTAATCACGCTCTAGTTAGCACTGCGCGACGCCGCGTGCCGCAACCGCCACCAAGACTCCCCGGGGATTTCCATGTCAGACACTGCCCAGCTCGAGACTCCATCGGTTTCGGACACGAGCGCCCACGAGGCCTCCATCGGCGCGCGCAACCGCCTCGTCATCGGCGTCCTCATGGTGTCGACGTTCGTCGTCATCCTGAACGAGACCATCATCGGGGTGGCGCTCCCCCAGTTCATGAAGCAGCTCCACATCGATGCGAGCGCGGGTCAGTGGCTGAGCGCGGCCTTCATGCTCACGATGGCCATCGTCATCCCGATCACCGGCTTCCTGCTGCAGCGGTTCAACACACGCCCGATCTTCATTGCGGCCATGTCCTTCTTCAGCGCGGGTACTCTGCTTGCGATCCTGGCCCCCAACTTCGACATCCTCCTCGTCGCGCGCGTCGTACAGGCCTGTGGAACAGCGATCATGTTCCCGCTGCTGATCACCACAGTCATGGAGCTCGTGCCTCCGGCCACTCGCGGCCGCACCATGGGCAACATCTCGATCGTTATCTCGGTCGCGCCGGCGATCGGACCATCGATCTCAGGGTTGATCATCAATGCACTGCACAACTGGCAGTGGTTGTTCATCCTCGTCCTGCCGATTGCCCTTGTCGCGCTCGTCGTCGGCGGCATCCGGGTGCAGAACGTCACGACGCCGAAGAAGACCAGGTTCGATGTGCCTTCGGTGATTCTGTCGGCGCTCGGATTCGGTGGCCTGGTCTATGGCATCAGTAACCTCGGCACGGCGACCGCAGAGACCATTGCGCTGAATGGATGGCTGCCGCTCGGCGTCGGAGTGGTCGGAATCGTAGTCTTCGTGATTCGTCAGGTCTCGCTGCAGAAGCGGGATGGCGCGCTCCTCGACCTGCGCACATTCAAGTCGCCGACATTCACTTTTTCGATCACGATGCTCGTTGTCAGCATGATGGCGTTCTTCGGTACGATCATCGTGCTTCCGATCTACCTCGAGTCGGTTCTGGGGTTGAGCCCAGTGAACACCGGCCTGCTGCTTCTTCCGGGCGGCCTCCTGATGGGCTTCCTGGCACCGTTCGTCGGCCGCTTCTACGACAAGCACGGGCCGACGGCGCTTCTCACGACCGGCGCAATCCTGACCAGCCTGACCTTCTGGGCGATGACGACGTTTAATTCAGACACGTCGGTGTGGTGGGCGTTCGTGGCGTACCTGGTGTTGAGCATCGGGCTCGCGCTGCTGTTCACGCCGATCTTCACCGCGAGCCTCGGGTCGTTGCCGGAGCACCTCTACTCGCACGGCAGTGCGATTGTCGGCACCGTCCAGCAGGTGGCGGGTGCCGCCGGCACGGCCCTGCTCGTCACGATCCTGTCGTCACACCAGCTCTACACGTCGCCGACCGGACTTGCTACGGTCGCCTCGACGGCGGACGGCATCCACTGGGCATTCTTCACTGCGGCGATCATCTCGCTGCTGGCGATTCCCGCCGCGTTCCTGGTTCGCGCGCCGGCACTGGTCCCGGGCGCAACGGCCCCCGTCGCTCACTAACAACTCCGCGAGAGGTCGCATTCGACCCTTCGTTTGACATTTGATGGGTCGATTGCGACCTCTCAGGGAGGGTTTGGGCGCAATGGCGGTAACGAGTGCGGGCATCCTGCTCTGGCGTCGACGCGAGGGTGGGCTCGAGGTATTCATTGCACACATGGGCGGGCCATTCTGGTCGAAGAAGGATGAGGCCGCCTGGTCAATCCCCAAGGGGGAATACCCCGTCGACGAGGACGCACTCGTGGCAGCGCACCGCGAGTTTCTCGAGGAAATCGGCGTACCCGCGCCCCCGCTCGGCTATGTGAGCCTCGGCGAGTTTCGCCAGTCATCCGGCAAGGTCGTCACCGCGTTCGCGGCGGAATCGGACTTCGAAGTTGCCGAGGTGCGCAGCGAGACGTTCGCGGTCGAATGGCCGTCGAGATCCGGACGAATCCAGGAGTTCCCGGAGGTCGACCGCGCAGAGTGGATGCCCGTGGCCGACGCAACCTGGCGACTGGTCAAGGGACAGGTCGCTATCCTCGGGACACTGATCGCGCTCGTCGGCTAGGAATCGCAAACCAGGTTTGCCTGGGTCATTCCATATGTTAGCGTTTACTAACGTTAGTTGTTAGTAACCTAGGAGGGTGAGCACGATGGGTCAGCCGGTAGCAATGTTCGAGGTCGTCAGCAAAGATCACGAGCGCGCGCAAGAGTTCTACGCCCAGCTTTTTGACTGGACCGTGCAGCGGGACCCGAGCATGGGCGGGTACGGACTCATCGATACCGGAGCGGGGTCGTCCGCAATCGTCGGCGGAATCGGTCCATCGATGGAAGCCGGTGACACGGGTGTCAAGGTGTACGTTCGCGTCGATGACCTGGCCGCCTACCTGGAGCGTGCCGCGCAGCTGGGTGGAACGACACTGGTCGAGCCGACCGCGCTGCCCGGCGACTACGGAACATTCGCCATCTTCGCCGACCCTGACGGCAACCCGGTGGGCCTGTGGGCCTAGCCGCAGGCGCGCGCGACGACGCGACCGACCGGACGCTTCGTGCCCTCGTCGAGCCGCATCGACGAGCCATCCTGCGTCTCGTTGCCGATTCCGAGCGAGCGGCGGGCGAGATCGCGGAGACCTTCGACGTCAGCCGGACCGCCGTGAGCCAGCACCTGACCATCCTCAAGGACGCGGAGCTCATCACCGAGCGACGGGAAGGAACGCGACGGCTGTATCGTGCGCGACCGGAGGGGCTGAAGGAATTGCGGGACTTCCTCGATGACATGTGGGCGACATCCCTTCGCACCGCCAGAGATCTCGTCGAAGCCGAACCGGAGAGTGACAATTGACGAACGAATCGAACGTCACCGCCCTGCGACGACCGCCTGTCCGGCAATCCATCACCGTCAAGAGTTCGCAGGAACACACGTTTAACGTCTTCGTTCGTGACATCGGGCTCTGGTGGCCGCTCGAGCCCTTCTCGTTCGGTAAGGATCGCATCCGCACGGTCACGTTCGAATCTGAGCTCGGTGGTCGCGTGTTCGAGACCTGGGATGACGGCACCGTTCGGGAATGGGGTCGCGTGCTCGACTGGAGCCCGCACGAGTGTTTCGCCATGACCTGGAACATCACGGGGACGCCAACCGAGGTGGAGCTGCGTTTCACTGCGGAGGCCGAGCGGAGCACACGGGTCGAGCTCGAACACCGCGGATGGGAAAAGCTGACGGAGGCACAACTCTCCGAAGCCTGCGCTCTCCCCGGCGGGTACCTGGGCGGGAGCTTCAGGGCGGGTTGGGCGCGCATCCTCGCCAGCTTCACACTTTTCACCGAATCAGAATCCAACGAGAGGACGGCGCGCGACCAGTGAACGCGACCGACGATGAAACGATCATCACCGACGACGACATGCGAGGCATGCTCCAGAAGTCACGCCCCTACACGATCATGATCCTGAAGAAGGGCGCGAGCTATGACGCCCCCGGTTCGGACAAGATCATCTGGGAACACGGCCGCCGCAACTTCTCGCTGCGCGCCGACGGCCGCCTGGCGATCGTGTGCCCGGTGAGCAGCGACACTGTAACCGGCGTGGGAATCTTCACATCCGACATCGATGAGACGCGCGCGATCATGGATGAGGACCCCGGTGTTCTCGCGGGCGTCTTCGTGTACGAGACGTACTCCTCCCGCGGCTTTCCGGGGGACGCTCTCTCGGTCTAGTTGGTCGGAATCCAGTTGTTCTCGTCCGGGTTCGGACCCGTGCGCTCGTTGCGATTCAGCGCGCTGATTGCGGCGAGGTCATCCGGTGTCAGTTCGAAGTCGAAGAGTTCGAAATTCTCGACCATACGCTCGCGCTTTGTCGTCTTCGGGAACACGATGTCGCCGCGCTGGATGTGCCAGCGAAGCGTAACCTGAGCGGTCGTCCTGTCGAGCCGCTTTGCGATGTCGACAAGAACCGGCTCGGCAAGAACCGCACCCTGCGCAATGGGCGACCAGGCCTCCGTCGCGATCTCGTTGTCGAAGTCGAAGGCGCGCACATCATCCTGGGTCAGGTACGGATGAACCTCGATCTGGTTAATCGACGGGATGCGATCCGTCTCATCGAGCAGCCGCCGGATGTGGGCGGGCTGGAAGTTCGACACTCCAATCGCCCGCACTTTTCCCGTTGCGTGCATCTCGATCATGGCCTTCCAGGTGTCGACGAAGTCGCCCACCGCGGGCAGGGGCCAGTGGATCAGGAACAGGTCGAGGTAGCCGATATCGAGGGTGGCGAGCGTCTCGTCGAACGCCTTCATCGCCGCGTCGTGTGCGTGGAAACTGTTGTTGAGCTTGCTCGTGACGAAGATTTCCTCGCGCGGGAGCCCTGACTCGCGCACCGCCTGGCCGACGCCCTTCTCATTTCGGTACATCTCGGCGGTATCGATGTGGCGATATCCGACCTCGAACGCCTGAAGCGTCGCCGCCTTCGTCTCGGCAGGGGGAATCTGGAAGACACCGAAACCGAGCTGCGGAATCTCGACTCCGTTATTGAGCGTGATGTTTGGAACTGAGGTCATGGGTTCAACGCTACCTTCCCGGCGCATCCGTGGCCGTAGCCTTGTCACGTGACCGTTTCTCTTCCACGCGACACTCTCGACGCCCAGAACGTGCGGGCTGCGGGCATCCGCGATTTCACCGACGCCCTCGAGTCCCTCGACTCCGTGCACAGCTTCATGCTCGTTCGTCACGGCTCCGTCGTCGCCGAACAGTGGTGGTCACCCGGCCGCCCCGATGTTCCTGCCCACATCTGGTCGCTCAGCAAAAGCTTCACATCCTCGGCCGTCGGCCTCGCAATCGCTGAGGGCCGACTCGCCTTAACCGATCGCGTCGTCGAACTTCTGCCGGATAAGGCGCCTCGTGAGATCGATGAGCGCCTCGCCCGTCTGACCGTTCGCGACCTGCTCACGATGACGACGGGCCACGCGGCGGAGTCCCTTCCCGAGGACGAGCGGCTTACAGGTCCCCGATGGGCGGAGCACATCCTCGCCCAGCCGCTCGAGTTTGAGCCGGGGACGCACTTCCAGTACAACAGCGGCGCGACCTACCTGCTGTCCGCGATCCTGCAGTCCCTGACCGGGCTGACCCTGCTTGAGTATCTAACACCGAGGCTGTTCGAGCCGCTGGGAATCGAAAGCCCCACCTGGCTCCTCTCCCCCGAGGGCGTCAACGCCGGCGGGTGGGGGCTTAGCCTGCGAACCGAGGACATCGCCAAGTTCGGTCAGCTCTATCTGCGGCACGGCGAGTGGAACGGCAAGAGACTGATTCCGTCGGAGTGGACCGATGAGGCAACGAAACGCCAGGTCTCCAACGGGGACCCGCACGAGCCGAACGACTGGATGCAGGGTTACGGCTACCAGTTCTGGCGGTGCCGATTCGGCGCCTTTCGCGGGGACGGCAAGCTCGGTCAGTTCTGCGTCGTGATGCCGGACGAGGACGCGGTGCTGGTACTCACGGGCGACCTCGAGGATATGGCGGCCGAACTCAATCTCGTCTGGAAACGCCTGCTACCGGCGCTCGCTCACTAGTATTCTTCGGAGCGCTTGTCTCGAGCGTCAACGAGAGGATGACCGTGCTCCCCCACATCAATTATCTGGCGGTTATCGCAGCCACACTGTCGACCTTGGTCGTCGGGTCGATCTGGTACACGCCAAAGGTGTTCGGCAACTACTGGATGAAGGCGACGGGCGTGAAGCCCAGCGGTCGCGCCCTGGATGCCGCGGCTCCGATCATCGTGGCGGTCCTGGTCAGCTTCGTGACGGCCTGGGTGCTCGCCGGCTCTGCCTACCTTTCGCAGTACTTCTATCACGGCAATTTTCTGGCCAACACCCTCATCACCGGCGCCGTGCTGTGGGCTGGTTTCACCGCCGCGAGATTCGTCACGCACGACGCGTTTGACCAGCGTCCGAGCGGCCTGACGATTCTGAACATCTCGCACGAACTCGTGACAGTGCTCATCATGGCGCTCATCATCGGGGTCTGGCCGCCGGTTCTGCCCTAGGGGCGCTGCTCTGTGGGGAATGGTGATCTCGGCGCCCCGGTTGAGACAGCATGACGTTCGAACTCCGCACCTACACGGCCATTCCCGGCGGGCTTGACGATCTTGTCGCGCGCTTTCGCGACCACACCGTTGCGCTCCTGGCGCGACACGGAATGGAGAGTCTCGGCTACTGGACCGCGACCGACCGCCCCGACACCCTGATCTATGTGGTTCGTCACGCGGGCGACCCGAAGCAGAGCTGGACGGAGTTCCAGACCGACCCCGACTGGATCGACGCGAAGGCTCGATCGCTCGAGAACGGCGAGATTGTCGATCACATCGATTCGATATTCATGACGCCGACGGATTTCTCCCGAATCAGCTAACCGTTCGCGAAGCGCGCATACCCCTTCGCGGCTTTCGCGAAACTCCCGTGCTGGGCAGCGTTTGCCGTCTCAAAGTGCTCCGGCTCGATCTGTGCCGTCTTCGACCTGGGAACCCGGCGCCAGGTTCCCACCACGCGTCCCTTGGCGATGATCGTCGGCAGGAAGATGCCGTTGCCGCCGGGCACGATTCGCTCCGAGTGCTCGGCCGCGAGGGGAAGCAGTCGGTCCTGGTAGCCGAGCAGGTATTCGTCAAACCCCGGCAGGACGTGGACGGCGGATGCGGCGCGGATATCGGAGGCGGCATCCAGTTCGCTGGTGGCAATCCAGTGGCTGGTGCCCTTGTGCGTCAGTTCGGTCAGTGCGTCACGTGCAGCGGTCATCCCGGTGCGGGCATCCATGAGAGTGAGCTTGGTCCACCAGGCGAAGTCGCGCTCGGTGGCAGGTCCGTGGCTGGCGAAGTAGCGCCGCGCGAATTGGGCGAGAGCCTCATCCTTCGACAGCGTCTGCTGCGCCGGGATCCAGTCGTCGATGAGCACGAGTGCCTGCTGGGTTCCGGATGGCGGTCCCCAGCAGATCAGGCTCAGTTGCGTGAGGTAGAAGATCACGTGGTATCCGCGCTGCCCCTCTGGTGAAATGCCGTTCAGGCTGAGGAGCTTCATGAATTCGTCGCGGCTCAGCGAGCCGCCTGCAAGTTCTCTTCTTGTGACCGACTCGGCTTGGTCGAGGGTCGCGCTGTCGAGGCCGAGCTGCTCGAACCGAGTTGCCGCGCTCTGCAGCGAGCGCGCCGCTGTCACTGCCAGCATCCAGCGGAGGTCTTCCGCGGCAACGAAATGCAGCGTTCCGCGCATCGGAAGGGTGCGCACTACCTCACCCCGCTCAAGGGAGGCGAGGACATCCGACCGCGACGAGCCGTGGGTTCGAAGCCCGACGGCCCAAAGGGACTGGGCGAAGTCCTGCGCCTGGATCGCCAGCAGGTGGCGAACGGTCTCGACGACGCTTCCCGTCCCCGCCGGGTGGATGCGCTGAGTGAACTGCCGAAGTCTCAGTAGCTCGGCGGCGCTGACCTCGATCCCCATGCGCTCAGTATGCCGTGGACCCCCGACTTGATAGAGTGGACTAACTCCCCTTAGTCCATCATGAAGGCTGGCCATGAACGCCGTGAACATGCATGACGCGAAGACTCACTTCTCACGACTCGTCGACCGCGCGTCCGCCGGCGAGACGATCATCATCGCGAAGGCGGGTACCCCCGTCGCGCGGCTCGTTCCGCTCGAACCGCTCACACTGGATGGTCCGCGCCGCACGGGCTTCCTTGTCGGGATGTACACCGTGCCAGATGATTTCGACCGGATGTTTGAGTCAGATATCGCCAGCGCGTTCGAGGGCGACGAATGATCTACCTCGTTGACACGCATCTGTTGTTATGGGCAGCACTGCAACCCGAACGACTGTCTGCGGCCGCGACGAAGGTGCTTGAGGATCGGACGTCCGGCCTCATGTTCAGCGCTGCCTCGATGTGGGAGGTGGCGATCAAGACATCGAAGGGTCGCCCGGATTTTCGTGTCGACCCGCGATTGCTGCGACGCGCCCTGCTGGAGAACGGATACGCGGAGCTCTCGATTTCCAGCGAGCACGCGGTCGCGGTCGCCAACTTGCCCGGGCACCATGGGGATCCCTTCGATCGGATCCAGGTTGCGCAGGCTCGCGTTGAGGGTCTCGTATTCCTAACGAGCGATTCCGTGCTGGCCGACTACGGGTCGCCGGTGCAATTGGTTTGACCGAGCATCCATCCCGACTTGCCGCGTCTGCATGGTCCACCGCCGACCACACTGCGAAATCGCGGCAACTCAAGGGAAATTGCCCTGTTCGCCCTCTGCGAACCGGGCGAAAATCGTTAGCACTCGACGTGCCCGAGTGCTAGATTTATCGAAGTTGAGTTACTTCGACTCAACTTTGTCAGTTGTTTTTAATACTTGAATCGTCGAGCTGCAATCGCGGCCCACGTGAAGGAGCCAACATGTCTGTTCTTTACAAGATGCCGATCGATCTGTACCGCGATGGCGACCACTACACGCTCAATGCCGACCTGCCGGGCATCGACCCGAGCTCGGTCGACCTTGACGTCGACGGCCAGTACCTCACCATCCGCGCGGAGCGAGTTGCCCCCAGCGCCGAGGGTCTCGCCTGGCTCGCACGCGAGAACCGCAGCGGTTCGTTCGTGCGTCGTCTCACCCTCGGCGACACCGTCGACCGCGAGAACATCAGCGCCAGCTACAACGCCGGTGTGCTGAGCGTCACGATCCCGGTTGCCGAGAAGGCCAAGGCCCGCAAGATCCAGATCGTCGCCGCCGACAAGGCTTCGGCCAAGAAGCCCTCGGTAAAGGCTGTCGCCTAAGCGGCCACTGCCCCCAAAGAAAAAGCGGATGCCGTGACGAGTGATCGTCGCGGCATCCGTGCGTTAAAGGTCCGTCACGCGTCGAGCAGTCGATGGCTCATTTCGTTTGTCAGCCTCTGGTAATCGACCATCCAGCCGTACAAAACGTTTCGAAGACCGTCCAGAGCCTGTTCGGAGATCGTGAGCGCTTGGCGCGCCGCCGCGTCATCAATCGAGCCGAGGTCCCGCCGCGCTTCCTCAACCAGCCGTTCGGCGTGCTGAAGTGTTGGCGTAACCGCAGTTCGCGCGGCCTCATCAAGTCGGGCGATGGTAGCGAGAATGTCGGTTACATCCGCCATCGTTCGCTCTCGTCTGTCTCCGACTCGACGGTTACGTCGATCCCATGTGTGGCATTTGCTGCCTCCATTAGCAGCGAGCGACTTCGGCGTAGCGCGTCGATCGAGTTTCTTAGCCGTTCTGCCATGTCATCGCCCAGCTGGTTCCCACTCAGCTCGGACAACGTCACACCCAACAGTTCTCCGCACTTGTCCTGCATAGTGTCGACCAATTGCGACGCCACGGCGAGGGCGGCCGCGCAGCTATCGCGGCGTTGACGTTGGACATAGTCGATTCGCCGTGCCACAGGGTCCCTGACTTACTTCGTCGCGTCGTGAACGAAAGCATCCACCTTCGATTGGAGGGCGACCATTCGCGCCATACACTCACGTACCGCCCGGCTGGCCGCATGCACTTCTGTGGCTGCTTCCTCTCCGGAACGGGAGCCCCGCACCAGCGCGGTGAGCGTGGCAGCGTGACGCTCCAGGGTGCTCGCGCAAACTTCGCTTCGCTCCCGCACCTGCTTGGCACCATCCGAAATACGATAAGCCGCGTTGACGACATCCTGTATCGAGGCCATGTTGCACTTCCTCTCAGATCATTTGTACGCGCCGCAACGCGGCGGCGGCTCGCTCGAGTTGAGCCTTCGCTTCGGTGAGCTTCTGCTCGGCCTGGCGTATCGAGTCGATCATCATCTGATCGTGCGACCTCGCACTCCCCTTGAGGAACGCATTCACCAGCTGGATGTTGTTGTCGTTCGCGCGCGCGAATCCGTCGATGACCTGGAGCTGGTCCTGTATCGCGTGTTCGAGTTCGCGGACCTCGGCGATGAGCTGCTGGAGAGACATGGGTTACTTCGTTCGTCGTTGAAACAAATCGGATATCAGGCGGATGCCGTGGTGGATGGAATTGCGCTGTAGGGAATGATGATGACCGGCTCGACCATATGGGCGGCATCCCAGGCGAGCGCGCGGTTATCGGCGGGACGCCATTCGAGAAGCGCGTCCCCCATGAATTGGCGCGTGGACTGCGAATCCAACCTGAGCGCGACCTTCGTATCGAAGTACGGCGATCCGCCGTACCCGACATGCCGTTGAAAAGCATCCAGCTTGAGCCACCAGCCGACGACGTGTACGCCCACCGCAGGCCCGAGTTTGCACAGGTCCTGAAACTCCGTCGGGAGGTCGCGCGACCGATCCAGCCCGAGTGCCAATACGAGCGTCGTTCCGGAACCCGGGGCCTCAGACCCCTCCGCCTGCGCCGCCAACTCCCGGATTTTGGTTGCGACCTCGGCGCCAGTCACATCGGAGAACGAGGAGCCATGCGCTTTCAGCGTCTGGGCAAGGACCTTTCGAGCGCGGTCCCACTCAGGGTCAGGCTCCAGCAGGTCGAGCACGATCACGTTCAAGCTGGAACCCAACTGGATTCCCAGCGCCATCCCGATCGACACAAGCTCCGGAACGGCGGCGCCGGGACCAAGCACTGCGACGTTGCGGCCAACATCGCGATTGAACGGCACACTGAGCGGCGGCCCGTCGACCTCGATGGTCGCGCCCAGCAGTGCCACGGGGGTACTGCCGTTCGATACTCGTTGCTCCGTGAGATCGGCGAGCATCGCCGCGTCGTCGTCGAGCGATCGACTTCGCTCCCCGATGAAAACGTACGGAGCTGCGGCGGAGTCACGCGTGCTGCCCCACCATCGCTTCCTCGACCGGGCGAGAAGATCCTCGTCGGCATATGCGATCGCCGTCTTCTGATTCGAGGACAGATCGCCGTAGTCGAGGTTGACGATCGCCTCACGCGCTCGAAGATGTGCCGCCTCATCATTCTTGATTCCGAGCGTCGCGTGCGATTCGGACAGCGAATTCTTCAGCGCGACCCGGACCGGTACCTGGCCAAAAAGTCCTTCGCCGACCGACCCCATGAGCGCAATGTTGCCTCCGATGGTCTGGGACGCGAGGATCACATGGATCCCGGCCGCCCTGAAGAGCCTGACCGCTTTGGTCAGGAGGTCGGCCAGGTCGTCAGAGAGTCGATCCTTGTCCGCGAACATCATCTGAAATTCATCGATGACCACCACGGCGCGGGGAAGTGTCGCCTGCGGATGCAGCTCCCGATACTGGCGAAGGCTCTGGACGCCTTCCGATTTGAACAGCTTCATTCGTTCTCGGTAAAGACCAAAGAGATGCCGGAGCAGGCCCAACGCGAACTCGCGGTCGGCTTCCAGGCCAAGGACCCGCGCGTGCGGCAGGTAATCGCTGTCCCCCAGGCCCGCAAACCGCTGAAGTGTGACGCCTTCTTTGAAGTCGAGCAAATATAGCTCGACTTCGTTTGGTGAATAGCGCGTGCAAAGACTGTGGATGATCACCGAGATCAGGTTTGATTTTCCCTGGCCGACCGCGCCGGTGATCAGCATATTGTGGCGTTGGTTCAGCTCGTCGCCAAGAGTGATTTGCACGATCTCGGGCCCTTGCCGCCCGATCGCAAAAGTGATTCCATCTGCGCTGGACTCCCGCCACTCGGGAGCGTCGGCATGCAGGGCAGCGAACGAGATCGGGTCGGGAGTCGTCGTTGCGATTCCCAGCGCAATTTTTTCGGCGGTGTGGATGAGGTCCTCTGGCCGCGGCGGCATCCACGCGAGCGCGGTCGGTCCGAGCGGAGTCACAATCGAGCTGCCTTTGACAACGTATCGATCACACAAGCCCACGAGATAGGGATTGGCACCAACCGTGGTGGAGTGGATGAGGAAGCTGACGCCCGCGCGCGGCCCTGCCTTCAGCAGAGTCGCGATCTGATTCTGCGTCTCATCATCGAGAAAGGAAACGTCAACTGCCAGTACGACGAGCTTGTACCCCTCGAATACTGACTCGGACTGCCGTCGATAGTCGGGAAGGGTCGGGGCGAGTCCGCGCATACCCCTGTTCACGCCCTGGATGTGGATTCGAAGCTGGCGGAGAGCATCCTTCAATTCGCCCTGGTCGCTGATGGTCGCGAGTAGTCGCTCTCCCCCGTTGTTGATGGCAGTAAACCCCGACGCCAGTCCGGAGAGTATGTCATCGAAGACGATGAGTTCAACCTGCCCTGGAGCACTCCCTTCGAGAGCACTCTGAATGCACCACTGGGCAAACCCCGCAGAACGAGCGTCGGTGATCGAATCCTCGATCCACAGGTTGGCCTGGCCAAATAGCGGCACCGAGAGTTCGCCACTCACAAGCCGCTCCGCAACTTTGAGCAGAGGCGACGTCATACTCAATTCACTTTGACGGTACTCGCTCGGAACTCAGTCCCGGCGGGCAGCTTCTTCCGCAGTTGTGCGATTTCATCCCGCAGTCGCGCAGCGAGTTGCTGCTGGGCCGCAAAATGCGACTGGCTTGCCGTCCAGTTGCTTCGCTGCACGAACCTCGAGACCGCCCAGCCACCGAAGGCAAGGATAAAGAGAATCGGGATAATCACGATGCCGCCACCGAGGGCCCAGACCGGTATCAGGAAGACGTTGAGGATCGCGATGCCGAGACTGATCCCGGGGACGGCGGCCTTACCGCCGTCGGCGCCCTTTGCGGACGCCGCATCGCTGAGTTCCTTCGTCTTCGCTGCGATCTTGTCAAGTACATCGAGATTGGCCAGAATCTCCGACTTGGCACCGGCCTGGATCTCGCTTGCCGAAATTGAGGAACGCCGCTGCTTGTAGGCAGCGATCGTTCGTTCGGGTGAGTCCTGTACTTCATCCACCGCGACGATGGCTCGTGTCAGGGTGGTGACCAGACTCGACCGCGTGAAGTTAGAGATAGGGACGCTGAATGACAGCGCGGTGACACACAGGTCATAAGCACTGGAGTGATCGCCCTGGCGCTCGAACACCCATGCCTTCCGCATCAGTATCTCTGGCTTCTCTCCGTCACTGGCCGCCGCAAGCGCACGGTCGAAGCTCTTCATCGCCCGGTCGTAGTCCCCGAGGAGGAAGTACACAACTCCACGCACGTGGTGTACGTCGGCGGTATCCTGGCTGAGCTCGTCGAGGACGAATGCCTCGTCGGCGAACTCCTTGGCCTGCTTCTCCCCGTCCTTGCCGTCGAGGAGCTTGATCCACGCCGAGACGACGAACGCGAGAGCATTCTTGGATTCCTGCTCTCGCGAATATCTTGCGGCAACGTCCGCAGCGCCCCCGTCTCTGACGAAGTAGTAGTTCCAGGCCCGGGTCAGCCAGTCGATCTTCGCGCCCTCAGTCTTCCCGACCGGATTGCGGCGCAGCGCAAGGTCATACTCTTCGCGACTATCGTCGTCAGCGAAGGCGAGTTCTGCCTCGGCAATGAGTGAGATCTGCTCTCTCGCCTTGTCACCCTGTCCTCCCGATCTGGATGCCTTGGACATCCAGCCCGCCTTCAGATCATGCAGTTTCTCATTGATCGTTTCAGTGGTGTCATGAGGGTCGAGGCCGATTGCCTCATAGAGGTTGACCGCGCTCGCGGGCGTGACTGACTGTTTGGCGCTTGGGGACATCGGGATTCGCTCCGAACGGGTTGAGTAGGGGCTTGGTCCCGCGGCGATATTCGCTAGGGTTGACGAACCTGAGGGGACCTCTTGAATACTGGCCGAGGCCAGATGCAGCGTCAAGCCCCTCAGATGGGGGCCCCGACCACGCGCATCGACGCGTCTGAAACCGGGCGTCTTCCGCGCCTTGGAGATCCGGCAATCGTCCGCTAATCGGTCTGTGCGGGGGCGGCGGCCGAGTCAACCTGGCGCTCGACCTCGGCGACGATCCTTGGCAGAACGCGTCGCATGTATGGGCCCCAGAGCAGAGTGACGATCGTCGCCAGGATGGGGCGTGCCCGGCCGCTCTTCGGAAAGAATGTGTAAGACCAGTGGATGGTCGTGCCGCCCGCAACTTCCGAGAAGGTCCACTCGGCGCGCGCATGATCCACGAGCTTCCCGAAGATCTTCGTGAAGTCGGTGAGGTTGTAGGCGAAGAAGCCGTGGGGCTCGACGTTCATGATGCGCTCGACGACGGAGCCGCCGTCCGACAGCATGAGCGTGCGGGTCTGCCCCGGCTTATCCCAGGTGCCCGTCTGGTTGCGCACCTCGAGAACCGCCGGCAGCAGCCCGGACCTGGGGTAATACCCGACGGGGGTGAGCGGGGTCGCAATGTTCCACGTCCGGACACGGGACGCCGTGGTCGTGAGCTCGGCGATCGCGGTTGATCCTCGGGTGAGCATTACCGCGACCCGACCCAACACTCGAAGTCCCTGCTTCCAGCGGTCCAGTGTGCGTTGTCTGGATAGAAGATCCAGCCGCGAATTGTCGCGGTGTCGTAGAGCGCGCCACAGTGCGCGTGCATGTACGGATACAGGCCGGTGTAGCCGGGATACGGGACGCCCGGGGCATCGGGAAGATCGGGTGACGGCTCGAGGCGCCACTGTGCCGATGTGCAGTCAGCAATGATCGCGCCGGTGCCGATCGCCGGTCCGGTCACCGCAGTTGTTCCCGGCTCATCAATGCACATCGCGTAGGCGGAGGGTGAGGTCGTGTAGCTGCTGACGAATATCGAAAACTTCGTGGGCAGATCGGCGAAAGTCGGGTTGCGGAACAGCGATCCCGCGGCGGTTTCCTGGACGTCGCACCGAACCCAGCGTTCCCCGGCGGCCCACTGGGTGACAGACGGCAGCGTTTCGGAGAGCAGAATTCTGTAGGCGTCGATGTTGTTGGGAAACAGCGTGTTGTAGCTCGCACCGCAGGACTGGTTCGCGGCCGACGCCGCGTCGGCCCTCTGCAGGTCAGAGGCCAATGAGTTGACGACGAACGTGTACGCCTGATGGGCGCTCGAGCAGGGGACCTCTACTCCATTCGCCACCTCGGGTTCCTGCAGGAACTCCGCGTAGCTGATCTGCCAGCACAGTCCGTCGGTTGGCGCGGTCGGGGTCTGAAGCGCTTCCCGAGCGATTTCGCTGCCCGCGGATGCCCCCAATCCGGAGCCGCCCGCGCCCGCCGTCAAGCTGGAGCATCCCGCGAGTGACACAATCGCCGCGAGCGCGACTATGGCGCGCAGTACGATCCCCCGATTGTGCACGGTCCTACTCTAGGAACTCGATGAGCACCGGCGCGACCGCATCGGGAGAAACGCCGTGATCCTGACCCGGGACGGTGTGCCTGGTTCCGTTTGGAACCGCCCGTTCAATCGCTGTCGCCGCATCGGCCGCCCACGCCGGGCTGGCTCCGCCATCCATCGCCAGCACGGGAATACGGATGCTCGCGAGTCGTTCAATCGGCGCGGCCCCGTCGCCGGTCAGCGCGAGGTCGTATGGCAGGGTAGACGCGAGCGCCACCATGGCTGGCCACCACGGCGACTGGGTGAGGCCATCCGTGTTCTCGGCGCCCGTGCCCTTGACGAAGGTGAGTGCTGCGAGTGCGGGATCGCCCGCATCCAGTGCCGGCTGAACGCCCGCCATGGCCGCGTCGCTACCGGGGACGTACGGCGGCTCGTACACGGCAAGCCTGGTGATCGCGACCCCGCGCATGGCCGCCTCGAGGGCGAGGATGGCGCCCGACGAGTGACCGTAGGCGAGCGCCGATCCACCCGCCGCCGCAATCACGGCGGCGAGGTCATCCAGCTCGCGATCGGTCGAGTACGGCAGCGTGTTTCCGCTGTCACCGCGACCGCGACGATCCCACGTGTAGACCGTGAAGTGGGGCGCGAGCAGGTCGACGAGCGCGCCGGGCGAGTGTCTCGTGTTGAAGGCCCCACCGGTGATGACGAGCGCGGGGCCGCTACCCGCCCTGTCGTAGGCGATGGATGTTCCGTCGGTGGAGGTCGCAAACTCTGGCATGCCGCCATTGAAGCACTAACCCCTCCCCACCGCTGCAGTTTGTTGACCATGCCGCCCCTGTAACTACCGCGCGGTCAACAAACTGCAGCAGTGGGAGGGGGATTAGAGGTTAGAGGAGGTTAGAGGTTGAGGTGAAGGATGGTGAGGTCGAGCCAGCGGTCGAACTTGGTGCCGATCTCGCGCAGGTGCCCAGCCTCGACGAAACCGAGGCTCTGGTGCAGGCGAATGGATGCGGCGTTGCCACTCTCAATGTCGGCGAGCATCACGTGATGGCCGGCCTCTCGAGCCTGCTCGATGAGCGCGGTCAGCAGGGCGCGGCCAATTCCCTTGCCCTGGTGCTCCGCCGTGAGATAGACCGAGTCCTCGACCGTGTGTCGATATCCCCACTTCGCCCGCCACTGGGCATAGGTCGCGTATCCCGCGATTTCGTCGTTCTCGACGGCCACCAGCACGGGGTCGCCCGCGGCCGCGCGAGTCGCCAGCCATGCCTCTCGTTCGCTGCGCGGCACGAGGTCATCCGTCCAGATCGCGGTCGATTTCGTGATCGCATCGTTGTGGATGTCGAGGATCGCATCGAGGTCGGCGTCGGTGGCCTGGCGAATGAGCATGCCTAATTTCTATCAGTTGTTGTTGATCCAGCAGTTGACGTTTCGGTCGGCGTATTTATCCCAGGAGGTCTTGTCCGGCGTCTCCGCAAATACCTCGTGACCGGGTTCATTGATGCGGGCGAGGCAGTCGGCGGTTCCGATCTTCTTGAGCTGAGCGCTTCCCGGATACGCGACACCGGTATCTCCCGGAAGTGCGAGTTGAACGACGAATGACCAGTCGGTTGGCCCGGTGCAATCGGCGTAGGTGGTCTGGTCGCCATCCGGCCCATTGCTGGCGGGGTCGTTCTCACACAGCGCGAACTTCTTCGGGGTGGTCTTCAGGGTCGACACCAGATCGGATAAACTACTCGGCAGGTTGGCGAGCACGGGCGCGGCGATGGTGCTCCCGACCTTGATCTCGGCGAGATCACACCTGACCCATCGCGCGCCGCTATTCCAGAGCGAGATCGACGGCACATAGTAAGCCCGGTAGAGGAGCGCATCCGCGGAGGTGAGCGTGGGCAGGACCCTGTGCTGCTCCGCCTTACACATGTCGTACGCCGCCTGGTCGACATCCGTTCGAATGTTTCCCTTGGAGTCGAGCCAGCTGCCGGTGAATTTCTGGGTCAGCTTGCCGACCGCGTAGGTGTAGCTCTGATGCTTCTGGGTGCAGGGAATGGCGGGCATCCCCTCCCAGTCCTCGTACTTCTGGGATTGGCTGAAGTCGACCGTCCAGCATTCGCCGACTTTGGGCGCCTGGGTGAGCGCGGTCAGGTGCTGCGCCGCGGCGCATCCGGTGAGTAAGCCGACCATCACGACTAGTCCCGCGATCGCCGGGGCCGCACGCCTGCCCTTCCGATGGTGCATCGCAGCAGACTATCGAGTTCTTCTTGGAAGTCCCGGGATGTCGATCGGCCCCTATCCGGCTCGTCATCCAGATGTAAGTATCTTTCTACCGAAAGGAACCATCATGCAGTACTCACTTCTTGTCATGAGCCGCGAAGCCACAGAGGCAGAAATCGGTGAGGAGGCCATGGCATGGGGCCGCGCCGCCTTCGACGCCTACGCCAAGTCACTGGATGCCGCGGGCGTGCTCGTCTCCGCGGACATCCTGCAGCCCGTCGCCGCGGCGACGACCGTGTCCGTTCGCGATGGTGCGCTGAAGGTTCAGGATGGCCCGTTCGCCGACACCAAAGAGAGGCTGAACGGCACGTTCGTCATCCGGGTCCCGAATCTGGATGCCGCGATCGCGTGGGCGGAAAAATGCCCCGGCGCGCAGTACGGCGCCGTCGAGATTCGTCCGTCGGGCGTCATCTTCACCGACGGCAGCTGGCACGAGGCCGTCTGAGTTTCTCGACGACCTCGCCGGAGCGGAGGGCACTGATGACCGACCCAGCGTCACGCGCGGAGGAGGTCGCCCGGTCGTCCTACGGACGGCTGCTCGCTCTCCTCGCGGCACCGACCGGCGATATCTCCGTCGCGGAGGATGCCCTGGCCGATGCGTTCGAACGTGCGCTGTCGACCTGGCCGACCGGCGGCATCCCGGACAACCCCGAGGGCTGGCTGCTCACCGTCGCGCGTAATCGGCAACGTGACGTCTACAAATCGTCCGCGCACCGCACCTCGACCGAACTGGAAGACACCCACATGGTGCTCGACGACATCGACCTCGAGGCGATCCCCGACAAGAGACTCGAGCTGCTCTTCGTGTGTGCCCACCCGGCCATCGAGGCGGGCATCCGAACCCCGCTCATGCTGCAGACCGTGCTGGGTTTCGAGTCCGCGCAGATCGCCGCCGCCTTCGCGGTTCCGGAGCATGCCATGGCGCAGCGACTGGTGCGTGCCAAACGACGGATTCGGGTCGCGCGCATCCCGTTCGCGATTCCGGTGCGCACCGACCTGCCCGCGCGGCTGCCCGCGGTGCTCGAGGCGATCTACGCTGCATACGCGATCGACTGGCAGGGTGTGTCGGGCGCGACGGTACGCGAGTCGATGTCGGCCGAGGCGCTGTATCTCGCCGTGACCCTCGCGACGCTGCTCGGAGACGAAGCCGAGGCATTCGGGCTCGTCGCGCTGATCGCCCTCTCGCTGTCGCGAGCGGGAGCGCGCGAGGACGGAACGCCACTCGACGAGCAGGACACGCGCCTGTGGGACGCTGATCTCATCGCCCAGGGCGAGGCCGCGCTGCGACGCGCGCACTCATTTGGGCGGATCGGGCGGTTCCAACTCGAGGCGGCCATCCAGTCGGTCCACTGCGCGAGGCGCGACGGCGGGCCGACCGAGTACGTCGCACTCAAGAAGCTCTACGCGGCGCTCCTGATTGTCGCTCCAACCCTCGGTGCGCGGGTCTCGTTCGCGGCCACCGTCGGCGAGGTGGATGGGGCCGGGGCCGGGCTCGCCGAGCTGGATCGCATCGAGTTCGACGACCCGGGCGCGCGCCGCTTCCAGCCGCTCTGGGCCACACGCGCGTACCTGCTGTCGGCACTCGGTCGCATCGAGGATGCCCGGCTCGCCTACGACAGGGCCATCTCCCTGACGACCGACCAGGTAACGAGAGCGCGACTAGAGCAGAACGCCTTGTCTATGCCGCTGGCTTAGCGGCACTCGCGCGAGTATTGCTTCCGAGCAAATCGGAGGTCCGGTCTACGTGGAGATGCACCTGTAGGCGGTAGCCACCCGGCAGAATAGACAGGTGGCTCTACCTGCACCGCCCTACCAAACTCCGGCCTGGTATCCAGATCCGGAGGACTCCGGCCGAAACCGCTGGTGGAACGGCATTGGCTGGACGGACCAGTATCAGACGGATGCGGCCGCTCCGACTCCCGCAGCGGCATCCGGTCCCGCGGAGAAGTTGGCCGAGGCGCAGTCCCTGATCACAAGCCTGCCTGATTTCGCGGGCAAGCCACTGCCCACTCTCGCGACCGCGAACCTCGCGGTGACCCGGGTGGTGAGCAGCTCACTCGGGCTAGGCCTTGCCGCAATCATCCTGGCCGTGGCCAACCTCGGCGACCCGTTCGTGTTCGGAGTGGTGGCCGTCTGCGCGGGCCTTCTCGCCTACGCTGTCGTCTTGCTCTCCGCGCGCCTGAGGTTCCTTCGGACGCGCAGCAATCGCGTGCTTGCCCTCGTGGGCTCCGTCAGCGCGTCGTGCGCGATTGCCTTGGTCATCGCGACCAGCGCGTCCGGCTGGCACGCCGACTTCTCGTCCCACCGAGGGGATCGAGCAATCGGCATCGAGACGATCGCCCCCGTGACTCCGCGACCGGCGGAAACACACGACCGATTCGTCTCGGGCACGGCCGCCGACAGCGTGCGAGACCAACTGGGCAACATCCTGACGCAGGTCACGAATGCCTGGGTGCCGCGCCACAACTCGACCGGTCTGTTTCCGGCATCCGCGACGGTCGTGGACCAGGTCGTCGTTTCGTCCGATGGTTCGACGAACATCGACATCCCGACCGGCGATGTGTTCAGCTACACGGCGAGTGCCGACCGCTCGAGCTTCGTCATGACGCTGCAGACCGCGGCGGGTATCGGTGTGAAGCTCGACGACGGGCAGCTGCTCGGGTTCTGAGTTACCGATTCTGAACCATGGTCCCGAGACACCTCCGGCCGCCTCGGTACTCCGCGGCGGCCGGGTGAATCAGGTGGTTCGTTTGCGCTGTGAGACCATTCTGCTCACGATGCCTGTTACCAAAAAGTAATCTTGCTATGAGTTCGCCGAGAGTCTTTCAATTTGCTGTCCGGCCGACCCAGCACTCCAGTTCCTGATCGCCGTCGTTCCAGTCGCTCTTGGACGGGTAGTACGGGTAGGTGATGTGCGCTGAATCGGCATACTGGTTCTGACAACTGAGCGCGTACTGGGCCTCGAGCTCTGAGGGGTTCGGATAGTCACCGCTGGGACTCGTATAGATGTATTGGTAGTCCTCGAGTCTCCATTGTGGTGTGCCCTGGCAATCCGCGTAGACGGCGTTGAATCCCCTTGGACCGCCGGAGCCGAGTCCGCCGGGGTCATCGACACAAAAATCGAACTGTGCAGGCGCATCCTTCATTGCCTCGTTCAGACTGGTGATGCTCGGCAGGCCTTCGAAGGTCGGATTCGCAACCGAGCTCCCCAACTTGTAGACGCCGACATCGCAGCGCACCCAGCGGGCACCGGCATCCCACTGCGCCTCTGCGGGCAGGTATGCCTCCAGGCGAATGCGAGCGACCGTGTCATCGAACGTTGGAAGCTGAATTTCCTCCGACTGGCCACACGTGGCGTAGGCGTCGTCCTGGACAGTCTGGTCGGCGAAGCCCGACTTGTCGAAAAGTTTGCCCTTATGAATTTCATTCAACGTTGGCACGGCAAACGTATACAGCTGATGGAACTCGGCGCAGTTCACGGCCGCACTAGCGCCCCACGTCGCATACTCCTCCGCGTAGTCGAATGTCGCCTGCCAGCACTGCCCAGTGCGCGGCAGGTCATTCCTGGCGACGCTCGCCTTGCCGTTCACCGCGGCCTGCACGACGACGGGGCCGGCGATGGCAAAGCATCCACTCAAGACCAGGCTAAGTGAAACGATAACGGTGGCCGCAACGGCGACCCTCGGCCATCTACTCCGCGGCACGTGCACTCCCAATTCTGAGCAGTCTTCGATTATGTGCTGGAAGACTACAGCGATCAGTGGACGCCCGTACTATCGACTGCATGACCACTCCCCGCCGCGTCGCGATCGTCACCGGAGCGTCGAGTGGGATCGGTCGCGAGACGGCGATTCTGCTCGCGAGCCACGGCTGGACCGTTGCGCTGGTGAGCCGTCGCGCCGGGGAGCTCAGTACTCTCAAGCAGCAGATCAAGTCGACCGGCGGCGTCGCAATTACCATCGAAGCAGATGTCACCAAAGCGAAAGACATCGAGCGGATCGTGATCGACACCAAGGCGATCGGCGGGCGCATCGACGCCCTGCTGAACATCGCCGGCATCGGCGGCATGGCCTCTGTCATGACCCCGGATGACAGCGTGCGTGTCATGGTCGACACCAACCTGCTCGCGCCGATACGGCTGATGCGCGCGGTCATCCCCATCATGCTGTCGCAGCGCGGTGGCGCGATCGTGAACGTCGGATCCGTCAAGGGCGAGATCGCGATCGGCGGCATCTACACCGCGACGAAGTTTGGGCTCCGCGGATTGACCAACTCGGTGCGGCGGGAGTTGGCCGAAAGCGGCATCCACGTCTCCCTGGTCGAACCCGGCTACATCGCGACGGCCATGACCGCGCGCCGTGCCGGACGGATGCCCGGAGCGGACATCGTCGCCGCCGCGATCGAGACCTGTCTGACTCGATCCCGGCGGCGCCTAGTGGTTCCCGGCTACTATCGTCCGCTGATCTGGATCGCCAACTTGTTCCCGTGGATCGTCGACCGTCGTTACAACGGTCGGATCGCAAACCCGTCTTAGCCGCACGCCAAAGTACCGATTTGTCTCGAGATCCCCGCTAATTCGCGGTTCACTCGAGACAAATCGGTACTTTGGGTGGAGCGAAGTTGGCTAGAGCGCGCCGGCGGGCTCGCGCTCGATCGTGGTGGCCAGCGGCTTCTCCTTGACGAAGAAGAGCAGCACGGTCGCGATGAGCATGAGCGGAACCATGTAGAGGAACACCGGTGTCAACGCATCGTTATAGGCGCCGACGATGACGTTCTTGATGGCCTCAGGAAGCGCCTGCACCTTTTCCGGCGTGAACGAGTTCAGGCTGCCACCAGCCGATACCCCACCCGTGCTTGGCATACGTGTCGCAATCAGGTCCTTGAGGTTGGCGACGAAGATGCTGCCCACGACCGCCGACCCAATGGATGCACCGATCTGACGGAAGTAGTTGTTCGACGCGGTGGCGGTCCCAACTTCGGCGTTCGAGAACGTGTTCTGCACGATCAGGATGAGGATCTGCATTGCCATGCCGAGCCCGATGCCCATGATCGCCAGGTACGCGCAGATCTGCCAGACCGGCATGGTCGCCGTCATGGTCGACAGGAGTGCGAGCGCTCCGGCGGTGATGACGGTTCCGATGATCGGCAGCGCCTTGTAGCGACCGGTCTTGCTCACGAACTGTCCGGAACCAATGGATGTCACCAGCAGTCCCGCCATGAGAGGAATCAGCAGCAGGCCGGCCGAGGTCGCATTTACGCCGGTGACCATCTGCAGGTAGGTCGGCAGGTAGCCGAGCGCACCGAACATGGCGATACCGATGATGAGACCGGCAATAGTGGTGAGGTTGAAGTTGAGCTGCTTGAACAGATGCAGCGGCATGATCGGCTGTGCGGCCTTGCGCTCAACCAGCACGAAGGCAACGGCAGCAACGACGGTCGCGATGATGAGCGAGATGATCGTGAGCGAGTCCCACTTGTAGGTGGTGCCACCCCATACAGAGGTAAGAACGATGCCCGTCGATGCCAGCGCGAGCAGGATCATTCCGGCGTAGTCGATGGTCGGACGACCCTTCGTGTTCTTCGGCAGGCGCAGGAAGGCCACGGCGGAGATGATCGCCAGGATGCCGAGCGGAACGTTCATCCACAGTCCCCAGCGCCAGCCGGGTCCGTCCGTGAAGTAGCCACCGAGCAGCGGGCCAGCAACAGAGGACAGGGCGAAGACGCCACCCATGATGCCCATGTAGCGACCGCGCTGGCGAGCCGGGACGACGTCCGCGATGATCGCCTGCGAAAGCAGCATGAGGCCACCGCCACCGAGACCCTGGACCGCGCGGCCGACGATGAGCTGCGTCATATCCCCGGCGAGACCGCCGATGATGGAACCGACGATGAAGATCGAGATGGCGCCGATGAACAGGCCCTTGCGACCGATGAGGTCACCGAGTTTGCCATAGACGGGAAGCATGATGGTCGACGCCAGGATGTACGAGGTCGTCACCCAGAGCTGCTGGTCAACCCCGTGCAGGTCGCCGACGATTGTCGGCAGGGCGGTCGAGAAAATGGTCTGATCGAGGGATGCCAGGAGCATCGTCACCAACAGGCCGGCGAAAATAAGCAGGACATGGCGCTTGGTGGCGGCGTCCGCTTCGAGTTCGGCCGCTGATTTTGGCGCGGCCAGTGTGGTTGTCATTTGATTCTCTTCACTGTGTTTCTCACGAGCTCGATCGCTCGTTCTTCTACCGCCTCGAGGGGCGCTTGATTTCCGTTGGTGGCCCACTCCTTGACAGCCGCGCGAGTTGCGCCGCTGCACAGGGAGAGCATCACCTCGACCGAGAGGTCGGTCTCGGCCACGTCTTCGTTGGCGAATCCGGGTGCACTCCGAAGAATGGGGCGGATCGCGTTGGTCAGTTGTTCGGTCATCCGCTGCATCAGATTGGCCATGCGGCCCAGGAGCTGTGGATGCTGCTTGACGATCTTCATGCGGGACTTGAATAGGGTTGACGAGGTGATCGACGGGTTCAGCACACCGAACATGAGGCGGATGGTCAACTCGACCGGATCCGCTCCCTCGTGGCCAAGGAGCACCGCCGCCATCGCCTCATCGGTGATCGCGCTGTCCTTGAGACCGAGGATCGCATCCTCTTTGCTGTCGAAGTAGTTGAAGAAGGTGCGCGTCGACACGTCGGCCGCCTCGCAGATCGCGTCGAGAGTGACGTGCTCAAGCCCGTTCTTCAGGACGAGCGTGACCGCCGCCGTCTCAAGCTTGTCGCGCGTCTCGGCGCGTTTGCGCTCGCGAAGCCCGGGCTCGGAAGTTTGCATAACTGCATTATTGCATTCTGTGCATTTTTACGCAAATGCAAGTTTGCGCGAGTGCAATAATTACCCTCGCACGGGGGCTAGATCCGCTCGGGAACGTTCTTCCACTGAATTCGCAGAAAGTCCGGGTTCGCTCGATCGACCAGCACGGGCAGGACATCGCCAGGGTGCGGCCACTTCGCGATCGACGTGAATGGCGAGAAGTGCACGACCTCCGTGCGCTTCAGACCCTCGCCGCTTACTTCGCCGACCATGTCACATCCGGCAACGGGTTGGCCCGTCGGCTGATGTGACGCCGCGGAGATGCGGTATTCCCCCTCCACGGGATCCTGGATGCCCATGAAGAAGTCGAGGATGCCCATGAAGAAACACTACGGTGCCCAGTCACCCGGATGGCTTGCGGCAATCAAAACGTGCCGCGAACTGGGGCAAGCAGGCTACACGAGTTCGCGCGTACCTTGAATTAGAATACTTGCAGCATTCCAAGAAGCACCGGGAAAGTACGTGGCAGTCACAGCAGACATCGCACACCGTATCCCGGCCGGGTGGTACCCCGACCGGGAAGATCGTTCGCGCCGTCGCTGGTGGAACGGGATCGAGTGGACCGACTACTACTCCGCCAATCCTGACGCCAAGGCACCCCGCCTGCAGACTCACACCCTCCGACGCGCGATTACGTTCAAGGATCGCGTCGCCGCCTGCACCCTTGCCGCGCTGCTGGCGTCAAACCTCGTGCTTCTGGCACTGGTCTCGCACGTCCTCTAGATCCAGCGCGATGTAACGGAGTGCAACGCACTTCGACAATGGTGCGCTTGTCCTGCAGTCTGGAGACATGCCGGATAAAACTATCGAGAGCGACGCCGACTGGCGCGAGAAGCTCAGTCCTGAGGAGTTCGCCGTCCTGCGCGAAGCCGCGACCGAGCGCCCATGGACGGGAGAGCTCCTCGACGAGAGTCGCGCGGGGCTCTACACCTGCAAGGCGTGCGGAAACGAGTTGTTCGCATCCGGAACCAAATTCGACTCCGGATGCGGCTGGCCGAGCTTCTACGAATCCGTGCGTCCCGAGGCGGTGCTGCTGCTCCCCGACACCAGTCTGGGAATCGAGAGAACCGAGGTGCGGTGCGCTCGCTGCAACTCGCACCTGGGTCACGTCTTCCCTGACGGTGTCGGCACGCCGACCGGAGATCGCTACTGCATGAACTCGCTGGCGCTGGATTTCACAACAACCCCCTAGCCTGCGCTGGATTTCACGACAAATCCCTAACCGGCGCCGGATTCACGACAAATCCCTAACCGGCGCCGACCTGGCGACCCGTGCGGCGAAGGTCGACGATCCCGAGGGCGAGCGCCGCCCCGGAGAACACCAGTGACCCGATGAGACCCGCATCGAGAGCGGCGGCAAAATCGGCCGGATCCGCGGCCGGTGTGGTGATCGATTGGGATGCCGTTATCCCCGCCACCGAGGCGAAGAAAAGAGTTCCGAGCACGGTCTGTCCGGTGGCCGACCCGACGCGTTGCGCCGTCTGGAGCACGCCGCCGGCGGTTCCACCGTTGCGCGCGTCGACATCCATGAGCGTGAGGGTCTGGTTGGGCGTGACGATTGAGGCGCCCGCGACGCCCAGAATGAAGAGCGGGAGCGCGAGCCGCAGAATGATCTCGAGCGGACTGGTGACGTCTGCGGACAGGTGGGCGACCAGCTCGATTGCCAGCGTCGCAAGAAAGAACAGGGAGACCGCCCCGACGACGAGTGGTCGCCCGACGCGGGAGATCAGGCGCCCTGCGACGGCCGCTCCGAGTACCGATCCGAGCGCGAAGGCCGAGACTCCCAGCCCGGACTCGAGCGCCGTGAAGCCGAGCCCCTCCTGGTAGTAGAGCGAGAGCACCAGCGGGATGCCCGTGTTGCTGCAGAAGAAGACCACCGCGAACGACACCCCGGTCGTGAAGGTCGGGATGCGGAACAGCCGCAGGTCGAGCAGCGGCGATGCGTCCTCGCGAGCGAGCCGTGACTCCCTGCGCAGGAACAGGCGCACCAGGAGGGCGGCAGGCAGGAAGAGGAGGAACAGCCAGGCGCTGTGGAACTCGTTGACCTCCACAATCGGGAAGAGCACGCACAGAACTGCAGAACCCAGCAGCAGTGCTCCCCCGACATCCAGTCTGGCGGTCGCGCGATCCACCGTCGGGCCCGGCTCCGACACCCACAGCAGTGCGAGGACGACGGCGACGATGCCGATCGGAACGTTGATGAAGAAGACGAGTCGCCATCCGAAATCCGGCCCGCCCAGGCCAATGAGTAGCCCGCCGATGACCGGACCCAGCGCCGTTCCGACGCCAACCGTGACGCCGAGACCGCTGAAGGCCCGCCCGCGCTCGCTGCGCGGGAACGTGTTCTGGATGTAGCCGGAGACCTGCGGACCGAGGAGCCCTCCGAACAAGCCCTGGATGACGCGGGCGGCAATCATCACCAGGGGAACGGGCGAGAGGCCAACCGCAATGCTGGCGAGGATAAACCCCGTGACGCCGATCAGGAAGATCCGACGCCGCCCCCGAGTGTCACCGAGTCGGCCGGCGATGACCGGCATGAGGGCGAAGGCGAGGATGTAGCCGCTGACCACCCACTGCAGCTCGGCGGGACCTGCTCCCGTCGCCCTGCCGATCGATGGCAGGGCCACGTTCGTGACACTCACGTCGAGGAGAGCGCAAAATTGGCCGAGCAGCAGGACGAACAGGCCTCGCCAGCGCCGCGGATCAAGAGGTCGGTCCGACACTGCGTCCACGCACCAAGTTAAGCAGACGCAGAGGGACCTGCGTGCCCGAGAGCTGTCTCCCCCGTTTGGGAGCCACCCAATTGGTGGGCACTTGAACTGGGGCGGGCGGGGTCATTTGACCGGTACTAGCCTCGAAATGAGGGGGAAACTCCTTGAATTTCTGGGCACTTTGCGGGGGCACACCATTTCTATCGATAGTCAGACCAGACTGCCTGCTGGCTGGTACACGGACCCGGGGCAATCAGGCGGCAAGCGTTGGTGGGATGGCACCCAGTGGACGAGCCACCTGAAGATGCCAGACGCGCCAAGGTCGACGAGTGGGCAGATAACCGGGCATGTGAATCCCTACAGCATCGGAGTGGTGCCCGCCTCGGACTATGACCCAGGCGATGACGCATCGCCGACTCCCGTCTATGCCCACAGATCCAGCGACGCCAACAGCAACAGCGCTGCCCTACTCTCGTTCGTATTCGGTCTACTTGCCGTCGCCGTCACACTCGTGACTTTCCTTCCCGATCCCGAGACCTATTGGGTGTCCGGTTGCGGCGCAATCGCGATCCTCCTCGGTATCATCGCGATCGCCCAGCGAGTCGGTGGCCGGGCGACGAACAGCTGGGCGCCGATCATCGGGATCCTGCTTGGTGGCACCACGACCGCTCTCGTGGTCATGGGAGTCTCGGTTATCGGCCCGTTCAACCTTGCCTCGGGTGGTCTGCAGCCGGCCTCGTCCACCACGGCGACGGCGACCGCACCACCGGCCACCTCGAGCGAACCCTTCGTCTTCCCGTCGAATCCCGTTCTAACGGCCAGCGGTACCGTCGTCCAGCAAGTCGCCACGGCGATGAACCGGAAGTACGCGGCAGGCAAGCCGGCGCTCACCGCCGGTGAAAGCTGGCCGGCAACGATCAAGCTCACTGGGTCCCAGGCGATCGCTCCGGACGGCTCGGTACTGACGACCATCCCAACCGGACACTCCTTCGGGTACAGCCTTTCCACCGACCATTCCAGCTACACGGTCACCGTCACCGGCGCGAACTCGACCGAAGTCGCGAGCTACTCCTCCGGAGTCGACAGGTTCTCGTTCAGATGCGCGGCGACCGACACCGATTGCGTTCCCACGAACTAGGTCTAGAGACCATGGAACGACGCAAATAGCCGGACGGCGACGTACAGGACCGCGATGACGGCACCCAGGGTGACGCCGCGTCGAAGGCGAAGGCCACCGGGCGCGACGATGTCGACGTCGGGCGCGGTGCGGTCATCCGAGTATCGGAGCGTCTGACTTGTCGCCTTGCGTCCGACAGTCTGCACGATACTCGCGAGCCTCTGGTGCGTCGTCGGGTCGAGAAGGTTGAACGGCCTATGCGAGTAGATATACAACCGGTTATCGACGATCTCGAGGTCGTAGCTCCCCAGCCGATCGATGAGCAGAACCATCAGGTCAGGAGTGAAGACGTACAGCGCATCCCGTTCGTATTGCCTGGGTGCGTAGAGGGTGAAGTATTTGTCGAAGTTGCCCTCGAGCGAGAGCACCTGCCTGCGCAGCAGGCCGGGAGCAATCGACTGGCCGCCAAGCTTGCGTGGCCGTTTTGCTATGGCAATCATGTGCGGCATCCTGCGATCCAGCTCGATGACGACGTATCCGCCGTGAAAACGGCCGCTGTCCGCAAGCGACCTTGCAAAGCTGCGGTAGTTGCCGATCTGGATGCCGCGACCGGACTTCACGGTCATCACATCGGAAGCAACAGCCTTCGTGCCCAGCGAGAAAATTGCGCCAGAGTAGCGCAGATCGCGTCGTTCAAACTCGTACGTCATGTGGTTCAGCTGGGCGAACGAGTCCAAGCGAACCATCCGCGTCCAGCCGGGCCCGAAACGAACGTCGCGACGGAGCGTGCCCACGAAGACGTACGCGACGAGGAACAGGCAGCCCAGAAAGAACGCAATCCCTCCGATCGCGAACAGATTCAGTTGTCCCGTGAACGGCAGCACGATGAGCACGACGGCGATGCCGAATATGCACAGGATGCAGCTGCCGAGAACCAGCAGCAGCAGGATCGATCCGACTACCGCCTTGACCTGTCGACCCGGCGTCCACCACCCGCGATGGCTCCGTCGAAACTGCCGCACGACCGGTCGCGGCACAGGACCGAAGAACGGACCGAACTCGAATTGTGCCGAGCCGGTGTTCGGAAGAGTCCTGATTGCCACGACCCGAGTCTGACAAGTTAGACCAAGCGGTGCACTCCCCCGTTTGGGCGTCGGCCCGTGAATGGGGGCATGCGGCCTTGGGAGGCAATTCTGTAGCGTGCTCTTGGGGGCGAGCACCCCTTTGGCAATCGGCGCGGGGGCACGACATCACCATCGGAACGCAGTCATCGATTCCCGCTGGGTGGTATCCGGATCCGGCCGGTACTACCGGCAAGCGCTGGTGGGATGGCGTGCAATGGACCAGCCATATGCAGGCCCCGGCGCCCACTGCGCCTGCTCTTGTTCCGGTCGAGCCGCAACGCGTCGATCACTATGCGCAGGCGAACCCGTATGGTCTTCCCCCGGTCGGGCAGCGCGCGTACGTGACCATGCAGAACGCCGTTCTTCCGCAGGTGCCGATGCAGGCGGTGCACCGGGTGTACAACCGCGCGGCGCTCCGCTCTCTCGTCATCGGCGCGATCGCGTCCTGCCTGTCCCTCGTCGGGTTCATCCCAGGATCGCCCGTCGACTACTATTGGGTCGGCGGAATCTTCGCAATCGTCGGTGGCGTCCGGGCGCTTGTGCGTCGGCGTGCCGGATTCGGGACCAACCTCTGGGCGCCCGTGCTCGCGATCGCCCTCGGCACGCTCGCGGTCGTGTTCATGGTTTCGGGGCTCATCGTTCGTGAAACCAGGACCATCTATGTCCCCGAGTCGAACTCGCTGTCGCAGAACGAGACTGGGCACGGCAACGGCGGCACCGCATCCACCCTGCCCTCGCCGCCCATCTTTGCCGCGGACCCGAACCTCACCGCCTATGAACGGTCGGCGGCGACCATCGCGCAGAGCATCTACGCGAATTACAACGGGGGCCAGCTCACGTCCCCAAGCCCGACCTGGCCCGCGGACGTCACTGTGACTCGCGACGGGCAGGTCACGTTTCCGACTGGCCTGGTCGCGACAACGATCCCTGCCGGCGAGGTGTTGCATTATGGTGTCTCGCCAACACTCGGGTTTTTCACGATCTCCGTGACCGGCGGAAATCTCAGCGAGATTGCCGTCTACGAATCAAGGGAGAACAGGTTCACCTGGGCCTGCGCGTTGGAAGCGCAGGCGACGTGCCCACCGGGCGGAGTCACACTTCAGCCCAGCTCCGGCGACTCCTCGACCGGGTCGAACGCCTAGTAACTCACTCGCTCTTCGGGCAGCATGGATGAAGGCACCACCAACCGAAGAGAAGAGCGCGACATGGCCGAAGCAGCCGACAACCGCGTCGCCGTCTACATTGACTTCGACAACATCGTCATCTCGCGCTACGACGAGGTGTTCGGGCGCGGCAAGTTCATGTCGGACCGGGCCCGCAATGGCAAGGCGCCGGGGCCCAACGAAACGCTGAACCCGACGGATGCCGCGGCGCGGGCCGTGGTGGATGTCGGCGCGATCCTGGATTACGCGACGTCCTTCGGCAGCGTGGTCATCAGTCGCGCCTTCGCCGATTGGTCGGCTCCGGCCAACTCCGTCTACTCCCGCCAGCTGGTGAATCGCGCGGTCGACCTCACGCAAATGTTCCCGACGACGGCGTCGTACCAAAAGAACGGCGCCGACATCCGGCTCGCGGTGGACGTGGTCGAGGACATGTTCCGTCTCCCCGACATCACTCACGTCATCATCGTCGCGGGCGATTCGGACTTCATCCCGCTCGCCCAGAGCTGCAAGCGACTCGGACGATACGTCGTGGGCATCGGCGTCGCAGGAGCGTCGAGCAAGTCGCTGGCAGCCGCGTGCAACGAGTTCAAGTTCTACGGCGAGCTGCCGGGCGTTGTGCCCGCTGGAACGCCGACGCCGACGGTGGAACCCGACGCGGAGCCGGTCGCGGAGAAGAAGGCAACGAGTCGGCGAGCATCCAAACCGCAGGAGGCGGCGGAGCCGGAACCCGTCGATCCGAAACTGTCGGCGACGGAGTTGCTGGTTCGCGCTCTCCGCGTCGGCCAGGCGACGAGCGACGACGAGTGGCTTCACAGCGGCGGCGTGAAGAGCCAGATGATGCGGATGGATCCGTCGTTTAACGAAAAGTCGCTCGGCTTCAAGTCATTCTCGGATTTCGTGAAGTCGAGGGGCTCGCAGGTCGAGATCGCAAAGGGCGCTCCCGCGGGGCGCATCAAGCTGCGCGAGGCTGCCGGCAACTGAGGCTCAGCCAGTTGAGCGGGGCGGCGGCGAGGTTTAGCCTCGTTGACATGTGCCGAAACATCCACACCCTGCATAACTTCGAGCCCGCCGCGAACGACGAAGAGGTGCACGCTGCCGCGCTGCAATACGTACGCAAGATCAGCGGATCGACCAAACCGTCGAAGGCGAACGCCGATGCGTTCGAGCGTGCCGTGCACGAGATCGCCCACATCACGCAGCACCTGCTCGAGGATTTGGTCGCAACGACGCCGCCGAAGGATCGCGACATCGAGGCCGCCAAGGCTCGTGCCCGCTCGGCGCAACGGTTCGCCAGCGCCAGCTAGCACCGGCGGTACGATTCCGACATGGAGCTGAACCCCGACGAGTACAAGGACGTCCTCGATCGCGCAACCGCACGTTCGATGGAGTGGATCGAGTCGATCCCCGATCGGCCGGTCGCCCCGCGGGCGAACGTGGATGCGATGAAGAAGGCGTTCGCACGCCCGCTGCAGGATGAGGCGGTCGACCCCGTCGACGTCGTCGAAGAACTCGCGACGCTGGCGGAGCCGGGGCTGATGGCGATGCCGTCCGGTCGGTTCTTCGGCTGGGTCATCGGCGGGACCCTTCCCGCTGCGCTGGGCGCCGACGTGCTGGTGAGCTCGTGGGACCAGAACGCCGGCATGCGCTACGCCTCCCCCGCGACGGCCGCGATCGAGGAGATTGCGGGCGAGTGGCTGCTCGATCTGCTCGGCCTGCCCGCGGGATCGGACGTCGGCTTCACGACGGGCGCCACGATGGCCAACTGGACCGGCCTCGCTGCCGCCCGCACCCATGTGCTGGACCTGGTCGGCTGGGATCTGAGCGCGAAGGGGCTGCAGGGAGCACCCGTCGTGACCGTGCTTGCGGGGGCCGAGCGACACGCATCCGTCGACCTTGCCCTGCGCTACCTGGGACTCGGCCTGCCGGCCGTCGTGGCCTCCGATTCCGAGGGGCGCATCCGGGTGGATGCTCTGCGCACGACCCTCGACACGGTGGCCGGCCCGGTGATCCTGTGCCTGCAGGCCGGCAATCTGCACTCGGGCGCATTCGATCCGATGCGCGAGGCCATTGCGATCGCCCACGAGCACGGTGCCTGGGTACACGTGGATGGGGCGTTCGGCCTGTGGGCAGCGGCGAGCCCGAGCTTGCGCGACCAACTCGATGGCATCGCGACCGCCGATTCATGGGCGACGGATGCGCACAAGACACTCAACGTTCCGTACGACTGCGGCGTCGCGATCATCGCGCGCGCGGGCGTTGCGCGCGCCGCCCTTGGAACGCAGACGAGTTACCTGATCAAGGATGGTGCGGCGTCCGACCCGTACGACCTGGTTCCGGAATTGTCGCGGCGAGCGCGCGGCGTTCCGGTCTGGGCGGCGCTGCGCCAGCTCGGTCGATCCGGCGTGATCTCGCTCGTCGATGGACTGGTCGCGAACGCGCGGGCTCTTGCGTCCGGCATCGCCGAACTGCCCGATGTCACCGTGCTGAACGATGTCGTCTTCACCCAGGTTTCGCTCTACTTCGGTTCCGACGAGCGCACCCGCGCCGTCACTGCCGCGCTTATCGCGGACGGTGAGGTCTGGATGTCCGGCTCGAGATGGCAGGGCAAGGACATCCTGCGCATCTCGGTCAGCAACTGGTCGACGGATGCCCGCGATGTCGCCGTCGCGATCGCCGCCGTCGAGCGCGCGATGCAAGCCCAGTAACTACCGGGAGGTACTCATGGCTATTTCGCGAATTGAGCGGTAGCATTCTGAAGGATTCTCGATTGCAGAGCCTGTACCCGCTGGCCAGTACGTCGTCCCGGACAGCGATGGCACTGCAAAAACCCCCTAGCGCGAATCTTTATTGGTCATGAATAGTCCCGAAACAGAATTCATTGCTATAGGTCGTTTACCCGAAGGCGACAGAAATCTACTAGTGCTGTCCGCACCGCCAAATACGGTCACGGACGGCACTCGGCGCTAGCGCCAAAGCTGTACAGCAAGGGGTCCCGAATGCCCAACGCTCAAATACAGAAGCCGCGATCTGCACGAGTGCGTGCGCGTCGCCAATCCGGTCTCGCGCAGCCTCCGCTCGGACGCGCTGACGACCTGAGTCTGCTTCTCGAAAGCGCCATGTCGCCCGGTTCCGCGATCCTGATCGTGGGGATACCGGGATCCGGCCGCACAACCCTTCTCGAAAGTGTCCGCGTCAACGTCCCCATGCGCAGCGTGTGGGTGGCGCCGCATCCCTGGGAGAGATACCGCCACCTGGCCGGCCTGTCGATGGTGCTCAATGCCATCGAGGATCCCGGCATCGCCGAATACGCCGCCCGTCTCACACTCACCGATTCCACGGTGGATGGGACGCTCGCCGCAGCCCTCGACCTGCTGCTGCTCCTCGGGTCCGGGAAGCGCGAAGAGACGCTCCTGCTCATTGACGATGCCGACAAGTTCGACTACCACAGCCAGCTCGCACTTACTTACCTCGCGGGCCGCCTCGCCGGAACGGGACTGCGCCTCGTGATGGCGGTCACTCCGGAGTCCGCTCGCACGGCGTTCGCCGGAATCCGCAGTGTTCTGATCTCACGCCTGGACGGCGAGCGTGCCATGGAACTCGCCCGCTCGATTGCTCCCGCGGACACCGATCCCAGAACCCTCGCGATGGTGAGTGATGGATGCGGCGGCCTTCCGGGCATGATCAGCTTCACGCTTGCGCACCTCACGCAGGATCAGCTGCATGGCCTTGCACCTCTCTCGCTCCCCTTCTATCCCGGTGCCGCTTCCCTCGAGCTGAGCACGTGGGAACCCGAGACCCTTCTCCTCCTTCGCCGCCTGTCGACCGCACCGCTCTGCAGTCTCTCGGCGCTCCCCGACATTCGCAACGGCAATCGCGATCGATTCGAACAGCTGACCTCAGAGGGACTACTCGAGCTGAATGGACCGTTCGTGTCGATTCGCGACCGAGCCCTCCGATCGTCCCTCTACTGGTCGATGACCGGCGCACAGCGCGAGGAATTGCACCGCCGCGCCGCCATCGAAGAGGCCGGCAGCTGCAGGGCACTCGAACTCTGGCACGCCGATCATCGTGGCGACGCGACCGACCGAAGCAAGGAGCTACTCGGGGAGGCCGGCGAGCTCTACCAACTGGGTCTGGTGCACGCCGCGACCGAGCTTACGGAGCGCGCGCTGCTTCTCGGGCCCGGACTCGATGAGATGCTGGGCGAGTTGCTCGAACTCTGTAATCGGCTTACACTCCTGTCCGAATTCGAGCTCGCCCGTCGCTACCTCGCCCAGTGCGAGCGTGTGGCACAGGATCCAGCCCAGATCGCAGAATGCCTGCGACTCGAGGTCAACGTCACCGCTCTCTCCGACGAAACGATCGACCTCGACGCCATCGATGTCTACGCGCGCCGCCATCGTAAGGACAGCCCACACACCAGTGCGGAATTGCTGTCGTTCGCCGCAGCGTCGCTGGCGGCAGAGGGCGATATCCAGGCCGCGCGCGCGCGAATCAACCAGGCGTACGAAATCCAACCGGCCGATCGCGTTGCGGCCAGCAGCGTGCAGAACTGGGCGCGACGTTACCTCGACGGAATCGACGGTGCCGGAGTTGGGCCAACGACAACAGAGGACACCGAGTCCGATCCCGACGAGCTTGCGATCCCGGTCCAGTTCTTGAGTGGCCGCGCACTGATGGTCGAGGAGCGCTACGACGAGGCTCATCACATTTTCCACAGCCTGGCTCTCGCCGCGCCACGCCGAGCCGGCGGATCCGCGTGGACGGCTCGCTCGCTGGCTCTGTCCGCCGAGAGCGAGATCCGCGCCGGGCGCATCGCCGAAGCGTCTCGGTCAATCGACGCGCTCGCTGAGCTCGCGCCGAGGCAGAGTTTTCGTCACCTTATGCTATTCGCCTGGAACGAGGCGGTGGCGCGGGACAAGCCGGACGCGGAGGCTCTGCTGGCCGAAGCGCGGAGTCGCTCGGCGCAGTCGCGCCATCCAATCCTCTCTGCGCAACTCCTCGCCCTGGAGGGGTCGGTGGCGCTCATGCGCGGAGACCTCGACGAAGCTCGGTTCCGGCTCGCTCGCGCCTACGAGCCGACGCTCGAGTTGCGTCCCGATTTCCTGCGGGTTGAGGGCGACTTCATCGAAGTGCTTGCCCGCCGGGGCGAGTGGGAAGCAGCTCGCCGCGTCACCGCGCGATTCGCCGAGCGGGCGACCGAGTACCCGTCGCGCTGGTCCGATACTGTTCTCGCGCATGCGCGCGCTATCGTCGCACCGGATGATCAGGTGGTTCGTGAGTTCCAGCAGGCACTCGCGATTGCAAAACAGAACGATGCGCAGCTGGAGACTGCACGCGTACGCTTCAACTTTGCAATGGCACTCGAGCGGTTCGGTCAGGCGCAGCATGCCGTCGAACAGCGACGGGCCGCGGAGTACCTATTCGAAAATCTCTCCGCGGCCGGGTGGGTCACAGCGGTGCGCAACTGGACCGCGACGGTTGATCCTCCCCCTCAGAATTCGATCCTTTCGACGCTGACCGACAGCGAGCTCGCCGTGCTGCGACTCATGAGCAAGGGAGTGCGCAACAAGGACATCGCAGCCGGGCTGTTCATCTCGCTGCGCACGGTTGAGGTGCGAATCACGCAGATCTACCGCAAGCTCGAAGCCCGCTCGCGCTCCCACTTGCTCACACTGCTGCCCTCAAACATGGATCAGATCGAATCCTGACGAGTCACGGCCGCCCTCCGCTGGGGGCTCTGCCACACTCCGCTGGATGAACCACCGAGCGCACGCCGAAGCGCCACCAGGCAGAGCGCCGCGTCGAGAATGCGGAGCAGGGGAAACACCGGTGCGTAGGCCAGGAAACGGGCGTTCCTCGTGACAATGGCCGTCACCGTGGACAGTGCGATGTCCGGGATGAGGATGCCGAGCACCAGGATCCAAGCCGGGAACATCGTGGCGAAGCCGCGCAGGCCTCCCGTCGCATCCAGACCCCACCCAACGGACATCCCCGAGAGCTCAGAGAGCAGGGCGACGACGGGTGTCACGACGAGGAATACGGCGGCGATGATCAGCTCGATGACCGACAGCCAGGTCACGAGAAAGAACAGCCTCGGATGCCAGCCGTGGCGAAGAAGCGTCTGCCAGAAACCGAGCGACCAGCGGCGAACCTGCTTGGCATAGTCGGGAAGCGTGTCCGGATCCTGAGTGCGAGCAATTGCGGCGCGCGGATTGAAGGCGATGCGGCCGAGGGACTTCGCATGGATCTCGAATGTCATGTTGTAGTCCTCGATGCTCAGGCCGGGCGCGTCGATGTCGATCGATTCGATCACCCGCGTTCGGTACATGCTGGCAAAGCCGGGCACGATGGAGACCACGTTCGTGAATCGTGACGCCTGTCCATACTTGAGCAGATACTGCACCGCAATGTAGACACGCTGCCGATAGGTCACCAGGATCCGTCCCATCACGGTTTCCGGCGGCGGATTGAAGATGGTGGACGCCCGACCGGCGACGGCGACGACGTTCGGATCATCGAAGAGCGGAAGACCCGATTCCATGTAGTCATCAGCAAGCACCGTGTCTGCATCCAGCAGCATGACAACGTCGTACCGTTCCACGAGATCGAAGTATTCGATGGCGGCGACGATCGCACCGGCCTTGCCTCGATTCGGATTGAGATCGAGCACATTGGCCCCACGACGAATCGCGAGCTCCGACGTCGCATCGGTTGAACCGTCGGACGCGACATAGACCTGCCCGCATGGAAGATGCGACATCGCAGAGTCGAGGGTCTTCTCGATCACCAGCTCCTCGTTGTGTGCCGCGATGACGATAGCGACGGCGCCCCGCTCGACGGCCGGACGATACGAGTCCGGCACCCGACGGAACGCCGCGGCAATCGACCGAATGATCCCGGCGCTCGCCCAGAACAGCGTGCCAACTCCCACAATGCCGAAGATGGTGACGAGCAGGACGATCGATACCCGACTGCACGGGTCATCCTTTCGCCATCGCGGATACTCCGGGACACGCTGTCGGCGGAAGCCTTCCGAAATCAGATTATTGGCCGCGCGGACTCCCGCAAACAGTGATCCCCGCAGGCTTTTGCGGATCGTACGGACCCCCGCATTCCCCTCCCGCAATTCCGCACACTCTGCCGCGGACGCTCGCAACCGCTGGCAAATGTGGACCAGTCTGAGCGCCAGCCCCTCCCCCGAAAGTTAGGCTCCACATGTCCACAATCACCTCTACCGTCCAGGACGAGCGCGACAAGCCGCGTCACTCCCACTCCCACCCGCAGCCGCGCGCCATACCCCGCGACATCGTCGGCACGAGCTTCGACTTCGACGTCGCCGTCGTTGGCCTCGGCTATGTCGGCCTCCCCACAGCGATCTCCTATCACGCGGGAGGATCCCGAGTGCTGGGACTGGACGCGAGTGATGCGCGCCTGGCAACCATCACGGGCGGCGGCGCCGACCTCCTCGACCGCGACCAGCGTCGGCTCTCGGAAGCGCTTGCCAGCGATCGACTGGCCCTGACCTCGCACCCGCGCAGCCTCGCTCGCGCGGCGGCGGTAGTCATCTGCGTGCCGACCCCGGTCGACGAGTACCTCACCCCCGATCTGCGCCTGCTCGCCGCTGCATGCGAAACGGTGGTGGCACATGCTGTGCCGGGACAACTGCTCCTCCTTACCTCGACCACCTACGTCGGATGCACCGAAGACCTGCTCGTGAAGCCTCTCAGGAAGCGAGGCTTCGAAATCGGCGAAGACATCTTCGTCGCCGTCATTGCCGAGCGAATCGATCCCGGCAATGACGCGGTCAACCAGGAGGCAATTCCCCGGGTCGTCGGCGGTGCCACTCCGCGCTGCGGTGTCGAGGCCGACGCACTCCTTCGTCGCTACGCGCACGAGGTGCACCACGTCGGTTCCCTCGGTGCCGCCGAGATGACCAAGCTGCTCGAGAACACGTTTCGCGCGGTGAACATCGCTCTCGCCAACGAGTTCGCCGACATCTGTGAGCACCTCGGGATCCCGGTCAACGATGTGATCGACGCCGCGGCAACGAAGCCCTATGGCTTCATGGCATTCCGACCCGGTCCGGGTGTCGGAGGGCATTGCATCCCGTGCGACCCGCACTACCTGCTCTGGCAGCTGCGCAAAGATCGCGTGTCCGCACCGCTCATCGAGCGAACGATGGCAGAGATCGCCAGTCGCCCCGGGCGCGTCGTCGAAAAGGCGCGAGCGCTGCTGTCGGAGAATGGCGTTCCCCTCAGCCGCGCGCGAATACTCGTGGTCGGCATCTCCTACAAACCGGATGTCGCCGATCTGCGCGAGTCGCCCGCCCTCGAAATCCTGTCGGCACTCTTCTCGGCCGGCGCCTCCGTCGGCTTCGTTGACAGCCACTTCGACCAGGTAGTGCTCGAGTCGGGCGACATTGTGCCGGCAACCCGGCGACCCGATGTCTTCCAGGCCGACCTCGTGCTCATCCACACCCGGCATTCCGACGCTGACCTCGGCTGGATCTCGGACTCGCAGCTCGTGCTCGACCCGCGGCTTCCCAACGCCGTGACGGGGGTGCTCTCATGAGGTCGCTCGTCACGGGCGGAGCTGGATTCATCGGTAGCCACCTCGTCGAACACCTGCTTGCGCGCGGCGACTCCGTGACCGCGCTCGATGACCTGAGCACGGGCAACATCGCGAACCTGAGCGCGGTGCGCAATCATCCGCGATTCCGGCTCGTGGTCGGTACCATTCTTGATCCGGCCGTCGTCCTGGACTGCGTGTCGCAGAGCGACCGGGTATTTCACCTTGCCGCGGCGGTCGGCGTCAAGCTCATCGTCGAAGAGCCACTCACCAGCCTGCGAGCGAACATCCACGGCACCGAGAACGTGTTGATGGTCTGCGCCGAAACCGGTGCGACGCTACTTCTCGCGTCGACGAGCGAGATCTACGGAAAGAATGAGTCGGACAGCCTCTCGGAGGAGTCCGATCGCATCCTCGGATCCCCACTCAAATCGCGCTGGACGTATGCCGCCGCAAAGGGCATCGATGAAGCCTTCGCGCACGCGTACTGGACCGAGTTCGGCCTGCCGGTGTCAATCGTCCGGCTGTTCAACACGGTCGGACCACGCCAGAAGGGTCGCTACGGAATGGTCGTGCCGAACCTTGTCGGGCAGGCCCTCCGCGGCGAGCCGCTGACCGTGTTCGGTACCGGCGAGCAAACCAGGTGCTTCTCGTCGATCACGGACATCGTTCCCGCGATCGTGCAGATCGCCGAATCGACCGAAGCCTACGGCAAGGCCTACAACCTCGGCGGAGCGGACGAGATCTCGATTCTCGAACTCGCCGAGCTGGTCATCCGCGAAACCGGGAGCACGAGTGAGATCAAGTTCGTGCCTTACGACAACGCCTACGGCGAGGGCTACGAAGACATGCGCCGTCGAGTGCCGAACAACGCCCTGGCCCACGAACTCATCGGCTTCGTCCCGCGCACCAGAATCGACGCCATGGTTCGAGCCGTCGCCGAGAGCCTCAGCACGGCGGTGGACCGCGACGACTGGATCATGACTCAGGCACACCCCGCACGCGTGTCATCCCTGTCGGTGTCCTGATGTGCGGAATCGTTGCATGTCGCACCACGAGTTCTGCCTCCGAATACCTCTGTGAGGCACTCGAGGCCCTCGAATACCGAGGCTACGATTCCGTCGGCATCGCGATCCAGAAGGTGGGCGGTGGTGCGCTGCAGATGCGCAGTACCCACCGTGTCGCAGAGTTGGTCGAACGCATGGCGACCGTTTCCACCCGCGACCTTACGGGCGTTGGGATCGGCCACACTCGCTGGGCGACGCATGGAGGCGTCTCGGAGCGCAACGCTCATCCGCACACCGATTGCACGGGGTCTGTGTATGTCGTGCACAACGGGATCATCGAAAACTGGAAAGACCTGAAGGACGGGCTGATATCTGCAGGTCACGTGTTCTTCTCTGACGTCGACAGCGAGGTTATTGCCCATCTCGTCGAGGACGATTTGGCGTCCGGCGTCGACCTTGCCGACGCCCTCAATCACGCAATCGACCGGTGCGAGGGATCCGGTGCGGTCGTTGTAATGGATTCGCGCTCCGGGCGGATCGTGGGCGCTAGTCGCCGCGCTCCTCTCGTGGTCGCGGCATCGCCGAACGGATCGTTCCTCGCGAGCGACATAAGCGGGTTCGGGCCGCGAGTCGCCTCGTTCCAGGTGCTCCGGGATGGCGATGTCGTCGAATTGGATACTCCACTTCGCTGGACGGGAATCCATCCCGAGCAGCCCGAGGTGGTCGCCCACGAATGGTCGCGGGACGAACGAGAGTTGCGCGGTTACCCGGACTACATGGCCAAGGAAATCGATGAACAGCCCGAGCTTGCGGGGCGCATTCTGGACCGGGTGAGCGCCGGAGCGAGCAGTGGGACGCTGTGGCGATCGCTTGATCTCCCCGACTTCGATCGAGTCGCGATCGTCGGATGCGGCACCTCTCTCAACGCGGGCGGAATCATTGCCGCCGCCTTCCGTCGCTTCGGCATCATGCCCGCGGAGACGGTCATCGCGAGTGAGTCCGCGGATGTCGTTCTCGGCCCGCGCACCCTGGTCATGGCCATGAGCCAGTCGGGCGAAACTGCGGATATCCTCCACGCCCTTGAGGGGGCGAATTTCGCACACCGCCCGGTGCTCGCCATCACAAACAATCCGCACTCGAGTCTTGCCCGCCGTGCAGACGCGATTGTCGAGTGCAACGCCGGGCCCGAGGTCGGCGTCGCCGCCACCAAGACGTTCGTCGCCCAGGTCCTGACCGGGGTCGCACTGGCAATCTCCGCGCTCCGCGAGTTGAATCGCGTCGATCGGAGCATCACGGAGTCGATCCTCGATGACCTGCGCCGGATGCCCGACCTTCTTGCGCAGTCACTCACTGTCGCCAAGGATGTCGTGCCGCCTCTCGCCGCAGAGCTCGTCGATTCCCTCGGGGTGATCTACCTTGGTCGCGGTGCCGGCGTCGTCTACGCCGCGGAGGGCGCCCTCAAGCTCAAGGAACTCACCTACCGCTGGGCCCAGCACTACCCCGCCGGTGA
>Ga0193728_1000050_pt1 | contig 46300 bp, 82 predicted proteins | sample U1c1metaG_FD_143037 | JGI IMG/M metagenome (GOLD analysis project Ga0193728, IMG submission 143037) | Soil microbial communities from a riparian zone of the East river system, Colorado, United States - U1c1 | ecosystem: Environmental > Terrestrial > Soil > Riparian zone | place: USA: East River... | reverse complement strand
ACACATTCTAGGGGTGTCTAGGTATTAACGTCACCAGAGTATTAAAACCCCCCCCCCTGGGGTGTCTATATAGAGAGACTGCTTATGCTCCTATATAGTAATGTGTCTTGACGCCAGTATTCTATAGCACGAGAGAGAGTGATGATTGATGACTAACTCACGACACATTATATGAGTATATAGTATGAACACGCTCATATGATTGATTAGTATAAGACTTAATGTTATCTTAATGTATATCAATAGTCCATGTTTATCCATAGCTAAGTGGTATATCTCTTGAGATACCCGTGTCCTATGTCTTAGCACTCTACTCAGCCTTGAGTAGTTCCTCATCTAGTATTTATCAGTTACCTGTTTCTGTCTCTCGACAAGCTATGCCAGAGAGGTAGCAGTAGGTGAGACTGGTATGCTCTTTCCCTAAGAGCTCTATTGATCCTTCGTCCAAGGCTCTATACGTATATAGGCAGTAGAATCAATACCACATTAACTGTTTAATATCCTATTGTCGATCCTATGATCAGTCTCTATAAGCACTGACGTAAATCGCACTAGACTGTATGGTGTCCTATAACTTGTATCTCTGTCTATATAACTCTATCATCCAAGACCAAGACAGTAGACTAATGAACAATAGTCTACGTCGGATCAGGTTACCTTCAGTGTCTCGGATGAACATGTGACCTAATCTGATCATATTATGCTGCTGGAGGAGCTGGAGGAGTAGACGTGAACAGAGCGTGTAATATGTTATGTGCTTTGACTACTAGAGCTAATACTAAAGCTTTCAGATGATCACCCAGTAATACGCCTACGATTAATCCTACTAATGTTGCTAATGATAATAATTCCATAATACCTCTTGTGTCTTAGTTAAGTTATCTGTCTTATTTAGCCATGTATCTGTCGTATCTATATATGCCTTGTCTTATCAACCAATCTCTTGTCTCATCCGAGACTATGTGCCCACCATCACCAGGGCTGTACCATGGATTAGCGTACTGTCTGTCTGGCGGGAATATTATATCTTTATCAGGGCTAGCGTGTCTTAAGATTCTCTTAATGTCACGTCTTCGTTTACGTCTCTCAGCCAAGTTGTAGTTAGTCTGAGCTCCGTGAATGACTGAGCAATTATGAGAGTACCTGACCTTTTTATGACTCTTGCTCATCTCATGTCCATGCAGTACTCAATACCCCAGGATTCTGCTGCCCGTCAAGTCTAGTATCTTCCTGATCAACTGAGCTTGATACCAATGGTGCGCCATATTAGCTTAGACCAGCCGTTTATTAGACGGTATGCAATGGCGTAGGTGGTCTATCTGATTGATTTGGAAGCGAGAACGGGATTTGAACCCGTGACCTGAGGTTATGAGCCTCGAATGATACCATTTCACCATCTCGCAATAACAATTTGTCTCACGGTTCAATAGCATGCGTGAGACTCTATACAATAAAATACCCATTTAAGGGCTAATGCTGAGAAGGATCAACAGCTTTCAAACGAGTCTCAGCGATCTAGGTCTGGTAAGTCGTAGAGATGTTGTATCTCTCGATAGACTCCTTGTCAGACTCTTAGGATCAGTATCCCGCTTAAGCTACTGCTTGCCAGTGGCTGACTGACGCATGACGTCAGGTTTCACATTAAGTAGGATTTAAAATCTGTATAATCCTGTCATTATCTGACAGCTTCTTTCATTATCAATACAATCCAGGTATTTAGAAAAGAATTTCTTCCTGTTGTGACATTCGTCTGTATGATCTATGTATTATAGCACAGATTCTCTATTTGTCAAGTCTTTTTAATAAATATTTAAGATTTATTTAACGAGTCGTCTTTAGTAAGGGTTTCTTCTACCCATTCTTTGATAGCCCGAGGGTATGTAGAGTCAAACTCAAAGTTCTCTCTCAGGTTTATTCAATTCTTTAACTATATCTTGTACATATAAGTCATATCTTCTGACTAAGTTCTTATGAAAATCTCTATTTACAGAGCTTTCTAGAGTATTCTGAATCTCTTCATCAGTAGGATAGAGAGGTGGGCACACAGTCCACCTATACCAATCATAGAAACTCATGTGTAAGCGCATTAGTGTAATACCTTATTAAGATGAAGAGGCTCTTGCTCAGGCTTCTCACTTATCTTGATAGTCCTAGCTTGAGTATGAGGATTAATTTCGTCTAATACCTCATAACCCAATGCTTTATAACTTTTGAGTATATTCTTCAATAATAGAGACTGTCTGTATCCGTAGAATAAATAACCACTCGTGAACCCTGAGACTGCACCTATTAGGCCTAGACTCGCTATTAATAAAGTCATATCAATCTCCTATCAACTACCTATCTTAATAATTAGTGCTAGCGGGACTTGTCTGATTTCCAATCCTCACTCACCCGCACCTGTCTGGTTAGCATGATGTGCTACTTTTAATCTTACGACTAATGAGCAACTTTCACACCTCGCATCGCTGCATTACGTATGGCTGATATGGGATAGGTTGCTCATGCAAGTCCTATCTTGCCACGTATTATCAATCAGACGCTCTTCGATCAGAATAGGTAGAAGCTTTATATGTGCTGCCTAGCTGTCTTTTCGAGCTCTAGCATCCTTACTATAGCACATACATATCAATTGTCAAGTCATATTCTAATCTTTTTAGTCGGAGACAATCTGTCACCGACTCATAAATTTAGACATAGATACTCTTGAGAGCATTGTGGATATACCACACTCTCTAGCACTCCTGTGCTGATCTTATCGTGTAGGTTTTAATCCTAGGGATTCCTGAACCCTTCTCTGACGATAGGAGTACCGTCACATTCGTCATCTACTATGAAAGCCAGTGCACGCCACATAAACACGTTTATCTATCCCAAGCCATCCTCTCTTAATGGTCTAATAACTATAGCACATAATCCTGATTTGTCAAGTGTATATTAAATATTATTAATAATATATATTTTTAAAAATACTTGACAAAGACTTGACATATTCCAGAGATGTGCTATTCTTGATACATACAGGAGGATTTATGAACATTAAAGAGATTGATAAATGGCTCGAACAAACCAAGACTCAGAAAGATGATGAGTACGATCAAGAGATTAAGAAGTCTTTTATAATTAAGGAATTATTAAACGAACAGCAAGTAGACTTTGAATAGGAGACTTATGAAACTGACTCGATTAGAATTCAAGAAATTAAGACAGCTTTTACTAATAGGGAATGGTATCAGTCTGTCCGATTTAAAAGGTATCTTTAAGAAATCAGACAGGATTGAGGAATGGCTTTCTTCCGTCAATAAACCTAGTAAGACTTCTAAGAATGAGGGAGCATATGCAAATCAATCTTAAATTTGATGAGTCTATTACTAATCTTATGGGAGAGAGAGTAATGAAGTATGTCAAGCTCGTGTCTGTAGACGTCAACTATGACGCTAGACACGCTGAATTAGCGATGATGACCGACAGAGGAGATGACTAATGAACGCTCTTTTACCAGTGATGATCAGTATGTTATTGCTCCAGGGATGTGCTGTAGTTCAGATAAGTTCTTATGCATCAACAGCTTATAATGCTAAGGTAGTAGTAGATAAATATATCGTAAAGACTATTGACAAATAGCTAGAATGTGTTAAGATTAGCAGACACAGGAGGATTTATGCATAAACAAACATTATATTTAGTATTAATATTCTTATCTATAATAGGGATGTCTGCCTTTGCAGGATCTGCTATTCTTGAGCTCGTAACACAGGGCTCTACTTCATATGGTCTAGCAGGTGTAGTGAGTGTTTTGGTATATATTTTATTACTTCGTTTATATTGGAAATCATAGGGGATTTATGGCAGACATCAGCATACAGATCTTGACAGACAGGCAAATAAAGGATGTCAAGTCACTATTAAATCTTATTATGGAAGGTGATGCGGAACCTGAGTTACTGGCTGCACAGGCATTAGACGTATTAGACGGTAATGGGTACACTTGACATTTTCTGATAATGTGCTATACCTAGGATGTAATGGAGGATTTATGAAGTACTGGGTGCAGAATGAGGTCACAGGGCATTGGGTACAATTCACGGATCACAGTGGAGTCCACGCAAGAGAATTAGTCAGAAAGGGGTATTATGTAGATCACAGACGCCCTGTTCAGACATTAACATCAGAAGAGATACATCAGATAATGACTAATCAATCATGGGAAGGTATACGATGAGTACAAACGATCCTGATAAGTATGCCTATGCTATCACATTAATACTGATAGTCGCTACAGCTCTTCTAATAATGCAGTTGACTGGGTGTGCTACATCAGAGGCTGATTCCTATCCAGTCTTGCCTATTATGGAACAAGGCAGTCCTTATGTAGGTTTTGTTCCTCCAATTAACGTAGTAAAGTGAGGTCTTATGAGTCTAGTACCGATAGTAGTTGAGCAATCAGCTAAGGGTGAGAGATCATATGATATATTCTCTCGTCTGTTAAAAGATCGAATCATATTCATTAATGGCGGTATTGATGAAGTCACGTCTCATCTGGTCACAGCTCAGTTATTATTCCTTGAGTCTGAGAATCCTGACAAGGATATATCATTGTACATTAACTCGCCAGGTGGACACATCACTGCTGGTATGGCTATCTATGATACTATGCAGTTCATCAGACCTGATGTAGTCACCATAGCATCTGGGCATGCGTGCAGTATGGGGTCATTCCTATTAGCAGCAGGTGCCAAGGGTAAGAGGTTCGCACTTCCTAATACTGAGATCATGATACATCAACCATCTGGTGGGTCACATGGACAGGCTTCTGACATAGCTATTCAAGCTGCTCATATGGCTAAGTTGAAAGACAGGTTGAACAGACATCTATCGGAATTGACAGGGCAGCCTTTATACGTCATAGAAAGGGATACAGACAGAGATAACTTCATGACAGCAGAAGAAGCTAAGGATTATGGGTTAATTGATGAGATATTGACTAAGAGGTGATTATGTTACTTAATCCAGCTTTATTTGTAATGTTAGAGCGTCCTCTTACTAGGAGACAAGCTATGAGTAAATATAAAGTGATTCCTAAACGACTAAAGTCACGTAGACTCAATAAGAATGCACCTAAAGCTAAAGTACACATACCTAAGAAAGGCAAGGGATCTTTTGTACGCAGACTGAAAAAGGCTCTTAAAGAGTATTTATCTAATGTTAAATATACGGTGATATTATGAATATACATTTAAGAGCGCTTGTAGTAATGTGTATCTGTACTATACTTGCAGGTATAGGCTGGGCAGCTTATGTTTTCCTTAATCCTGCCTCATTGATAGTATTATGTTATAGTGGGATGGCTACGCTTTTCATATTGTGGCTTACTGCTATAATCTATTTTATAGCTCTTATTTGGGAGTCACAGGATGAGTAATCAAGCATCTAGGTATTATAGTCAGTCTCATTATAGACACCATATTCTTGAGGAAACTATCAAGAAAGATGGTCTTGAATTCATTAGAGAATTACGTAGAAACGTTCCTATTAATACCAATGAATCAAATAAGATAGAGGTGATAAATGGGTAATTCCTTTGCAGGTCGTGTACAAGAATTAAAAGGTATAGTCACTAGAACTAAGGACATTGCGAAAATAGAACAGCAGAGAGACTTGACAAGACAGAACATTGATGATATGCTGAGACAGCAAGAACAAGGCGGATATAGAATGAGATTGGGATATTGGACTACTAATGAGTTTTGGGGATAGTATGAATGAATTAGATTTGAAAGAAGTGTTATGGATGCTCAGAGAGCGTATAAAAGAGCTAGAATCTTATATCAATGTCCCACAATCTGGATTCATGGCTAGATCGGATAGGTATATAGATGATATACTAGCTGCTATTAAAGAAGGGGAGTGATATGAAATACCGACTCATACGAAATGGTCTAGGGGATTATATACTTGAGACTAAGCGTGTAGGTTTATTAGGACTTTTTGATGCTTGGGAAGACTCTTCTTATATTATAGATCCTAATACAAAAAAGGAAGCTTTAGCTGTTTTACATAAAATGAGAAAGGAAGATGCTCGTATCGAGGAGTATCTTAAAAATGTGTTGTCTAAGACTGTCATTGAGGAGTAATTATGAAGTTTAAAGCTTCTATAGAGGATAGTCACGAAGGTTTTTGTCTTAAACTAACAGAACTAGATGACAATAATATGTTCGTAGAGTCTAAAGATGTTTATACTAGCATGAGCAGATGTCTAGTCGAGTCTAAATTGAATCAGTTAAGAGACCGAATAGAGAATAAGTTCTTCAGGTTAATAGAAGCAAGGGATTCTAAGACTACTACGTATGTAGAGTACGAACCTAGATTTGAAATAACTGACAAATTTACTTTTGTTTAGGAGACGCGTATGAGATGTGCTGCTTGCGATGTTGTATTAACTTCCTCCGATCTTGACTTTGATAAGCATCAAGAACTCTGCATGGAGTGTATAGGAGAGATAGTCTCAAATCTTGAAGATACTAATGCGTTACGTGATGAGGAGGAGTAATGATTATCCTGACTATTTTAACTTTGTGTTTAGCCACTTTATTATTAATAGCTCTTGTTATCACTATGTGTTATGAGGATGATTTATGAAATATGACTTAGAGAAAGTAAGACATGATCTTATAAGTAATAGACATTCTTTATCCGATTTAGATAAGAATAAGTTTTTTGTTTTACAAATAGCTATGGACTCTATTGCAAAAGAGCTGTTCGAGTCCACTCGCTCAGATACAGATGCTAAAGAGAGGTTATTTTTATGAGCTTTTACCACCGTCTATTAATATTACTATTATGCACTCTGATGTTTGTCAGCTTTGGTTGGTTAAATACTATCAGCACTTCTTCAGATGACAACATCTTCTTAAGAGGCCTACAACCTAGCACTACACATCAAGAACGTCACTTTTTCGATTCTTATTTTGAAGGTCTATGATGAGTAGAACTAAATGTCCTGAGTGTCTAGCTAATCGTAGCCTAGCTGTCTATCCAGACGGTACGTATTGTTTTGCTTGTCAGAAGAGAGAATCTGATAGGAGTCTAGTCTCACTAGATAATACTAATACTATTCAAACTAAATTAGAAGATGTCTCCTTAATAGACAGACTACCAGATAAAGCTATAAGATGGTTAGCACAGTATCATATCACAATCAATCCTGAAAATGACTCTGGTTTGTTCATGTGGTCAGATAGTCATAACCGTCTAGCAGTCACTCATTATCGTTACTATGAAGGATTACCTGTCTTGATGCATGTCTGGCTGCGCGATATAGACGGCAGGACTCCTAAATGGTTATTCGTAGGGGATAAGACAATTCCTCATTATAGAAGCACTGGAAATATCAATAACGTACCAATCCGAAACAAATTGGTAGTGACAGAAGATTGTCTGAGCGCTTGGAGATGCTATCCATACGCAGACGTCCTATCCTTAGGTGGTACTAACGTCAATAAAAAAGAGTTTCTTCCTATCCTATTAAAATATAAAAAGTTAATAGTGTGGACAGATGGAGATGATGCAGGACGAAAAGCAAGTCACGAATTTGCTATGAAGTATAGAATATTCAGAGACGTCAGAGAAATACGAACTAGAAAAGATCCTAAGGAGTTTTTTGATAGGGAGATAAAAGAGATTTTAGACAGGGGATTATAATGATAGAGTTAACCTTACTCAATGCTTTTAGGTGCCGAAAAAACTTCGAGTCTTTTCGACATCTGGTCAATCCTAAGACATTATCTAAACAAAGTACAGTTCTCTTAAAGGACTTTAATTGTTATTTTAAATTATTCCCGTCCATAGATTTGATAGACTTAGGTGTATTCAAGAGCTTCTTCTTTAATGAGCGTAACCCTTACCTAGATGATAAGAGTGTCTTAGAGTATACTGAGATATTTAGCAGAGTTGAAGAACAAGAAAAAGATAAAACACCTATAGATCAGCTTCTCATATCTTTTGCCCGACAAGAACTCTATAGGGATATAGGACGTCAATTAGATTCTGGAGTAGCTATTGAGGAATTAAAGGATCAAATTGAAGGTTTTATTACCCAGACGTCTAAAAATTTGCAGGATGCTGATCCGAAGATGGATTTGCGAGAGGCCTTGGTGTTTACTGACAGATCAAACGGCTTACAGTGGCGATGCAAAGCGCTCAGGGATCATTTCGATGGAGGTCTAATTCAAGGAGATTTCGGTATCTTAGCAGGTTATGTAGACAGCGGTAAGAGTAGTTTCATAGCGAGTGAGATTAGTCATATGGCAGAGCAATTGTCTGGGGATGATTATATACTATGGATGAGTAATGAAGGGGATTGGAAATCTCAACTACCTAGATTGTACTGTAGTACTTTGAACTGCACAAATCAGGACTTGCGGGAATATGAAAAAGATGCTATAATACGATACACACAGAAAATGAAGGGCTGTGATAATCGGATAATCATCAAGGATATTCAAGGATGGTCTACACGAGATATTGAGAAGCGCCTTAAGAAAAGACCTCCTAAATTATTAATAATAGACTTGTTAGATCATGTAAAAGGTTTTGACGGGTTCAATTCTAAGGAATCAGGTAGTTTTGAAGTGTATAATAAGTTATATCAATGGGCACGAGAGATGGCTACACGTTACTGTCCCGTATTAGGAGTCAGCCAGTTAAACGGGGACGGTGAGAATAATATGTATCCTGACATGTCTAAACTAAGAGGTAGTCGAGTAGACAAACAAGCTGCTGCTACGTTCCAATTGGTCATAGGTAGTATTACTACTGATAATTCTTTCCGATATCTGAGTATGCCTAAGAATAAGATAAATAGTAATAAGAATTGGAAAGTTCAAGTAAGGTTTGATCCTATACGTTGTAGATTTGATTAGGAGTCGTATGCAGTTATTAATATTAGTCCTATTATGGATACTAGTAGTAGCTATGGCCTGTACACTAGCAGAAGCCGACCGAAGAGGTTAATTATGAATAAAACAGATATTAAGAGCTACTTGAAATTATACTCCCATAAGATACTGGATGATCTTGGATTAGGTGACCAGAATATTGTCTATGAGTATTTAAAGGATAGTGAGGATAGAGCAGAGACTATAACTTCTTTTCCTTACAAAGACATCATAATAAAAATAACTCCTAAAAATATAGACACTAATGAAGAATTACTGCAAGTCCTATTGCATGAGTATGCTCATGTTATACTAGCCCCGTTTACTCATTACAATGAAAAAGTCAATCTAAAACTAAGTAAGAGACAGGCTACTGCTCTCGATGAACATATGGGATTAATGGAAGAGATAGTAGCTACTCATCTGGAAAGAGTGTTTGTCAAACTAGGAGTTTAGTATGTATTTAGTTTTCGATTTGGAAACGGGATCAACAGAATTCAAAGGACGCAAGGGCAGTCCTTGGGCTAATGAGATACTGGCAGTCGGGTTAAAATACTCAGACGAACGTGTATATACGCCCGATAGTGAGAAGATACCTGGTGAAGATTACACATTATTCGCACACGCACAAGACTATATGCCTACAGGGTGGTTACATGGTGTGACCGTCTTAATAGGACATAACATTAAGTTTGATTTACTTCATACATGGAGAAATAATGAGTTACAAGAGGCGTTTAAAAACGGATTACGCATATGGGACACCCAATTGGCAGAGTATATCCTCTCTGGTCAGAGACACAAGTATTCCTCTTTACGCGACATCGCAACAAGAATCTACGGCTGTACTGAAAGAACTAAAAAAATTGAGGGAGGACTCAAAGCAGGACTCATGACTCAGTATATGGACATAGAAGATTTGTTATTTGACGTAAAGAACGATGTCTTAGACACCGAAAAGATAGCCTTACAGCAAGTAAAGTCAGCCAAATTAACAGGGATGTATGGTCTTATAGCTCATGAAATGGACGCGTTACTTTCTACTACTGAAATGGAGGCTAATGGATTGTACGTCAATAAGGAGATATTGACTAAGAATAAGTTAGATTTACAGATAGAATATGAGCATAAAGCTAAACAATTTCAGAAATTATGTAGCCAATATTGGAGATAATATGAATAAATTAACAGATGATCAAATACGTCAGATTTTAAAAGCTTTATTGGGGCATGCTACTGAAGATTTTGGGGATAATTTAGAAAAAGAGTTTGGAATAAGGGCAGTACAAGAGTCTAATGAAACGATTAGAAAATACAGAGATATTTTGTTCTCAGAATAGGAGTATTGGCAATGATAGAATTTAATCCTCATAGTATTCCTCAGATACGTGTTTTATTCTTTGGCGGGCATCTAAAAGATCGAGCGAAAATTAAAATAGGCGAATATAAGACAGGCACGAATAAAGGACAGCCTAAATATCAATGGAAAGAGATATGCTGTCATATAAAAGGATTGGGACTCAAGCCTACTAAAGATATGTTGACAGACAAGGGTAATATAAGTCTTAACGATAAGCATCTGAGTCGAATAGCTAAGAAAATTAAACATCCAGCAGGACAAGTGGCTAAGTTGCTATTAGAATTGCGGGGTTTACAGAAAGAGATTTCCACTTACTATATAGGATTTGAAGAGCTCATGATGGATCACGACAGTTGTATTCACGGGAATCTGAATCATGTCAGTACGGATACAGGTAGGCTTTCAAGTAATAAGCCAAACCTACAAAATCTAATTAGATCTTCTTAAGAGGTTTATACGGTATTTAAATTTGAACATAGCGGGGAAAATTTAGCAATAAGAGATACTTTTGATGGTATAGAATACGGTCCCGCGTTAAAATTAAATCAAGCTGCTAAAATTACAGAAAAGGATTTATTAGGATTATCTGGTTTAGTCTATTCTTGGAGGAATAAATGTCGTCATTAGTCAAAAACCACTTCACATCCCGATTTGGTACAGACGGTCTAATAATAGAGGCTGACTGGACGGCTCTTGAGATTATTGCGTGGGTCACTCATACTAGAGATCCTGTCTTAGAGGATTTACTTAACTCAGGTATAGACATTCACAAGCATCTAGGTGGACGAGTCTTGAATAAACCTGCGACTGAGGTTTCAACCGAAGAAAGACAGATGCTGAAATCGGGCAACTTCAATCTTATATACGGCGGTACAGACTGGAACCTTGTTCAGCAGTATGGGATACCTGAAGATATAGCTAAAAAGGCTTATGATGTATTCTGGGACACGTTTAAAGCCTCAAGGGAGTGGTCTGACGCTCTTATGCTAGAACTTGATGCTAATGCGTACCAGGTCGAAGATAATCGCCTAGAGAGCTTCTATACAGGCTTGACAGGCAGAAAGTGGTTCTTCAGGAATTACCCCGAAAAGATTAGCAGCTTCTGCGCTGAGAATAGGATATATACTCCAGGAGGGTTTAAATACTCAGAAGGAATGAATTACAAGATTCAAGGATTTGCTACAGCGGATTTACATCCTATGGCAATGGGTATATTGTGGAGGAAACTTCTTCCTCACAGAGATAAGATTCTTATGGTCAATACCATACATGATAGTATTTTGTTTGATTGTAGACGCAAATTTGTAGAAAACGCTTGCATTTTTATTCAAAAAGAGTTATACTCTGTCGTACAATTCTTGAAAGAGAAGTTTGATATTGAAATCAGAGTGCCACTTGGAGTTGAGTTCAAAAAGGGAGTTTCATGGGGAGAGCTGGAAAAATTAGTTATTTGACGACCTAATTCTTCGGAGGTGATCCAAATCTTGACTATCAGGAATAGGCTGGTACTAATAATCTATTAATTAACTTGAGGGTATGTAAATGACTAAAACATCTAGTGAAAAGAAAGACACATCATTATTATTATCAGGTAAGGCTTTCTGGGCTAGTGTCCGAAAACCTAATGAGTTATCAGGTAAGTATCAATTAGACCTGTCAATTGACACGTCTACTAAGGAGACATTAGAAGGGCTCGGTATTACCGTCAAGAATGCTACTAAGGGTATTGGAGTCGATAAGAAGAATGAGAATGATTTACGAGGAGATTTCGTCACACTGAAGAAAATGCATCAAGGCAAAGATGGGACTATTTATGCACCTCCTCAGATTGTTGATGGAAAGAAGAATCCTGTACCATCTGATGTCATGATAGGTAACGGAAGTCTTATTAATATCGCTGCACATACGTTTGAGACTAAAAAGGCTGGGACTCAGTTAGGTTTCTCTGCTATACAGATTAAAACATTAGTAGAGTTTAGTCGTCCTAAGGCAGTAGATTCCTTTAAGGAGATTGAAGGATTTACAGTAGAATCAGATGAGAGTCCACAATCTATAAATAAATCTAGCAGTCCGTTCGAATAGACTTGACAAATCTCCCAGACCTGCTATAGTAAGGTAAGTTTAAAGGTAGCGAATTCGACAGGTTAAATAGGGGGAGTCATGGCAAGTTGTGATCTTTGTGGTAGACATGAATCAAAGTCAGTACGACTCGTTGAAGGTGAGGATAAGCATAAGCTTTATATGATCTGCCTTGACTGTAGTGCTGACTTAATGTTGCAAAGACATCCAGAAGCTTTAGTAAAGCCTAAGACCTTCTCAGAGACGGTGGGTTATACTACTAAAGATATTTATACTAAACTAGGACTGAACGTACGCGGTCAGGACACGGCCAGAAAGACGTTAGCTATAGCTCTAGTCAATCATATGAAGCGGTTGACTAGCTCTAAGAAGTTAGACAAGAGTAATGTCTTGTTAATCGGGAGTACAGGGACGGGTAAAACTCTCCTGGTAAAAGAATTAGCAGAGATTACTTCTCTGCCTCTAGGCATGGCGGACGCTACTACGCTGACCCAAACGGGTTGGTCAGGTGAAGATCCTGAGACGGTGTTGTTAGATTTATATGCTGCATCAGGAAAAGACGTAAGGAAAATGGAACGTGGTATAGTATTTATTGATGAGATTGATAAATTGGCTCTGGGATCAGATAGTCATACTAGTTCATCTAGTGGTGTCCAGAGAGGTTTATTGAAGATACTAGAAGGAAGCACTGTGTCTCTATCTCTAGGAAGAAATCCTTATGCAGAGAGTAATCGAATCACTGTCAATACTCGTAACATATTGTTTATTTGCGCAGGTTCTTTTAATGGCTTGTCGGATATAGTAAACAAGAGGTTAAATAATACTTCGATAGGGTTCGGAGGAAAGGTAGACAAGTTAGAAGGTAACGACCGACTAAAGGACGTTACTACTGAAGATTTAGAATCCTTCGGTCTAATATCAGAGTTCATAGGAAGAATTCCTTCTAAGACTGTCTTGGATGATCTGACAGAAGTGGACTTGAGAGAGATATTGACACATGGCGAAGATAGTATAGTCAAACAGATGGAGCACTTATTTTTCATGGACGGGACTAGATTGCATTTTAGTAGCACTGGTCTGGAAGAAATTGCTAGACAGGCTTTTAAATTGAAAACAGGTGCACGAGGATTGAAGAGCATTGTTGATAAAGTACTGTTTGATTTTCAATTTGAGTGCAAGGAAAGCAGTGTAGTCATTACTAGTCAGATAGTCAGAGATAAAATGGGCGAGACAGAGGAGCTTCATGTTAAATACCAGAGAAATATACAGCTTTAAGACTGCTATCATAGACTTAGATCCTATTGTTTATAGATGTGGTTTTAGTACCGAGAGTCTTAACAGGGACATGGATATTTTAGAAGTAGAGCCTATGAGTCATGCTATATACAATATGAACCATATGATAGATTATTGTCTACAGGTGTCGGATACGAAAGCGTATAGAGGGTTTTTAACAGGTAAGGGTAATTTTAGACATGCTATATTCAAGGAATATAAAGCAAATAGGAAAGATGCTAGACGTCCGTATTGGTATGATGAGTTAAGATCTTACTTGATGCTGGATGACAGAGTAACGACAGTAGACGGACAAGAGGCAGATGATGCGTGTAGTATAGCTCATTGTCGAGAGAATAATTATGAGTTTCATCCAGACATACGTAATTCTATAGTCTGGAGCGTAGACAAGGATTTTAATAACATACCAGGATGGCACGGGAATTATGTGACTAAGGAGATTTATTACGTAGACGAAATTGAAGCTCTCCGAAACTTTTATTTACAAATACTAACAGGAGATATAGCAGATGGCATTCCGAGAATTAAAAAAGGTTGGCGGCAAAAAGAAACTGAAAAAGAACTCAAAGAAGCTGCTACCGAAAACGAGTTCCGTAGAATTGTTCACTCAGTTATTAAATCTACTCTTGAGCCCGAGGAAGATTCGAGCACGAGTATCGAAGAAAAAGTTCGAGAAATCTTAACAGACAGAGGCCAACTTGTATGGCTAAGACGTAAAGAGGGGGAGTTATGGACGTGAGTATACGAGTAGGGCTTGACGATGAGATCATGTTGTTATTAAATCAACAGGAGTTAGAGTTGACTCTTAAAGAGTTTACTACATTATCGGACTCTGTAGAGACTGCTAACAACATTCTCTATTGGGAGACTAATTCACTATACGATTCGGAGACGCCTAATGAGATCCAATAATCAATTATCAGAAGAGCAGCGCGTGGACATGCAGATAACGGGTGTCAGATTAAATATAGATAATTTTTCTGACGGTCAGTTAAAGATATTAAAAGATATCTTAAGAAAAGAAGAGATTGACAGGGAAAATGACAGATTGAACTTTGAATCAGTAGGTGACTTGCATGAAGAAATTGATCCTGAATAGTGCTAGATGTAGGAACTGTCAAGACGTGTTGCTATCCTGGTCTAATTGGGACTTTAAGTCTTGTTCTTGTAAGAGAGCTTGGCACAGTGTCTTGAATGATTTGCCTGATAGTTTTAGATATAGACAGGTAAGAGATGATCCGTTTGGTATGTATAAAAAGCAATATATAGAGTTACTGTCTTATCAACGAGGTATTTTTATTGATGGTGGCTTAGAAAACCCTAGGTATGGTGGTAATATGGATGATTTTGAGGACTTGACTGAGTATGCGAAAACTACAGACTCCAGAAGAAAATCTACTAAAAAAACTAGACTTAAAAAATAAGACTCTGTATAAGACTTATGGCATCTCTCTTTCTACGTTTAATAGAATGTTAGAGGATCAAAAAGGTGTTTGTTATATATGTCAGACTCTGCCTAAGTCTAAGATATTATGTGTAGATCATATTCATATATTAGGGTATAAGAAGATGCCTCCTGAGCAGCGTTGTAAGTACGTCAGAGGTCTGTTATGTTATATGTGCAACACGGGTCTTAAAGGATTCGAGAAAACTGCTGATGGAGGACGTAATAGGCGCTCTTTAGACGGTACTTATAGATATTTTCAACAATTTAAATTGAAAGGTGAGCTGTGAACCGACAACTTAAAATAGCTGTGAAGAAATATTCAACTTTTCTTGATTCTCCCATAGATGAGAATGTGACTATGAAAAGAGGCAGTAAACTCCAAGGAAAAATGGCGGAATTAGAGCATGTGATATTAAGCCTTGTCATCCGAGAGTATGAGGCCAGCGAATGATACTTGAAGAATTGGACGTACAAAAAGAACTAGATTATTACGGAGACGTAGAGTTCCGAAAGTTTCTTAAAATTAGCCGTCTTGTTCGCGAGACTGTGACAATAACAGAGAAGATAGACGGTACTAATGGTCAGATATGTGTCTGGAGAGACAAGAGAGGCTGTCTGCACATCAGAGCAGGCGGACGTAATAGATGGTTGACTGAGAAAGATCATAACTTTCATTTCTATGACTTTGTCATGGCTAATGCAGTAGAATTAATAGAAGGATTAGGGGAAGGTCGTCATTATGGAGAATGGTACGGTCAAGGTATAAATCGTAATTACGGATTAAAGGAAAAAAGATTCGCTCTATTTAATACTCAAAAATGGGCTGGGTCTCATCTACCTGAATGTTGTGGGATAGTACCTGTATTAGGTACGTATTCCCTAGATTTTGTTAATGCGGTTATTGACAATTGCCGTAATAGATTGATAGAATACGGAAGTCATCTAGTCGAAGGTTTTATGGAGCCAGAAGGTCTTATGCTCTATTTACACGATCTAGGTAGATATTATAAAGTGTTATTTGAGAATAACGAAGGTCATAAGGGGAAGAGACATGAATAAAAGTAATTTTGGGTTCGTAGTAGGGTTGCTTATAGGAATAGCTTTCTTAATCGGTTTTTCTAATATAGCACGTGCTGATACCAGAGTCAGCCAAGGTACAGGCTTCGCCGTCACATCAGACGGTATAATAGCGACTGCTTATCATGTAGCTCATCCTAAGTCTCCTATAGGTGTTCTTGTTATCATTGTAGACGACAAAGGGTATCCCGCTACAATTATAGCGGATGATAGACATCACGATTTGTCTTTGTTGAAGGTCAATGTACCACATCCTCTGCATGTTGCTAGACTAGCTCTGCCTGAGAGTAATCAGAGAATTAATAAAGAAGGGTATGCAGGTTATTTAGAAGGACGTTTTCTCGCATTACCAGGAATAACACAGAAATCTGATTTTTTTGATAGTATGACTTATGATATTACGATGACTGGTCAGGTCTGTGCAGGCATGAGTGGTGGGGACATTACCAGAGACGATGGCGCGATCGTAGGCATGATTCTGGCTAGAGGCGAGGCAGATGATCTGACTCAACAGGCACACGAGTGTGGTAGTCCTTCCTTCGGTAACTCAAGTCAACATGTCTTAGACTTATTAGCCAGCATAGGCAAGAGATCTGTGCCTAACTACAAATTTAGTGAAATGGTCATAATTCTACAGGAGATTCAGTAGTATGATGAAACATAAGGGCGTAGAGTATCCTGTTAGTCCATTCAAGTTCTGCTTAGCTGATGAGATAGTCAGGAGATTGTTGACAATAAAGGAAGTATTAGGCTTAAAGGATAATATAGAAGCCTTTACTCTAAGTATTAACATAGCTTATAATACTCTCATAGCTGCTGAAAAAGTACTAGAGAAGAAACAAAGTCAGTCTGAGCAACCAGTAGATTATATAAAAAGGGGTGAATAATGGACGTATCTAGTATAGACATGTATCCTAGCTTATATCTATCAGTAAATTTAGATCAACTCAGCCCTATTATAGAATTAGATAAACAGGTCACACAGTTTCATTGGGTTTTTACAGGACAGTGGATTACCGTAGATGCGCCTATATTTAACGTGCTATTTGGGTTTTCTTCATGATTTTACCTAGACTCAGACGAAGTGTATTACTATTAGTTGCGACTATCTGTATAGAATGTGGTCTAGTAGGCTATATCGGCGTATGGCGTGAAAGTTTCTGGCAGGCTGTCAATACTCATAACTACAAGATGTTCAGTCTATATCTAGTCTACTTCAGTCTAGCCGCATTAGCTGCTTGTCTAGTCAGTGGGTACGGTCAGTATCTAGGTAACTATGTCAGCCTTATACTCAGGACTAGGATGACTAGGAAAGCTCTTAAGCAAGTCCATAAGGTAGAGAATTATCAACAACGAATACAAGAGGATTGCTTCCTTTATAATCAGCTTAAGATAAGCTTGTTATCAGGCGGTATAAGAAACATAGTAGTCTTGATTACGTACTCTAGCATTTTAGTGTATCAATTACACTGGACTTACTTGACTATTCCTATTCTATATGCTATAATCGGTACAGGATTAGCAGCTCATATTGCAAGACCTTTGATCAACCTTAATTATGTCAATCAGAATTTAGAAGCTGGGTTCAGACAAGTCTTGAGTAAGTTGAATTACTCAAAAGTTTATAGAAATAATTATAATATGTTCAAGACTACTAAGTATCTGTCTTACTTTCAATCGTTTTATAGTCAGATTACTGTCATAGTACCTTATCTGATATTAGCGCCTCTATACTTTGGGTTAAAGATTAGTTTTGGTGTATTGATGCAATGTAGTGCGAGTATCAACACTATCATAGATTGTCTGAGTTATGGTATTCAGTCATTTAACGATTTTAATAAGTGGTTGAGTTGCCGTAAAAGACTTCGTGAAATGAGGGTAATATAATGCCATATATTAAACAAGAGTTGCGTTCTGATTTAAAGACTATTACTAGTGTTCCTATAAATGCAGGAGAGTTAAATTACTTTATTACCCATTCACTAATTCAATATAGTATTACCAAAGGATTATCTTATCAAACCATTAATGATATAATAGGTGCTTTAGAAGGAGCTAAACTAGAGTTCTATGCTCGTATAGCCCGTCCTTACGAGGACTTAAAAATTAAAGAGAATGGAGATGCTTACTAATGAGAATTCCTTCTAACTTAAGAGTGCAATTCTTCAAAGAAGCTATGAAGAATGGTATGAGAGTCTTGCCTTATGATATTGAGACTAGTCATATGGAATTGACTTCTTTCTATATAGGGTCTAAATGTAGTGTTTACCATAATCAAATACGCAGTCCTAGTAAAGTCATAAGTATTCAGTATATGTGGGGACAGGACAAGAAAGCTAAGTATCTGGAATGGGATAAGGTGAATGACGGGACTGGTAGTAAAGCTTTTGATGATTCTGGTATGATCACAGAGTTCTTGACTACCATTCTGCCTAAAGCAGATTTGACAGTCACTCAGAATGGGGATAAGTTCGATTTTATCACATTGAATGAGCGTGCTAAGGTTTTACAATTAGGTATACTAGATCAAAAACCTAGTATAGATATCTTGAAACTCAGTAGAAAATCCTTCAGGGCGGCTAGCCATAAGTTGGATTACCGAAGTTCTCAGCAAGGACTTGGCGGTAAGATCCAGATGGTAGACCAAGACTGGATAGACATTGAGTATAATAACGTACCTGTAAGTAAGAAGATGGCTAAATACGGATGTAAAGACGTTGAAGATACGTGGAAATTATTCTGGAAGGAATTGCCTTATTATAAAGATTTGCCTACGTCTGTAGAAAAAGTAATATTGAGCTTTCTTAATATAAAGAAAGAACACTCTAGCGAAGTTTCTTATTATAAGCCAGTCTTAAAAGGTAAGCCTTATTGTAAGTCCTGTAGAAAAAAACGGCGTTCAGCTACTGATCTAAAGAAACTTAAAGAAGGTAGATTTAAATGTAATACATGCACTAAGATATTCAAGGGTTAATATGTTATTTGATTATGAATGTACTAATTACGGATGCAGTCAGAACGGATTACTACAAGAGTGTCTAGTAAGCAGTGAGACTGAGTCTGTACGTTGTACATTCTGTCATTGTCCGATGCACAGACAGGAGACCTACTCTACTCACTTCCAATTAAAGGGTCATGATTGGCCTGGTAAAAATATCAAAGGAGCTAAAGATGAGTAACTTATTAATCGCAATAGTGGCTCTTATTTACGCAGCTACTGCACTATCTAATTATATGGAAGGTCACGCAGGCATGAGTATAGTATTCTTGGCTTACGGGCTAGGCAATATAGGGTTAATTTTAGCTAATAAAGGGATATAATATGGAAAACTTATTTAATGAGCAAAGTCCTGAGAATTGTAGATTAAATGGACTAGAAGAAAGAATAGAGATACTAGAGACTGAAATAGCCAATAAAGGAGTCTGAGATGCGAAAGAAAAAATCATTCTGCCGTACTATTCTAACACTAGAACAGATACGTACAGCAGCAGCTTGTAGCAGCGCTATATTACAGTTCGTCATAGCATTACACTTACTGGGGGTATTATGAAGATATCTGAGTTGATTGAGTATTTACAGATTGAGTTAGCCCATGCTGATCGTCAGGTAGACATAGCTATAGACCATTCAGATGGTACATTACAAGTCCCGTTATTCTCTTTTGAGACGGATGGACAGGATGGTGATTCTCTTGTTCTTATTGCAAATACTCCTGATCATATCCAATTAGACTTGACAGAATTGAGTGAGGAGATTCTATGAGATTAGACCCAATGCAGAGTAAGAAAGGTAAGTTACCTCTAGCATCAAGTGCGTTACATCCTAAGTTCTTAGAGTTATTAGCCGAAGTTGCTGAGATGTCTATTGAGAAAGGGTATAGACCTCTTAATTGGGTATTAGAGGATAGCCCTGTGACGTTGATGTATTGTCTAAATGCTGCAGAACGTCATGCTAATAAAGTCAAGAGAGGTTTTGATATTAACTCTGAAGAAAAGACTCTTCAGGGGCTTCCGACTACTAATACACCTCTTCATATGGCACAAGTAGCTTATAACTACCTTATGGCGGCTGTCTTGCTATTAGAGCATCCAGATAAAGATGATAGAGTATTTAAAGACGGTCAATTAAAAGAAGAGTTCTCCAAAGGTATTGTCAATAAATTAAGACAACGTGATGACAGGCGTCATTATACTATGGGAGGCGTAGGTAGGAATATAGGTATGTCTATTAAGAATGCTGTACAGGGAGATGAGTACAGGCAGCCTATTCACAGAGATTTTAATGGTGTTGCGTATACTAGTCATCAGAACAGTATAAACAGTCCTCCATACGTATCTAAGTTTAGTAAAGTGACTCATCTAGACTCTACTCCTTCTACTACAGGGTTTAATAATACAGGTAGGAAAGGCAGTCTCATAAGAAGTGGTAACGAGGTTCATAACGTAGATTTCGGATCTACTGACAGTATAGACTTGGGAGGTAGTTAATATGTTACCTAAAACGAATTTGCCTATGATTTATATAGCCTCGCCATATACTCATAAGTACAAGAAAGTCATGAAGGAACGTGAGCAAGAGGTGACTAGAGTAGCCGCAGAACTAGTCTTAAAATACGGATACTGTTTCTATCTACCCATTACTCAGAGTGCTCCTATGGAACGTATCATACCTTCGTTAGGTGGTAGTTTCGCTAAGTGGAAGGATATTGACCTAGAGGCTATCCGACGTAGTGATGGGGTATGGGTAGTAATGCTAGATGGCTGGAAAGACAGTGTCGGAGTCTGTGCCGAAATAGAGTTTGCTCTAGCTCAAGGAAAAGAAGTAAGGTATATAGATCCTTTTACGAGTATGTTCACAGACATCAAGAGTGATAGACAAATACGAGGACTCTTATGCAAGAATATTTAGATGCACAAGCTAAAGCTGCTTTTCCATCCGACATTAAGTTAGTCCTTCCTGATATGCTGCAGTCTATGACTATTAAGATGGTCACTGACTTACAAGACAGTGTGAAGTCTCTGACATGGCAAGTGACTAGTCTTAGTAATCAGATTACAGAGATTGACCGTGATGTACAGAAGCTATTAGCCAGAGGTAAATAGTACGTGTTTACCCGTTTTACTCAGATTCCTAAGGATGATTACGAACTGTACATAAAGAGGTTAGAAAATGCTGCCTAGAGGTATACGTAATAATAATCCAGGTAATCTTCGTCTGACTCCTCAATTATGGCAGGGGGAGATAGTAGGTCAAGACAGAGATTTTAAAGTATTCGAGACACCTTCAGATGGTATACGTGCTATTAAGACATCATTGATGAAAAAGTTTAATAGAGGTTTGACTAAGATATCTACTATCTTGAACAGTTATGCACCTGACTCAGAGAATGATACAGAGGCTTATATAGCTAGAGTCAGTCAGCATATGCACATAGACTCTGATACTGAATTGACTATGGATGAAAAAACATTAGTATTATTTACAGAAGGTATTATACTACATGAGAATGGCTATTGTCCTTATACACGGGAATACATTGAGGAGAGTCTACGATGAATAACTATAGATTAGTAAAGAACATTATAGATTCTTTACGTGACGGAACAAGTCTTCCGAGTGAAGTACTTCCTCTATTAAGGCAGATGTACTTAGATAAAATGGTGTGACAAGATTTTAGACGTTTAGATATCTTCTTAGAAGAGGAGTTATTATGAGTAAGTACCGACTAGTAAAGAATGGTCTAGGTAAGTATTGGATTGAGAAGTATAGGACTGAGATAGTAAGTAACTCCCCAGGATGGTATTACTGGTCTATGGTACGTAATGAGAGGGAAGGTATAAAATTGCTAGATGCTTTTATAGAAGACGATATAGCATTTGAAAGACGTATTAAATTAGAATCCTTAGTGACTATTATTAAAGAGGTGTGATATGATGTTATTCATACTGTGGATTATAGTAAGCATTTTACTATATTATCCCGTAAGTAAAGCTGTAGATTGGGTAGTCTGAGTAAATAAATTATTGGAGGGATCGGAATGATTGGTATAGACATAGCAAGGAATTATATAGGATTAGAAGAAGTCAGGGATAATAAAAAGATAAGGGACTTATTAGTATCTCAGTCTATCCATGGTGATATCAGTATAGACCCTGCTAAGACTAGTTGGTGTGCAGCATGGATTAATTTTTGTGAGCGGAGTGTAGGTAACCCTGGTACAGGGGCATTAAACGCCCAGAGTTTTAATGATTATGGTCATCCTGTAGATGATGCAGATGTCAAGGAAGGTGATGTAATAGTATTCCATTTCCCTGATGATAAACCGTGGCAAGGCCATGTGACTTACTTTAATGGTTGGTTACGTTCAGTAGAGAAAGTCAGTTGTATCGGAGGTAATCAGTCCAATAAAGTAGATGTTGCTGAGTACAGTATGCACTACGTTACGCACATTCGTAGATTCAGATAGAGGTACGTGATGAGGGTACGCGGGTTACCATCGAGTTTAAACAGCCTAGAAAGTCCCTTAAGGGTATTAAAGAGCGTTACAAGCTGTTTTAATACCCGATCGGTCATGCTTCTATATCGTGCCCGTCATCCATATGCCTAGCGATAGCATCATATTTTTCCTGAGGTAATCCAGGAATAGGTTGCCCAGGTTCTGGGTAATGATTCATAGGTTGACTGAGTCTAGGATTAGCTGCATTAGCTAGTCGTCCAATAGGGCTCGGCATCCCTCCTCCCAGATGTCTCATAATAGCATCTACGTCTTTAGGACTCAATTGATTCATTGGTGTATTAGGATCGAATGCTTTGACATTAGGATATCCAGGCATAGCATTAGGTATATTATAAGCCATAGGCATAGATTGTTGTTTAGACTGTAGATAACCCTGATTAAATTTCTTCTGGTACATTGTATTAGTCGTACCGTAAGCATCCTTAGAGTTGGGATTAGCCTTATTGAGAGATTTGCCAGTGAACCACATACTAGCTGCGTCTTGAGGAGTAGCTCCATTCTGTAGATATTTGTTCATCTGATAAGCTGCTACTTTTTCCTGTGATGCGGGGTCTTTCATGAATTGACCAGGTGTCATAGGATGTCCTAACGCCTCTGCACTCCAAGATGGTATATTACTCCCCATGATCTGATACTTACCATATGCTCTGTCTCCCTTATTAGTAGCTTTTCCCACTTCTGAATAAGGATCTTTACTGTCCGATGTCTCTACATGAGCTATACCTTGCATGACATGAGGCAATTCAGGACTTGCGTTAGGTGGAGCTATTCCTTGAGCTATCTGGTTACCGTTAAGAGGTTGTCTATAGCCTAAGACCTTAGACGCAGGATATGATTTAATAGCTACTCCATGACCTTCATTACCCCCTAGAGTCATTATATTACCATTCCCGTCAGTCCCCGCATAGAACCCTACGTGACCGTGTGCAGGGTCATTATTACCTGTCAAGTCACTGAATACTACTATATCCCCTCTTTGTGGGGTCTTAGTAGGAGTCCCATAATTAAGAAAACTTCTAGCCGCTAGACTGCCTGTCCCTTTCATACCACTACTCTGTAAGACACTATTAGCGTATGCTGCACACCATGGAGTATTAGCAGGGTCTATATTCTGTCCACTCTTCTGCATGAAGCCTTTTAGAGCATCATTATTATTGAGTGTAGTCATGCCCATATAAGGTTGAGATGTCTTGAAAGGATCAAAAGACCCGTGTGCAGCCTTAGACTGAGGCGATTGATAGTCAGGAGTCTGAGGATTCATGCCTATACCTTTCTGACTAGCTCCTAATAGGCCTAATTGAGGCTGCTGGGCTGGATTGACACCAGACTGTGGGGTAGATACTCCTTTGCCTATTAGGCCTCCTAGACCACTTAAAAGCTGTCCTAGGCCACCTAGACCACTAGAGTCTTGGGACTGAGGCTGCTGATCAGGTAATCTACCTACGATCTTGTCCATATTAGGATCAGCTAATGTTTTTAAAATACTGAAATCAGGCATTGACAAATCTCACTTTATGTGTATACTAAGGATATATAGGAGGACTTATGAAAACTTTACTTTTAAGCGTGTTGTTAGTGACATCAATAAATGTCTATGCAGATGAGCTTGTTCCACCAGTAAATGATAATTCTAATGGTACTATAGTGTCTAATACTCAGGACACATATCAGACAGGCGGTACATCGGTAACTCAGACTACTGTCAATCCTGACGGTTCACCTGCTCCTGAGTTTACTAATAGTAATCCACAATCGGAATAATAGGAGATCTCATGGAAACATTAATAGTAGTTATAGTATCTCTATGGCTTTTATCCTGGTTCTTCGGAGCATGATTACGGCTGTTTATTATTAGCCTGGCTCTGAACTACTGCACCAGTAATAAGTTTTTGTACACTGTCTCTTATTACAGATTGTGGTGTCTTACTACTGCCTAGCATTCTTAATAAGGCAATACCTGGACGGCTAGCAATAAGATTAGGCACTAGATTAATATTAATCTGTTTAGCTTCATCTATTCCAGGAGCTACTTTACCAGCTAATTTACTACCTTTGATTATTTCCTTAATTCCATTAGCTGCTTGTCTAGCATCTGAACCCCATAGATTACTGTCCAGTCCTGATGCCTCTGCTTTTCTTATTTGTGTAAAGAATGTGACAGGATTAACATTACCTTCAGTGTCTACCGATTTCTTATAAAAATTAGTCAGCATAGCTTGACTTATAAGTTTCTGTCCATCAGGTCCTAAAGATGCTGATACCTTGTTCAACTCTTCAAAATTAGGGCTGATTCTAGGATTTAATAAAGTATTGACTTTTTTAAGTGCTTGTTGTACGTCTACTTGGTCTACTAATTGACCACTCTTAGTCCTGAATGCTTGGAAAGGTAGTTTTTCTTGTTGATAGATTTGATTAGCATCTTGCCAATTCTTTCCTAGACCTAATGAGTTAGCACTAGCTTCTAGGTCATTACTCATAGCCTGTCTCATCTGAATCAAAGGAGTCAGATTAGATTTTATAAAAGGTTTACTGACTGCTTGTATCTTAGTAGCATTAATCACAGAATCTAATTGTTGTCTCTTATTCCATAGATCATCGAAAGACATGTTCTGACTTACTACAGGAAGATTCTTAGTAATCAAAGGTGATTTAATCTGAGGCGCTACTTCTTGGATTGCTTGTTGATAGTTAGTAGTAGGAAATTGTTGTGTGGACGCAATCAAAGGCGCTTTAGCAGCATTAATTCTGTCTGATACATTTTTAAAATTAGCTTGTGCTAGATTGGTAATAGTAATACCAGGAGCTTGCTTCAAGTCCTGAATAGGTCCTGACTGCATTATTCTGTCTGCTATCTGATTATTGACTGTCTTAGCAACGTTATATTTAGTCATATCAACACCACCATCTTTCAATGATTTGATAATGCTACTGACATCTTCTACTGATCCAGGTATGATACCTGCAGATTCATTATGTTCTGCTTGGAAGTCGATTATGTCCCCAGTACGACTTAGTTTCTGTCCTATTACGCCACCTACTGCGCCTAATCCTGCACCTGCAAGTCCTCCTTTAATAGCTCCTTGTACAGGGGCATCGGGACTAGCTGCTGCACCCATTCCTGCACCTAATACACCTTGACTAATAGCACCTTTAGCTAATGCACTTTTACCTAGAGCACTTGGTAATACTTTACCAGCAGCTCCTTCTAATAATCTAGTAGCAGGAGTAGTCACAGGAGATAACCCAACCATATTACCAGCAGTATAGCCTATACCTCCCCCTAGACCATATAAAGCGGGGTGTTGGTCGATAGCGTTTTGCATCTGAGGATTCTGACTAATAGACTGACTAGCGGTATCATACGCTCGTCCAGCAGACGTCATACCTTTGTCTAAAGCACTACCTTTAATTCCAGGTATACTATTGAGTATATTATGTGCTAGACCTCCTATATCACCTATAGAATCTGAGACACCTTGTGCTAGACCTGTACCTGCTGCGTTAATACGACTGGTCACTGGAGCTAGTAAATTAGCAACTGCTTGTACTCCAGGTATACTAGCAGCACCCTGTACAGCCCTGTCCATTATAGTAGGAGAGGATTGTGCAGCAGGATGTTGACTTAATACCCCTTCTATGTCTTTAGGAGACATTGTATCAGGGAACTGAGCACTATCACCATTAGGAAGATTGACTGTTTGCATATTACTCCAATTTACCTGATTTAGGATTGTACGTCCAGACTTTACCTTGTGCATTCACAGGTTGTTGTGTAGACTTTAAAGCATTTCTTGAAGCAGATGGGTTACCTGCACCTGATAGTACATTACTTATGCCCTTGGTAACAGCTCCTGTGACGGATTGTACAATACCTGGAGTAGTCGTCTTAGTCACATTATCATGTGCTGAATCTAGATTTTCCTTAGCAGCTTGAGCTTCTTTAGAGTTACCACCGAATTTGTCTATAGCGTCTTGATATTCTTTAGCACGTTCTGTCAACAGGTTCTGTGCATTCTCTACCCCTGAATCTGTATTCTTCGTAGTAGCATCTTTGACAAAGTCTTTCTGCGCTGATTTATCGGGTATGACAGAAGCAAATACAGCTGGACTAGACTTGACCATCTCTGCACTAGCCATCAGTGCACCACCAGCAGCGTGTATATAAGCTAAAATTTCCTTAGGATCACTACCTGCTTTAGGAGCATTATCAGGATCTATACTACGCATTATCTGTCCTTGTTTACCATTATATTGAGCGACTGCTTGATCATCAGGTAATTTAGTCAGAGCAAAACCAATACTTCCTGACTTTTGTAGATGTGCAAACTTAGTAGTTAATTCTTTTTCAGACATGTCTTTAGCTGATTGGACATTAGCAATAGTAGTCTTTAGTAGATTTTGCTTAGACTCTAGGTACTTTTGAGCCATGTCAGGTTGTCCCATCTGTTTATAGACTTGGACTACGTGATTATCATATGCATCACTGCTACCCTGTTGACCAGCAGTCAACTGAGGTTGTTGAGGAGCAGCTTGAGGCATTTGTTGAGGATTGCCTTGAGGCTGCGCCATATTAGCTAATCCTTGTGCTTGCTGAGGCATAGGCTGAGCTTGTGGCTGACCCTGAGGAGCTTGAGCCAGTTGCTGCATCATACTCATATTATATTGTTGTTGAGCGGCTCTAGTCTGAGCTTCTTGAGCCTGTGCTTGAGATAAAGCTATCTGACTAGGAGCCATCTGTTGTTGTACATTAGCTTGTTGCTGCATGATAGCAGCACGTTGCCTGTCAACATTCATCTGCTGACCTTGTTGTAGTCCTTGAGCTAATCCACTCGCTAATGTATTTAACCCACTAGGAGGAAGATATATTGGACGTTGTCCTATTACTTGAGGACGGGGAATAGCTGCATCTTGAGCATTTAATAAACTGTAATCTGGCATAATATCCTCTTAACCGAATAAACCTGAAAGTCCGCTTGCTAAAGACGCAGCACTACCTAATAGACTACCTAGACCGCCATTATTAGATCCTGAGTCTTGTTGTCCTATAATATTGTAATTAGTATTAGCCGTAGTCAAGGCATTAGCTCTGGCATTAGCAGCAGCAAGTGTAGCATTACCTTGTTGATTGCCTAGATCGCCTAAGAGTGATGCAGTATTATTACCAAGTGAAGTTGAAAGATTAGCTTGATTGTTAGTAGACTGTTGACCCATACCTGCTATCTGAGCTAATTGACTAAGAGTATTGTTATAATAAGTACTCATCTGGTTCTGACCGAAGTTCATCAGATTAGCTAGCATACCACTTGAGTTCAATTGACCGTTAGCACTAGATGAACGACCAATTGCATCTACACCTGCATTTTCTTGTGCTTGATAACCAGGGAGATTAGTAATCCTGTCAGTCACTTGTTGTGAAGTCAGAGGGGTACCGTATTGTGACATCCAGCCTTGATCTTGATTATAATTAGCTAGTTGTTGGTTATAAGTATTTAAATTCTGATTGTATAAAGTCTGTTGTTCAGGCAACATGTCTTGAGCAAGACCTTGTCGAGCACCTTGTTGGACTTGATCATTATTGTATAAATTCTGTAATCCGCCATTACTATTAAATGCTATGTTACCTGCACCGAACAATGCTTGGTTAGAATAAGGTTGATTAGGTTGATCAGGAGTAGTATTAGCACCATTACCGTAGTAATTATACGCTGTATCTGATTTACCTTCATAAGGATTAAAAGTAGTCTGATTAGTATTGTCTCGGATATAACCCATGACTTGATCACGAGTCAGACCCGAAGCAATTGAATCTAAGGTAGGAGCTGCAGGCATCATACCTGGATTAGCAATACTCTGAGGACTTAATCCTATATACTGATTGAGTTGATCCAATGCTTGCATACCAGCTTGACTAGTAGGATTTAATGAAGCACTAGCAGCTTGATATTGATTATTCAACTGATTCATAGCCTGATTAATCTGATATGAATACTGTTGACTAGCTTGTTGAGCAGCCTGAGCCTGCATCTGTCCAGCCTGCATAGCAGCACCTGGACTGACTTGACTGACTACTGTACCACCTGTCTGAGCTCCACTACTTCCTCCACCTAAATAAGATCGAAGATGTGTGTCTCGGAAAGATGTAGATTCATGTCTATCAATGACGTATTGTCGCATATTAGTCTCGTATTTTGTAGGTGTATAATAATAAGTCCTGAACCTGTCCTTTGTATGTACATCCTTCTGGTATTAACCCACAGACTCTCGCCTGTAATTTCTCTAATAAATTTTTTACTTGTTCGCAGCATGTAGGAACATCTGTCATAGCTACGTAATAATTTGTATTGTGTCTGATCCAGTCAAATGATTCTATTAAGGCATCCTGACTCAGGTCTTTAATACCCCAATGACTAGACATTATGTTAATATGACATTCTATTAATCGGTCAGATACTTGCCGATACTGGAAGCATCCTACAATTTTATGATCTCGTTCTATGACTAGATAGGTGAATGACATGTCTGCTTTAAAATCAGGTATGAGGCATGCAGCACCTGCTGCCTTATATAATCTAGGATCAGTCAGAATATATTCTATTAATTGTCTGTTATATGTCTGATATACCATAATACCTACTGAGGTAATGTATTTAAATAATTTTGTAATTGTGTTTCAGTGCCTTGAAAGGTTCGTGGAGCACCATTTAACATTGGATAGATAATCCAATTATATAAGATAGTATGGGTTATATTATTATAAGTAGTCAGATTAGGTTCATAAGAATAAATCATCGTACTCTCCTTGCTGAAATAAATCCTGCTGCAGTTGTAGTACCCATAGAAAACACAGCCTTACAACTTAAATAAACAGACGTAGTACTAGATACATTTACTCTTAAATAAGGTGTCGGTACAGCCCAAAAAGACATACCAGATGCAGAACCTTGGTTTAGACCTGATAATCGACTATCATCTGGTTGAGTTGCTGATGATACGCTCGTCCAACCAAGACATGAGGAAAACCCTACAGAATCTTGTAAAAGTTCAACCTGACCAACTACATCCCAATCACCTGCGGTAAGACTAATAGATGTTATATTTGTTGCAGTATTAGAACTTGGGTTAACGCCAGAAGCTTCTACAATGTAACTAGAAATCACTTCACCAACTTTACCAGCACCTGAAGTACTTGCATCAGTCACACCTACTATATTACTTAATGTCCCACCACTGACAGCAGCGGTACTACTAGCATAATACGCAACTTGCCCTGCTGTACCACTATTAACTGTACCGCTTCCAGCAGGTGTTGAGTAATTACCAGTACCGTCCATGAAAGTTGTAGCATCGTTATTCAGTTTCTTTAAAAAACCATGTTTAGATGTTGTAGCGTTATTAGTAGTAATATCACTAGTCGATAAATTAGCATCTGTATAACCTGTACAGTTAGTCAATGTACCACTAGTTGGCGTCCCTAATAAAGGAGTAACCAATGTAGGACTAGTGTCCACTACAAATTTCGTACCTGTACCAGTCTGACTAGCTATGCTGGTCGCGTTACCACTAGATGTAATAACACCCGTAAGATTAGCATTAGTAGTGACAGTCGCTGCATTACCTGTCGTATTAGTACTCGTAGTAGCATTACCACTCAGAGCACCACTGAATGTAGTAGTCGTCAGAGTAGCTGTACTAGGATTAAATGTTAGTTTAGTACTACTGACCTTCTCAGCCAGATTACCTGTAGTAGTTGTTTTCCATACAGGATACATTGTTGCATTAGTAGTCGTATCATCCGTAGTAGCAGTAAGAGTAGCACTGCCTGCATTACCGCTGACCGTAGTCTGATCACCTGTATTAGTACCTGCTAGAGCAAGTAAAGAAGTCGCATTAGCAGCACTTAACGCACTTAAATCTCTTCCGTTAACCTTGACTACATTAGGATTAGGATAAGTACCTGTAAGATCACCACCAGCACTTCCACCAGGAGCTACACCACTGATTGTCACATTAGCTGCGGCTGTAAGTCTGCCTTGAGCGTCTACCGTATACGTAGGAACTTGTGTAGCACTTCCATAGTTTCCTAGTGTGACTGCTGTATTAGCTAAATCAGCAGGTTGAATTTTAGTATTACCTGTACTAGACAGAACACCACTATTGACTGTTACTTTTACAAAACCACTTGACAGACCACTTAATGCTTGAGCATTAGTTAATAAAGCGTTTGGTGTATTTACTACGTAAGTAGCATTATCAGGAGCATAAGACAAGGCGGCCTTAGCTATTGCATTCTGATAACCACTCCATATGACAGTAGTCTTCCCATCAGGTGTATTAGACGGAGAATTTAGGGGTTGTGGAGGCAATGACATTAATTATCCCCTTGTCTGACTTCTGCTGTAGCGCCTATTAGTATACAATTAGCATTCATTGTAGTCTGGAGTTGTATACATATTCCGTTCTGGGTATAACCTAGACGTCTCCAGAACATACGTCCACCGTTCTGTGGAATAGTACCAGTCAATTGATTAGTGAATGTGTAACCTGAGTCGTAACTAATATTGACATTCATAGTCAGATTAGATCCTATACCAGTCTCTGTATCAATTTGAAGTTTGTCTACGTATATTTTCTTACCTTCATTATAAGCAGGAGGTGTGACAATAGTTCTTTGTATAGCTGTTCCATTTTCTTGAAAATTAGTCTCATCCAAATAATAGACATTGCCTGTAGTTGAATCACCTATAAGACTCTTACCATAAGCAAAGCAATGCGTATTACCAATGTCTTGTTGTTGTACTCCACTGACTGTAGACTGTCTTTCATGCCACAGTTTCTGTGTCAGGTCATACACAAACGTCTTACCTCCAGTAGGAAACGTCAGGACATAGAACATATGACCACTAGTCTGATATGTATAACCTATGGCGTCACTTACTGTGGACATCAACGACATTTGATAACTGATAGCAGGATTCGATATAGGTGTTATGCTCAGACCGCTACTCATGACTACATATAGACCACCAGCAATACTCTGAGCTACGAATAGGATGTTATTATCACCCTTAGCTAGACTGTCAGTCGCAGCACATCCATATTCCATGAATGCATTAGGATACGGACCGAAGTTAAAATTAGCTGCTCCTGTGTTATACCAGACTTCACTTGTCTGAGTACCTAATATCCATACGAAACGTTCGTTAGATATTAACGCTGCTATATTATCACCTGCACCTTGTTTCTGTGCAAATGAAGGTAGACTTGTTATGTTTGTCCAGTTAGTCCCATCACCGATGACAGACTCATTTATTTGAATACTATTAGCATTAGTCACTAGAAAAGCACCGTCTTGTGCTGTGATATAAGTAGGTGTAGTCGGGACATTGACATCACTCACTACTGTCCACGTACTAGTAGCTATAGTCCATATATAGACTTTTAGACCGTCTACTATACCAATCTGAGTTCCTATACTCGCAATTCTAGCAAAACCAGTAGACGTATTTAATGCGCCTAACTGAGTAGCGACCCCATTACTTGCAAAACTGTATAAATGTCCGTCTATGACGTTATAAGGTATTCCTTGGTTAGTAATAGCACATCTGACTTTATTACCACTTACAGACGTACTCCATAATGTCTTACCTGGTGTAGGAATAGCTATGACTTTATATTTACCTTGTTGACCTTTCAATCCACCTAGATCATAGGATTTCATTACTGCTGGATTTTCTATTTCTAAATACCAATTGACTAACCTAGTCGCATTATTATCCTGAGATCGGTTGACAAAGTATTCATTTAATAAATTAATTTGCATTATCTATCCCATCTGTAATCAGGTACTATGAATACACTACCTTCCTCACTATCCCATGACTTCAATTCTGCTAGTGCTAGTTTAGCCATCTCTGGTAACTCAGGCATAGTCTTTTGAAGACTAATACCGAATGCAGGAGCTACAAGACAAGCTAGATTGAGCGTAATACAATGTAAGGCTTCTACTGGTAGATCAGGTGTATTAGTCGAAGAATCCATTGATTGGACGACTCGTGTATATGATATATTAATAGTGTCTAAAGCATTATCTGGAACTGGCCATAGATAGAGTAATCCGTATGTGTCTTGAGGGCTGAAATAGTAACACGTACTAGGACCCCCAGTAGTCTTATTAGGCACTTCCATGAACTGAGCACGACCGAACTTCTTTAGTCTTATTTCACTACCTTGATAGTATTGATAACGTAAAGAATTTATGTTGAGGGGTCGTCCTGCTACTGTCAGCTCAGGATAGGTTGATTGTTCTATACCCGTAGCACTTAGTGCATAAATCGACACAGCAGCAGTCAAGGGAATAACAGCCTCAGTCTCAGTAAACAACTGAATACCTTGTGTCTGCCAACTCTTTATCATTTTATTTAGCATATTACTACAGAAGTTCATGTCATTAGTACTAGTACTGACCCCACCACCTAATACACCTAACATCTGTAATGCATCAGCAATGATCTGACCTTCATTTTGATTAAAGGATACATCACCACTTATATTTAAATTTTGTGCTGTCATTATTAAAGTCCTGATTGATCGTTCGTATACCAACTTGTACCATCATCGAAACTAGCCCATTCTAGGACTAACTGAGACCATGTCAGTTGATCATAAGGAGGTAGTATATGTGACCAACTGCTTATACCCGTAGGAGCTTTGTACAGATTATTTGTATTAGGTCTTATAGTCTCAGAAGTCAGTGCATAAGGATCTGCTGTGACTGGTCCTGGAATATCTGCTGCATGTTTAGGATACCAACATCCTCTACTCACACATGCTAGAAAACCATCCCATGTCATTCGACTGTCTGAGAACCATGTTTTCTGACCACAGACGTCACATGTGTACCAGTGATCACCTAATTGATTGTGATTGACATCTGTCATATTAGTACTCGATTATTATCATGCCAGCTGCGCCAGCTGCGCCAATAGCGTTAATGCCTGCACCACCGCCACCTCCTGGAACAGACCCATTGACTGTAGTAGTATTAGCAGAACCCCCACCACCAGTACCCCCCATAGGAGAGTTACCACCACTTGTAGCAATCCAAGCATTTGTACCCACACCCGAACCACCAGTACCTCCGTTCATATTGACATCACCATTAGTCGCAGTACCACCAGCTGCTGGAGCACTAGGAGACCCGTTAGTTCCTCCAGTTCCGCCACCTGCTGTCAATGTAGTAATAGCTGTCCCAGTAATAGTAGAAGAACCTCCATTTGTCCCGCTACCAGAATTACCACCCGTACCACCTGCACCAACAGTACAAGTCAGATCATTGCCGTAGACTACAGTAAGATATTTTTCAAGATATGCGCCCCCTGCACCAGAGCCTCCCGCATTAGTAGCCACACCAGCAGCTCCACCACCTGCACCCCACATCCTGACTTTGACTAGAGTCACGTCATTAGGAACAGTAAAGGTATTAGCACCTGTCGTATAGACTACAATATTCTCAAAATGAATAGCTGTTTTATTGACTAATGTACTAGCACTGCTACCAGTACGAAGATGCTGACCTAATGTAGACGCACTAGGTAAAGTCCAATTAGCACCATAAGTCAGAGTATTAGTAGAGTTATTGACTCCTGTACCGCCATTAGTACCTGCTAAGATACCAGTCACACCAGTTGTAAGAGGTAATCCAGTAAGATTTGTAGCAACACCAGATGCTGGAGTACCTAGCACAGGAGCTGTCAATGTAGGGCTATTTATTGTAGGACTATTTATTGTAGGGCTAGTCAGAGTTTTATTAGTAAGAGTGTCAGTAGTAGCACGACCTACTAACGTATCTGTGCTCGTAGGAAGAGTCAAGACACCAGTATTAGATATAGTTGCTATAATAGGAGCTGTGATAGTCTTATTAGTAAGTGTCTCAGCACCTGCTAATGTAGCCAGTGTCCCAGTAGTAGGAAGAGTAAGAGTCGTAATGCCTGTAGTAACCCATGTAAGAGCATTACTACCAAAAGCAAGAGTAACACCGTTTACTTTAAAAGTACCTTGAATATTAGCAGTAGTAGTACTCAGTTGTAATGGTGAAGCTGTTCCTAGACCACTTGATACGGCTCTTAGAGTCGCATCAATGCCTAGACCTGAATTACTGACTTGGATCAGGTCTTGGTATGAGGTCTGTATTTTCTGATTTGTAAGAGCTGTCATAAGACCTCTATTAAGGAATCATTCTGAAGGTCAGTTTAAGATCATATCTAGCAGCGGACGTATGACCTGTAGTCGTCAACAAGACGCTACCATCACCTGTACCTGTGCCTGTATCAACTAGACCGCCTACGTTTGCATAACAGATATGAATAGGTGTCCCGCCTAAGACAGACCATGTCAGAGGAGTCGTACCAAAGTTAGAGTAGATTTTGACTGTCATTACTGCACACAATCCTTCTACTTCCCATAGACTCAGTTTAGTAGGAGCACGTCCATTAGCACACTTCAATGTAGAAATGTCTAGCTTCTTTACTGCACTTTCCCCAGTACCATCACTGATATTGGTCAAATGTATTGTTACCTTGTCTGTACCTGCGAATATCGTTTGTACTGCGACTACGTCTGCCATTTTAAACCCCATTCTTGATTCGCGAATTGCGAATGTATTAAATTAGTGAGGGACTTTTACATCCTCCCTCAAGATGTTTTCGATTACACCGTAGCTGTCAATGTTTCATATACTAACGTAATAGTCACATTAGTACCTGTACCTGCAGCAAAAGCCGTAGTACAACTGAACGTTAAGGCTAGGTTAGAAGTAGCTGTATAGACAGCACTCGCAGCAGGACCTAATGTCCTTACTTGACTTGCAGCTGCTGTAATATCACCTTCTACTAATCCTGCACCTGTAGCGATAGTACCTGCACCGTGAGCACCATTAGTAGTAACACCCGTACTATACTGAATGATTGGACCTACACCAGTCGTAAAGGCTGTATGACCTGTACTAGCTGTGTAGACATTAGCCGCTGATACTCTCAACATCTTCGTAGCACCTGGAGCAGCTACTAAGACAATTGGGGTAGCATAAGATGCTATGACTTGAGCAGGAGTCAGTGTGACAGCTACTTGAGTCAGATTAGGTGAATAAGTACCAGAGGACAAGACAAACGAAGCGGATGCTGTTGCTGGATCAGGAATTGTAAGCGTAGTAGCTTGACCGAATGCAGCGTTAGTGATAGTCACAATGTCTGCTGCTGCGGTATTAGCTACAGGAGAGATTATGATAGAATCTATTGCATCTTGACCATTATTACCTGTTGCTGCGACTCGTAAAGAGTCTAATGAACGAACTTTATCTTTAAATGTTGCCATTTTGAATCACCTTTTTATTTAGGACTCCTGTCCTTAGATTTTCTTAATAAGTAGGTATAGGTAAGGTGGAAGTAGGTCTAATAACCCACTATTCCATACTTATACAATAATGGTGGGTTTTATAGACCCACCGAACTATATCACTAAGATTACGGACCATCAGACCCGATAACGCATCTGAAATCATCCCAACCAGTAGATGTACGGGCTACCGCACTGAACTTGTTGTTCTTGGTCTCAAAGTCATTACCATCATCAATGGACGCTTCTTTTCTGATCAACATCTGAACGCCGTCACCATCTTCTTGAACGCCAGTAGTCACAAACCATCTGTGAGCTGCCGTCAAGTAAGGGTTAGCAACGATTTCCTTGATAAGACCTGAGTCCCTCAAGTAGTTGATATCATGATCTGCTGACCCAGAGCGCATCGTAGATTTTAAGATACGATTAGCAAGAGGTTCATCAGTCACACTACAGATTAGTTTCTGAGGTAATAACATAATACGGTTACCACGATCATCTAACATGTTCTTGATATCAATTGTAGCCTGTTCCAATGCAGCTTCAGACATATCCACTGATCCTGTTGACAGGACATTAGACTGTGTACCAGAGCGTGTTGGATGGGAGGTTGAGCAGAGAGCCACACCATCACCACCAGACATGGTTGCTGTAGATGAGAACGCATTGTTATATACGTTAGCAGCCAAAATTTCTTTCGTCTGCAATGCAGATTTCTTCAGCATCTCAGTAAAGCGTTTAGCGTTCTTAAAGGCATCGCCATCTTCCATCATTTCCATCGTGATGATAAAACCTAACGCATATGTAGTATGTACATAGCGAGGGGTAATACCTTGACGAGCGGAATCTAATGTCAAGACCGTTCCTTCATCTTTTTGTTGCAAAGGTAACATCGTTGAGACCATAGCATTAACTTGATATGCTCTGTCATCAGCTTGTTTCACCTTTAAAATCTTGTCATACAGAGAATTGTAATTCTTGTATGCATCGCCGAACCAATCCTTGACTAAAGGTATAAGGTCTGAGCGAAAACTACTTCTATTAATAAGACTCATATTTTATCCTCTAATTACGAACGACTGTCGGCTTGATTAAATGCAGATATCAATCCAATTACTTCTAATATCGCACCGCCAGTCTGAGCCGCTGCATTATTTTGAAGCCTAGCTACACCAATTAACTTAAAGTTAAGAGCAGTAGTAGCTACTGTTGAACTATCTAACATCGTACCTGACATACCTGTGTAAGCACTACCAGCAGCTGTGATTACTGAAATGTTCTGCATTTCACCAATCGTTGCAGCAGCAACAGCACCACCAACAGCATCTTCTTGCGCTTGGAATACTGTATTGATAAGATCATCAGCTACAATAACCATACGGGCAGTTGAAGCCTTACGGTAATTAGGAGTATATAAATCGTCAGGGTCAGTTAAGAAACCAACCACAACACCTACTGGGACGTTAGTAGCGGAAGCTAACGCTTTCACTGTCTTAACTTGTCCCCCTGCGTCCATCGTATTGACTAATTCTACAACGTCACCCACGTAGAGTGCTGTTGAATCGGTAGCAGGTACGGAATAAATTCCTGTTTGCACCTGACCACCATTAATCTTTCTGACTGGAAGTATACCAAAACCAGTTGCCATAAATTAAACCTCGATTATTTGAAAGTATCCTGTCCTACGGTTACTTCGCCTACTTGGGTAGATATACCTGTCTGACCGACTCTTCGTAACTGATCATCTGCCATTTTCTGCTCTGCCTTTTTGCGGAGCTGATATTTTTCTTCTGGACATTCCATGAGAATGCCAGAGGGTTCTTTCTCACTATCTTTGAGGAAGAATCGGACTGCTGAATCAATAGAAGATACGGAACGACCCGTAGCTACCTTAGTATTATCTTGTACGATAGAATAACCCATTTTAATTAATTGATTAATCCATCCACCTCTTGTACCATCCGCAATATGGCGATGATATCCTTCTCGTTTATACTCATTGGGAATATACAAAGGGCCTGTGTAATCATCTGTGATCATCTCTTCTCTTACATCTCTAGTTGGAATCTCTTTTGATTCTGTCTTTTCTATTTTATCTAGTTTACTCATCTCTTAGTGCTCCTGTCTCTTTAAGTTGTTTAACATATCTATCTAATTTAAAATTACTGTCTATTCGTTGCGCTTGTCTGGCAAAATTTCTTTGTTGCTCAGACAATTTATATGTATAGTCTGCTTTGATTGTCTTAGGTTCAGACTTGATGACAGCAGCAGGTTTTTCTTGATTAGCGTTCTCGAATCTGTGTGGGAATTTGAGTTTGATGATATGCTCAACTTCTTTCATAGATTCTTCATATGTCTTACCCTTACTCAGGTTATATTGATCGTACGCAACCGCTAATTCTGTCATATCTCGACTTTCTGCATCACTCTTAGCAAACCAAGTCTTGTTACGGGTTTGAAAGTCCTTAAATAACTCTGTCTGTTCTTGAGTATGTACAGGTGCTTGAGGAGGTTTTATTGCTTGATGATTGATTAATTTCTCTTCTGCTATTTTAAAAGCGAGAGTGTCCCCTTCTTCTACAGCCTTATTACGCTCTTGTAGAGCTCGTTCATACCCTTCTCTGTACTTTACTTCTTCTAACTTAGTATTATGCTCAAGCAACGTCTTTACGGCATTATTCAAGTCATCAATTTTCTTGCTCTGAGCAGATATCTTCTTGAAGAAACTACCGTCTTCGAGATAACGTTCTGCGGACTTACTTTTAGTCGGATCCCATCCTTCAGCTATCGCTTCTTTTTCTGTTTCTGTGAATTCACGCTCAGGTTGACCTTTCTCTTCAATACTACTAATTTCCTTAGCTTCTTCGGATGATTCTGTCAACTCTACTTGAGCTTTTACCTCAGAATCCAGAGTCTTACTCTGGGTTTCTTTCATTTTCGTCAAGTCCGACTTAGCAGTCTTGATTTGCTCATTTAATTTTTCTAAAAATTCAGGCATATCTTGATCTAATTCATTACTCATCACTTTCTCCTGCATCTACTGCAATTACGTCTATATCTTTTAAGTATCTGTGTAACCCTGTTGGATCTGTAGGATCTTCCTTACCTGCATGGCGTTGGAACAGGACTTTATCTCCTATTTTGCACCAAGGTTGTTCATCATCCATGTTCTTATATGCTGTAGTACCAATTCCTACTACTTCTCCTATGTCCGCATCACACACATGCTTACTAGGATCTACCATGATAATACCACCTGATGATTTCTCTTCTTTCCTCTCGTCAATTTTAACTCTGATTCTCGGACCTACTACTGTGAACATCGTCTATCTCCTCTTGGATTGTGTCGTAATATAGAAACTCTTCTATATTTAGTACTTGCTCTAGTGTATTTATCTTACCTTTTAATTGAGATAAGACATGTAAAAACTCTGGATCAGATATATTTACGGTGTTATTTAAGGATGTCTCTAAGGATCTCTTGTCAGTCATGAGTAAGTAAGCTAGACGCTCAAAAAATACTTTACTGATTGGATTCTCCACCCACGTCTCCAGACTCATCTTGCTGATCTTGTGCGTCTGCATCGGTATCTGCTCCTTGTTGTGCTATGTCTAAGTTATCTTTGTGTTGACCTTGATCTTGAGACATCTCATCTTGATGATGTCTGTCAGTCTGATCTAACTCAGCTATGCCCATGACATGATCTAATTGAGCTTGTACAGCCTTTAATTGAATATCGTATTGATCAGTCTGTGCTTGTGACTTAGCTTGATCTGCCATAGCTACCGCTTGTAATGCCTTAGCTCGATTCAAGATGATCGTAGACTGTGCTACTAGTCCATCAATCTGAGTCTTTTTGCTATCGTTCTGGAGTTCTTGCATCTTCAGATGACTTGTAGCTAGGTTATGTTCCATCTCAGCTTGTACTTTCAACATAGCTGGATCTGGTTGAGGCTTCTGATCAGGTGCTAATAGTTCTTCTGGATTCTCGATGTCTTGACTCATGACTATACGTTTGACAATAGCTTGCTTGTTGACACCGTCTAATTGCATCAATCCAGCTAATAACTGTAACTTAGCTGCTTTCTGAGCTTCTGATCCAAGATTAGGATCTGCAACAGGAAGAATTCGGATCTTAGTATCGTCAAAGTCTGATTGACTGACGTTTAATTCACCATCACTTATTTCTTGGTAGACATGCGGATCAATATATTGACCATCAAAATGAAATACTTTACTAAATACATCTGTCAGACCTCTGTATATACGTTTTAAGATCGCTGTATGTACTTTCTGTCCTTCTTGTAATAATGCTTGGGTCGCACCTGTCTTGCTATTCTCTGGACTTGATCCTCCTGTCATAATGTCAGAAGAAGCACTAAGTTTTTCACCGCTTTCGATCAATGTTCCCATTAATTTAAACAGTACATCACTAGGTTCTTTGTATGTGAATGGCATGACACCATCACTTAACTTCATGCCTATACCTTCGGCTTTGAGTTTGATGAACTCACCTGGACGTACTAATGCATTACCTGTCTGAACAGGTTTAAATCTTTCGTCAATAAATCCACCTTGAAGATTAGCTAGATTACCGCTGTCTATCAATTCGTTCAGAAGAGTATTGACAGCATTATTCAAGCCAAACATTAATGTACCGAAACCTACACTATGGAATTTACCCTTAGGGTTGACTAAGAAGTGGAAATCTGTGAAGTGTTGTACAGGCTTGATGCAGACTATTTTGCCTTTCCTGACTTCAATGTTCTTATAGTCTGAGGAATCATCTGCCTTGTCCATCTCATAACGAGCTTTGATGCGTAATATCTTACCTGTATCTTTTAAGAATGTAATGACATAAGGTTCTTGATAATCATCGTCATCAAGGTCTAAATAACCATGTTGTTCTATGACGTCATACAGCTTATCCTTGTCATTCTCTGTAGTACGTTCTAATAACTCAGTCACAGGCTCTTCTAGGAAAATACCTGATCTAGCACCTGTTATTAATTCGTTCATACGTAAATGTCTGATATGATTTACTCGTATAGCATCAGACAGACTCTTGACATCACTATGGATGATTAAGTCCTCATGATCACATAATTCACATATGACATCTCTTTTGATAGGATCATAGTAAGTCTTTGTGCACATGAACCCGATTAATGCGAGCATGTTCAACAGACGATCAAAACTTAATTCCCATTCTTCATTCTTTTCTAATAACTGATAGTTCATGTAAGCACATACGCGTAGAGCTAGAGCAGCCTTGCTCTGAGGATCAGTAATGAGGTATGGATCTTTACCTATGACACGTGCTTTGACTATCTTATTGTCTTTTACGATTTCTGGATAGACACGGCTAGAGAATTCATAGCAAGCCTTAATGATCAGAGGGAATTTGACATTAGCACTATTAGGCAGAGGATAGTTCTTAGGTCCGCCGACTAATCCAGCTAAATCTAATACTTTCTTGACATTACTCTGCCATTCAGATTGACTAGATTGATCATCTTCAAATGAATGGAGACATCTCATACCTATTTCTCTGAGTTCTTGCTCATCAATATCGACAGCAATGTTATCACTGTCCGCAAACTTCTTTAATTGGTCTAATGACATTCGACTTTACTCATAGTAGATGTTGTTTCAACTTTATGAATCTCATATTCCCTATCAGGCATATATTCTTTATACATATTTTTTAATTCTTGTATAGAATCTGCGTTCATTCCTTGATAGAACTGCCCTCCGATTTCTGAAATACCTATATAACGTATAAGATTCATTAGTACCCTGTCGTCTCATTACGGCCTATAACATGCTGGCCTGTTTGTTCATTAGGTCTCTGATCGTTGTGTGCGTCCAAATAAGACAGTGCTATTCGATCAAAGATAGATATTAAATATCTTAGTGCATCTAATAAGTGATCTGCTTGATTCCTGGCTATTCTATTAGGATCTTTAGGATCATAACGATATACTCGGAACTCTTTTAACAAATTCTCACAGTTATAACAGAACTTTAATTGTCCTGATTCTAAGAGACTCAGGATACGTGCTATACCCGCATTAATCGTATTGTCTGCTAGACTTCGTCCTTCGTAATCTACTGCTAACTTTAAGCCTTGTAGAAGATATTCTTGAATTAAATTCGTACCGTCTTTCTGGTTAGTCCCTCCACCAGCAGGATCAGGTGCACCCATGATCCAAGATCCTTTCTGCTTGATCGCATAAGCATGGCTATGAGGTACTTGCTTACCTTGATAATGTTCAGCATATATATAAATAACTTTTGTATTAGGATCTTGTGCACCCCAGATAGCGGCTGTACAATTCCATCCGAAGTCTAGTCCATATGCTCTAGGCCAATCTTGCCCTATCTTAAGGTTGTAGACTACTACATCTTTTTCAAGTAAAGGATAGACTCGGCCACTCCCTATACCAGGTGTACCATAACGGCGTGTCTCCCGTTCATTCATTGGCACTTCAGCTAATAAAGCTTCAATATCTTCTTGGGTATAGTGAGGACATTCATCCATACTAATACCTATTACATACTTCTCTGGTTCATCAGGTATTAACCCATTCTCAGGTTCAAGACCATTAGGAAAATATTTTAAAGCAACTTCACTAAGACCTTTTTGTAGAGTCGCAAGAATCATTGTGAACCCAGGTTCTCGACTAGTACTGCCTCTAGTACGCATGATACTCTCAGCATATATATCAACAGGAGGTTCTTCATCGAACGCTATCAAACCTACGTTAGCGCCCTTAATAGCATCAGTACTCATGTCGTATGTCTTAGCAATGATCGAGACTACATGACCTTTCTTGTGTCTGATTAGACAACTACCTATACCGCCTGGTGTACCTGGCATAGCATTGTAGCTAATGATGCCTATACCATTATTCTTTTCTGCTAGAGGTATCAAGCCTGTCCCGACTTCTTCACCTGGATTACCGAACAATATCTTCTGGAATGAGTCACGGAATAAAGGTCCTGTGGCTGCGAATAACCAGACTGTGTCTAATTTACGAGGTCTACGACCCTCCCACCATATGGGATACTCTCCTGTCACATGATAGGCAATCTCTGTAGCACCTGTATGAGATTTACCGACTCCGTTACCACCGTACAGCAATCGGAATCTGTGTCCTAGTCCTGCGGAGAAGAACCTTATATATTTAGCATATCTGTCCCTAGAGCAGATACCATCATCAGAGAATACGAACTTGAGTCTATTCCATTTCTGATATGATGCTATTGCCTGTAGACTAGCTTCTAGTGTCTTTAGTTTAGCAGTCTTGATCTGTTCTAACTGATTCATCTTGTACCTTTAGTTCAATTAGATTCAATTCTTGTGTTTGTTCTCTGACACTCTCTACAAGTCTCAGATACTCTTCTTTGGAGTTGATGACTTGCATATTAGTAATATTGTATGTATTGCCTTTACTACCTTCTTCCTTACCCCATCCGAACTTATTATTGACTATGGCTATGAAGTACTTGAATCCTGCATCATCACCCGCTTCTAGTCTTTCTTGGGCTTTCCTTACATAGACTGCTTCACACTTAGGCATTCCTATGTTATGAGCTTCTGCGAACTCTGGATGAGTCCGTCTCCAGGTATAAAAAGTGTCTTTAGATATTCCCCACTTGGCATATATCTGTACGTCTATATATCCTTGTTCCATCAGACTGATTAACTCGTCTGGATGTACTAGAGGATCGTAAGTAGGAGGCCTACCTCTCTTAAGCGGTTCCGTCTCAGATACAAGTGTATTCATACTACGTCCTATGAAAATGCCGTAAATGATCTGTCCATATCATAGGTCTTGACAGCCTTTCGTATAGTCTCTTCCCATACTGACAAATCCTCCCAATGAACCGTACTCCCTGTGTCTCTAAGTCTTTTGAGACTCTCTGAATTCAAGAATTTTTCTATACTTTCGATAAGAGCTGTTTCTTTTTCATGGACGAATATTTTATGCTCTGCTTCAAACCCATAACCTCTATAACCGTCTTTGAACTTGAATATAGAATACATCTTAACCTCGTCTAATATCTATTTCGTCTATGGTAATATCTACTCAATCTAGTCGGAGTCTTAGAGAATCTTTTAGAAAAAGGTCTGTATATCTCGTCAAGACTCTTGTTTAAGGTCTGATAAATCTTTTCTAAATGTTCTAAGAATGTCAACATATTAATTTCTATTGTTGAGTAACATATCAATGACCTTGTCTACCTTATTGCGTATTTCAGTCATGCTGTCTTTAATCGGTTCAATCTTATCGTCTAATACTCGTCTGACATCCTCATCAGATGGCTTTGTCGTCATTTCTTTTTCTAGTACGTCTATTCTTTGCATTTGTGTCTTGACTAAGAATCCGACTACCCCGATTACTAATGAGATTAACAACATTAAGTAGGGTGTGTCCATCTCGCCCCTCCTATTTGTTGAGTTTCTCGTAAGTCCTTAGACCACCTAATCCTAACATCCCCATCAATACTGGTATCATCTCTGCAGTATCAAGATGAGGTAATACAGGTACTGTATGCCCTGTGCTGGCTGCTACATAGGTCAATATAGGCTGACCTAGATACTGCCAGGCAAAAGCTAGACCACATACCCAACCAATGAAAGGTCTCCATCCACTGACGAACATATTGTCAGACTTAGCTTCTTCTGAGTTTGTCTGAATCTGAGCTACGTCTATATTCGATTGGATTAATTCAGACTGTAGAGCCGCCGCGAGGGCGTCCTTTTTCTCTTGTTCTGTGTCTGGGAGGAACTTATGAATCAGCCCCATGACGAGACTAGATATTCCTTCCGCTATTAGGGGTAACATTATTTAGCGCCTCGTGAGTGTAAATCGTCTGCTGACAGGTAGATATCATGTCCTGTCATGATCTGTTCTTTCTCAGCCCCAGTAAGGTATTTCTCTTGGGTAAAGAACTTAGTAATCATCAAGAAGTGACTAGCCATCTGTCTCTCGCAGTGTTCTTGATTCGATACTGTCCTGTCTGTACCATTAGGATCATACCCAGGATCACCTTCTCCTTCTGTCCCTGGTAATCGAGCTTCTGAACAACTAGTCCCATAAGCACTTGATGTATGGAACATAAGGCTTGCGAAGGGAGCTACTATCAATTCATCCCCTGATACAGCTAGGTAAGCGTGTCCAGAGAAGCTAGGACTTTCGACACTCATGATGACGTGTGCCTTAGACATCCTGACATTGTCTATTAACTCGAACGTAGTATCTACCTGACCACCGTACCCGTTAATATGGAACGTGATCGTATCGAGACTAGAAGCTTCTTGTAAAGCCTTAATGATCGCTATGACGCTGTCTTGGTCTTTTATCTCATTACCCATACGTATGTCTATTTGCTCACCGCCTAGAAAGCCTTTGATGCCTTGCTGTGGACGTACAGTCACAATCTGCTGTTCTGCTATGATCTGGGGGATTACTTCATGATGTATCAAGTTCATCTGGCCATGTCCTGACAATAAGACTGTAGCCATTATGCCTGCTGCTATTACCGCTGGGTGGACGTTCATCTCTAATCCTCTTAAGGTAGCTGGATAATCCAGTACACGTAGTATGTTAGTATTAGTATTTCTATGACTGTGAGTATTATTAAGGTAGTATTAAGTCTCATAGACTTGTCTCATAGACTTGTCTCATAAGCTTTTCATTCTTTGGTAATACGGGATGAACTCGTCTTCATCCTCGCAAGATCTAGTCCTGACTATTAATTCTCGCGTATCCTTGTCTATATGGAAGTAAGCTATTATTAATATTGGCGTATCTTTGTCAAGATCAACTATGTTCTGTACCCAATACATTGGACTCCCCATCATTCTTGTCTGTATAGTTCTTTAGGCACGTGTCTATCTTCTGTCTGATCGTCTTGTCTAAGACTGCGGGTGCTGGTAGAAGCTTCCTCGCTGTCAAGTTCCCGTACTTGTTAGTCGGCATACAATAAGGGCAGACTTCCTTCCATTCAATCTTACTGTCCGTGTCTCCTAAGACTATCTTCGTCCCGATGACATATCCTATGTCTTGGCATTGCTCACACCAGATCTTCTGTCTGGCTTGCTTCTTAAGCTGTTGATTCGGATCAAATGCCATATGATTCCTAACCTATTGATAGTTCGTAGCGTCTTACTCTCTACTTTTTAGT
>Ga0193728_1000049_pt1 | contig 46558 bp, 40 predicted proteins | sample U1c1metaG_FD_143037 | JGI IMG/M metagenome (GOLD analysis project Ga0193728, IMG submission 143037) | Soil microbial communities from a riparian zone of the East river system, Colorado, United States - U1c1 | ecosystem: Environmental > Terrestrial > Soil > Riparian zone | place: USA: East River... | reverse complement strand
TTTTTGTTCATGCCCTTGCTAAATGCATTCATGCGCATGTCCACCTTGTCGCCCAGGTCGAAAAGTCTCAACAATTCGAGCGATCTTCTTTCAATGGTATTTTCATCGAGCGCATAGAGCCGGCCTACAAAACGAAGATATTCCCGGGGTGTAAGCACTTCATAAAGAGCAGCCTGCTCGGGTATGTAACCGATCCGTTGTTTGATTTCCAGTGCATGTTTGCGGACGTCCATCCCGAGCACGATTCCTTCTCCCTCAAAATCATCGATAATACCCGTCAGGATTTTAATCGTAGTACTTTTGCCGGCGCCGTTAGGACCTATATAACCGACGATTTGACCACCGTCAAATGACAAATTGATGCCCTTCAGTACGTATTGACCATTGTACTGTTTCTTCAGATCCTGAAGTTGAATAACACTCATAATAATATAGCAAAGGAATTAAGGGTTGAAATCATTTCAGAATTGACCTGCCGATCACAATACGCTGAACTTCGCTGGTGCCTTCGTAAAGCTGTGTGATTTTTGCATCCCGCATCAGTCGTTCAACATGATATTCTTTAACGTACCCGTAACCTCCATGAATCTGAACGGCTTCGGTTGTCGTCCACATAGCTGTTTCACTGGCAAATACCTTCGCCATAGAAGAGCTCAGTGCATAATCCATCTGCTGGTCTTTTTCCCATGCAGCGCGAAGGCATAATAAGCGTGAGGCCTCAATACGGGTAGCCATGTCCGCCAGCTTGAACTGGATGATCTGGTGATGCATGATCTCTTTTCCGAATGCTTTTCTTTGTTTTGAATATTTTAGGGCGAGTTCATAGGCACCGCTCGCAATGCCCAGCGCCTGCGAAGCAATTCCGATGCGGCCCCCCGCCAGGGTTTTCATGGCAAAAGCAAATCCAAATCCGTCCGGACCGATCTTGTTTTCTTTAGGAACTTTTACATCACTGAACGAAATGCTATGCGTATCACTGCCCCGGATCCCCAGCTTATTTTCCTTGGCTCCCACGGCCACACCCGGCCATTTCTTCTCCACGATGAATGCATTGATCCCCCTGCTACCTCTGGCGATATCGGTTTGTGCCATAACCAGGTAGACCGAAGCCGAATTGCCATTGGTTATCCAGTTTTTTACCCCGTTCAGCAGGTAGTAATCTCCCTTATCTTCGGCTATGGTTCGCTGTGAAGTGGCATCACTTCCAGCCTCCGGTTCGCTTAGCAGGAATGCGCCAATGTATAATTGGCCGTCTTTATTTCCCTGAGCCAAAGGGACCAGGTATTGTTTTTTTTGCGCTTCAGTGCCAAAAGCCTGCAACCCCCAGCATACCAGGCTATTGTTCACGCTCATGACTACGCTCACACTCGCATCCACTTTGCTGATCTCTTCCATCGCCAGCACATAGCTTATCGTATCCATTCCCGCTCCGCCATATTCAGGGTCGACCATCATGCCCATAAAACCCAGCGCGGCTAATTTTTCAACCTGCTCGGTGGGGAATCGCTGGTGCTCATCACGGTCTATCACGCCAGGCAGGCATTCCTGTTGGGCAAAATCCTGCGCGGCCTTGCGGATCATGAGCTGCTCTTCTGATAGTTGGAACTGCATAGAAAAAAATTGCTGGCGCAAAAATAGCAGAATTTTGCATATAAACTAACGACCGTTAGGTTTTGAACGGGTTAGTGGCCGGCTGCTGGTTGCCGACAAAAAATGCTAACTTTGCAGGGATTGTATGCCTTATGCGTAATTCAATTAGAAAATCAACCCGCTTTTTTTCGTTTGCCGAACTATTGCTTCCGGTAAATTATTATATACCCGGCTAATCTTCATGTTCTACCCGCAGGCCCGTTAATTTTCCATTGCCCGCTGGATTAACATTCGCAGCAACCTAAATTTTTTTATGGCAAAACATGACACCCAGCAGTTAAAAGTATCGTCTGAAATCGGCCGGTTAAGGCGGCTACTCGTTCACAGCCCCGACAGTGGGTTGGGCAAGGTAGTACCCTCCAAGGCCCAGGACTGGCTATTTGAAGACATCGTTCACCTCGATACCATCCGCAGAAAGGAGTACGATTTCTACACCAAACTGCTTTTGTATTTTCTTGATCCGGGCAAAATAAAGGGCAAATTGAAAGAAATTGATGCTGAAAAAAATAAGCGGAATTTCTACAAGCCGGGTCACGAAGCTTTTTTTAAATCAGAGAAAGTGGTTGAACTGCAATGGTTGCTGGCAGATATCCTGCAAGACCACGAGATCAAACTGAAACTCGTTGCATCTGTTTGCGCCATTGAAGCCTGTTCTTACGATACCCAGAAAGAACTGCTGGAACTGGATGCTGTTTCCCTGTCCAAAACCTTTATCACGGGCTCGAAACGCGATGATAAAATGATCTTCTCTCCCATTCCCAATTTCATTTTTACACGTGACATCGGGATCGTGATCAACGATCATGTCATGCTGAATAAACCTGCAAAAAAAGCAAGGACCAGGGAAGCGCTGCTGGTCAAATACATTTTCTTCAATCACCGGCTTTTTGAGCATTATCACGATAAGATCATTGAATTACCGGATACCTATCATCACTTTTTATTGCCAAGGGATGTAGACGATAAGAAGGTCACTCTTGAAGGCGGCGATGTCATGGTCGTGAGCAAGGACCACCTGTTGATTGGCGTCAGCGAAAGAACCACGATGGAAGCGGCCCACCAGGCGGTCATTGCGTTGTTTGAAAAAGGGCTGGTTAAGAAAATCACGATTATAAAAATTCCAAAGAAGCGTGATTACATGCATATCGATACGGTTTTTACACAGATCAAGAGAAATGTGTGGGTGATGTTGGGTGTATTCTCCAAAAAATCAATGAAACATGAGGACACGGATTCCGTGCAACGTATACTGGAGGGCAGCAGGAAAGAAGAAACGTTGAAAATCATCCAGTTCAGAAAAAAAAATATTGAAAACCCCGTTTATTTTGACAACCTGGAAGATCTGTTGGTAGATATCAGCGTCAATGACCTGGAGAGCAAAGGCAACGTCAGGTTTATTTATTCGGGCAACAATGAATTCCCTTTTGATGCCCGTGAACAATGGACAGATTCCTGCAATCTCCTGGCCCTTAAAGAGGGTGTTGTACTGGGATACGACAGGAACGATAAGACGGTTGAAGCGTTCCGTGAAAACGGATTCGACATCATTACAGCACAGGACCTGATTGAAAAGTTCGAATCGGGGAAGGCTGATCCAGATGACATGGAAGATACCCTGATCCTGATGCCTTCAGCGGAACTCTCCCGCGCCAGGGGCGGATTTCACTGTATGAGTATGCCCCTGCTGAGGGATGAAATTTAACCTGATGCAAACGACTTCAAATATATTGATGATCAGGCCGGTGAATTTCGGATTTAACGCCGAGACGGCGGTGAACAATGCGTTCCAGTTATCCCAGCAGGATGAACATACCCAGGATAACGCGTTGAAAGAATTCAATGATTTTGTACAATTGCTCGACGAAAATGGTATAGACGTCACCGTCATCAACGATACGCCATCGCCATACACTCCGGACTCTATTTTTCCTAATAACTGGGTTTCTTTTCATGATGATGGTGTGCTTTGCTTATATCCCATGTATGCAGTCAACCGGCGCAAAGAACGGAAGCCCGATACCTTAAAAAGGATAGCTGAAAAATTCCAGGTGAGTAAGACGATCGATTTCAGTTATTTTGAAAACAAAGATCTGTTCCTGGAAGGAACGGGAAGCATGGTGTTGGATAGGGAAAACAAAATAGCTTATGCGTGTTTGTCGCCCCGGACCAACAAAAAAGTGCTTGAACTCTTTTGCGAGCAATTGGGTTTCAGGCCGGTTGTTTTTGATGCAGAAGATACAGCAGGGCGTTCCATCTATCATAGCAACGTGATGATGTGTGTGGCGGATAAATTTATTGTCATTTGCCTCGACTCCATCTCCAAAAGAGAAGAAAAGCAGCACGTCGTGACGACCATCAGGAATTCTGGTAAGGAGATCATCGAGATCAGTATGGAACAGATGAACCATTTTGCGGGCAATATGCTGCAAGTGCATAATACAAAAGGCGAAAAGATCCTGGTCATGTCAACCCAGGCTTATGAATCCCTTACGCCCAAACAGGTGAAAAAATTGGAAACCTTCAATAAAATCATCCATTCATCGTTGAATACCATCGAAACCAACGGCGGCGGAAGCGCCAGGTGCATGATGGCGGAAGTTTATTTGAAAGAGAAATAGTGAAATGACCTGATTGGAATGATTTCCCTCTTAACCACGTATAAGAATCAAATCAAATCCTTATTTTTGGGACTTATTTAAATTAAGGTAGAATTTTTTCAACGATTCCTGCCATTGATTGAACCTTTTTTAAGAATAAACGAAGAATTTAATTAATTGATGCAATCAAAAGTTACAAAAATCGGCGTGCTGACCTCCGGGGGAGATGCTCCTGGCATGAACGCAGCCGTAAGAGCAGTGGTTCGGACAGGCATTTATTACGGGTTGGAGGTATTTGGAATCATGCGTGGTTACACGGGAACGATTGAAAATGACATCATACCCATGCATTCCCGGAGTGTTGCCAACATCATCCAGCGTGGCGGCACCATCCTGAAAACTGCAAGGTGCAAAGAATTTTTTGAATACGAAGGAAGAGCCAGGGCGCATACCAACCTGAAAAAACTAGGCATCAACGGACTGGTGATCATTGGCGGAGATGGTTCATTCCGCGGCGCCCACAAATTCAGCACAGAGTTCGACCTGCCCTGTATCGGGGTTCCGGGCACCATTGATAAAGACATCGCCGGAACTGATTTTACCATTGGTTTCGACACCGCCGTCAACACGGCAGTTGAAGCCATCGACAAGATAAGAGATACTGCGGATGCCCATGACCGTTTGTTTATCATTGAAGTAATGGGTCGCGATGCAGGATATATTGCACTGCATAGCGGTATTGCCACCGGCGCAGAAAATATTCTCATCCCTGAAAGAAAGACGGATATTGAAGAACTGGTTTCTTCCCTCCAGGAAAAAGAGCGCCGTAAAAAACTCGTGAACCTGGTCGTTGTGGCAGAGGGCGACAATTTTGGGGGAGCGGAAGAAGTAGCCAAAGTAGTTAAAGACAGGTTGCCGAATGTGGATACCCGTGTTTGCATTCTCGGCCACATACAGCGGGGAGGTTCGCCAACCTGTATGGACCGGCTGATCGCAAGCCGGATGGGATATTCAGCTGTTGAATCGCTGATGGAGGGCCGCTTTAACGTGATGGTGGGCATCATGAATAATAAGATACACTACACACCGCTGGAGAAAGCAGTAAAAGCAAAACAAAAAATCAGTGATGAATGGCTTAAAATCGTGAAAATACTGGCATCATAATACAATAACAGGCACATTACGCCTGTTTTTTTGTACATATTTCTAAAACCAACCTAAATAATTCTTCATGTCAAAACATTTAGCAAAATACATTCATGGCCAAATGGATAAGAAAGCAGGATTAGAACATACCTTCCATCGCACCAAAATTGTTGCGACGGTTGGTCCCGCCTGCGACACTTATGACAAATTACTGGCCCTCGTGAAAGCGGGTGTGAATGTATTCCGACTTAATTTTTCACATGGCTCACATGAAGACAAAGCCCGCATCATAGAACATATCCGCAAGATCAATTCCACGGAGCCATTTAACATCGCAATTCTGGGAGACCTGCAGGGGCCCAAATTGCGGGTCGGCGAGATTGATGGGGGAAGCATGCTCGTGGCCGAGGGCGATACGCTTACGTTTACCAATACCAAATTGGTAGGAACCAAGGACCGGATCTATGTATCGTATCCGGATCTTCATGCGGATGTTAAGATTGGCAATATCATTATGATTGATGACGGAAAGCTGGAAGTAAAGGTGATCGGTATTGAGAAAAACAATGATGTCAAAGTCGCTGTAACGCTGGGGGGTATCCTCTCTTCAAAAAAAGGAATCAACCTGCCGGATACAAAAATTTCACTGCCTGCCCTCACGGATAAGGATCTGGTCGACCTTGAATTTATCATTGAACAAAAACTCGATTGGGTAGCCCTCTCCTTCGTAAGGCATGTGAAGGATATTGTAATCCTGCGCAGTAAACTGGATGATAAAAAGAGCAAAACCAAGATCATTGCAAAAATTGAAAAGCCGGAAGCACTCACGAATATCCGCGAGATCATCCTTGAATCAGATGGCATAATGGTTGCACGCGGCGATCTGGGTGTTGAACTGCCGATCGAACAGGTGCCCCTGATCCAGAAACAGCTCATCCGGAAATCCATTCACCGGGCCAAACCCGTCATCGTGGCCACACAGATGATGGAGAGTATGATCGACAGGACGAAACCCAACCGCAGTGAGATCACAGATGTAGCGAATGCCGTGCTGGAAGGCGCCGATGCGGTCATGTTGAGCGCAGAAACAGCTACCGGGAATTATCCGACCCTGGTGGTCGAGACCATGCGAAAGATCATCATGGAAGTGGAAAAAACGGACTACAATTATAACCGCGAAGATGAACTGGCTCCCCAGCCTCACTCACCATCTTTTCTCAGCGATGCCATCTGTTACAATGCCTGCAAACTGGCGAAGGATACCAACGCTGATGCACTGATCGGCATGACCCAGGGAGGATATACGGGATTTATGTTGTCCAGCTACCGTCCCAAATCACCACTCTATATCTTTTCCAAGGAAAAGACCCTGATCAACCAATTGAGCCTGAGCTGGGGTGTACGGGCATTTCATTATGCAGAAGAGTCGAATATTGACGATATCATCGAAGACCAGATGGAGATATTGAAAGAAAGGGGCTTCGTAAAATCAGGCGACGTCGTGGTCAATACCGGCAGCCTCCCGGTGCAATTGCACCTGCCGACCAATTTATTGAAAATATCCAAGGTGCATTAGAATGTAAAATCCAAAATATTAAATGTAAAAGTGATGTCTGTTTTCACTTTTACATTCTACATTATCTGCGTAAGCATAGCCCGAATCTCCTCCTCATCCGCCATCACCGTAAACGGCTCCTCCTGCATGGCGAGGTTCAGGTATTCCATGTCGGATTTTCTTTTCGTGCGGGCCGAAGAATGAAATTCAACCGCGCCTGTTTGTTTTGCAATGTCAGCGATCGATCCGGCACGCACACCAGAACCCGGCATGATGACAATCCTATGATCCGCCTGCCTGATCAGGTCTGCAAGCAACTGGCTGCCCTGCATTGCGGTTGGCTGCTGGCCGGAGCTGAGTATTCGCTCGCAGCCGATACTGATAATGTCTTCCAATGCCTCAAAAGGATTAACGGTCCAATCAAAAGCCCTGTGAAAAGTGACGCCTAACGGGTATGCCCGCTCGACCAGCCGGCTGCATTTGGCTTTGTCAACCGCCCCATTCGTTGACAGGATGCCCGTAGCGATGCCATCACAGCCGGCCTCTTTGCATAGGTCCACATCGTGCAGCATGATCTCGAACTCTTCATCAGAAAACAGGAAATCACCTCCTCTGGCGCGGATGATGGGGTATAAGGGAATCTGCAATTTTTTACGGGCAGTCTTAATGAGTCCGCTTGCGGGTGTGGTTCCCCCATCCGCCGGATCAGCGCATAGTTCCACACGGTGAGCACCGGCCTTTTGTGCAACGATGGCCGACTGAAGATTATAACAGCAGATTTCGAGTAACATAAGACCAATTTAATGTGCCTCGCCCCAGGCGAGACACATTTTCACATTCATATCCAGCTCTTCGCCGGGTAAAGTTGCTCCCCGTCATTATTCCTTACAGCAAACGAAAATCCTTTCTGTATGGCGTATGCGCCAAATTCGCCACGTTTATTCAACGCCAGAAATCCGACCTGAAGCGTTCTTGCTTTTTCGGGATTTCTTTTGATGATCCTTTCGACGGCGCGGGTGCAGGCCAGTTCGGGCGACAATCCCTGGCGCATATATTCGACGACAAGATGTGAACCTACTATCCGGATGACTTCCTCTCCCACTCCCGTTGACGTCGCAGCACCGATTTCACTGTCTACAAACAACCCCGCACCGATAATCGGCGAATCACCCACCCGCCCATGCATTTTGAAAGCGAGCCCACTCGTGGTGCATGCGCCGCTGAGATTGCCGTTGGCATCCATGGCGACCATGCCGATGGTATCGTGGTTGAGGGGACCACCCGGCAGGATCTGTTCCTGAAATGACAATTTATTCTCTATATTCACGCCGGGTTCATAATTCGCATTTTTCAACCAATCCTTCCAGGCCTTTTCGCTTTCGGGCGTCAGCAGGTTTTCCCTGGTGAAACCATTGGCCAGGGCAAATTGCAGGGCCCCATCACCAACGAGCACGATATGCGGGGTTTTTTCCATGACCAGTCTCGCCACGGAAATGGGATGCTTAATGTGCTCGAGGCACATAACGGAACCACAACCGCCTTTTTCGTCCATGATGCAGGCATCCAATGTCACATGACCATCCCTGTCCGGGTATCCCGAATAGCCTACTGTATGGTTGTTTGGATCCGCCTCAGGAATTTTCACGCCCGCTTCCACCGCATCGAGCGCCATTCCCCCTGCACCCAGTATTTTCCAGGCCTCTGCGTTGGCAGCTTTTCCAAAATCCCAGGTGGACAGCACAATGGGGTTTCCTGTCAACCTGCCTGCGCCGGAGACCGATGCATTGGCCATCGATTTTTTACCCAACATCAATGCCAGGGAACTGACTACAGAGGATTGCAAAAATTTACGCCGGTCAAACATATAAAACAAATTTTAGGTAGATCGAATGTAGCGCTTTTGAAAACGTACCGGAAACAATTATGCGAAGGAAATGCTTACATTTAAATCCTGAAAATAATTATTATGAGATTTTTCTTCGGCATTCTGCTTGGCCTTCAGACTTTCAGCTCATTCGGCCAGGGCACGGCGCAGGACAGCGCCTGGGTAATTGAAAATTACTATAAAATTGAGCAGTACATCAGCATGCGGGATGGCGTTCGGCTGTTCACGTCCATCTACATACCCAGGGACAGTACGGAAAAACATCCGATCCTGATATCGCGTACGCCATACGGTTGCGCACCTTATGGGCCTCAGCTCTTTAACCCTGCTTGCTGGAACAGCTACCTACGATATTATCTGAGGGAAGGATATATCATGGTCAAACAGGATGTACGTGGCCGATGGATGAGTGAAGGCGAGTTTGAAGACGTGCGGCCATTTATCAAAGACAAAAAATCGAGTAAAGACATCGACGAATCCAGTGACACTTATGATGCCATCGACTGGCTGGTAAAAAATCTTCCGGGGAACAATGGCCGCGTGGGCGTATTTGGAATTTCCTACCCGGGGTTTTATTCGACCATGGCGGCCGCAAGCGCGCATCCTGCACTCAAAGCAGTAAGCCCACAAGCCCCGGTGACGGATTGGTTCAGGGGGGATGATTTTCATCACAACGGTGCATTTTTTGAAATGGATGGATGGTCCTTTTACTCGGGCTTCGGCAGACCCCGCCCCAAACCCACGACAGCGGAAGTTGCGCCTTTTGATTATTATACCAAGGACAACTATAAATTCTACCTGGAAACGGGGGCTTTGAAAAACCTGATGAAATTGTCTGGCGACAGCATCGCTTTCTGGAAGGAGCTGTATGCACATCCTAACGAGGACGCCTGGTGGAAAGCAAGGAATGCGCGGGTAGCCATGTACGATATAAAGCCGGCGATCCTGGTCGTGGGCGGACTTTATGATGCGGAAGATTGTTATGGGGCCTGGAACCTGTTCAAAGCGATCAAACAACAGAGTCCGCAAACCAACAGCCGCCTGGTCATGGGTCCATGGTTTCATGGACAATGGTCCGGCAATGACGGAACACGCGTGGGTAACGTGGATTTCGGAAGCAATACCTCCTTCTGGTACCAAAACAATATCGAATTGCCTTTCTTCAATTATTATTTAAAGGGAAGAGGTACCCCGCCCAATACAGCAGTCGCGACAATATTTTTCAGCGGTGAGGATCAATGGAGAAAATTTGATGTGTGGCCGCCTGCCCAAAAACAAGACCGTTCGATCTATTTCCAGGCCGATGGGAGCCTTTCCGGGGATAAGCCATTGACCAAAAACAGCTTTAGTGAATATATAAGTGATCCCGCACACCCCGTGCCATACACGGAGGACGTGCACTTCAACCGTACCAGGAATTACATGACCGATGACCAGCGCTTTGCTTCCCGCCGGCCCGATGTGCTGAGTTTCAGGGGGCCGGTGCTAACTGAAGACCTGACCCTTTCGGGACCGGTGATTGCGGACCTGAGGGTTAGCATCAGTACTACAGACGCCGACTTCGTGGTTAAATTGATCGATGTGTTCCCGGATACGCTTTCCTACAATAACGTGGACATTTATGCTGAAAAGGATCCTGAAGTGAGATACCCCATGGGCGGATATGAAATGCTTGTTCATGCGGAGATCATGCGTGGAAAATACAGGAACAGCTATGAAAAACCCGAACCTTTCAAACCGGGTAAAATTGAAACAGTGCATTTCGCCATCCCCGATATTGCACATACATTCAAAAAGGGCCACCGCCTGATGATACAGGTGCAAAGCAGCTGGTTTCCACTTGCTGACAGGAACCCCCAAAAATTCACCAATATTTATGAATGCGACGACAAGGATTTTCAAAAAGCCGTAATCCGGGTATATCATGACAATGACCATGCATCCGGAATCGTATTGCCAGTACTAAAATGAACATGTTCTAAAGTTATATGACAACAAAACAACTGTTTATTGCATGGCTTTTTATATGGCCACTTTCAACTCCGGCTCAAACCAGGTCGGAAGATTCTGCCTTTATTGTAACTCACTACAGCAAGATGGAACGCATGATCCCGATGCGGGACGGAGTGCGGTTATTTACGGCCATTTATGCGCCAAAGAATTCCGATGTCAAATATCCGTTTCTCATGGAACGCACGCCCTATTCCTGCGCTCCTTATGGTGAAAAAAATTTCAGCTGGTGGTCACTGGGTCCGAATCGTTTTCTCGTAAGAGAGCAATATATTTTTGTTTACCAGGATGTGCGCGGGAGGCACAAAAGCGAAGGGCATTTTGAAGAAATGACCCCGGCACGAGACGGGAAGAAGCAAAACGCCGGCACCGATGAAAGTACAGATACCTATGATACCATCGAGTGGCTCTTAAAGAATATCGGCAACAACAATGGACGTGTAGGCATTTATGGAATTTCATACCCTGGTTTTTATGCCTCAGCTTCATTGCCCTTGGCCCATCCGGCAATCCGGGCAGTGTCACCACAGGCGCCGGTTACAGACGAATTTATTGGAGACGATGCCTATCACAACGGTGCATTTTTCCTGCTCGATAATTTTGATTTCACCAATAACTTCGAAGGAACAAAGATCGACTCGGGCGCCAGGTACAAGGAGCTATTTCCCAACCAACATCCCGACGCTTACCAGTTTTTCCTGAACCTCGGTCCGATAAAAAACAGCAATGGGCCTTCCTTTTTTAACAAGCGATCAAAAATCTGGAGCGAATACCTGGAACACGATACCTATGATGCCTATTGGAAAGCACGCAATATCAGGACGCATCTCAGAAACATCCTTCCTGCTGTTCTGGTTGTAGGCGGATGGTTTGATGCGGAAGATATGTTTGGCGCCCTGCGCACTTACGAAGCCATCGAGCAACAAAGTCCGAACAACCAGAACCGGATCATCATGGGACCCTGGACGCATGGGGCCTGGTCGGCCCGGCAATGGGATCATTTTGGCAGCCATAATTTCAAAGAAAACGTAAACAAATATTATAAAGAGGTTGAAACGAATTTCTTCAATTTTTATCTCAAAGATCAGGGCAGTTTTACCCAGGCCGAAGCGACCGTTTTTGAAACGGGCAGCAACCAGTGGAAAACCTATGCTGCGTGGCCGCCAAAGGAAGCCAGTCCGACAAATTTCTATCTCGAAGAAAAAGGCCGGATTTCAACCTCGGCCCCCTATGCTCAACAAGGCTTCGACGAATATATGAGCGACCCGGCCAATCCTGTTCCTTATACAAAGGGGAAATGGGAAGGAAGAAATAATCAATACCTGGTGGAGGATCAGCGTTTTCTGGGAGAAAGACCCGATGTCATGATCTATCAAACGGGGCCGCTGGACCATGACCTCCGGGTTACGGGCAGATTAAAGGCTAACCTGTACATATCCACTACCGGAACAGACGCAGATTTTATTGTGAAGCTGATCGATGTACTTCCAGCCAATGCCGTTGATTCCTCAGCCGGTGCATCAGGCTCAGGTTCAATGGAGGGATTCCAGCGCATGGTGCGGGCCGAAGTGTTCCGGGGCAAATTCCGCAACAGTTTTGAAAAGCCGGAACCCTTTGTACCCGGCCAGGTGACCCGGGTAGCATTCGATATCAACGAGATCGCCCATGTATTCAGGAAGGGACACCGGCTGATGGTGCAAATACAGAGTACATGGTTTCCCTTAGTTGACAGGAATCCACAGCAGTTTGTGGATATTCCCAGCAGCAATGAAAAAGATTTCCAAAAGGCGACGATCAGGATATATCATGAAAAGAGTCATCCATCCAGCATTGTTTTGCCCATCCTTCCCTGAAATGGTCTCGTGTGCATTTGTGTAAATAAAAATTTGTCAGAAAACCCCCCATTCCTTACATTTAGATGAACAAGTTCTTTATTCTACACTTAAATTAAAGCTTATGGAATCAACAGTCTCCATCGACCAGTTTCAGGAGGAGTTGCAAACATGGAAACATGAGCTCTCCTCATTTAAACACGAAATCCGCCATTTCGAACACCGACTGGAAAGCATGTCTTCTAAAAATCTTCCCAAAGATCTCTTAGCCCAGATTGAACATTTTCAAAACAGTTTTATTTGCCAGAAAGAAGTGATCGATAAGTTAAGGCACGACCTGCCAGATTCCCGCCATAAAGTCGAAAATATATTTAAGAACCTCTACCCTTTTCATGAAGAAGAAAAAGGCATGGACGCGCAGGGTATGCTTGGCGAAAGAATGGATATTTTCAGGAGAATTTATGGTGAAGTAAGAGAAGACTTCAGAAAATTTGAAGCTGATTTTATAGTCTGATATTCCCCGGCTGACCTGGCGACTATTAACGAACGAAACCCGGATTGGAAATGCTGCCTCTATGAGTGACCAGTTGCAACCTCTTGAACTTTGGCTACCATACATTAAAAAATATATTCTCGAAGTGGTTATCCAGCCGTTAAAATCGGCAAAGTTTGATTTCAATAGAACGGATTTTTCATTTAAACGGACACACGGAAAAAATTTCGAGGAATTTTCTTTCCTGTTTGCCAATCAGTTCCCCGTCAGTTACCGCCTCGGTTTCCTTCTTCAGGTCTGGAATCATGATGTCAAAATCATTAAAGCAGCATACCCGCGTCAATCCAACCTGGATAACTATAAGCTCAGAAGCCTTGTTCTTTTTATGAGCCATTTCTTTGACAAACCGAAATCGGAAGAACCCAATCTTCCCATCAATGATTTTGTGCTGGTCACAAATAAAGATTTGTTTATCGCAGCGGATAGTATAATCCTGTTGTTACAGGATCGGGCCCTGCCCCTTGTAGATCAGTTGTCTGAACTGGATGGCCTGGATTCTTTTTTTACCGACCGCCCAGACTGGTCCGTCGACAGCTTAAACCTGAACAATATGATCACCGAGCTGATCGTGGCAAAACTGAACGGCAAAACCGACTACCATCAACGCTTTCAAAAAATAATGGCGGCCACCGAGCAAAAGGTTCTCCATCACGAAATGGCAACGGAGAGCAAGGCGATCATGGAAGATTTTTATTTCTATTTGAAAAACAGGGTCTGACTCCTTTCGCAGTTATATATTCTGCCTAATATTGCAGAAATCTGCCATAATGAGAAATTTTATCTTATTGATCTTTTTAGGATTTGGATATGCTCTTTCCGCTCAGGATATTGCTATCATACCCGCACCGGCATCCATCAAACCAGGAAAAGGGCATTTCACACTGAATGCATCCACGCGAATCAAATTGGAGGGCAGCGGACTGGAGCCGTCGGCGCATTTTCTCAATGACTACCTGCAACAATTTTATGGGTTTAAACTCAGCACCGCGCCTGCCTCGTTCAAAGGGGCGACGATTGTGCTGAATTATGAAAGAATGGATCAGCCCATTGCCGGCGCTTACCGGATGAACATCAGCAACAATGAAATTTATATCGCAGGCGACAACGCAACCGGCGTTTTTTATGGCATACAATCCCTCCTGCAACTATTGCCAGTTAAGCCGGCCGCTTCCCTGCTCATTCCTCAGTTGAAAATTGAGGATCATCCCCGATTCGCATACCGGGGCCTGCACCTGGATGTAGGCCGGCATTTTTTTCCCGTTGACTATATCAAGAAATATCTTGACTTTATTGCGATGCATAAAATGAATTATTTTCACTGGCACTTGACAGAAGACCAGGGATGGAGAATTGAAATCAAAAAATATCCCCTGCTGACGCAGATTGGAAGTTGTCGTGACGGAACCGTTATCGGGCGCAATACCGGGGTTTATGATTCCTTGAAATATTGTGGTTTTTATACCCAGGATCAGATCAGGGAAGTGCTGCAATATGCGAAGGACCGCTACATAACGGTAATACCGGAAATCGAATTGCCCGGGCATGCTGCCGCTGCCCTTGCGGCTTATCCTTACCTGGGCTGTACGGGTGGTCCTTATACCGTACAACAGCGGTGGGGGGTATTCCGGGACGTGTTTTGCGCGGGCAATGATTCCACCTTTCAATTCCTTCAGGATGTGCTGGATGAAGTGATCGCACTCTTTCCTTCAAAATACATTCATGTTGGCGGAGATGAATGTCCTAAAGACCGCTGGAAGACCTGTCCCAAATGCCAGCGAAGGATCCGGGAGCATAACCTTAAGGATGAGCACGAATTACAGAGCTATTTTATCCGCCGCATAGAAAATTACCTGACAAGCAAAGGCCGTTCGATGATCGGATGGGATGAGATCCTGGAAGGCGGACTGGCGCCGAAAGCCACTGTCATGAGCTGGAGAGGAGAACAAGGAGGTATAGACGCAGCAAAGCAAAACCATGATGTGGTGATGACGCCGGGTACTTATGTTTACTTTGATCATGCACAAAAAAGAATTGAAGATTCCGTCACGATCGGTGGTTATCTGCCGGTCGAAAAAGTATATCAATATGAACCCATCCCTGCGGTCTTAAGCAGTTCAGAAGCTGCTCATATCCTGGGTGCGCAGGCGAATGTATGGTCCGAATATATTGGCAATACCTCAAAACTGGAGTATATGATCTTTCCCAGACTGACTGCTCTCAGCGAAGTATTGTGGAGCCCTAAAGCTAAAAGAGACTGGAAAGATTTCTCCGGAAGATTGGAAGTGCAGTTCAAGAGGTACGAACTGTGGAATGTCAATTATAGCAAAGCTTATTATGACATTAAAGCAAGCATTTTACCCGCCCTGGATCATAAAGGCGTTCAATGGAAATTAGAAACGAATGCCGCGCCAGAAAAATCAAAGATCGTAGTCGCCGTTCATTCAGTTTCAAGGGATAGCATGTTTGACTATGTTCAACCGATCAATATTTCAAGCGGAGTTGTTTGTACCGCTATTTTATATCAGAATGAACAGGGAAAACCTCCCGCACCCACGGAGATAAGCAGGGTTGTTCAAAAATTTTCGCCTAATATGGTCACAGGGAAAAAGATTGTTTTAACCTCAGCGCCTCTCGATAATTTCCCGGGCAATGGTGGCGCTTTCGGATTGGTCAATGGTGCCATCTCAGACCGAGGACTCAATTCATTCGAGTGGCTGGGCTGGCAGGACGCGAATATGGAAGCCACCATCGACCTGGATACCATGGAATCCATATCGAAATTAACCGTTCATGTACTCGAACAGAAACAAGGACGGTTCTTTCAACCATCCTTTGTTGAAGTTTTTGGGTCGGCAGATGGTAAGGAATTCACAACATTGGGCAAAACAGAAAAATTTCAGCCTGACAAAGACAATATGGGCTACATGACGATTGAATTTCCCGCCACAAAAGATCGTTTTCTAAGAGTTTTTGCGAAGAATCCCGGCATCATTCCTGAAGGTCAGCCCAATGCCGGGAGTCGTGTTCGCATTTTGGTTGATGAAATTGGACTTTATTGAACCGCAGGATTTCGTAAATAGGCGCTAAATTCGCTGCAATTTTAAAAAACCAAAAACGGCCTGTATATGAGTATGGTAGATTCATTTGAAAAAATCCCTGTGAAAATATTCAAGACCCTGAATGAAGGATCTGTTTTCATAGCCAAAGAGGTCGCGAAACTGATCAGGGAAAAAGAATCAAAAAAAGAACAATGCATACTGGGTCTCGCCACGGGCTCTTCTCCGAAAACCTTGTATGCAGAACTGGTGAGAATGCACCGCGAAGAAGGATTGAGCTTTAAAAATGTGATCGCCTTTAACCTGGATCAATATTACCCGATCGAGGACAATGCCCTTCAAAGCTACAGGCAGTTCATGAAAAAGAACCTGTTCGATAAGATAGACATTGATCCTCCCAACTGCCATATCCCGAGCGGCGAATGGAAAAAAGAAGATATCAAGAAAAATTGCAGAGAATACGAACAACTTATTGAAAATTACGGCGGTATCGAACTACAAATTCTTGGAATCGGGAACAATGGCCATATTGGTTTCAACGAACCAGGCTCTAGCCTGTTCTCCAAAACACGACTGGTGCCACTGGATAATTCAACCCGCATCGCCAACGCTTATGAATTTCCCAATATATCAAAAGTGCCCCGTTTGGCATTGACAATGGGGATCGATACCATCTTAAAATCCAAAAGGATCTTGTTGATGGCCTGGGGACAAATGAAAGCACCCATCATTCAAAAAGCAGTGGAGGGTCCTTCCACTGAACAGGTTCCAGCTTCTCTTTTGCAGCAACACAACGATTGCCTGTTCGTCACGGATGAGCTGGCCTCCTCGGAACTGACCCGGAACAAATCGCCCTGGCTGACGGGGGAATGCGAATGGACACCGAAAATGACACGCATGGCGGTCGTGAACACCGCACTCAAGTTGGGCAAACCCATCCTGAGTCTGACCAATTCAGACTACCATGACAATGGCCTGAGTGACCTGCTGGTAGAAAAAGGCGATGCTTACGAGATAAACCTGCAGGTCTTCTATATGGTCCGTGATAGCATTACCGGGTGGCCCGGCGGAAAAGACCAGCCCCTGCCCAATCCGCCGGAAAGAATGGAACCTTATCCAAAACGTTGCCTTATTTTTTCACCACACCCCGATGATGACATCATCTCCATGGGTGGCACTTTTATGCGTCTGCACGACCAGGGCCATGATGTTCACGTGGCCTATCAAACATCGGGAAATATCGCGGTTACAGATGAGTTTGTTACCCGTTTCCTTGATTTTGCTGTAGGATTCGAAGAATTGGCAGGTATCGACAGTAAAAAATCTTCGCTGATCCTACAGAATGCAACCGATTTTCTAAACAATAAGAAAAATAGCGAAGCCGATACCACTGAGATCCGCAACATTAAGGGACTGATCAGGCGATGTGAAGCCAGGGCAACCTGCCGCTATGTTGGCATCAAGGATGATAATATTCATTTTCTCAACCTTCCCTTTTACGAAACCGGCGTAATTGAAAAAAAACCGATGAGTGAAGAAGACATAACAATCACCATGAAGATATTACGTCAAATAAAACCTCACCAGGTATACGCAGCGGGTGACCTGGCCGATCCCCATGGAACGCATAAAGTGTGCCTGGACATTGTTTTTGAGTCGCTACGCCGCCTGAAGGCCAGTGGAGAAGACTGGATAAAGGACTGTTGGGTGTGGTTGTACAAGGGCGCCTGGCAGGAATGGGATGTTAGTGAAATTGAAATGGCCATTCCCATGAGCCCGGGGCAGTTAATGAAAAAGCGTTTCGGGATCTTCATTCACCAGTCCCAGAAGGACATGGTTCCTTTTCAGGGTACAGACAGTCGTGAGTTTTGGCAAAGAGCTGAAGACAGGAATTCCAACACAGCCAATTTGTATGCTCAACTGGGCCTGACCAAGTACGCAGCGATGGAAGCTTTTGTTAGATGGCATTATTGAGACGACTGTTGGCAGATGACAGTTGACAGCCTTCTATTGTCGCCAACATTCACATGATCTGTTAACTGTAAACCGTCAACTGTCAACTAGACAATGGATTCATACAAAGAGCGCTGGGCCAAAGCATGGAAGTCTCATCTGTTCAGGAAAAAGCTGATCATTGGATTTATTCTGATTGCGGTCATTCTTTCAGCCTTTCCATTTTTTTTCCAGCTGATAGAGAAGCGGCCGGGAATCTTTCTACATGATTGGATCCTCAACCAACTGCCGATTCAGGATGTGTCTATTATGATATTTATTCTCATTTGGGCAACTTCCCTGCTTACATTCTTTCGCGCTGTTCAGGATCCCGGGATCCTGATGCAACTTCTCTGGTCTTATATCTTGCTTTGTGTTTTGAGGATGATGACCATTAGCCTCATTCCTCTTGATCCACCGGCAAACCTGCTTCCACTGGCAGATCCTATCGCAAATGTGTTCTATGGACCGCATTTTGTGACCCGTGACCTTTTCTTTTCAGGACATACCGCTACGGTATTCCTGATGGCCTTATGCCTCAAAAACAAGACAGACAAGGTCCTGGCATTCCTGGCTTCCGTGGGCGTTGGTATTTTATTGCTGGTTCAGCACGTCCATTATACGATTGATGTCATCGCGGCACCGCTTCTCACTTATGTGATCTATCTGGCGGGAAAAAGAATTGCCACCATCGGGGCGCTATCTAAAACGCTTCACCCAATTGAAAATAAAATCCCTTAGAATGGCCTTCGCCGATGCCATAGTCAAGCCTTAGGTTCAACCTTTCAGCCTTGTTGAGCGCTATTCTGACACCTCCACCAAAAGAATATTTAACCTGTGTCAAATCAATGTCATTCAGACTATTACTCACGTTGCCGCAACCTCCAAAACCAACTACGCCAAGTCTCCAGAACAAGGGAACCCGGTATTCGGCCTGTAAAACGATCTGGTTCTTGTCCCTGAACCGCCCGTCATAATACCCACGCATGCTATTGGCTCCCCCAAATGAGGCGAGGCTTCTGAGGGGCACATCTCCCGCGTTAAAAAAACCATACGCCTGCGCGGCAAGGATCTGCCCGCGGAATATTCTGATGAATTTGCGAAAGTCGACGACAAAATTGGTATACCGGTAATCGGAGGCAAAAATGGGGTCGAAATGGTTAAAGTAGAACTGAAGCATCGCTCCCCGGTCGGGCGAGAAAGCGTTGTTACGGGTATCATAGGTCAGGCTCAGTCCCAATCCGGAACTTCGATACCCTTTCCTGCCGGCAATATTTTCCTGGTCAAAAAGGCCACCCACCTCATAACGGACATCCCATACCTGTTGAAATTCATATAAAGCTCCCAGGAACAGGTTATTGCCCACGGATCGTTGCGGATGAAGGTATACATAGAACTGCTTATACGTATAGGGCTCCTTGTTACGATCCGGCGTATGGTCTCCCAGACCCCAGAATTTATCTGGGTAGTAACTGAATGAGACTTGCTGGTTAAGAATGTATTTTTCTCCCGGAAAATAAATTGTACCATTGATGACGGCTACAAACTGTTTTTTGACGGAATAGAGCGCCAGAGCCTGGAGGTTAGATGTTCGGGTATTGGAGTCATTGGGCGACCTGAGATGAAACGTGTTGGACACTGCGGCGCCGAAAGACCAGCTGGTTTCAATAGACCGTGCAATAATAGGAAGAAACAATAACGGGCGTTTTTTCGCGGTACTATCCTGTTGAGCATGCAGGGTGCTGGTCAGAAGTAAATAAATACAGGATAATCCGGCTAAATAAAAAAATTTCCCGTTTAATTGCACAGACAATGATACGATTATAGTTTTTAACTATTTTTAATAAAAAAGAGACAAATTAACAGGTAAATTTTAATTTTATTACTTTTGGAAATAATATAAATTTTATAATTAATTAAAATTAACTTCATTTTACTTATTTAAGGCTCTGAACCGGAATATTGTGCATACCGGTTCTTGCAGGTTAAATGTGTCAAAATATGAAAAAATTGGAATGTCCAGATTTCATCTTGGGCGACAAAGCAACCCAGGAACAGCTAACGTTCTTCAATAAAAATGGTGTTATTGTCTTTAGAAATGTGTTAAAGGGTGAAACAGTTGCCTATTTTTTGCAGGAAATTGCACGCATTGAAGCTGAATGGCTACGGGATGGCAGGGATAAAGTAAACGGAGTTCCCCTCAAATTTGGGGTCGATGAGAACAATAAGACCATTATTCAACGTCTTTGCTTCCTGTCGCTTTATAGTCCTGCGCTTCACGAATTCCTGCAGGATCCCCGCATACAGTCTCTCGTTCAGTTTTTATATCCTTATGAAGGAAGAATTTCAGAAAACGAAAAAGACGGCCTGATCTTAAATCATTACGTTAAAACAGAAAACAGCAAATTCACCCAGATGGGCTGGCATACAGATAGTCCGAGGGATCTTTTCCTTGGGCAGAAAATTATGCCGATGCTCAATATCGGCATTCACCTGGATTCCTGCCCTTTTGAAAATGGTGGCTTGCGGGTTTTGCCTGGTACGCACAAGCAGGGTATGTTAAGGCTTCTTTTCCGTAAAAAATATTTTATAGACAACAATCCGGATGCACGCGAAGTCGGGTTCGACATCAATGCAGGAGATCTCACCATTCACGATGGAAGGATCTGGCACAGGGCCCAGCAGTCACCTCACGAAGGCGCTGCCAGCCGTCGCCGGGTATTGTATATACCCATTATAACGGGTAAGTATATGCCAAAACACGCGAGAAGCAAGACGCCGTTCTACCACAGGTTCGCGTCAAAGGTGCAAAACTAGACTCAGACAACAAGATTGGCTAGTGGGTGGTGGCGAGTAGCGAGTATTCTAAACTCGTTATTCGCCACCACCCACTAGCCGTTTCAACCACTCAACGCATTTCATATGTCCTACGCACTCATTACCGGCGCCAGTAAGGGAATTGGCAGATCCATTGCCGTGGCATTGGCCGGGCGGGGATTCAGTGTATTGCTGGTGGCAAGATCCGCATCTGCATTGCAGGAGCAGGCGGAAAGGCTGAAAAAGGAATATCATGTCGACGCAGATTGGCTTGCCACTGATCTGACCAATAGCGGTGCAACCCAGACCATCTTTGATTGGTGTATGAAAAAAAATTATGAAATCTCGGTCCTGGTAAACAATGCCGGGTATGGGCTAAGCGGCCCCTTTGAGAAATATACGCTTGCTGAGCAGCAAAACATGATGCAACTGAACATGATCGTTCCTGTTGAGTTGTGCCAGCGATTTCTCCCTGTTTTGTACAAACAGCCGAAAGCCTACATATTAAATATTGCCAGTACAACCGCTTACCAGGCAGTACCCTACTTAAGTTTGTATGCGGCCACCAAGGCATTTATTCTCACATTTAGTCGCGGGCTCCGGCAGGAACTGCATGGAAGCAATATTTCTGTGACCTGCATCAGCCCCGGTGCGACGGATACGGATTTTGTCGTTCGGGCTCAACTCAGCGAAAAAGGATTGAAGACAGCAAAAAAAGTACATATGACTGCTGATGCAGTAGCCGGCATCGCCGTTCGATCGATGTTAGCAGGAAGGGCTGAAGTCATCACGGGCATAGTCAATAAGCTGGGCGCGTTTTTGGTTTGGCTCCTGCCAAAAGGGCTTGTAGAGCGTTCCGTGATGAAGATCTATGAATAGCGCACGCAGTGATCCGTTTTTTCATTAGGGATTTTAGTTTTATATTTGCAGCCCTTTGCAAGCCAGGGGCGCACAAGGCAAGAAGTTTAAGTAAGATCAGGGCCCTGTAGCTCAACTGAATAGAGTATCTGACTACGGATCAGAAGGTTCAAGGTTTGAATCCTTGCAGGGTCACTCATCAAAAAGCACTTGGAAAAACTCTGAGTGCTTTTTTTCATTTGCATCAGTTGTTGAAATAGACAGGCGAATCAGGAACCAGATGACCGTTGAATCCAAGTTCGACCAGCCGCCCGAAAGCCTGCCATATTTCATCGGGAATGTCTTGAGCTATCTGAAAATTTTTGGCAGGATATAATTTGATGCGCTGCAAATCACCTACCATGATGTTGATGACTTTTTCCAGCGGGATCTCCGGCGTTGGATAGGCTTCAAAAGAAATCTGGGGAGATGTTACCAGCAGTTTTTTGCCTGGCCAGTGTTTTTTAAATGTGGCATAGCTTCTTCTTTCCATGTATGGTTTTTGTACCAGTAAAAAAGATTGCGGGTCAAGTTTTCTTTCTTTGAGCAGTTGCTGGGTAAACAATATGTTTTCTCCTGTATTGGTGGATTTATTTTCGATGAGGATGCCTTTTTCGGGTACGCCTTTATCGCGGGCAATTTTCGCAAACAGGTCTGCTTCGGTTTCTGTCCATAGCGTTTTGGTAAAATTACCTAGCCCACCGGAAAAGACCAGGAGCGGAGCCCATCGGTCAAGGAATAGCTCCGCCCCTCTTTCGGCTACGCGCAGGTCATGGCTGCCCAATACCAGAATGCAATCAGCTTTCTCGATTGAATGGTTTACATGGTGATAATCCCAAAGTTTCCCTGCTAATATAATCGCCTCTTCCGTTAATGGCATAGCCACGTCCTCATCTTTCTTTCAAAAATATTCATTTTAGTCCAAAGAGATGCACCGGCGCATAATCACAATTTCACAATCTTCCGGTAATGCATTAACTTGACGGCAGTTCATTTTAATCGATCATATAAAATAATTTCAATATGAAACAATTGTTCGTCGTTTGCTTTATTGTCGTTCTGGCTATCGGGGTAAGGGCTCAAAAATCAGAAGCTATTTTTAATGGAAAAGATCTCAAAGGCTGGACCATACACGGCACGGAAAAATGGTATGTGGATAATGGCGAAATGATCTGTGAAAGTGGTCCGGACAAGCAATATGGTTACCTGTCCACAGATAAAAACTACAAAAATTTTGAGCTTACCCTCGAATTCAAGCAAGAGGCCAATGGCAATAGCGGAGTATTCTATCGTTCAAGCATTGACGGAGTTAAGATCAGCGGATGGCAGGTGGAGGTTGCGCCTTCCAACCTGCATACGGGAGGCATATATGAATCCTATGGCCGTGGTTGGCTTATACAACCAAAAAAGGAAGATGAGCAGTGGCTGAAGATGGGAGAATGGAATACAATGAAGATATTGGCAGTCGGAGATGAAACCACGACCTGGCTCAATGGACACCAGATTGTTTATCTAAAGGACGAGAAGATCGGGAAAGGAGAAGGCTTTATTGCTTTGCAAATACACGATGGCGGCGGCATTAAAGTGAGATGGAGAAATATCAACATCAAAACTCTGTAGTGGCTCACCATAGATATCTAACTACAAACGATAACAGCCATATTCAAGGACAAAAAGATCTGTCAGATTTCATATGAATTTCTTTGAACCCATACTGGTCTTAATCCTGATCAGGTATATTCGGAAAAGCCTCAAGGACAATAAAATTTATCCTGAATGGGATAAATTCCTTCGCAATACAATGATTGCCGTCTGCGTTATTTTTGGCGTTGGCATAAGTCTTCGTTTTACACATGCCGTTAACTGGTTCTGGCACCTGGTATTGCTTGGCATCATCCTCGTCATCTATAAGCGTCCGGAATTCACCCGCCTCCGGAACCTCATGTTTGCCGTACTGCCTCTGGTGATCGTGGGCTTACTGAGGGATCTATCCGGTTTATTCGGAGACAAAGGTTTCAGGGTTGTGGATACTTACCTGCATTACGCGGATCCATTCGTTTTTGTTTGGATGGTTACGATGCTGATCATTCATACGCGCCAGCAGAAGGCCCTGGACAAGGAAAGAAAGAAAAGAGAAGCTGAAGAGCAGTTGTACAAGATCACCACGGCACAAAAAGCACAGCTTGAGGTCATGGTCGCCGAACGGACTGCAGAAATAACAAGCCAGAAGGAAGCCCTGGAACATGCACTGGCCGAACTTAAGACCACTCAAACCCAACTCATCCAGTCCGAAAAAATGGCATCCCTGGGTGAACTTACGGCCGGCATCGCACATGAAATTCAAAACCCCCTGAATTTTGTCAATAATTTTGCGGAAGTCAATGTGGAATTGATTGATGAACTCACTACCGCCTTCGACAAAGGAAATAAAGAAGAAGTGACGGCGATAGCTTTTGACATCAAACAGAACCTGGGGAAAATTACCCATCATGGCAAACGTGCAGATGCCATTGTAAAAGGAATGCTTCAGCATTCACAAAGCAATTCAGGACAAAAAGAACCGACCGACATCAACCAGCTCGCCGAGGAATACCTTGGATTAAGTTTTCATGGTTTGAGAGCAAAGGACAAATCGTTCAATGCCACACTAAAAAAACATTTTGATCCATCAATAGGAAAACTCAACGTCATTCCCCAGGATATCGGAAGGGTTTTGCTAAATATTTATAACAACGCATTTTATGCAGTAACTGACAAGAAAAAGATGATCGCCGCCGCTTCGGCGAAGGCGGCCTCGTCCACCGCAGCCTTGGCGAAGGTAGAATTTGAACCTACCGTGACGGTGACCACCAGAAAACTAAGAGATAAAGTTGAACTTACGGTCAGGGACAATGGTAATGGCATTCCTGAAAAAGTAATGGACAAGATCTTTCAGCCTTTCTTCACCACCAAACCCACCGGCCAGGGTACGGGCCTGGGGCTTTCCATGAGCTATGATATCGTTACCAAGGGACATGGTGGTACCATGACGGTCAATACAAAAGAGGGTGAGTTTACGGAGTTTATCATCCAATTGCCTGCTTAGGAAACAGGTTATTTTCTGTTGGCTCCTTAACCAGAGGGATCGGAGGGAATTCGAAAATTCTGTTAACAGACCTATTTTTGAACAATGAACAAAGGATATCTGCGTCCATTGGACGGCCTTCGATTGATTGCAGTGTCTTTTGTTATGCTGGACCATTGGACCTTCCATTCATCTTATTCAAAAATGCTGGGTTGGCTGGCGAACAGCGCAGTCAACCTGTTTTTTGTGCTCAGTGGTTTTCTCATCGCCCGGATCCTGATGACGCAAAAACAAAAAGCTCCGCAAGGTCTGCTGATGTCGTTTTATGGCAGGCGTTTTCTTAGGATATTTCCGCTTTATTATCTGGCCATTGCCTTATGCCTGGTCTTTAAAATACCTGCTGCCCGTGAAAATCTATACTCCCTACTGTTTTATGTCTCCAATTTCAAATTTGCCTTCACCGGAATAAATCCTGGATATGTATCTCATCTTTGGTCACTGGCGGTCGAAGAACAGTTCTATATTGTTTTCCCAATCCTCTTGCTATCTATTCCGGTCAAATATGCAAAGCAATTATTCTTTGCGCTCATTGTCATCAGCCTGCTCTCCAGGGTTACCTGCATCATCATCCTAAAGGACTATACCGCCCGGGTGGCCATGTATCTTTTGACGCCGTGTTGCTTCGATTGCTTCGGCATCGGGGCCCTTCTCGCCTACTATGGAATGTATGAACAGGAAAAATTAACGAGGCTGCTGTCGAAAAAAAAACTAGCCTGCTCGTTTTTTTTGCTGGCCGTAATACTGCAGTGGGTGAGCATTCAATCGCGTTCGATGGTATATTTTGCTACCCTGCCCAGGTTGTTTTTCTCTTTTTTTGCTTTTTGGCTGATTGGGAATGCAGCGAACAACCGATTCCATGGAATTTTTGGTTATCTGTTAAACAACGCGGCGGTTGTATATCTGGGAAAGATTTCTTATGGACTGTATGTGTATCATTTCATCCTGACCTACTTCTTTTCAGGCTATACGATTCCCGCACACTATCTTTTCTATTTCCTTGCAACTGTCGGGATCGCGTCGGTCTCCTGGTTCATTTTTGAAAAGCCGGTCAATTCATTAAAAAGATTTCTTCCGTATGAGCGGCCCGACCCTGGTGCGGCTGGAACAATGGGCTGAGATCGTTTATTTAGTTTTCTGCAAAGAATCAAAAGTTTTCAAATTGCGTTCCATCACCTTTATGGCCTCCTCCTGCGTTGTACAGTTAGTGACGGTATCGTTGTTAATGATGACAACGTGTTTTTCCGGATCATGGTACAGCCACCATTCTGCTGTATTCATTGGCTGTCTTCGTTCCGGTGTTCCAACGAGCTGAACCACTTCATCCGGTTTCATGCCTTTTTTTATTTTTGAAAAGTCTTTGCTGCGATGGCATGCTGCCAGGGGAACCAGTGTGAATATGAGGAGATATTTCTTCATCCTGAAATGTAAAATATTAAATCTAAAATGTAAAATGTAAAAGTTTAGGCCCTCATTTTTACACTTTCCATTTTACATTTTAGATTTAATATTTCACTTCTCCCCCAGCTGCTTCAGATATTTCTCCGAATTCGCCTTCACCGCTGCCGGAGGATTCAGGCCGAGGGATTTCTTGAAATTGATGATGGCATTTTTCTTGTCGCCTTTAAGTGCATAACCTTCTCCCAGGCTATCCCATACATTGGGGCTTTTCGGATGTCTTTGCGTGTTGAGAATGAACATGTCTATGGCTTTGCCCTCCTGCTTTGCCGTCAATAGCTGGTATCCGTATGTGTTGAGTTCATTCTCCGTGGCAATCACGACGGCATCCGCGGTGATCTTATCTGCATCTGCCGTTTTACCCATGGCCTTTAAAATGCCTGCTTTAGTATTGAGCGTTGCGAAGCTGTTGTTCTGTGTAATGGCCCGTTCGATCCATTTCAGGGCCTGATCGTAATTGACCTGGTTCTGCAATGCATAATTGGCCGCGCTGGCATAACCCTGCCAGCCAAATCCGATCGTATTCGTGAGCTCCTCGGTGGCATTTGCCATGACAATATCATCCACGGCGAATTCAATCTTTACCGGGAATTGCTTTTTTTCCCAGTTGAGGACCAGGTCAGCACTATTCTTGGTTAAATTAATAAAATCGTAGGTCAGCATCTCCGTATGGGGAATCTCACGTACTGAGATCTTTTCCCTCAATTTATCCTGCGCGGGATTGTACCAGAAACTCCCCCAGGCTTTGCTGTCTTTCGACAGTATCACTTCTCCGCTATTGTCTTTGTTGATCACAAAGAACAAACCATAAGTTCCGGCTGGCACGCTGTGCCCTTCGATTTTGGCGTCATGCGATAATTTGATGGTGGTATTTTCATTGGCTCCAGCCCTCCAGGGGGCCTCATTCCCATTGCCGAAATTTTGTTTATTCCATCCATAGGGCACAAGCGTGCCCCAGACTTCGCGGCCTTTTACAGAAGGCCTGGAGTAGTTTATGCTGATGGAGGAAATGCCAACCGTTTGTGTAACCGTAGCGGCCGGACTGGGTGTGCGTGGCATCGTGATGACGCCCTGTGTCCATCCGGAACTGCTCATAGTCATGATGAGCAGGCCAGAAACAACTCTCATGGCAGGTAACTTAAGCATCTAGTCTAGTTTTTGGTGAAACAAATCAATTCCTGACATTAAAATACGATTTACCACAACCCTTACCTGGCGATTCTACTCAAACGGTCATAAAATCCTACCCAAGCCGCCGTATCAAAGGTTGAAAGGCATTAAATGGAACTGGTCGCGCCAACCCACCTATCTCCTGCCATAAACCCTGAACATGCTGTTCTCAAAGACCATGACATAACCTTGCATAACTCTGGAGAGTACTTGCGTGTAGTAGTTTGCAGGATCGGGCGGCCTGTAATGGTTGTTATTTGTTATAACGAACCGGGGCGGATGACCAGCAAAATCTTCTTTGATGATTTTTTTGTACAAGTCCGTGTACCCGTTGGTTTCCTGCAACGGCACGATAAATTTTGAATTGCTCAACCGGTCGGCCATCACGTACAGGTATTGACTTCCAAACCGGTCAATATTGATCCGGTCTTCCGGGACAGAATGCGAATCAATATATAGGGCGACCTCCTTCCTGCCCCACTCCATTTGCCGGTTAAAGTTCAACATGGAAAGGTTTGCGTAAATCGCGATCATGAACAGACAACAGAGTGCCAGGCGCGCGGCAAGGCTCTTCATCACATAATATCCAAGAATAAATGAAGCAGGAACAAGGAGCAGCATAAAATAATGCGGGTAGGTCTTGCCCGATATATACACGAAATAATAAGCGCCGGCATAAATGGCGATTGAGCCTATTAGAAAATGGTCTTTCATAGCAAACCTGTCACCCCCCCGGTATCGTTTCCAATAATTCCAGGCGGTAACTAATATCGAAACATTAAAGATCATGACGGCGGAAATTCCCCTGTATGAAAGAAATGAATTGTGGCGAAGATGATCAACAACCCGCCGTCCGAATGGAATTTGAACATACTGCCTGCTGTTATAAGCAAAGACCTGGTCATAAAAATCCTCCAGGATGCCAAAGGCGTTCAGCAGCAGTAAAACGAGTCCCAGGTAAACAACCAGCGAAATCAAATATTTAATTGCTTTTTTCCGGATACTCCGGCCCCGGTAATAACCGAACAAATCAATTGCCAGAATTCCGGCTACGAGAATGGCAGCATTTTGCTTCAATAAAAAAGCAAGCACCATCAGGAATGCCCCGATGAATTCAAAATATTTATTTTTTTCAAGAGACAGGTAAAGAGTCAATAGGATGATCGGTATCACGAAAGTTTCTGTTAAGAATCCCTGGTCCCAGCACAGCAGGTAAATCACGGAGAAGGTAATTAAATAAACAACAGATCGCCCAAACGATACGGCCTTTACAATTTTATGGATCAGATAAAGGTTGAAAAAGAAAATCAGGAGTTCCAGTATCCTGACGCCCAGGAATGGATTTGATTTCAAGAGGAATCCAACTGTTCCGATAAAGTAGATGAGCGGTGGTTTATTGTTCCATAGTGCCTGCAAGGGAAGGAAGCCCCTTGTCAGCAGGTATGCGCCGTACATATGAATACCCGCGTCGACACCCGGAGCGAGCAAATACAAATGAAGGAATACAATGAAGCCGGTGCTGATGCTAAAAATAATCCAAAGTAAAAATGACCTTATTTGAGCTCCGGTCCAACGCATGCACCAAATATATATGCAAATGGGCAAATGTGCGAACGTGCAAATAGGAGAAATAAAAAAGTCTCGCCTAAGGCGGGACTTTTTTGTTAGCGTAAGAACAATGCTATTTAATGCAGCTCTGTTTCTTTCAATCCTTCGGGTGTGGCGACCAGCAGGGTTCCCTGCACGTATTTTTCTGCATGCTGGCTTGAATCAAGTCCTTCTTCTTCATCTTTGGAACTTACACGCAATGGCAATACAAAATTGATGAATTTGAAGATTGCGTACGACACGATGAAGCTATAGGGAACAACGATCAGCAATGCTTTCACCTGGGTGAAGAAGAACGTCGGGTTTCCATAGAACCATCCGTCGTTACCAGCAGCATTGACCGCTTTGGTAGCAAATAAGCCCGTCATCAGCATGCCGACCATACCACCTATTCCATGACAGGGAAATACATCAAGGGTATCATCAAGCCTTGACTTTGATCTGTAGTAAACGGCAATATTGGAAATGATGGCGGCAACGGCCCCGATAAATATACTCTGCGGAATTGCAACAAAACCAGCGGCGGGCGTGATGGCTACCAGACCTACTACTGCGCCGATACAGAAACCCAATACAGAGGGTTTTTTCCCTTTTAAAACATCAAAAAGCATCCAGGATAATCCAGCGGCGGCGGCGGCCGTGTTGGTTGTCGCGAAGGCTGAAACGGATAAGCTGCTGGCAGCACCAGCAGAACCTGCATTGAAACCGAACCAGCCGAACCAGAGCAAGCCGGTGCCGATCAGCACATAAGGGATGTTGGCAGGTGGAATTTCTTTATGTTCGACATGCACTCTTCTGCGCTTTAACACCATCGCTCCTGCAAGGGCCGCACAACCAGCGGAAATATGAACCACCGTACCTCCTGCAAAATCCAGTGCGCCCATTTTTGCGAGGAATCCGTCGGGATGCCAGCTCCAGTGTGCGAGAGGAGCATAAACCAGCAGGCTGAACAAGACCACAAATAAAAGGTACGATGTAAACCGAATGCGTTCGGCTACAGCGCCAACCACCAGACCGGGCGTAATAATAGCAAACATGAGCTGAAACAGCGCGAACAGCGTTAACGGAATGGTTGGCGCAAGGCTCCAGGCCGCTCCCGAATTAACCCCTTTAAAAAAGAAATGGGTCGCGGGGTTGCCGATCAGTCCGTTGATATCTTTGCCAAAAGCCAGGCTATATCCTACTACGACCCACAGCACGCTCACCACGCCGGCTGCAATCAGGCTCTTGATCATGGTGGAGATGACGTTCTTACGGTGAACCATACCCCCATAAAAAAATGCAAGTCCCGGAGTCATCAGAAATACAAGGGCCGTGGCCACTATGAGCCAGGCAACATCGGCTCCATTATACTTTCCGTCATCGAAATTGGGTAATGTCGGAACAAAAATAGCAGCAATGGAGACAAGGATGAGCAGCACAAAAGGCGCTGCATTTTTTAGTGTGATTTTACTCATAGTTCAGTCATTTTAAATTTAATAATAAAAAATATCTAATATTAAGTCGGAGTAGGTGCAATTTACATATAAATAACAAATCAATAAAAAATATAATATTACATTTAATTTTAATGTTATTAACGTACGATACTATATAATTGTTTACCATACAATTATATTGCATAACTAAAGTACTATCAGATGTAAATAATTTTTAGGATGCCTAAAATTGCGAAGAAAATTGCGCGATTTGGAGAATAAATATAGACTGGGGGGAGAACAATTCGTCCTGATTAATTAAATTCAGTCATTCATCACCGTGAGCCTGGCGAAATGCTATCGGGGACTAGCATAAATGGCAGAGATGTCAATGTCTTCCAGGTAAGGATTCAGTCCGCCGACATCTTCAAAACTCCGCAGACTGACATAGCAGCCCTGGCTGAGGTGATAATACAGTTCCACATAAAAATTCTCGACCTGGTACAAAGAAATGCGGAAACAGCCGTCTCTCCTGGTTCCCAGGAAAATTCCCATTAAAGAGAGTATTTCTGTCTTTGCTATGCCGTCCATATAGTCAAAATCCTGCATTGTCATCGCCGTCGCTTTTTTACTGCCGGGACGCTGTTCCGCGTTTCTTGTACATTTGTCCTTTCAAAATACATACCATTTTATTTCGAGGGATAATTCATCTTTCCAGGTGAACATCGTAGAATTTGATCTACAGGAAGCCTCAATGGTTCTTCAACTCCTCATACTGGGTCATTTTATTGTAGAGTGTTTTCCGATCTATTTTTAACAACTGTGCAGCCCTGCTCTTATTGTAATTGGATTCCTTCAGCGCCTGCAGGATCATTTCATATTCTGCATCGATGCTCGCTTCCTTCAAAGAAGTTTCATTCACCACGTACTTGGTGGATCGCAAAATGGAATCACTGTGAGCGGCCGGCTGAACCGACGTAAACGAAGGATTGGCATCAGCAAACTGTAGTTTGCTGAAATTGGAAATTTCAAAAGGAAGTGAACGGGGTTCGATATATTCCGACTCGGTAAGCAGCGCCGCACGTTTCACCACATTTTTGAGTTCCCTAAGGTTGCCATACCATACATAATTCTTGAATATTTCTTCCACCTCGGGTGAAAATCCTTTCACTTGTTTTTCCAGTTCCTGGTTGGTTGCCTGCAGAAAATGATTGGCAAAAAGCAGGATGTCGTCCTTTCGCTCCCGCAATGGGGGAACATTAATGGAAAATTCATTGAACCGGTGGTAGAGATCTTCCCTGAATCTCTTACTGTGCGTTGCATTCCAAAGCAATTCATTACTGGCCACGATAATCCTCACGTCAAGGTCAATATCCTTCACCCCTCCTACCCTGCGCATCCTTCTTTCCTGCACAACGCGCAACAAAGAAACCTGGATATCGTAGGAGAGATTGGCGACTTCATCCAAAAATATGGTGCCCCCGTTTGCCGTCTCAAATGACCCGATTTTTTGATTGAGCGCGCCCGTGAATGACCCCTTTTCATGACCGAATAATTCGCTGGCCGCAAGCTCTTTTGATAAGGATCCACAATCGATAGCGATAAAGGGTTTATCGTGACGCCTGCTGCGTTTGTGAATTTCCTGCGCAATCGATTCCTTTCCGCTGCCGGTTTCACCGTAGACGATCACACTGTAATTGGTCGGACCAACCAGGTTGACCTGCTTAAGAATTTTTCGAAAGGATTCGGTGTTGCCAAAAATATACTGACCCGAATAAGTCAGTGCCTCTTTTTCATCTAATACCGGTTTTGCGATTTTCTTATTAGGGGCTCCCTGGTCCTCAGGCTTTTTTTCATTGTGTTCGAGCGCCTGTTGTATTGTAAAGATAATTTCGTCGGGCAGCAAGGGTTTGGTAATATAATCGTAGGCGCCCATTTTCATCACCTTAACAGCCGTCCGCATGTCGCTGTACCCGGTTATGATGATTACCGGAAGATCGGGATATTTAGCCTTAATGCTGGACAACAGGATGGTTGCATCCATATCTTCGAGCCTGAAATCACACATGATCAGGTCGGGTTTCCCTGTTTCAAGAAAGGCCAGGGCTTTTTTCCCCGTATACATCTCCGTTACATGGTATCCTTTTCGGGTGAGAAAGCGGTTCAGCAGCAGGCAGATGTCCCTGTCGTCATCAATAACCAGTATTCTTTTCATAATAGTTAATTTGATTTTGTGTTCAATTGTTACTGTCTGTATTTATAAAGAGAAAGCCCTCATTTGAGCAACCGGTATGTGCAACTGGTCACGGTATTTGGCGATGGTCCTTCTTGCCACACTGTAGCCCTGTTCACCCAGTATATCGGCCAATTGCTGGTCCGTATAAGGATTTTTCTTGTCTTCTTTTTTTACGACATCTTCGACTACTGTCCGGATTACTTTATTGCTGATCGTATCGCCTGCCTTATTAACCAAACCTTCCGTAAACAGATCTTTAAGCAGGATCATTCCAAAAGGCGTATCGGCATACTTATTACAGGTTATGCGTGACACGGTGGAAATATCCAGTCCGACCATGTCAGCAATATTTTTCAATACCATCGGTTTTAACTGCATGGTATCGCCCAATAAAAAATATTCATGCTGAAATTTCATAATAGCCCGCATCACCTTCAGCATATTGGTTTCGCGTTCCTGAATGGCTTTGATGAACCACTGAGCAGAAGAAAGCTTACTACGCAAATATTGTTTTGTCCCCTTTTCCATCGTCTTATCGCCCTCGGCCTGATGCACAGATTCAATCCAAGACTGACTGATGCGCAGGGAGGAAGATCGTTGCCTGGCCAGAGAAACCTGCAATTCTTCGCCTTCTAAAACGATGATGAAATCGGGTAATACCGTATTGTTGAGCTGCATGGGAGAGGCCATACCTGTTACCGGTCTTGTTTTTAGCGTAGCGAGCAAATGGAGGAGTTGCTTCATCTCTTCGTCCTCCATCTTCATTTCCCTTCTCAGCTTTTCCAGATTGGCGTTGCGCAGGTCCTGGAAATAATGCTCCATCAGAATGATGGCTTTTTCGACCAGGGGTTTGTTTTTATTCATTTTCTTCAGCTGGATCAAAAAATATTCTTTAAGATCCCTGGATCCTGATCCAACCGGGTCGAGTTCCTGGATCGTCGCCAATATGTCATCCAGATCCTCTGCCTTTACCCATGAATTGTTTTTGAATGAAATTTCTTCAGCGACGGATTCTAGGTCGAGGTTAAGAAATCCGTGTTCGTTGAGTGAGTCGATCACGAAATCTGCAAGCGCGTGCTTTGTTTCGGAACTTTCGGCAAAGCGGTATTGTTTTTTTAGGTCCACCCTGAAATCAACGGTCTCGGCCAGTTGCCTGTCGGGCATTTTGTCCGGCGGCAAATAATTTTCGTATTCAGTTTTATAATCAGGAATGTCGTCGTAGCCATATTCTTCCCAATTCTGAAAATCCTGGACCGTATCCTTAGAGAACTTATCGCCGCTTCCGTCGTCCATCATGCCTGTTTCTTCGAGACAGGGATTTTCGGTGATTTCATCCTGTATCCTCAGTTCGAGGGCCATACAGTCGAGGTGCAGCAGGTTTAATAAGGCGATGTGTTGAGGAAGGATCTTATGTTGTAATTTTTGTGTCTGAACCTGATTAAACATAGCGAAGTTGTTTAGACGTTAGGATGGTATTATTACGAACACCCTTGGGTAGAGCAAATACGGCACCGAAAAAGCACCCGTTGTGTTCAAGCGCTGAAATCCCCTCCCGTACTGCATTTTAGGGAATGAATGGCTAAAATGGCGGCGTTTAAAATTGGGGAATTTATTGCACAGATGGGGAAATGGGCGATTTTGGGATTTTGTTCAGACCCCGGCCAGATAGCAGCTATTTCTTTTTCTCCTCGACCCCCTGATTTTTCTTATCATCTTCCTCCTGTTTCTTCTTGTCTTCGGCCTTTTTCTTCTTTTTAAAAAAGCCCTTCAACAAAAAATTATGCTTGGCCGCCTCCATATTCTCGGTCAGCCCTTGGGAGCCCTTCTTCAGGTTAGATACGGTTCGGTTCAGGTTATTGGATAGCGCCGAATCGCCGATCAGCCGCGAGATGACGCCGTGCCCATTGTTGATCTTATCGGAAATATCGGCAAGATTTTTGGTGATCAACGCGGCATTATCTGCGGAGACTTTGAGGCTGCCCAGGATCTGATCCGTTTCTACCGGCGATTTCGATTGCAGGATATCATTGTCCGCTACCTGCATGCCCGCGCTGGTTCCGGGAACGATGAGCAAGACTTTGTCTCCCATCAATCCCTCGGATCCAATACTCACATTAGCATCTTTTTTAACAAATTTATGCACCTCACCACGGATGACCATTTCTACCATCACGGAAGTGTCGTTGACGATGTCAATGCCTTCCACAGTTCCCACATTGATACCCCCAAACCTTACATTGTTCCCAACCTTAAGACCGCTGACGTTATTGAAAACAGACCTTAGGTGAAATGTTGAGCCGAACAGGTTCTTTTGTTTACCTATAAAGAACAGGCCTGCAACCAACAGTGCAAATCCAACCGTGGCAAACAGCCCAAGCTTCCAGATCATATTCGATTGTTTTTTCATCAGCGTCATTTTACTAGTTAAAGAAAGATTGAATAAACCCGTCATTGGATCGCGCTAATGTTTCGTAACTGCCTTCTGCGACAATAGCACCATCGTTCAGCATGACGATCCTGTCTGCCGTCATTTTTGCGCAATTCATATCATGGGTGATTATAATGGACGATATATTGTTCTTTCGCTGCAGGTCGAGTATCAATTGGCTGATTTCTTTTGCAGTGGCTGTGTCCAGTCCTGTCGTTGGCTCGTCGTACAACATGATCGCCGGTTCGAGAATAAGGGTGCGGGCCAGGCCAATGCGTTTACTCATCCCTCCCGACAACTCCGCGGGCATTTTATCAACCGCATCTGTTAATCCCACCTGCTCGAGAACCTTCTCCACAAGGGAATTGCGTTCATCATTGGTCAATTCATGCTTATTATGTCTTAAAGGGAACTCCAGGTTCTCTCTCACGGTCATGGAATCGTACAATGCAGCGCTTTGAAAAAGAAATCCCATCTTTTTGCGCACTTCGTTCAGCTCGGGATAACTGAGGCTGGCAATATTCCTTCCGAAGACAATGATTTCGCCTTCATCGGGTTCCATAAGCCCGATCATACATTTGATGAGCGTTGATTTGCCGGAACCCGATTTCCCTAACACTACCACGTTCTCACCGCGTTTCACACTGAGTTCCACATGCGTCAGAATATTTGAGTCGCCAAAGGATTTGCTGATTCCCTTAATCTCTACAATCTGGTCAGTATCGGTTGTCACATCTTGCATATTTACTATGGGGTCTTTCATTTTATTATTATAACAGATCGGTTATTTGTACAGTAAGCATATCCAACACGAAAATAGCCAGGGAAGCGGCGACCACGGCAGAATTGGCAGCCAGCCCCACACTCGCTGTTCCGTTCAGTGCGTTGAAACCTTTGTAGCAGCCAATCATTCCGATGGCAAACCCAAAGAAAAAGGTTTTGATGATCGCCGGAATTACATCCACAAAATCAAACCTGCTCATCGCAGCTGAAAAGAATCTCGTCAGGGAGATCTCTCCATGAATATTTGCCGCAAGGAATGACGCGAAAAGTGATATGGCATCGGCAAAGATGACCAGAACAGGAACCATTAATGTTGTAGCCAGCACCCTGCTTACCACGAGGAATTTATAAGGATTGATCGCTGAGACCTCCATGGCGTCAATTTGCTCCGTTACTTTCATCGATCCTAATTCAGCACCCATCCTGGAACTTATTTTGCCCGCGCAAACCAATGCCGTAATGACCGGCCCGATCTCCTTGACAACCGAAAAAGATACCATGCCGGGCAACAGGGACTCGGCTCCAAATGTAACCAGGGATGGCCTTGACTGAATGGTTAATACAAGGCCCATGATGAATGCCGTAGTGCCCACAAGGGGGAGCGATTGATATCCTGTTTTATAGCATTGTATCAGCAGCTCCCGCAATTCGTAAGGTGGTCTGATCAGCTCCCTGAAGAAGCGAAACATAAACCGGATAAAATTTCCGGTTTCATAAAATTGCTTTCGAAAACCCGATAATACCTTTTGATTTCCCTGAAAGGTTTCCATGTTTACATATGGTTAGCAGCGTTAAGATAATTTCCTGAGCTTTCTTTTCGAAAAATTAAAAATATATCGTCCCGACGCGGGCATCGTATCCCCCAAGAGAAAAGCAAAGGGTTTTAATGCTTCGATGTTCTCAAATATCACTTTCAGAATTCCGGTCACCGGTATCGCGAGGAACATGCCGGGTATACCCCAAAGGGCATTCCCGATCAGCACGACAATAACAGCTATCAGCGCGTTGATCCTGACTTTCGACGCAACAATCTTGGGCGTGATAAAATGGTTGTCGAAAAACTGGATCAGGATGTAGGCCATCAGAATAAGTATCGAGTAAGAACCCGAATCTTTTGTAAAAAGGGCGATGGCCATCGGCAGGGCAACGGCGATGATTCCACCAATAAAAGGAATCATGTTCAGGAGGGCGCCGATGATGCCCAGCAAGATTGCGTAATCCACCCCGATGATTAATAAGGCTGCGGAGTTCAATGTTCCGATGATAACGGCTTCTATCAACAATCCGTTCAAATAGCTTTGAACAATGCGCTTGGTTTGAATCAGCACTTCTTCCAGTTTCTCATGATGTACTTTATTGAATATTTTTTTTGTAAACACCAGCAGCAGGGGTTCGTAATACAGGATCATAAAAACATACACCGGGATGAGGAAAATCAATACCAGTATGCCCGAGAGGGTAACAATGGTTTTTCCGATCATCGAATTGCCATTGCTCATCAGTTCGGACCTGGTTCTTGCGAACCAGCCATCGATCTGTTGAATACTGAGATTGAAATGGACAGACAGCCATTGCGCAATTTGTCCCTGCAGGGTATTGAACTTTTGTCCCATCATGGGCAGCGCATTATTGAACATCCCCAGCTGGGATGCTATAAAATAAATCAGTACTCCCGTACAGATCAGCACCACCAGCACAGCTATGGAGATAGCGGCTATGCGATTTATTTTTTTTCTTTCCATGAAATTGACAAATGGAGAAAGCAAGATGGAAAAAATAAAAGAATAGACAATAGGGATCAAAATCTCCCGCCCGATATACAACGTGTATAGGAATAGATAAACCCCTACAAAAATGAAAGTGAGTTTAATGTAAAATGGAATGCGCGATGAATTAACCATTTTTCAACTTAATAGGGTTTTTTGAACTTGACTGAACAGGGAATAGAAATATCATGCCTTGTATTTGAATGTCAATCAGCCCGCCGGCATGGGGCCGCGGTAATAGGGCCTTTGCACAATATGTGGAGATTATTGCCCAGAGGCGAGTATGGGGAGTTGATAAGTTGACTAGTTGATTTGTCAACCAATCAACCAATCAACCAATCAACTTATCAATCAAGCCCCTGGCCTGATTTTTTTATCTCCTTCTTCGAAATCACTTCATTTTCAAAACAAAAGATCATGAACAAAAAATTTATTGCCGGAATCCTCGCCGGCATCGGGGCAGGGGCCATCCTGGCACTGATGTTTGCTCCTGAAAAAGGCAGCCGGACCAGGAAAAAGATATTCAGAAAAGGACAAAGTCTGGCGGAAAACCTAAAAGAGAATTTCACCGAATTCATTGACCAGACGGCTGCCAAACTTGATTCGGTCAGAAAAAGATGAATGCTCTACGTGCACAAATAAATAAAATCGAATACAGATGGTAAAAGACACACAATCTCACCCGCTGAAGTCCATGGTTGAAACCCTGAATGACTATCTCGAAACCAGGATCGACCTGATCAAATATAAAACCATCGACCAATCCTCTTCCGTTTTATCTACACTGGTCACCAGCGTCATCCTTATTTTGGGTATTTTTTTATTTCTTTTTCTGCTTTGTATTGGCCTTTCCTTTTACCTCGGCGAAATACTTGGCAAGACCTATTATGGTTTTTTTGCGGTCGGCGGGTTTTTTGCCGTCGCCATGATCATCCTGTACCTTAACAGGCACAAATGGATAAAAGCTCCTTTTGGAGACATGATCGTAAAAAACATGTTTAATCACTGAATTCATGGAAAAAATAACCTCAGCCGTGGAATTGCGGAATGCCATCCGGTTGCTCGAACAACGTAGATCCGAACAGGAGATCAGCTTGCAGGATCATTGGAACGAAGTCACGGAAAGCATCCGGCCGGTAAATATCATCAAAAGAACCTTCCAGGACATATTGCCCTCTGAGAGTTCAAAAAGCGGTTTGCTGGGATCAGCCCTGGGTTTAGGAACCGGCTTTCTTACAAAGAAATTATTTTTTGGAAAATCTCCTGGCTTCATGAAGAAGTTACTCGGTTCTGCATTGCAGTGGGGCATCACCGCCCTGGTCGCAAAAAATGCAGACAAAATCAAATCAGGTGGAACTTCCCTCTTCAAGAAAATAGTTCCTGGTAAAAACGGTGAACGGGTGATCTGAGATCGCCCGTTCACTGTTGGGAAAGTTACTCGCCAGCAACTTAACCGGTCCCTTTAAAATTGCTTTTCAACCGCATGCATCAGACTCGAAATGGGACCTTCCATTTTATGGGTCCTGTCGTCAAGCTGATTGTCATTGAGCAAATCTCCCAGTTGCAAAGAGGCAGGCAGGTACAGCAGCGCCTGGGTCCTTTGTTCAGCGGCAAACTGGCCGATGGCTTGCTGATTGGCCTTATCCGTGATATTTTCTTTCAGCAGCCGGACGGCCTCGTTTGCGATATGCTCTGTTTCCAGTTGTGCGGCGGCAATAGAAGTGTTTGAGTAAGCCGCAATTCTTTTGATCAGCTCATCTTTCTTTTTTCCGAAAATGCTGTCCAACCAATTTGTCGACTCCGTGTCCAGGAGAAGCTCGGCGCCCTCTGCCGTTTTCAGCAGATTATACAATCCGCAAATCACCGCGGGAATTGCAGCCTGGGTAACAGACTGGATGCCAAATTTGCCCTCATCCAGTTTAATATCCTGGGTATTGGGATCTATTTTATGAAGTTCCTGGTATCCCAGGTTCTTTTGAATTAAATCAATCAGGCTAATCATACAAAAAGATTTTAGGTGAACCTTATTCCCCGTAAAAAACGTGCCATGATCTGACAAACCATCCATGGCATGTTTTTTTATGATTTTGTATAAACCAGATTATGATTCAACTCGTGCGTTTGATTGAAGTGCTGAATGATCTGATCAGAATTAATAATGACAGGATTACGGTGTATGAGAAAGCAGCCATGGCCAGCAGAACCATTTCCACAGACCTGAAGAATGTTTTTCATCACCTCGCTTCGGAAAGCAGGAAACATGTCAGGGCACTCAGCACAGAAGTGATCAATCTTCGTGGAAAACCCGCGACGGGCAGTACGACGATGGGCAAATTGTACCAGGTATGGTCTGACCTTAAAGCAGGCATAACCGGCGTGGATTCACGCAGCCTGCTGGCTTACTGTCTGGGTACGGAAGACAGCATACAAAAAATATACGGAAAAATACTCGCTGCAGACATTCAATTTCCACCCGCCATTCATGAAAAGATCCTGCTTCAGCAGCAATCCCTTAAAAACTCTCATGATCTGATCATAAGGTACCAGCACGAACTTATTCATTGACTTGAAGAGTCCGCCGTCAGGCCCTCCGGATCAATCCAAGGACCAGCGAAATGATGGCCAGAATGAGTAAAACATGAATAATTCCGGCAGCGCTATAAACAAAAAACCCGATAATCCACCCGGCGATCAGAATTAACGCAACCAGATACAGCAGACCTCTCATAAAAAAATTTTAATTAAACAATAATCCATCTTTTCTACTATTAAATTCATGCCATCCCCGGAATAGGTTGCCATCGATTTGGATTTTAACATCCTTTAAAGATTTGGTTCAGCTTGTCCGGGCTGGGGAGGAAATTCTACAAGATCGCAACAATTTTTCTTGTAGAATATCCTGTATATGTATACGCTATTGTATATATTTGAAGTAGGCTTTTATTTGTATCGCCTTCTCTGACTTACCATCCTGACGATTAGTTTTGCAGTATTGAAGTTATCGTGGATCTATGATGAAGAAAAAAGTTTTACTGGTTGACGACGAAAATGATTTTGGGCTGCTTTTAAAAAGCTATTTTTCAAAAAGGGGCTTCGAAGTATTTCTCTCTCAGACATTAACCGAAGGAATGCGGACGCTCGAACGCATTAAGCCGGATATTTTAATATTGGATAACAATCTTCCCGATGGAATGGGCTGGGAGAAAACAGCCTACGTGCTCGAAAAAAATGCAGGTATTCAGCTTATCCTCATCAGTGCATATCATCATGACAGTTCGATCAGCCTTAAGTTCCCATCTGTTAAAATTCTTGAAAAACCGGTCAGCTTATCGGAGTTGAATAACTTTCTCTCCTAGCCATTCAGATTCAAGCTGGCATTTTTTTGGCATGCATATATTTATTCAACCAAACCATGTCAGCCATGATCAGGAAACTAAAATCCGGCGAGTACCGCCTTTATTCCAGGAAGACAGATCCAAAGACAAAGAAGCGCAGGAACCTGGGTACGTTCAGGAGTTTAGCTGCAGCCAAAAAACACGAAAGAGCGGTGCAATATTTTAAACAGCAGTAACCGGCCAGCCATTTATTAAACAAAATACTTATCAATATGAAAGCAATTTGGACCGGCGCAATCGGTTTTGGATTGGTTAACATACCTGTAAGGGTATTCAGCGCCACGATGGAACATGAACTGGATTTTGATATGCTTGACAAAAAAGATCATTCCCGCATCAGGTTCAGGCGGGTAAACGAAACGACGGGTAAGGAGGTGCTTTGGGAAAATATTGTGAAGGGATACGATTACAAGGGCAAGTACATTATCATGACGGATGAAGACTTTGAAAAAGCCAGTCCTGAAAAAAGCAAACTGATTGAAATCTCCGAATTCGTCGACGAGGACCAGATTGAAGTCATTTTTTTTGAAACGCCTTATTACCTGGAGCCCCAGAAATCAGGTGAAAAGGCCTATGCACTGCTAAGGGAAGCCCTGAAAAAAAGTGGCAAGGTCGGCATAGCCAATTTTATTTTAAGGACCAGGGAAAGCCTTTGTGTTTTGAAAGCGATTGACAACACGATTGTGCTGAATAAGATCAGGTTCGGACGCGAAATAAAAGATCCCGGCGAACTGAATATCCCATCCAGGGTTTCCATTAAACCCGAGGAATTGAAAATGGCCATTGCTTTGATCGAGCGTCATGGCAGCACATTTGACAGCAACAAATACAAGGATACTTACACGGATTCGCTGTTGAAATTAATTCATGCCAAAGCCAAGGGAAAGAAAGTGGAAACACCACAACTCAGGGTTGTTCATAATAAGGCCAAGGACCTCATGTCCCAGCTGAAGGCGAGCCTGGAGACTAATAAGAGAAGAAAGGCGTCGTGAGGAATAGTTGAATGGTTGAGATTTGGGTTATCGTTCGCTGGTCATCGTGGTGAGTGCCCTGTTTTGTTCGACTGCATCTTTTGTGGCCAGCCTCACTTCTACCTGGTGCGTTTCTTTATCATTGACCAGGTATACTGTTTTATTGTGCTGATCGGCGCCATCGACGATGATCTTCATTTCTTTTTCGTCGGGTGCATTCACGAGGGTGATCTGAAAGACCGTCTCGGCGTATTTATATAAAATCTGCACCGAAGCCCAATCACGCGGAATACAAGGTTCAAATTGCAGGGTATTTCCTCTGCGCTTTAAACCAAGAAAATACTCGATCACAAGCTGGTACATCCATCCTGCTGAGCCCGTATACCAGGTCCAGCCGCCGCGACCGGGATAATCCGGCACAGCATAAACATCGGCAGCGATCACGAAAGGTTCTACCTTATAAGTCAGAATGTCTTCGGCCGATTTTCCGTGGTTTAGTGGATTGATCATGGAAAGTAATTCCCAGGTTCGTTTGCGATCGCCCTGCGCCGCAAAAGCCATAACCAGCCAGATGGCGGCATGTGTATACTGGCCACCATTCTCTCTTACACCGGGAACGTATCCCTTAATATAGCCTGGATTAAGATCTGATTTATCAAAAGGCGGCGTAAAGAGCTGGATCAAAGAAAGGTCCTTACGGACAAGGTATTTATCTGCAGATCGCAAAGCAATTGTCGCGCGGTCTCCCTCTGCTGCTTTTGAGAGTACGGACCAGCTTTGCGCAATGGAGTCAATTTTACATTCAACGTTCACCGAAGACCCCAGTGGGGTTCCATCGTCAAAGTAAGCCCGGCGGTACCATTCCCCATCCCATGCGTGATCTTCAATATTCTTTTTTAACCGAGCCGCTTCCCTGTTGTATTTTTCTACAGTGACCGTGTCTTTTTTCAAACGCGCCGTCTCAGCAAATTTTATTAGCACCTCATACAGGAAGAAAGCAAGCCAGACGCTTTCTCCCCTGCCATGCACACCCACTTTATCCATTCCGTCATTCCAGTCTCCAGAACCCATCAGTGGCAAGCCATGCTCACCAAAACGAAGACCGAATTCAATCGATCTGAGGCAATGTTCGTACAGAGTGGCAGACCTGTCGGATTTGATGGGAAGATCATAATAAGATTCTTCTCCGGGATTCAGCGGCCGACCTTCAAGGAATGAAGACGATTCATCCAAAATCTGCATGTCGCCGGTATGTGATATGTATTTCGAAGTCACGTAGGGCAGCCAGAGGAAATCATCGGAGCAAGTCGTCCGTACGCCTCTTCCCTTAGGCGGATGCCACCAATGCTGTACATCTCCTTCCTCAAATTGACGGGAAGCGGAGACCAGTATCTGCCTGCGCGTCATTTCTGGCTCATTATGCATCAGCGACAGAACGTCCTGTAGCTGGTCGCGGAAGCCAAAAGCTCCGCCGGATTGATAAAATCCACTTCTTCCCCAGATGCGGCAAGCCATAGTCTGATAGTTGAGCCAGCCGTTGCTGAGGATATTGGTTGCAGGATCCGGGGTATTGATAATAATGGTACCCAGCGTTTGTTGCCAGTATTGCTGCACGTTTTTCAAGGCATTGACTGCGGCCATCGGCCCCTTGAATTGCTTTATGATGCGAATCGCGTCGTCCGCATCCCTGCCTGCACCAAGGCGAAAAACAATTTCTTTTTCTTCGCCCTGGTCCACATCAATCATAACCTGGATGGCGGCGCAGGCATCCAACGCGGCACCCCACTTGCCTGCCAGCCTCACTTTATTCATTGCTTCGGGGTTGTGCAGCGTTCCATTTCTTCCGATGAATTCCTTTCGGTCTGTGGTGAAGGTTCTGATCCCCTCATCCACATCAAAAAATGCAACCCGCTCTTCAAATTCCGTATTGTATCTGTTCCTTGCGAGGATCGCACCGGTGGCCACATCCACTTCCGTTGTAATATGCATCAGTGATTTGAAACGCAAATCACCCAACACCCACTCCATATATCCGGTAGCTGAAAGTTTTCGCGGCCTTCCGGAGCTGTTCCGGATTTTCAGCGACATGAATTTGATGGATTCCACCAGATCGACAAAAACCGTCAGCGTGGAATGAATACCATCTTCTAAATATTCAAAAATGCTGTACCCAAACCCGTGTCTGGTTAAATAGGTCGAATTTCCTGCGTGTGGAAGCAATGCAGGCGACCAGAATTTCCCGCTTTCTTCGTCCCTCAGGTAAAAAGCTTCACCAGACTGGTCGCAGACTGCGTCATTGTTCCATGGAGTAAGCCGCAATTCATGGGCATTCTCTACCCAGGTATAGGACTGGGCACTTTCAGAGATAATGGTTCCGAAATTCGGATTGGCCAGCACATTGATCCAGGGCGCCGGGGTTGGATTGCTCGCCGAACTCGTGATCACATATTCTTTTCCATCTGCGGAAAATCCACCTGAGCCATTGAAGAACTGAAGGTTTACCGGCACCTGCAGCGAACCGCCCAGGGACGCGTAAAATTTGGACGGGGTGAAATAAGGAATAATTGTTTTGACCTTACTGAGCCTGTTGATCTGTTCTTCCAATGATCCTTGTCCATCAGATAATACGATGCGTGCGACCGTTTGAAAGAGTATCCTGTCTTCATTAGAAATCTGGTCGGCGGATCTGACAAATATTCCACCGGGTTTATCGCGCACATCTGTAACGATACCGGGAGAAATCAGGCTTTCAATTTCATGCTGTAAAGCCTGCCGGTAAGTGCCATGGTCTTCATTCCAGATCACCAGGTCTACCATCAGTCCCTTTAACCGCCAGTAAGCATGGGCCTGTACTAACTGCCTGACCAGTTCGATATTGCCGGGATCCTGGATCTGTAACAACACAATGGGCAGATCTCCGGAGATCGCGTAGCTCCACAGGCCTGATTGGCCGCGCCGGTTTTTAATCAGGATTGAAGGGTCAGCACGCAACGAAGCATTGGCGAAGATGACCGATCCGGCAAGTCTTGAATACAATTGTTCATCAGTTTCTGTTGCGTTGATCTGTCTCAGCACGACCTGGCTATGCGTCCAGGCCAGTTCAAATGCACGATCGGTCAATGGACGATCCTGATATTTTTCTATGAGCCCGTTACAAATTTCCTTTGTGTCCGCCATTCCAAAGACCATGTCCACCGTAGCGGTTTCGTGAGAATCAATCACGATCCGGTATTGGATTGAAACAATGGGATCGAGCACCGAACCCTGGCTTCCTGACAGCGAAGCACCGGAAGTCATGGCATATGGACGGTGAATGGTTTTCCCCCGGCCAATAAATTTCGCACGATCGGTTTCATAGGCGATCGAGTGGATCGCCGCCTTGTCTACCTTCATCAGGTGGAACATATACGGTATATTCTCGCCCAGCGCCCTCGGACGGCGGGTGCACAGGATGGCCTGGCGTTGTGTATTGATCTCTGTTTGAACGAAAAGGTTACTGAATGCCTGGTGGGTAGAATCCGACATGGGATGTGCCAATACGACTTCTGCATAACTCGTTACTTCGATATACCTTTTTTTACGTGAGCGGTTGGTAATGTGCAGCCGGCGCATTTCAACATCGTCTTCGGAAGAAACAACAATTTCAGTGTGCGTCTCAAAATTCTGGTCCCTTCGGCGGAATTCAGCCCGACCCTGTGAAAAAACCACCTCATAATTCTCGCCCTGCTGCAGCGTGGGCTGAAAAGCCGAAGACCATACTTCATCGTTGTCCAGGTCCCTGATAAAACAGAAACTGCCCCAGTCGTCCGTCGTTCCATCCTCACGCCAACGGGTAACTGCAATGTCTTTCCAACGGCTGTATCCCCCACCTGAATTGGTAACCATGACATGGTACCTTCCGTTGGAGAGCAGCTGCAATTCCGGAACCGGTGTGTTGGGCGTATCGAGTACCCGGATCTGCACTTCACCCGAAATGGCACTGCTGTCGGCAATATGCACCGATGGTGAATAAAATTCCGTGGCATTGGGAATGCGTTCCTGCAACAACAACATGACCGCGCGAAACTGGGCCTCGCTTTCAAATCTTTTTTGCATCAGCTGGTCAAGCAGCAAATATTCGAGTGACAACAGGCTCATGCCCTGGTGGTGAACCATATGGGAACGAACGACTGCATACGATTGTCCCCTGGGGAGTCTTGAAGGCGTGTAATCAA
>Ga0193728_1000048_pt1 | contig 46796 bp, 43 predicted proteins | sample U1c1metaG_FD_143037 | JGI IMG/M metagenome (GOLD analysis project Ga0193728, IMG submission 143037) | Soil microbial communities from a riparian zone of the East river system, Colorado, United States - U1c1 | ecosystem: Environmental > Terrestrial > Soil > Riparian zone | place: USA: East River... | reverse complement strand
TGCCACTCCGGCGGTACTGGCCAGCTGGAGAAACCATGAGAGGCCAGCCTGCCGTCTGCTGGTCACAGGCGTCGCCAAGGCGCCGGAGCCTCGGCTGGAATCAATCAGTGCCAAATAGCTGCAGGCGCTCAGGCGGGCAGGCTGTCCCTGCCGGATGCGCCAGCTTCCGCTTGCGAGTCAGCTCGCACAGGCATCACTACCAAAAATCGAGATCGGCGCAGTCGTGTGTCGATGACCGCTTTCAGGAACTACAGGTTGTTTGCCGGACGACGTGGTCCAGTAACGTCCGGCGACTTCTGGGAACGTGTGCCCCCTGTAAAACCGTCGGCTCAGCCTACGTTGGTTCGAACCAACACCTGCCACCATGTAAAACGTTCGGCTGGCAGGGCGGTGATCTGCTCGGCGAGGTTCTCGGCGCTGGTGCGGGACAGGCCGATGATGGTGATGACGGTTCGGTGCCCTCGCCGGATGAGCCACGCCTGTCCGGCGGGCCGGCCTCGGGAGCTGGAGGAGCCGGCATCGATCTCAGCGGTGACGACTGGCATGGGCGGTCACTTCCGGAGTTCTGGAGGGGATGGTGCTCAGGCCAGGGCTGCTGGGGTTGCGGACAAGACAGGGAAGGGCCGCTCGGGGGAGGTTAAGCTCTTATGAGGTAACGCGCAGCAGGTCAGTGGTGGTCCGGGGACGGCCTGCGAATCGTTCGAAGGCCAGCAGGTGCGGCAGCCGGTTATTGGGTCAGGCCGCCCCCGGGGTATCGGGCGTCAGCCGGGGCGCGCAAGTGCGGGTATACCTCGCGGGCGACGTAACGCTTGAGGCAGCGGATGATCTCGGCCCCGGGCTTTCCTTCTGCGGTGCGCCGCCCGGCGTAGGCGCGGGTGGCCGGGTCGGAGCCCATGCGGGTGAACACGATCCGCCACAGGGCGTGGTTGGCCTGGCGGTCGCCGCCGGGGCCGGGCCGGTGGCGGAAGGTCTTGCCCGAGGATGCCGGGATGGGGGCGGCGGCGCACAAATGCGCCCAGGCGGCCTCGCTGCGCAGCCGCTCGGGATGGTCTCCTGCCGCGATGAGCAGCAGCGCTGCGGTGTTAGGCCCGATCCCGTAGAGGGCGAGCAGGCCGGGGGCGCAGGCGGTGGCGAGGGGGACGATGAGCTCGCCGGGGCGGCCGAGCTGGCCGCCGAGCCTGCGCCGGCGGCCGGGCGGTGAAATTCCCTCGGCGGTGTTTGGGCTCAGCGGAAAGTCCGGCTGCCGGATGCCCGCCCGTCCCGTCGGCCCGCGATCTTCCCGATGTCGGCCGCCGCCGCCGGCTGCAGCGTGAGCAGGGCCAGGATCCGGCCTTCCCACTCGGCGGCCGCGGCGCCGTCGGCACTGCGGTCGCCCGTCTGCCTGGCCCGGGCGACCACAGCGTTCGCGGCGTCCAGGTCCGCGGCTGACCGGTCAGCCAGGTACGGCGGCTGGTACCGGGACCACAGCCCGGCGGCCGCGTTGCGCATCGCCGGCCAGCTCTCCGTGGCCATGCTCCGCACCAGCGTCGCCGCCGCTGCGGCCGCGAGCGGCCGCGCGCTGCCCGGCCCGCGTATGCCGCCTGCCGTCGGGGATGCCGGTCGGCTCCGCGCCGGCCAGCCATCATGCTGGGCCGTCTCCGGGGCGATCTCCCGGACCAGCTTCAGCCGCTCGTCCCGGCAGGCCGCGGTCATCTGCTCGGAGACCGCGAGCAGGGCCGCGTCCTCGGCCCGCAGCGCCCGCTCGTAGGAGGTCACCTGGCCCGCGTTCATGAGGATCTTCACCAGCACGGGCATCAGCTCGAAGAGCGCGAACAGCGAGAACAGCAGCCAGCGCGCACTGTTCAGGACTGGGTTCTTCCCCGCGACCTGGTCCAGCGCCTCCAGCCGGAGCAGCAGGCCGGCATCGGCCCGATTGTCCCGGTCGAAGTCCGCCTGCAGCCTGCGCTGGTCCGCAAGCGGGACCTGCAGGGCGCGGGTGACCTTTCCGAGCCTGTCCCGGGCCAGTTTAACGGCGCTTGTCTCGGCCTTTGCTATCTCCTCGTTGAGGCCCTTAACCTGGGCCACGTCGGCGTGATAGGCGGTGCTCTTGACGTTCGCGAGCGGTCCGTGGCCCGTTGGCGCGACGGTGCAGCCAGGCCCGCCGTAGAGCTGGCACTGCCATTGGTCGTAGTCCCTCTGTTCATTCGCCAGAGCCGCGGTGCGGTGCCCCACCAGGCCGCTGACCTGCGAGACGCCGCCGCCGCTGATGATCTGCGACTGCTGCTGCTGGGCGTCTGTCAGCTGGTTGATCTTCTTGCCCAGCGCGTCCGTCGCCTGCTGACGGGAAAAGCTCGTCAACTTCCGGTATTGGATGAGATCGAGCTGGGCCTTGATCTCAGGCTGGAAGACCTGCAGGGTGACCGGAGTCGATACGACGGTGCCCAGCACCGCGGCGATGAGTACCCGGAAGAGAACCAGCGCAGCGTACTTCAGCTTGCCGCTGCCGGGCCGCAGGGAAACGATCAGCGCACGGTCCATGGTCATGATCGCTATCCCCCACCCGACGGCGAGGGGAATGGCCACCGGAAGCGATACCCGCAGGGCGGTGTGCAGCGCGAATGACATCGATATGCAGGCCAGCACGCCGGTGAGCATGATCACCGTCCCGATGCTGGCGTACTTCGCGCGATCGGTGCGGATGCGATCTAAGATCTCCAGATCAGCGCCCGCCAGCCAGGTGAAGAAACGTCCCACGAGTTCCCCGTAAAAGATCGTCATTAGCGGCTGATGGTTCGGGCTACGAAGACCGGGTGGAAGTGTTCGCGGCTGCTCAGCTCCCGGCCAGTTCCGGCGGCTCCTGGCGCGGAGGCGTTTCGCGCCGGGCGCGGAGCTCCTTCATCTGGGCTAGCAGGGTCTGCAGGACCGGCATCGGCAGCGCATTGGTATAGCTGGCGATGTCGCCGCCGATATATTCCGGGACCTTCATGTCCTTGATCTCCCTGATCATGTGGATCAGCGCGACGTTCTCAACGCCCAGCTCCTCGCACTCGACGCGCAGCTCCATGGCCGTGCGCCGCTGGAGGGCCCTGGCCCTGATCTCGTCGATCTCGTCCTCGGTCTCGGCGTTCACGCGCTGCACGACCAGGGTCCGCTTGTGCAGCTGGGCCGAGGCCTCCGCCTGGAGCTCGGCGTTGAGCTTCGGGTCGTCGGCCTCGAATGTGCCCAGGTTGGTGCGGTCCGCCTCGACGTCCCAGTCCTGCAGCGCCTGCTGAACCTGCACGGCGAGCTCGTTGCGCGCCTCGTTGTAGCGCTGCAGGAACAGCTCCACGGTGGTGGCGGCGCCGATCTGGCTCATATAGGACTCGACTGTGGCCCCGAGGACCTTCTCGACAAACCTCTGGACCGGCCGCGGGTCGTCCACCAGACCGCCCAGCCCGCTGCGGCCGCTGCCGCCGAAGGCGCTGACCAGCTTGGGCGCCGCCTGCTCCGGGATCCGAAGCGTCTGGCTCAGCTGCACATGCACCTTGTGACCCTGGATGGTCACGGCCAGGCGCCCGAGCTCTGCGTCATAGCTCCGCTTCTCCGCGTCGCCTAGCCGTTCCTTCCATTCCAGGATGAGCAGCCGGGTCGGGATCAGCACGACCCGGGTGAACCACGGGTTGAGCGAGCAGACCGTGCCCTCCCCGAGCGTCTCGCTCTGGACGCCCCGCCAGCCGCCTTCATCAAGGAATACCCACGGCAGCCGGAAGCCCTGGTGCCCGCTGACCTGCGACCCGACCGAACCATCGCCGACCCGCTCCCGGTCCGCGCCCTCCAGCGTGATGACCACGCCCGTGTGGCCGACCGGCACGGCGATGTCCTGGAGGTGGTGCGCGGTCAGGCCGTCCTGCCTGCCGGCGGTGGAGACGTTGGCCGTCGTGATGACGTCGAACAGGGCCGGGTTGATGTCGTAGGACGTGCCGCCGAGGAGGACGGCCAGCTGCCGGCCCTGCTCTCCGCCAGCTTCCATGAAGGCCTGGCCGTCCTGGAAGCTGGCGCACTCGACGTGCCGGGCAAACCGCTGGCCCTGGGGGCGGACTCGCCCGGCCCGGGCGATGACCAGGCCCATCGTCCCGGCCGGGACATGAGTGCGGGGCACGAACTCAACGCTGAACAGGTGCGTGTTGATGTAGTAGGCATGGTCGCCGGCCAGGGTCGCGGCCTGCCGGCCCTGCTCGCCCCCATTCGCGAGGAAGGCCTGGCCGTCCTGGAAGCTGGCGCACTCGACATGCCGGCCCAGGAGCTGGCCCGGCGGGCGGCTCTGGCCCTCTGCGGCCACGACGATCCCGATCATTCCCTCCGGCACGTGCACGCGGGGCACCATGGTGACGGAGTACAGGCCAGGCGTCATCCTGGTTGGCCGCCCCGGCAGCAGCGTCCGGGCCTGGATCCCGCGCCGGTCATGCGGTGTGATCCGCACGAAGACCGGGTCCGCCGGGCCGAAGCGGCGCCGCACGATGCCGACATGGTCGGGAGGCACCACCACCCGCCCCTTCACGGCCGCCAGTGCGGCCAGCACCAGGATGATCAACAGCGTTATCAGTAAGTAAATCGCCATGCTCCCGCTCCCCTCTCACTGGGCGAGCCGCGCGTGCACGGCCAGCACCGTCGCCCACCACTGGTCGTACCAGCCCCTGTACTGCTCGGCCCCGGGGTTGCGCAGGGTGGGGAAGAAGCCCTCCCGGCCCTGGGCCGCCGCGCAGAATTCCCCGTAGTCACGTGGCACGCTGTGACTGGCGTTCGCCCGCCATCCGCAGGCGACCGACAGCGCGAGGTATATGGCGGGCCGACCGTCGCCGCCCAGTTTTCGCCGCTGCGCGCCGAAGCCCCACGCGCCATTCGAGGCTGCGGCCCAGATGGTGTCGAGCTCCGTGAGCAATGCGCTTGGAAGTCCCTGAGCATCCGCGGCGCGAAGCGACCCCTCCGTGTTGCGTCCGGCCGCCGTCAGCAGGATCCGCGTGGTGAGCCCGTCAGCTCTCGTAAAGTCGCGGGCGCCCATCGCCGCACGCAGATCGGCGAGTAATTCCATGACGCCCTCGTCGTACCCGGCGGGCGGCGGTTCCGGCTCGTGACGAGCTTCGGCGCGCCGCGAGGGTGCCCGCCTGATCACTGGTCCGTTCACTGGACTGCCGGGCCCGGGTCCTGGCCGGGGCAAGAGCGCCTCAACCGCCGGAGGGAACGGGCGTTCCGCCGCCACGCGCGGTCTCGGCCACCCGCACGGAAGGTAGATGTAGGCGTTCTGCCGGAAACCCTTTGCCGGGATATCGACCGCGACCTTACGGAACTGGGCCTGCCGGATCCCGCCCACTTCGGGGACCACCGCGCGCTGGAACAGGGATTCGGAGATGATCTGGGCCAGGTTGGCCGTGGCGGCATCGTCGAGCGCTTTCCGCACCGGCTGCGAGTCAAGGAGCCGGGCAAGGCCGATCAGCGCCGTTCCGCCATGACCGAGCCGTCCGCCCGGTATTACGGAGTCAAGGTTCATGGCGATCCGGAGGCGGATCCTGGTCTCCGGGCCGTGGTCCTCGTTATGGTCGGTCAGGAGCTGGTCGAGTTCGGTCACGAACCGCCGGACGATCATTAGCAGGTCAACGTTGGCCGGGAGGACCGCTACCTCACCGTCCCCGTCGCCCCTCAGGTCCCACTCAAGCCGGTCAAGACTTGCCGCTCTGGCAGCTTCTGTAAGCATTCGGTCGAGTTCGTCCTGAATGAGGAGCTGACGGCGGACATTGCGTGCACTGAACCCCTGCACATCGACTGCGACTACCACGCGGTCGAATAATTGAACATTCGGCAAGGGACCCCTCCTGCCTGGCCGGGTCCATAGCCTATCGGGAGATTCCGGGACAGTTAACTGGATCCGATCGCGTTGTGGACCCAGGAACGCTTCTGGGCTGCCCGCCACTTCCGATGATCTCATTCGCTGTGAATAGTTGACAAGGTGCAGATACCTTCCCCGGATGGTCGTGTGCGGCGACGGTACCTGGGGCCGGCCGCTCACATGTGATCACGCGATCAGATGCGGGCCGCCTTGTCCCTCATCTCCGCGTCCCGCAGGTCCGCGATGCTTCGCAGCAGTTCCTGGTTGGCGATGACCTGCCGGCGGTACCTGGTCAGCACGACATTGCGACGGCGGAGGTAGGCGAAGGCGCGCTGGATGCCCGGCTGGGAGGAGCCGGCCAGGTCCGCGATCTCGCACTGGCTGAGCGGCACGTCGATGACCATTCCCTCCGGGGCGGGTACCCCGTACCGGTCAGACAGGTACCCCAGGATGCGGGCCAGCCGGACTTCCGTCGAGCCGACGCTCATGTCCAGTCGCTGGCTGGTGCTGAACCGGAGCTTCAGGGCGATGGAACGGCTTATCGAGCGCGCGGCCGCAGGATGGGCGTCAAGGAACCTGTGGAATTCGGGCTGCGGGATGAACCGGGCGGTCAGGCGGGTGGCAGCGGTTACCGTGCTGGAGCGCGGCGCGGCGTCGAGGGCGGCGAATTCGCCGACCAGGTCCCCCGCCACCCGGATGTCGAGCATGACCAGCTTGCCGTCGATGGTGTTGCCAGTGACCTTGGCGCACCCGAATATTATGACGTAAACACCAGTAGACTCATGGCCTTCTTGCACGAGGTGCTGGCCGGGCAGGAATACCTGCTTCCCGCCTAAGCAGGTGAGGGCGTCCTGCTCTTTCGGGGAAAGCAATTCGAGAAGCGTTCCCCGCGGCCACGGTTGCCCACCCACGTGCTGACCTCCGGCAAAGCGCTGGAACCGTAACAAGGTTCGCGATCTTGATCCTGTGATCAAAACCTGTCTGCCGACCGTAGCGTAGCATCACGCTAGATATGGGAGGACCAATGGCTGCTATTTCCGTGCTGCGCACGGGGGCTTACCGGGCCGGTCCGATGCCGGGCCGCGTACTGAGCCTGCGCACGCGCCAGGAAGATCGCACATCCGCCGGGCCGCAGGCCATCCTGGAACCCGCCGACGACGAGCGTTGGCAGTGACGGCGTGGCGCCGGAATCGGATGCCTGTGAGCGACCCCGGGGCGGCCGGGCATGCCAGGGAACTGATCCGGTCGACTATCGAGGAAATCGGCCGCGCCGATGCCAAAGCGGGGGTACTGCTCGCGGGGGCTGGAGTTGTCCTGGGCGCGGCCGCATCGGTCCTGGTCGCAGATCCTGCTCGCTTCTCCAGCCTTCCGCTGCGACTCGACATACCGCTGCTGACCGCCTTGGCCTGCACTGTCGTTGCCCTCACTGCGCTTGGCGCCGCCGCGTACCCGCGGGGCGTGCGCGCGTACGCGCCGGCCGGCCGGCGCGTGACGTATTTCGGGGATGTCGTCAGGACCATTGATGATGCTCAGTTAGGGGAGGCGCTCGGATCGGCACCGGAGGCGACGGTCCAGGACCTGGCCAGGCAGTTGCGCCAGCTTTCCCTGATCGCGTACCGGAAATACTCCTACATCAGGGTGGCGTACCTTTTCTTCGCCCTTAACCTAGTAGCGATCCTGGCCGCCGTAATCGAGATCATGTGTGCCAGGTAGCGAAGTTCTCGGCGCCCACCTGGTCCTTCGCGGACTGCGCAGCGCTAGGACGACGGGCGCACCGCCGCGGCCCATCGCCGCCGGGCGGCCGCCACCACGGCGTCGACGTCCTCGGCCAGGAGGTGGCGCGCGGCGACGAGGGAGTCGGCGTCGGCCCGGACGCGGGCCAGGAACGTTTCGGCGTCGCCGTAGCGGCGCAGGATCTCCGCGGCGGGCAGGACGGTGCGGCCGCCGGCGAGGTTCCAGGTCTCCACGGGGACTGCGTCGCGCGGCTGTTCCGGGTTCCAGCCGAACGACACGTCGAGCGGGACCGAGACGTGCGGGAGCCGGATGCCCGCCAGCTCGTTGCCGTCGTCGTCGAGGTCCGAGACGAGGCAGGGCCGCGCGGGGCCGAGCGCGACGGCCGGGTAGCGGGCGACGCCGCGCGTCGCATCAGGCCCGAGGCTGATCGGCGGCATCCCGAGCAGCGCTTCCCCGTCGGGCAGCGTTATGCCCTGGAGCCAGGGCACGGCGCGCAGCTTCTTGAGCGCCTCGTCGCGGCTGATCCCGCTGCCGTCGGGGCGCGGCACGGCCGATGAGGGCGGCTCGGTCCCGTCGCGCACCCACTCGTCGAGGGCGGCGGCGTGGGCGCGGGTGAGACCGGTGGCGTCGACCAGGTTGCCCGCGAGCTGGACGGGCAGGGCCTCGACGTAGCCGGGCATGACGCCGACGTGATGCGTCCCCGCGTAGAGGTACCAGCGGCAGCCGGGATCGTCGGGGTCGGGGTGCCCGAGCGACGCATCGCCGCGCCAGTACTCGGTCGCGGTGTTGGTGAAGACCAGCTTCGGGACGGTGCCGCGCTCGCGGGCGCGGTCCAGCAGGCCGTCGGCGGGGGAGAACGGCGGCAGGTGGGCGAACCCCAGCGGGTTCATCGTCGACGGCTGCGCGTACCGGTTGTTGAACTCGCCGACCCGGCCGCCCGCGATGTGGCAGTGGATGCCGTCGAAGGCCCGCGCGCCGTCCTCGGCCGCGTTGCCCGTGTCGCGCACGAACTGGCGCAGCCACCGGCCGCTCTGCGATACCCCGAAGGCCAGGGTGTGCGTGAACTCGTCCCGGAGGTGCGCCACGACGTCGCGCACCGCCGCGAGGCCGGCGCCGGCGACCGGGCAGCGGCTGGTCGCGTACGTGAGCTCGTAGTGGCGCCGGGCGACGAAACCGCCGTCCAGCTCAACGTGCTCGGGGTCCGCGAAGCGCCAGCGGTCACGCGGGATCGTCCGGGACGGGCCGTTGAACCAGTCCCGCTCGGTCAGCCTCGCCGCGGGATCCCCGGGATCAGCGGCGGCCAGCGCCTGGAACTGGCCCATGATCGGCAGGACCTCGTCCGCCAGCCGCCGCCGGGCCTGGCCGGCCACGGGCTGGAACCCGAGGCGGGCCTGGCCGCGCAGCGGCTCCCCGTCGTCGCCGAGCGCCTCCGGCGCGTCGAGCCCGACCGTTCCGGGCCGCCGCTCGATATCCCACTGCCAGCCGACCCACAGCACCGACAGCCCCCGCCGCAGCACCCATCCGTCACCCGCCGCGATCCGGCCGCTCGGCACGACCCCGGCCACGCCGGCGCTGTACGGCAGCCCGGTGACCAGCCCCCGGTTGGCGACGACATGCAGCAGCCCGCCCGGCCGGGGCGCCCGCAGCAGCACGACGTCGGTCTCGAACCGGACCAGCCCGTCGCGGTCGCGGCGGGCGCGGGGCAGGTCCACGATGGCGGCATTAGCCGGATCGGCCGGGTCCAGCGCGACCGTCGCCACGGCGACAACGTGCTCGTAACCGTCCTGGTAGGGAGCGGACGCGACGGTCCGCAGCGACTCTACGGCCATGGCCCCACTCCTGATTCCGGAGGCACAGCCGGCGTGACCGCTGCGCCGCTACGGCGAGGCCGGCGATCTCAGTCGGGCATGACTCACCACGCGCTTCTTCGCATACCGTACCAACCCGGCGGTCCCAGGGTCGGGCATACGAAACTGGCAGTGCAGTTTCTGTAGTAAGATGAGCCTGTCGGCGGCTTCCCGCGCGGGAAGCCCGGGGGATTACCTCAAGGGAGGGGCCATGCAGAAGACGCGGCTCATGACCAGCCCGCTGGGCAGCACCGGCCTGGAGATCACCCGTGTCGGCTTCGGCGCGTGGGCGATCGGCGGCGGCGGCTGGGAGTTCGCGCGATCGCCTGGACCCTGCGCAACCCGGGCGGTGGACGGCGCGATCGCCGGCTTCCGGCGCCCGGCACAGGCGGGCCCGATCCTGGCCGCGGCGGGCCTGGAGCTCACCGGCCAGGACATGACCGAGATCGAGGGGTGAGGACCGTGACGACGATCGGATTCATTGGGCTGGGCGCCATGGGCGCCCCGCTGGTCGGCCGCCTCCTGCAGGCCGGCCACCAGGTGCACGGGACCAACCGCACCCCGGCTAAGGCCGCCGGGCTCATCGAGCAGGGCCTGATCTGGCGGGACACCCCGCGGGAGGCCGCCGCGGCCGCGCGGGTGGTGTTCAGCATGGTCACCGACGACGCGGCGCTGGACGCGGTCACCTCAGGCCCGGACGGGATCCTGGCCGGCCTGCGGCCCGGGAGCGTCTACGTCGACATGAGCACGGTGAGCCCGCGGGCCAGCCGCGAGCTGGCCGGGCAGGTCCGCGCGGCCGGGGCCGCCATGATCGACGCTCCGGTCTCCGGCAGCGTCCCGGCCGCCGCCAGCGGCACCCTGTCGATCATGGCCGGCGGCCCGGACGCGGCTTTCGAGCAGGTCGCGCCGCTGCTGCGCCAGCTCGGGAACAGCGTCACTCATGCGGGCGGGAACGGCCAGGGCCTGCTGCTCAAGCTCGCCATCAACATCAGCCTCGCCGCGCAGATGCTCGCCTTCAGCGAGGGCGTCCTGCTGGCCCAGCGCGGCGGCATCGACCCGGAGCTCGCCATCCAGGCGATGACCCACAGCGCCATCGGATCGCCCATGCTGCAGGCCCGCGCCCCCCTCCTGCTCGACCTGCCCGAGCAGGCATGGTTCGATATGCAGCTCATGCACAAGGACATCCGCCTCGCGCTGGACGCAGCCCGCGAGTCCGCGGTACCGCTACCGGCGGCCTCGGCCGCCGACACCGTGCTGAGCTGGGCCGAGGAGAACGGATACCGGCACCGGGACATCGCCGGCCTGTTCCGGGTACTGGGCCAGATGACAGCGTGAGCGGAGACACGGCAACCGAGGCTCCCCAGAGCGGCCGGGCTTCCGGCGGCGCCAGGGCTTCCGGCGCGCCGGTGCGGGGCCGGCCGCGCAGCGAGAAGGCGCGCACGGCGGTCCTGGCCGCCGCGGCAGAACTCCTGCTGGACCGCGGCCTGGCAGCGGTCAGCATGGACGCGGTCGCCGACCGTGCCGGAGTCAGCAAGGCCACCATCTACCGGTGGTGGCCGACCAAGGAATCGCTGGCCCTCGACGCCCTGTACACCGAGTGGGCCGCCGCCGGGCCGCCGCCGCAGGACACCGGGTCGCTGCGCGGCGACCTGCTCTCGCTGCTGCGTCCCTGGGCCCGGCTGGCGAGCAGCCGGCCCTACGGCCGGGTGATCGCTGCGCTGCTCACCGAGGTGCAGACTGACCCGGCGTTCGCCGCTGAGTACCGGCAGCGGGTGCTCGAGCCGCGCCGGGGCCAGGCCCGCGCGATCATCCGCCGCGCCATCGAGCGCGGCGAGATCGCCGCCGGCACCCAGGTCGAGGTGGTGCTCGACCTGCTCTACGGCCCGCTCTACCATCGGCTGCTGCACGGGCACGCCCGGCTGAGCGACCGGTTCGTGGGCGATATCATCGACGTCGTGCTGGACGGCATCCGGCCCGGATCAGGCGGCACCGCCGGCTAGGAGTGGCCGCCGAGGGCCAGGCGGGCGGCGCTGACGTCTTCCCGGCCGTGGCCGGAGTCAACGGCGGCGCGCCACTGGCGGGACAGCGCGGCCAGGAGCGGCAGCCCGCCGTCGCCGGCCCCGTCGCCGACTGCGCCGAGCGCCAAATCCACGTCCTTGAGCGCCCACGCCAGCGGGAACTCGGGCGCGAAATCGCCGCGCTCCATCTTGTGCAGCTTGGCGTCCGCGATCGGAGCATCCAGGGGACCGCCCTCGATGCACTCGGCCAGCCTGGAGTCATCGATCCCCAGGCGGCCCGCCAGTTCCAGGGCCTCAGCGACGCCCTCGATCAGGATGGACATGTAGGCGTTGACGGCCAGCTTCATCCGGCTGCCCTGCCCGGCCTCGCCCAGCCACACGGTCTTGCGGCCGATCACCGAGAACACCGGGTCCGTGCTGGCGGCCGCGGCGGGCGGGCCGGAGGCCAGAATGAGCAGCTGGCCGGCCTCGGCGGGACCCTTGCTGCCCGAGACTGGCGCGTCCACGAACAAGACATCGGGCCGCAGCTGACCGAGCCGGCTGACGATCTCGGCCGTTGCCGTCAGCCCGATCGTTCCCATTTGCGCCCACACAGCGCCGTGGGCGAGCGCCTCCGCTACCCGGCCATCGAAGATCACCGAGTTAACCACCTCGGCGGTCGGCAGCATCGTGATCACGACGTGCGCATCCTCGACCGCCTGCCCCGCGGACGCTGCCACCACCGCGCCGGCATCGGACAGCGGCGCGGTCGCCGCCTGCGACCGGTCCCAGACCGTGGTGCGCAGCCCGGCGGAGATCAGATTACGGGCCATCGCCGAGCCCATGATGCCGGTCCCCAGCACGGCAACCCGAACATCCTCGCGGCGGCTATCCGCAGCAGCCATCGCGGTCTCCCACCTGAGCTGGATGAATACCTGAGCACCCGAGACGCTGCCCTGGAGTTGCCGGCTGGCGCCTCAGCGGTCGGAGCAGTGAGCGCGAACCTTCCCGTCCGCCCTAACTCACGCTACGCCTGTCCCTGGTGCTGGCGCAGGACGGCACGCGCGCCGGTCTCAATCCGGCCGCCGGGCATCTGCCCGGTGCTGGCTCCCGGCGCTGACCGCCCGGATCGTCGCGGGTGGTCTGGGGGCGGTCAGGCTCCCGCGCCCACGGCGGCCTTGAGCTGGCCGGGGGTATCATCGGCGATGATCTTGCCGTGGTCTATCACGGCTAGCCGGTCGGACAGCTGGTCGGCTTGGTCCAGGTACTGGGTGGTGAGCAGCACCGTGGTGCCCTGCCTGACCAGCATGCGCACCGTCTGCCAGACGTGGTTGCGGCTGTGGGGGTCACGGAAGCGACTTGGACATGGGCGGCCGGCAGTAAGCCGGCCTGCGCCATACTGCCGGGGAAGTAGCCCCGGGGGGGCCTCGGGCGCGCGGCTGGTGCCAGAATAAGGAAGGGTGAACACCACCCAGTCCGAGAAGGTCAGGACCGGCCGCGGCTTCTTTGCCGCCCTCGACCAGAGCGGCGGTAGCACGCCCGGGGCACTGGCTGAGTACGGCATCGGACGGGACCGCTACAGCTCTGACGCCGAGATGTTCGACCTGGTCCACGCCATGCGGACCCGCGTGCTGACCAGCCCGGCGTTTGACGGCACGCGCGTTCTCGGGTCGATCTTGTTCGAGCAGACCATGGAACGGGACGTCAGCGGCGTCCCCGCGGCGCGGTACCTGTGGGACGAGAGGAACGTGGTGCCGTTCCTGAAAGTCGATAAGGGGCTCGCCGACGCGCAGGACGGCGTGCAGCTCATGAAGCCCATCGACACCCTCGATGACCTGCTCGAGAGCGCGCAGCGGCACCAGATCTTCGGTACCAAGATGCGGTCGGTGATCCACCACGCCGACGAGGCCGGGATCGCGGCGATCACCGACCAGCAGTTCGGCTACGCGAGCCGGATCCTGGCGGCCGGCCTCGTGCCCATCATCGAGCCCGAAGTCAGCATCTCCAGCCCGCACAAGGAGCAGGCTGAGACGCTGCTGCACGACGCCATCACCAAGCACGTCGAGGCGCTCCCCGAGGGCGCAACCGTAATGCTGAAGATCACCATCCCGACCCGGCCCGGCCTGTACGGCGACCTGGCGGCTGACCCGCGCGTCCTGCGCGTCGTCGCCTTGTCGGGCGGCTACAGCCGTGACGAGGCCTGCGCCCGGCTGGCCCGCGATCCCGCTCTCATCGCGAGCTTCTCGCGCGCGCTTCTCGAAGGACTGACGGAAAGCCAGACCGACGAGCAGTTTAACGCCCAGCTCGGGTCGTCGATCGAGCAGATCTACCAGGCATCGGTACACAAGCAGACCAGCCCCTGAGCCCGCCCCCGGCGCCAGCGCGACCGCTGGCGGGCGTCTGTCCTGACCGCCGGGTCCCTGGTCAGGCGGCCGGCCGGTGATGATCGGGGCGGCTCCCTGGCGGCCGGCCAGGTAGCGCTTCCGCAGTACCCGCACCGCACCGGTGAGGGAGTCGCCCGGGCCGAGGGACTGCCCGCAGTCCCGCAGGGCCCGGTCGAAGTGCGCGCTCGCCCGCTTCAGCATGCCTGCCGCGTGGTAGGCGTGCGCGAGGTTGGCCCGCGCGCTCAGGGTTTCCGGTGGCCCGGGGCCCAGGAACTGCTCGCAGTCGGCGAGGGCACGTGCTCCCTGGCGGTGACCGCGCCCGGGTAGGCCGCGCCGGTCACCTTCTCGACCTGGGCGAGCGCCTCCTGGTAGATGCTGATCGCCAGCGCGGCGGTATACGTCCGCCAGCTCATGCCGGACGGCGACGGTGTAGGAGTGCATCAGGCCGATTGACCGCTCGCGGGTGCCCAGGCAGCGCCGCAGGGTGCTGATCGCCTCCTGATCCCGCCCGGCGTCGGCATACGCGCCGCCGAGCGCGCGCAGGCTCTGCGTGGTCTGCGGCTGGGCCGGGCCGAGCGGTCCGCGCACACGTCCCGCATGATCTCCTCCATGCGCTCCAGGTGCCGCGCGCTGAAGACGCCGTGCCGGTATTTAGTGACGAAAACCTAGTGCGCGTGCAGGATGAAAACACAGTGCCTGCCAGTGCGAACGTCGCCCTAGCCAGCTATGAAATGCTGGACTCGTGCAGCTCCGGTACAACTTCCGGCTCAGTTGCTCACCGCCGGCGGTGAGCAACTCTCCCCAGTCAGGCGGGAAGCTCGGCCGCGAGCCTTCAGCGGATGAACTACTGGGGCGGGGAGGCCACCTGGGACGAGTGGGACGGGCGGGGCGAGGAGTGGGACGGGCGAGCCGCCGACGCCGGGCTGCCACCATGATCGTGGGAGGATCGCTCACATCCTGATGTGAGCGATCCTCCCACGATCAAGAGCGAGCCCGCGCCGGGCGCTGGCCCTCCGCCTCGCCCGCCCCATGCGCCCGCCTCGCCCCGTTAATCCGGCTCAGCCGCCGCTGGTCGCAGGCGGAGTGGGCACGCCGCGGGCGGGGGACAGGACGTTGACGGCGATGCCGTCGGCTCAGGTCATCGCGGCCTGGCGGCGCGCGGGCGGGCGCGGACGTGCAGGCGCTCGCCCTGCGGGCCGAAGAGGACCAGGAGCTCGACGGGCCGCTGGCCGGCGCTGCCGAACCAGTGCGGGGTGTGGGTGTCGAACTCGGCGGCCTCGCCCGGGCGCATGACGATGTCCAGCTCACCGAGCAGCAGCCGCAGCTGGCCGTTGAGCACGTACATCCACTCGTAGCCCTCGTGGCTTTGCTGGTCGTGCTGCCGTTCACCGGGTTCGATGACCGCCTTGTACGCCTGCAGGCCACCCGGGCGGCGGGTCAGCGGGATCATGGTGCGGCCGCGCCGGGTTACCGGTTCGGGCGGCACGCGGGGGTCGCTGGTCGCGGGGCCGCTGATGAGCTCGTCGACCGGCACCTCGTGGGCGCGGGCCAGCCGCAGGAGTAGCTCCAGGGTGGGCTTGCGGCCGCCGGACTCGAGTCTGGACAGGGTGCTCACCGATATTCCGCTGGCCTGCGAGATCTGTGCCAGCGTGGCCTGGCGCCGTTCGCGCACCGCCCGCAGCCGCGGCCCCACGGTGCTGAGCGCCTCCTCGATGTCGTCCGCCATACTCCTAGTTTGCTGCTTCGGCAACGCGATTTGTCAAAGCGATCGGCGCGAACGCAACCTGGACGAGTGGACGAACACGATGACAACCATGACGTGGTGGTGATCGGCGGCGGCGCTGCCGGGCTCGCCGCGGCGGTCGCGCTGCTGCGGTCGCGGCGCTCGGTGCTGCTGGTCGACGCGGGTGACCCGCGCAACGCGCCCGCCCAGCACGTGCACAACTTCCTGACCCGGGACGGGACTTCACCCGGGGACCTCTCTGCCGCGGGGCGCGCCGAAGTGCGGGCCTACGGCGGGCAGGTCGCCCGCGGCCGCGCCGACGCCCTAGAACGACACGGCGACCTGTTCCGCGTCCAGATCGGCGCCCGGACCGCCACGGCCCGCCGGGTGCTGCTCGCCACCGGGGCACGCGACCAGTTGCCCGGCATTCCCGGCCTGGCGGACCGGTGGGGCATCGACGTGCTGCACTGCCCGTACTGCCACGGCTGGGAGGTCCGCGACCGGCGCATCGGAGTGGTCGCCACCGGACCGCTGGCCGCCCACCAGGCGCTGACGTTCCGCCAGCTCAGCTCCCGGGTCACGCTCCTGCAGCACACCGGCCCGGTACCGGAGCCCGAGCAGCAGGAACAGCTCGCCGCCCTGGGCGTCCCCGTCGTCACCGGGACTGTCGCCGAGGTCACCGCCGACGCCGGCGGGCTGGCCGGCGTGCGCCTCGCCGATGGCCGCGAGCTGGGCCTGGACACGCTCGTCGTGGCGCCGGTATGCCAGGCCCGCGCCGAGCTGCTAGCCCCCCTCGGCGTCCAGCCAAGCGAGATACGGCTCGACGGGTACCTGCTCGGCACCCAGGTCGACGCCGACGCTGCCGGCGCTACCGCCGCAGCCGGGGTATGGGTGGCCGGAAATGTCGCCAGCATCCAGGCCCAGGTGGTCAGCTCGGCCGCCGCCGGGCTCGCCGCCGCAGCCTCGATCAACAACGACCTGATCACCGCCGACGCCTCCCTGGCCCTCGCCAGGCCCTCGACGTCGGCAGCGGCGAAGGCGCCGACGCCGTCTGGCTCGCTGAGCACGGATGGGACGTCACGGCTCTCGACGGGTCTCAGGTAGCGCCCGAGCGCGCGGCCCGCCACGCCGGGCGGAACGCTGCTCGTCGTGCACCACCACCCGTGCACCACCACCCGCCCATCGACGCAGAGCAGGCCAGCGCCCGCGGATTCGACCCCGACGACTACGTGAGCCCCTCGGACGTCGTCGCGCTGCTCGGCGACAACTCGCGAATCGAGATCAACGAAATCCGCCCCCGCGACGTGACCCCGACGAACGCGAAGAACACCACCAGCGCGGCGACGTTGGCCGCGGTGAACACCGGCCGGGGATGCCCAGCCGAGACCGGGTCCTTCGATGGTGGCGTAGGCCAGGATCGCCACCCAGGCCGCCTCCACGTCGCAGGGCGCCGCTCAGCCGCCCGGTTCGAGTCCTCCCGCTATAAGGACGGCCTGGCCGCCGCCGGCGGGAGACCCGGGTCTATCACTGGCGAGCAGCAGAGAAGGCCCACGGGCATCACCTTTACCGCTGGGTTCAGCGCGGAGGCCACCTGGTGCTGCGGCGCAAGGGCGGGCGCGGCCACCTCGGGCTCCGGCTCGGGGATGAGGGCAGAGGCTTCGCTGGTGAGTTCTTCAAGCCGCTTCCGTGAGGGCAGCATGAGGATGGCAAGGATCGCGCCGAGCCCGAGCAGCGCGGCCGAGATCGTGAAGGCCAGGGTGTAGCCGTGGGTCGCCGCGATCGCTGGAGCCTGCGGGCCGGTGCGGTGGGCGATGAGGTAGCTGGCCGTCGCGCTCGCCGCGATGGTGCTGAGAACGGAGATGCCGATCGACCCGCCAACCTGCTGCATCGTGTTGACCAGCGCCGAGGCCACGCCGGAGTCCTGGCGCGGGACGCCGGCCGTGGCCGAGTTGACCGCCGACGCGAAGATCAGGCCGAAGCCCAGCCCCATGATGAGCAGGGCGGGCAGCACAACTCCGACGTAACTGGAGGTCGCGGTGAGCTGGGCCAGGTAGGCGGTCCCGCCGGCGCCCAGCAGCATGCCCGCGGTGACCAGGGGGCGGGGCCCCACCGGGGGCAGGGCGCTGTACAAGGTGGAGGCAACCAGGATCCCGGCGACCAGCGGCAGGAACAGCAGCCCGGTGGTCAGCGGGCTGTATCCCTTGACCTGCTGCATGTAGAAGGTGAGGAACAGGAAAATGCCGAAGAGCGCAATTCCGGTGATGCCGACCGCGACGTAGGAGCCGCCCCGGGTGCGGTCAAGGATGACCCGCAGCGGCAGCAGCGGGTGACTGGATCGCTGTTCGGCGACGACGAACGCGGTGAGCCCGACCGCGCCGAGGACCAGGGAGCCGAGGGTCAGCGTGGCGGTCCAGCCGGCCGTCTCGGCGTGGGAGAAGCCAAAAACGATGAGGAACAGCCCGGTGCAGGCCAGCACGGCGCCAGGCCAGTCCATCCGCGGCGGGGTGGCCGGGCGGCTGCTGCGAATGTAAGCCAGGGCGCCCGCGACGGCTATCGCGGCGAAGATCAGGTTGACGAACAGCGTGTAACGCCAGGACAAGTACTGGGTGAGCACCCCGCCGAGGATCAGGCCCACAGCGCCGCCGCCGACGGCGACCGAGCCGAAGACAGCGAAGGCCCGGCGCCGCTCACGCGGGTCCCGGAACGTGCTGACCAGGGTACCCAGCGCGGCTGGCGCGAGGATGGCACCGAAGGCGCCCTGCAGCGCCCGGGCCACCACGAGCATCACGAACGAGCTGGCGGCGCCCCCGATCGCGGAGGCGACGGCGAATCCGATCAGGCCCGTTATGAGGACCCACTTGCGGCTGTACATGTCGCCGAGCCGGCCGCCCACCAGCAGCAGGCTGCCGAAGGCCAGGGCGTAGCTCGTCACCACCCACTGCCGGTCACTGTTGGCGAACCCCAGCGCCTGCTGCGCCGACGGCAACGCGATGTTCACGATCGTGGAGTCCAGCACCACCATCAGCTGGGCGACAGAAACCACGACCAGGATCATCCAGCGCCGGTCCGCAGCCGTCGTCGCGCGGCCCTGCGTATCAAGGGGACCTGGTGAAGCGACTGGCTGTGCCATGTGAACTCCCGATTTGCCAACGTACGTCTAATTTGAGGTCTGGCCCAAAGGCCGACTCAAGGGGTCCGGGGCGATCTGCTCATTGGATGGTCGGCTCCGGCGGATCCTCGGAGCCGCCTCGACTCGTCCTCAAGAAGGTCATCCCTTGCGTTCTGCCTTTCGCTATGCGGTGACGCGTGCTGCGGCGGCGAGGTGTGCTGACAGGAGCTGTCCGGCTCTGTCGAGTGCGGCGGCCGCTTCGTCGAGGATCGGGTAAAAGGTCTGGAAGACGTGCGGGACGCGGGGGGTGATGTCGAGGGTGACCTGCACGTCGGCGGTGGCGGCTTGGCGGGCGAGGCGGATGGCGTCGTCGAGGAGGACCTCGTGGGTTCCGGCCTGGATGATCAGGGGCGGCAGGCCGGACAGGTCGGCGAATATGGGGCTGATGAGGCCGAGGGCGGGGTCGTGTCCGGCGGTGTAGTCGGTGACGCGGGTCTGGAGGGCGGCTGGGCTCATCAGGACGTCGACGTCGCGCTTGGCTTGCATGGTTGTCCCGGCCAGGGTGAGGTCGGCGTACGGTGACATGAGGTAGGCGGCGGCGGGCAGGGGCAGCCCGTGGTCGCGGGCGTTGACCAGGGTGGCGATGGCGAGGCCGCCGCCGGCGGACTCGCCGGCGAAGGCGATGTCGGAGGGGGCGGTGCCGCCTTGCAGGAGGGCTTGGTAGGCGGCGAGCGCGTCGTCGACGGCGGCGGGGTAGGGGTGCTCGGGGGCGAGCCGGTAGTCGACGGAGATGACCCTGGCGGCCGTCCGCCGGCCGACCTGCGAGGCCAGGTCAGCGGCCTGGGATGCGCTGCCCAGTACGTATACGCCGCCGTGGAAGTACAGGACAGTGTGGCGGGCCTCGATTCCGTCGATGGTGATCTCGGCGGTGGGGACGCCGCCGAGGGCGGCCGCGGTCACGGTCACGTCGGGGGGCAGCGGCTGCGCCGAGGTCAGCTCTTTGAGCAGCCGCCGCTGCTCGCTGATGCCGGTGTCGGGGGGGAAGGCTGACTGCCGCAGGATTGCTTCGAGGTTCTGTGCCTGCTCGGTGCTCACGTAGGATCTCCCTTCGGTCGGGGCTGGCTGGCAGTGCCCGCGGGCGGGCTCGCCCATGTCGGTCCGCTGCTGAAATTTCCTGCCGGGAGGCGGGCCACTGCCAGGCTCGCCGCCAGGCAGGTGAGGAGGCGTCACCCGATCACGGTGATTCACGCGACCGGAGCACCGCAGATCCGATCTTCCACGGACATTCTTCGCGTACGGCGCTTAACGAAGCGCGACGCACGCCGCGTTCGGGCATTTCCGTTGACCAGCATCCGCGCGCACGCCACCGCTGCCGCTGCTGAGGCGGTGCGCTGCAGAGCCGGTTCTGCCGGTAAACCACTTTGGTCGCCAGCACACCTCGCGGTGCTCGCCCGGGGAGCAGATCCGATGCGCGGCCTCCCGCTCGCGCCAGGAAACCGCGTCATGACCGGAAGTTCCGTGGCCGTGCTGGCCAGGCACGCGGAAGCCCTGAATGGCCTGCTGCCATGCCAGCGCGAGAACGGCCGACGTCAGCGGCCAAGCCGGCGACGCGACCCGGACTGCCGCGCGTGCAGGGCCGGATACGCCAGGAGCTCATCGGCGCAGCGACGTCATAGAGCTACCGGTATTCGGCCAGCCGGGGCCGGACGGCGGCTAGGACGAGAACGGTGATAAGAATGACGGCCGCAGCCGGAATGGGACCGGTCCAGCCATTGAGTCCCCGCTGGCCCGCGGTGATCGCCCCGTTGAAGGCGCGCTGGTTGACGGCGATGAGCGCGACCAGCGCGTTGTCGTACTGCGTGAAGGCCCAGTTGGAGTTGCCATGAGCGTAGCTGGTGTCGAACCCGATCGCCCCGCTGAGGTTCCCGCTGCGGTTCAGGACCCGGATATGGCGGTCGTCCCGCTGGTATACCTGGTAGGCAGCGAGTGTCTTCACTGCGGCCGCCCGTTCTCCGGTGAAGGTAATATTGCGGAACTCGGCGCCGAGGTAACCGCCGAAGCGTATATGGGCGTTATTGGCGTGGTACGCGCTGATGACCCGGGCCAGCGCGGCGTCGTACTGGAAGATTCCGGCTCCGGCCAGCCCGACCAGTTGCTGTGACTTGTTCTCGAACGCCTGCTGGTACTGCGCCGCCCTGGCCGGGTCCACGAGATAGCGGCTCTCGTCCGCGTTGGCATCGTCACTGACAGCGCGGGCCTGCGACAGGGCGATGATCGAGTCGAAGGCCTGTGACTTGGCCACGCGAAGGTGGCCGGCCTGAGCGTAGAGCCCCGTCACGCTCGCGGTCGCCAGCACTAGCGCGATCAGTGTGGCCCCGGCCAGCGGAGGGCTGAGGAGACGCCGGTACGCGGCGAAGAGGTAGAACTGCATGCCCGCCAAGACGGCGAGCAGTGCGACGCCGGCCAGCGCTACCCACGCTGCTCCGTGCAGCGCCGCGGACCGCTTCGCCAGGTACGCGTTGTCCAGGTCGGCCGCGTTCGCGTCGGCAAGGCTGAGCGCGGACGGCAGGATGCTGCCCTGTAGCAGGTCAGTGGCCTGCCGGTAGAGAATGAGCGCAGCTGCCGATGGCCGGCCGGGCTGACGGGCGCCCTGGCCTTCCAGGTACATGGCCTCGCCGGCCAGCGCCTCGTATCTGCCGAGTCCGTCGAGGACCGAGCGCAACGGCCGCTGGGTGGCCAGCGCAGATCCGGCAACGGCGGCGGCACGCTGCAGGTCCTGGTCCGACTGCAGCCGGTCCTGCTGGTAGATCGCCTGCGCCTGCTGCCGGTCAATGCCCAGGCCGCGCTGCCTGCCCACCAGCAGCACGTTGGCGACCTGCGCGTCCATGTCATTGAGACGGAAGTACAAGTCGGTGCTGGCGAGAACCTCAGGATCGGATCGGTGCCCGATCAGCTGCAGGCCACTGGCGATGCTGCCCGAGACCGCGGCCGTGATCACGCCGAGAAAGACCGCGGCGGTTACCGCCACCGCGGCCATCCCGCGGATGCGGCCTGGCCTGGTCCGCCAGCGGAGAAGACGAACCACGGCGGACATCCGGCGCCGGAGCATACGGCCCGAGCGGCCGGGTCCCGGCATTCCGCCCGCGGGTCCCGTCACGGTGCCCGGCGCTGTTGCCACTGTCTCGCCGGCGGACGCCATTTCACTCATTGCTGTCACGCATTCTCCGCGTGCGCCCAGGGGACGGCCGGAGAACCTGTCCCGCTGTTCGGAGGGCTGGGTCCCGCTCCCGTATCGGCGGGGTTCGCCGTGATTCTACGGACCCCTCGGCAATGTCAGCGTTAGGGATTTGTTAGGCATTACGAAAGGCCCGCATGCGGGCCGTGATTAATGGCCGGCGGGCTGCGGCGGGCGCTCCAGGTAGCGGTCATCGGGCGGGGCGAAGCCGAATTGCCGGTACAGGCCGTGGGCGTCGGAGGTGTGCAGCATCCAGCGCCATCCCGCGCCCGGGCCGTCCTCGATCATCATCGCCACGATGGCCTTCCCGAGTCCTGCGCCGCGGTGGCCGGGGAGCACGTACACGTCGCTGAGGTAGGCGGACCCGCCGTCGCTGAACGCGCGGGCGAAGCCGACCATGGCCCCGGCCCGGTCGTAGGCGCCCGTGACGCGCCAGGCCGCGGCGATCTGGCGGCAGATGTCCGGGCCGCCGCGCCACCGACCCCAGTAGGCCTCCGTGGTCAGGAACGCCACCGCCGCGGCGGTGTCGACCCGGGCCGGGTCGTCGTCGATCTCGTAGTCACCTGCGGTCACGCGCATCAGGCCGCCTCCACCGCGCCCGGGTTCCGTTCGTACCGCCTTGAATCCAAGCAGACAGAGTCGATCATCGCGAAACAGACGTGAGGCCGGGGGCGGCCAGGCCAGCCCGGGCAGCGGCGAAACCCTGCGGGCCGCCAGCGACCTCACCAGCCTCATCAGCCTCATCAGCCTCAGAAACGGACGGGCTGCCGGCTACCGGTTCGTTTCGTACCCCGATACCAGTGTGCGATCCGAACCGCTGACGACCAGGCTGCGAAACGAGCCCTGGGCGGCACCCCCCTTCGCCGAGCGTCACTGGCTCTTCGACTTCTGACTGCCGCTCTCCAGGGCGCTCGGCGGACAGCAGCACCCGGTTACGCACGTATGTGGCCGAATATAGAGTGCTGTGAGGTTCCGGCCCGGCCACAAGGGAGTTCTCGTGAACCAGCCAGGCACTGCCCCGCAGGAGCTCGACGTAGTGGTCGCGGGCGCCGGGTTCTCCGGTCTTTACCTGCTGCACCGGCTGCGCGAGCTCGGGTTCTCCGTGAAGGTCTTCGACTCGGCCGGCGGCTTCTTTCCCGCGCCCGCCCCGGCCTCGTACTCCAGCGCCACCTCGTGACGCTGGCCCAGGCCGCAGGTCCGGGACGGGCTGCCGGTCAGGCGCGGACGACCCGCAGCCCGCCGTCCTGAAGCTCTCGCGCGTCGCGGCCGGGCAGGCCGCTGTCGGTGATCAGGGTATGGATCTGGCTCACGTCGCCGTACCGGAGGAGGCTGGCCACTCCGATCTTGGAGTGGTCGGCGAGCAGGACGGTGTGCTCGGCGATGGAGAGCATGGCGCGCTTCACGGCGGCCTCGGCCGGGTCCGGCGTCGTGAGCCCGTTCTCGAGCGAGATGCCGTTGGTGCCGAGGAACGCCACGGTGACCCGCAGCCTGGACAGTGTCTCGAGCGCCCAGTCATCGACGCACGCGAGGCTGCGCGGCCGGACGCGCCCGCCGACGGCGAGCACGGTCAGGCCCGGGTGACGGGCCAGCGCGGTGGCGATGTAGCCGCCGTTGGTGACGATGGTGAGATGGCAGTCAGCCGGCAGGACGCCGGCCAGGAACCAGGTGGTGCTTCCGGCCTCGATGAAGGCGGACCCCTCGCCGGGCAGCTCGGCCAGGGCCGCGAGGGCAATGCGCTCCTTCTCCGGTCGCATGAGGTCGTGGCGGGCCTCGATCGGCGGCTCGGACACCACCCTCTCGACCGCGATCGCCCCGCCGTGCACGCGCCGGACGAGGCCGCGCTGCTCCAGGTCGGCGAGGTCGCGCCGGATCGTCTCGCCGACCACGGCGAAACGGTCCGCGAGCGAGGCGACTGAGACGCGCTTTTCCTGCCGGATCAGGGCCAGGATCTCGTCCTGGCGCTCATCGCTGAACAGGCCGGACCGCTCGGCGCCGCGCTGCCGGGCGGTGCTTCCGGCCCTGGCGTCGTCTAGGGATTCCCCGGTGGGCAAGCTGCTCTCCCCGCGTTGACGAGTGCCCGCGTGACGGCGCACCAGGCCCGCTACCACTGTTGACTTCACAGTCATATCAACTTAAAGTAACAGCACTTCAGTGAGATCGTTCCGCCTTTCGATGCACATAGCCTATCCAAGGCCGGTTATCGATGTGGGAATGAGTTGACTTACGAAACGCTGGCCTTGAGCAGGCGGTCGCCCGGAGGGCTGGGACGGACGCCCGGCCGCCGTGCCCCGGCCGGGCGCCAGCTGGAGCAGGTCGTCGTACGCGCGCGCGCCTACAACGCCGATGCCGGCCATCTCCTCACGATCGCGAGGCTCATGGTCCTCGGGAGCTGCCTCGATCCGGATGGATGCTCCGGCGGCGGCCTCGAGCTGGCCGTGTCCGCCGTGCGCCGCGAGTGCGACCGGGACCTGTACGTCCGGAAAGTGCTCGCCTACGCACGAGCCAGCGGCCGGCGCTTCGGCGCGCTCCACGAGCTGATCTACTGGCCGGACCGGGAGCTGCGGATGGTCCTGAAGAACCGCTCGCCGGCGATCAGCATCACCGACCAGGACATCAGCAGCCTCGCCGGCCGCCTGGAGCTGGTCTACGCCGTCAGCGAGGACCCGGACGCGATCGCTCCGGCCCCGGACGCCAGGTGTCATCGGCCGATACGCCCGGCGTGCCCGTGGGGCTGACGGGGAGCCCGCGGCCCGGCATGATGCGATAAGGCCATGGAGATCCGGGAACTGCGCGCGTTCGTGGCCGTCGCCGAGGAAGGCGGGATGTCCGCCGCGGCCCGGCGGCTGCACGTCAGCCAGTCCGCGCTGTCGCAGACCATCCAGTCACTGGAACGGCAGGCCGGAGCGCAGCTGCTGGCCCGGGACCACGCGGGCGCCCGGCCCACTCGCGCTGGTCCGGGACCGCCCGGCGGATCCGGCCTTCGACGCCGTGCTGGCCGTCACCGAGGCCATGGGCGTCATCCTCGCCGAGGCGCGCTCGGCCGAGATCGCCGAGCCCGGCGGCGTGCAGCTGCACAAGCTCGCGGGCCTGGCCTGGATCGGGTTCCCGCGCTCCGATTCGCCCGCCTGGCATGACCAGGTCACTGGCCTCGCCGACGTGGGCCGCTGCCCGAGGGCATGCGCTGGCACCGGCTCGTCGGCGACCCGATCGTCCGCCGGACCTGGGCCATCTGGCCCGCCGACGCCCGGCGGCGCGACCTGGCCACGCTCGTCGCCGCCCTGGATGGCGCCCGGCGGTGAAGACCGGGCTGCCGCCCCACGCGGCGTGACGGCCGCCGGCGGGCAGAGGACGTATAGTCAGGCCCTGGTGAGCCGGGAAGCCTGGTCGGCAGCGTTTGAGCGCAGGAGCTGATCTTGTACCGTCGTCACTCATCGTCAGCGCTGGCCGCGCACTGGCGGTCGGAGGCGCTGCGCACCAACTTGTGGCTGGTGCCCGGCATCGAGGTCCTGGCGGCCATCGCGCTGTTCGCGGTCACCCTGAGCCTGGACCGGGCCGCCTACCGCGGCGATTTCGAGGTGCCGTCCTGGGTCATCAGCGGGACGGCCGACGCCACCCGGCAGATCCTGACCGCGATCGCCGCCGCCGTCATCACCGTCGTGGGCGTCGTCTTCTCGATCATCCTGGTGACCCTCACGCTGGCCTCCACCCAGTTCGGGCCGCGCATGCTGCGCACCTTCATCCGCGACCGCGGCACGCAGCTGACCCTCGGCACCTTCGTCGCCACGTTCGTGTACGCGGTCCTGGTGCTGGTGTCGATCGGCCCCGGGCCGCACGGGGCGTTCGTGCCGCACATCGGCGTCACGGTGACGCTGTTCCTGATGGTGGCCGCGCTGGGGGTGCTGATCTACTTCATCAATCACACGGCGACGACCATCCAGCTGCCGCACGTGATCGCCAGCATCGCCGGGGAGCTGTCCGAGGCGATCGAGGTACAGGGCGGCTATGACACCAGGGCCGGCGCCGGCCGCGGCGAGGCCGGCCCGTCGGCCGCGGAGCTGGGCCGCTGGATGGAGGCCGGCGGCGGCGTGGTCCGCGCGTCGGGGAGCGGCTACCGGCAGTTCATCCGGCACGACGTGCTGGTTCAGTTCGCGGCCGAGGCGGACGCGGTCATCGCGCTGAGCTACCGGCCCGGGCATTTCCTGGTCCAGGGCCACCCGGTCGCGCAGGTGTGGTCGCCCGAGGCGGCGGCGCGGGTGAGCGATGCGCTCGGGCGCGCGCACATCACCGGGCCGAACCGGACGCTCACCCAGGATGTCTCCTTCGGGATCGACCAGCTCGTCGAGATCGCCATCCGGGCCCTGTCAGCGGCTGTCAACGACACATTCACCGCGCTGACCTGCATTGACTGGCTGGGGGACAGCCTGTGCCAGATCACCGTCCGCTGGCACCCGGCCAGTGTGCACCGCGATGACCGGGGGTTCATCCGGGTCATCGCGGCCGAGCCGAGCCACGAGCGCCTCGTGCAGCGCGCGTTCGAGAAGATCCGGCAGGCCAGCACGGGCATGCCCGCCGTGATGATCCGCCAGCTCGATGCGCTGGCCAAGATCATGGCCGATACGTCCAGCGGGGGGCAGCGGCGGGTGCTGCTGGAGCAGGCGGACATGATCCTGCGGGCGAGCGAGCGCTCGGTGCCCGAGAAGGCGGACCGGGACGACGTCCGGCGCCGGTACGAGGAAGTCCTCGCGGCCGAGGCCCGGAGCGCCGGCCGGCCGGCGCATCGAAGCGGTTAGGAATCCGGCGCGGGCGTTTTGGTCCTGTGAGGATCCGGGCCGGGCCAGCGGATGCGCGGTTCACTGAGGCCCTCGCGATCTGCTCCAGGGAGGCGCATCGTGGCTGGCTGGCTGCAGGCCGCTGCCGTCATCGTGGTCGTCGTGGCGCTGCACGTGCCGCTTTGGGGACTATATGGCGCGGACGTTCGTTTCCCGGCGGCACTGGCGGGCCGAGGTCCTCCTGTACCGATAGAACTATCCGGGGGAGACGACGCTCGGCGGCCCGGACCAGGCCGCCGGCCTGGGGACCGAGGCCTTCCTCAGCGCGGCGGTCGGCCTCGCGGCCGCGCTCGCGCTGATCCGCGGCCTGGTCCGCCGCGAGACGGACCGGGTCGGGAACTGCTGGGTCGACCTGACCCGCGCCGTGACCCGGGTGCTGCTGCCGCTGGCCGTGATCTTCGGGATCGTCCTGGCCGGCCTCGGCGTGATCGAGAGCCTGAGCGGCCCGCACCTGGTGGCCACGCTGGCCGGCGGCACGCAGCAGGTCCCGGGCGGCCTGGTGGCGTCGTGGGAGCCGATCAAGCTGCTGTCCGGCGACGGGGGCGGCTTCTTCAACGCCAACAGCGCGCACCCGTTCGAGAACCCGACCCCGCTGACCAACCTGATCGAGATCGTGGCGATGCTGCTCATCCCGGTGGCCTGCATCCGCATGTACGGGCGCATGGTCGGGCAGCGGCGGCAGGGCTGGACCCTGCTGGCCGTCGCCGGCGTCCTGCTCGCGGGCTGGATGGCGATCACGATGGCGGCGGAGTCACACCCGGCCGGCCCGGCGCCGGCCGCCGCGCATGCCGCGATGGAGGGCAAGCAGACGGCCTTTCCTGCGCAAGCGGATCCGGGCCCCCGAGATCCGGCTGGTCGCCCTGTACTACCTGGCCACGCCGCTGGCCCTGCTGGCCGGCGTCGGCATCGCCATCGCGGTGCCCGCGGGCCGGGCCGCGATCCTGAACGCCGGCCCACACGGCCTGACCGAGGTGATCTACGCGTTCACCAGCTCGGCCAGCAGCAACGGCAGCGCCTTCGGCGGCCTGTCCGGGAACACCACGTTCTACAACGTGGCTCTCGCCGTCGTCATGCTGCTCGGGCGGTACCTCCCGATCATCTTCGTGCTGGCCCTGGCCGGCAGCCTGGCGCGGCAGAAGCCCGGCGCGGTGACCAGCGCCACCCTCCGCACCCACGGCCCGGCGTTCGCCGCGCTGACCCTCGGCGGCGCCCTCGTGCTGGTGTTCCTCACTTTCCTGCCCGCCCTGTCCCTCGGCCCCCTCGCCGAGGGACTGCACTGAGCCCGGGTGACCTGACCATCCCTTCGAGGGCGGCGAGGAGTTACTGTCGTGGTGTGATACTTGCGGCCACGCTGGCGGCCGTGGTTCTGCTCAGCGCCGCAGCCGGGATTGCCTGGAGCGCGCGCCTGATTCATGTCGGCCACCTGGACGCGCAGGCGCTGGCCGGCAAGCTGGCCGTGCCCCACCCGGTGTCGGCGCTCGACTGGCCCGAGCTCGCGGTGCGGGCGGTCATCCCGCAGCCCGATGAGCGGCCGCTGGTCCTCCTGCGGGTGGCCTGGCCGGCCCATCCGCAGCTGGAGGCAACCCTGCTGATTGCGCTCGCCACCGAAGATCACCGGTCGCTGGCCCTGCTCTCGCAGTGGTGGATGACCGGGGCATCGGTGTCGCCCGTCCGGCGCGAGGGAGCGGGCCTGGAGCTGCGCCGTGGCCAGAGCCTGGAGCGGGTTCACGCAGTACTGATCGCCGAGGACGTGGCCCCCGGCCTGAGGCAGGGGCGGGAGCGCCACAGCTGAGATGGCGATCGTGATCGGGGTCTGGTTCGCGCTGGCGGGCGGGGTGGCCGTGCTGGCCGGGCTGGCCGGGATGGGCCGGGCGCGGCGCCTGCGCCGCAGTGGCCTGTCCGCCTGGGCGACGGCCGTGCCCGCCCCGCCCTCGGGCGGGCAGCCGGCCCGGCGGACCATGATCCAGTACGCGCTGGCCGACGGCCAGGTCATGGAGCGGCTGTCCCCGCAGCCGGCCCGCCGGGCCGCGTCCCTGCAGCCCGGCCAGAGGGTACTCGTCTGGTACGACGCCGCCGATCCCGACGACGTCCTGGTCTACGGCCGGGACGGGCGGCTGGCGGACCGGGCCTTCGCAGCCGCCGGGCTGCTGCTGATACTCGCCGGCACGGCCATCGCCGCGCTGGCCTGACCGCGCCCGGCTGTCAGTCCCGTCGGGATCGCTGGACTACTGGCCCACGCCGAGGAATGCCGCCACGGCCTGTGGGCAGTGAACAGTTATGGGTGCCGGCCGCCCATGGCGGTCCGGTGACGAGCCGACTGAGCCGAAGGCAGGCAGATCATGCGCTTCCTGAGCGTCGACACGGACAAGAAGATCTCGAAGATCGGGCTCGGCGCCTGGCAGTTCGGGTCCCGTGAGTGGGGCTACGGCGACCCGTACGCCGCGCAGGAGGCCCGCTCGATCGTCCGCCGGGCCGTCGAGCTCGGCGTGACGCTGTTCGACACCGCCGAGATCTACGGATTCGGCCGCAGCGAGCGGATCCTGGGCGAGGCCCTGGGCCAGGACCGGGCGTCGGTCTTCGTCGCGACCAAGCTCTTCCCGCTGCTGCCCGTCGCGCCCGTCGTGGAGCAGCGCGCGGTGGCCAGCGCCGGCCGGCTGGGCGTCCACCGCATCGACCTGTACCAGGTGCACCAGCCCAACCCGGTGGTCCGGGACGGCACGATCATGCGCGGCATGCGGGCGCTGCAGCGGGTCGGCCTCGTCGCCGAGGCGGGCGTCAGCAACTACTCGCTCAAGCGGTGGCGGGCCGCGGAGGCGGCGCTCGGCAGCCGGGTGCTGAGCAACCAGGTCAGCTACAGCCTCGCCCACCGGGCGGCGGAGCGCGAGCTGCTGCCGTTCGCCGCTGACGGCCGTCATGTCGTCATCGCCTACAGCCCGCTGGGCCAGGGGCTGCTGTCGGGCCGGTATGACCGCGATCACCGGCCGACCAATCAGATCCGGGCCGCGAACCCGCTGTTCCTGCCCGGGAACCTGGAGCGCGCCGCCGGGCTCCTCGAGACGCTGCGCGAGGTCGCGGACGCCCATGACGCCAGCCCGGCCCAGGTCGCCCTGGCCTGGGTCATCCGCCACCCCGGCGTGGCCGCCATCCCCGGCGCGTCCAGCGTCCGGCAGCTGGAGAGCAACGTCGCCGCCGCGGAGATCGACCTCGGCGACGGCGAGGACCAGGCGCTGCGGGACGCCTCGGACCGGTTCCGGCCCGTCACCGGTGCCGCCGCGCTTCCCCAGCTGGTCCGGGCCCGCATCGGCCGCTGACTGTCCCCGGTCCCTGGCTGGCGGCCATCCCGCCGTCGCTCGGAGAAGGTGCGCACGAACCGTCCCGCTCCAGCCGGTCGAGGATCGGGATCAGTGAGCCCCGCCTCGCGGGACACCTAGTTGAAGGCATCGCCGAGCGCGGCGGCGGCCCGGTAGGCCAGCCAGGTGAGGTCCTCGATGCCGGGATTCCCGGTGCCCTCCCGCGGCCCGGCCGGCGCCGCAGGCCTCGTCGTCGAGCGCCTGATCCAGCACGTCACCTGGTCCCCCGGAGGCCCGTGCGCTGGGACACGGCGGGATCCGGGCGGTGGCGCGGGCCGCCGGGGTGCGCGAGGCCACGATGTCGGCCGGCGTGGATGAACTGGACTCGGGGACTTCGCCAACCAGACCGCAGCCCACGGCCGTCACGACAACCCGGGCGTCCGGCGCCTTGCCGTTCGACAGCTAGGTATTCAATTCGCTTAGCCAGCGCAGTGCCGAGAGGCTGGGCACGAAACAGAACTCTCCTCCTCGGGTGACGGTGAAGCGCGGCAGGCCATGCACGCGTCGTCGCACCGGAGAGCGGGGTATCGTGAATGCGCCGCTTCCGTCGTTCGACCCGACCAGCGGGTCTTTCTCCTCGGGCGCTCCGAGGAAGACGCCGCTGTTGACCCACTGCGTCTGGACGAATTCGAACTGCCGCTTCAGGTGGGCTCCGACGAAGACGAACACGGTTCCCCGCTCGGCCCCATCGTCTTGACGGACTCCCGCCGGAAGCGGCGGGCCATAGCTGGTGCCGCGACGGATCATGCGGTGCAGCCGGTTTTCTCCGATGAGTTCACCTTTGAACGCGTCGCGCGGATTCGCCCGACGGATGTGCGAGCCGACCGGGCACTGGAAGCCTCTGGGGTCATCATCGTGGTAGAGGAAGTTATTGGTCCGGCCTGGATCGGCTCCCAGCACGGGGTCATCCCGCTCAGGGGAGAGCGCCAGCGGCGCGCCGCTGCGCCAGCGCCCGACCGCGCTCATGACGAATTCCTGGGCGCTCAAGGCATCCGTCAACGTCCCGGTCGGCGACGGCACCGGCCGTGCGCTGCAGATCCCGCCGTGGCCCGATCCAAGCCCGGACTTCGTGCTCGACGACACCGAGATCAAGGTCGAGTGGGACGTGGCGCCGGAACGCGGCCTCGGATCGTTCCACCGCCGCGGTGTAGCCGGGCCGGCAGCGCTATCAGGCGCGACTGAATACTCCCGGAGTCTGTGAGTCCGGAGCCCCCGGCAGTTAGCACTACCGAGGTAGTCGAGGTCCGGCCCGTCAGCCCGGCGGCCAGCTCCTGGCTGTCCGCTGACATCTAATCGTGTCAGTTGGTCACTTCGCGTTCGGTTGTTCCCGTGGGCCGACTGCGGCTGGTCCCTTCCCGGCTTGGTCAGCCTGCGCCGCTTAGTCGGCTCCGCAACCGGGCTCTCGCTGCGCTCGCTCCAGCCGCCCGGTTGCGTTCCCCTCCCGCACGGCGCTGCCGCCTGACCGCCGGGAAGGGTCCCGCAGAAGGCCGCCGCCGCGGCGGCCGCCCCTTCCTGGCTGATCGCCAGGAGGATCTCATGCGCGTCAGCGTGTACCACAACGTCGCCCCGGACATTGCGACCCGGATGGTCTGATGAGCTGGCCGACTGGATCTGGACGGCCTGCAACATCGGCCACGAGCTCGACATGGCCCCCCGCCTGCAGGCCATCGCGACCGCCTACCGTCACTGCGGCCTGCGCAGCGTGTCATTCCCCGGAAAGTCGCCGTGTTCGTGGTCAGTTCCCGGTTTCGCGCCGTCCAGCGTTTCTGCGGTGACGGTAGGGAGCTGTGGCCGCCAGCTGGCACAGCGGCCGGCGGGGTGGGCGGTACTTGACCTTTCGGGTATCTTTCCCCATTACCCGCGGGCGGGACATGATTGGCCTGAACTCCCACCGCGTTCAGTGAGGGATGCATGGCAGTTATCGGCTTTGTCACCGCAGGCATCGGGGCGACTATCGTGTTGCTCATGCCTGGCTATTTGCTGGCCTCCGCTTACAGCCGCAACCGTCGAGGGCCGGCCCCAAGCGAGCAGGAATTCATCGCCAGCTCCGCGGTCGGGGCCATCTTCGTACATCTGCTGGCACTGGCCTGGACCGTCCCGCTTGTGAACGGCGTCATCAGGCACGGCCCGGCGCGCTACGCGCTGGAGATCGGGCTCTGGGCTGCGGTTGTGCTCGTCATCGTGCCGACCGTGCTGGGCGCGGGCCTGGCCCTGCTGGCCGAGGTTCAGTCGCCATCGTGGCTCAAGGTAGTACTCGTCCGGCTTGGGCTGTCGTCGGTCGCGCGGGTTCCCCAGGCATGGGACTGGGTCTTCAGCCGAGGTTTCCCCGCCTATGTGCGGGTCCGTCTTAGCGACGGCCGGACCGTCTATGGCCTGTACAGTGCGCGGTCATTCGCATCGTCCGATAGCGGCGGGCGTGACCTGTACTTGCAGCAGCAGTGGACCGAGGAGCAGGGCTGGTTCGCCCGGCCGTACCCGCAGAGCATGGGAGTGTGGCTGAGCGGCTCCTCGATTGTCTCTATCGAGTTCTTTGACGGCCGCTCCGCCGAGCGCAAGGAAGGGGAGCCAGCGTGAACACGCCGATCGAGCCGGCCGGGGACCTGCCTGAAGGCTGGGAGGAGCCCTGGGACGAGGTCGGCCAGCGGGGCTGGCAGCCTGCCAGCGAGATGACTAAGGCACTGCCGCCGGCCCGTCCCGCCGGGCCGGCCCTGCCCGCCGAGCCCGCCCTGCCCGCCGAGTCAGTGGCGCCTGCGGCGGATGAGCCGGGCTAGGCTGCGGGGCGCTGCTGTCGGCTCGGGTAGCGCGCCTTCATTGTCTAGGTCGACGTAGCTGACCTTCATGCCAGCGGATTCGATCAGTTGCAGGAGCAGGCTCTGCGTGGCGTGGCGCACGACCGGGCGCAGGCCTTTCAGGGCCTGCTCGGCGGCAGGCTCGCCGCCTGGCAGGGTCTGCAGGTACGCCCGGAACTGGACGCCGGGAGTTGCGGCCAGCTGGGCGTCCAGCTCGGCGATCGAGGCGGGCATGTCCTCGTACTGGCCGGCTAGAAGCTGAAGCCGGAAGATGGTCTCGGCGTACCGCCATGCGTCGGCCAGGTCGTCGATCAGGACGGCCGCGAGGAGGTGGGCCATCGCCTCGGCGCCGATCCGGCCAGCGCGGGCCAGGTGCGCCGACAGGTTGACGTGGGCGTCACGGATTAAGCCAGGGTTGCGGCTTTCGCGGGCAGAGTACTGGAGGCGCGCGACGTCACGGCTGAGCAGTACGGCTTCATCGGGATGGCCTTCGCGGGCCTCAAGCTCTGCCAGGGCGACCCGGGCGGCTATCAGGCCCTCTACATCCAGCGCGGTGTCGAAGGCGTCCTGGGCGCGCAGCAGGAGCATCCTGGCCAGGTCGGGGCGGCCGGAGTCACGACGGATGATGGCGTCGTTCAGCGCCCAGCGGGCCAAGTCCAGGCCGGGGGCTCCCCGCGCGCTCATGCTCTCGGCGATGACCTCGGAATGGCGGAGGGCCTCAGGGAAAAGCTTGAGCTTCAGCGCGGCCCGGAGCGCGATGTTGTGCAGGACTTCGCGGATCTGCCAGGCGTCGCGCTCGCGGGGAGCCGTTCTGAGCAGGTGCTGGGCTTCGCCGAGTCCCTCGGCGAAGCGGCCGGCAGCGACGAGGACCTGGGGGCGCTGGACACGCATTTCCAGGAGGCTGGAGGGGTCGCAGCCAGCGGCGCGCCCGAACCGCGGGAGCCGTCCGGCCAGCGGGAGGGCCCGCTCGGCCCGGCCGGCGAGCAGCAGGAGGTTCACCAGCCGGAAGCCGATCTCGGCGGCCAGGGCGTGGTCCCCGCTGCCTGCGGCTCGCTCGACGGCCGCCGCCAGCTCGGCCTCGGTCTCCGGCTGGGCGGCGCGGGCCTCCAGCTCGGCCAGCAGCGCGACGAGCGCCGGCTCGTCAGTATCTGGGCGGGGAGCAGACTGGCGCATGGCCATCCTCACGGCGGAGGCCAGGTCCCGGGCAGGCTCGCGCTGCCAGATCACGCCGAGAGCGTGCTTCGCTGCCCGCCAGTCTCCGAGCCGCAGGCGATAGGGGAGGAGCCTGCGGGCCGCGTACGCAGCCGCCCGGCTGCGCTCTGTTCGGAGCCAGTCATTCAGCGTCTCAGTCCACCATGCGTTCGCCCATGATGCGACCAGGCCCTCGGTCCTCGCGTCGAGCAGCTGCCGCCCGGCCTCCAGCACGGCCGGGCACATCCGGGCTCCCCACGCATGCGGCCAGCCTGGTGGTGGCGGGACCGCTGTGGCCAGGCCGCAGGCGGCGAGCTCAGCGACCACGGGCGCGGCGCTGGCGTCCACGTCCTCGCCGGTGAGCCCTCGGCGGACCGGGTCCCACGTCATCTCGATGGCCGGCCCCCCGTCGCGGTCGGCGGCCTCCAGGGCGCACAGGAACGCCGTGAACATGCGCTGTTCCGGTGTCATCGCCTCGATGAGGCGCGTTGCCCACGCGGCGATCTCTTCCTGCGCGGTGGTGCCGGCGAGCAGCCCCGGCACGCCGCCGGACGCTGCCAGCAGCCGCCGCGCCTGAAGTCCGGCCACTGTCTCGTGCGCCGCGAGAATCACCGCTGCCTCGGCCACTGCCAGCGGCGGCAGGACCTCGATCATCACCCCGGGTAGTTCCCCTGCGGGCCTGGCCCGCGAGGTCACGACCAGGCGCCCTGCCTTCTCCCTCACCCGCATGTCCAGACCGGTGACGACCGTGCACTGCCATTCGTCCCACGGCGAGTCCAGGCCGTCGACTATTACCAGTTCCCGCTCCCCGACGACGATCTCTTCGACCTGGTCCGCGCGGTACCACGCCACTCGCGCGAACTGCCGCCCGCGCACGTACGCCATCTCCCGGGCGCAGGCCGTCTTCCCTATTCCGGGCATGCCCGTGAGCAGCACCGCCGCATCTGATGCCCCCATCCGCGCCAGCGTGCCGACCCGCCCCGCGAATACGTCTTCCGCCTCCGGGGCGGCTGCGCCGCCGGGCCAGCTGTGAGTCTCCGCCAGTGCGGTGCCGGACCGGTCCACGGGCCCATCAGCCGCCGGCTGCGAGGTGGCGGGAACGCGGTGGCCCGAGGGGCCGGGCGGCGCCGGCGGAAACGGGGTGGTGGTGAACAGGACCGGGGAGGCAAGCCAGAGGGGGCGCAGCGGCGCCGAGGTGCGCAGGGCCTGAGCGACGGCCTCGGCGATTCGCGGCTCCCAGGGGCCGCGGGCGGTAGTGAACAGGCGGCCGTAGAGCTGCTCGGCGAGGTGGGAGGACAAGCTGTCGCCGATGGGGTAGCGCATCGCCAGGACAGTGCAGCCAAGCTGGGCGGCCAGGCGCGGAGCCAGGCCCTCCAGGACGGGCGCGTCCTGGGCATCGGGGAGGAGATCATCGGGCGGGTCCAGGTCAAGCAGCGAGAAGGCGGTGTCCGCGGCCGAGGAGCACCACGAAGCGGTCAGGAGCTTCAGACGCGGCCGGGCGGGACGGAGCAGTCCGGCCAGCTCGCTGGACCGGACGGGGCGAGGGGCGCCCTCCGCAGTCTCCAGCACGATCTCCCCTGGCCCGCCATGGCCGGCCAGGTGCACGATGTCCCACCCCCGGGGGTCGGCCAGGAGGACAGCGAGCCGCTCGGGTGACGTGCCGTACTGGACGACGTGCAACTCGACGGCCCCATGGCGGGCTGCCGCAAGCCGTTCCAAGGTGCGGCGCTCGCGGCGGAGGTCGAGTGCGGTCCCGCCAGAGGGAGCGCTGAACACGGCCAGCATCCGCAGCGGGCTTCCGCCGGGCTCCTTGGGGACCGGCGCGGCGCCGGGGACCTCGAATGCCAGCCGGACCGGCAGCAGGGCCAGCGGCTCGGCCATGCCAGGCGGGACCGCCAAGTCCAGCGGGTACCCCGGCAGCCAGGACGCCTCAGGGGGGACACGTACCCGGACGGTCGCGACCCCGGCGGCCGCGAGGCCGGCGAGGGCTGTCGCCACCGGGCCGAGGACGACCCCGCCGATCCACTCGCCGAGCGCGCGGATCAGGCGGGCCTCGTCGCTGCGGCGCCGGTCCGGGGCGGGCCGCCAGCGCAGCCACCCGTCCAGGTCGGCGAGGGCCTTGTACTCGGCCGCGGCCGGGTCAAGGGCGACAGAATGCTCAGCGAGAACGGTCCCGTCCCGGCCGGTCAGCCGCCACTGCCACGACGTGCGGTCCAGCGCGAAGCCATGCGCTTCCAGGAGGCAGTCCGGCGGAGGCTCCGCGGCCAGGGGCACCGGCTCATCGTTGTCGGACTCCTCGCCGAGCGCGCGCAGCACGTCCCTTAGCCGCTCCCGGTCCTGCCGGACGTCCGGGTGATCCTCGCCCGCGCGCCGGCTGTCGCCGGCCAGGGCGCGCTCGAGCTGGTCGCGGGCAGCCTCAAGTTCGCCGAGCTCCTTGTGCGTGTCTGCCAGCGCGATGCGGCAGGCTGTCACCCTGGCGTCATCGTCACCCACAGCCGCGACCAGGACAGCAAGGGTCTCCCCCAGTACCAGCCGTGACCGGGCAAGGTCACCCTCGCGCCGCAGCAGCCTGCCGAGGCTGATCCGCCCGACAGCCAGGTCCAGGTGGCCCGGTCCGACCTGCTCCTCGCCCTCAGCCAGCGCCTGCTCCAGCTGCTGCCGCGCGCCATGCAGGTCGCCGAGCCGCTCCAGCGCATGGGCAAGGCTGTGCCGGTTGCGGGCGACCGCCGGGTGACGGCTGCCGTAGGCGCTCGCAGCGAGGTCCACGGACTGCTCAAGGTAGCGGCACGCGGCTCCGGGATCGCTCTCGCCAAGCGCGCCCCCCAGGTGGAAATGAAGGTCGGCGCGCGTCCTGGCATCGGCCACCTGCTCCAGCGCAGCCCTGAAGAGCAGCACGGCGCGCTCGTCCCGGCCGCGGGCAGCGGCGTACTGGCCCAGCCGCATCAGGACGACGCCTCCGATCTGGCGCATCCGCCGGATCTCTCGCGCATGCTCGGCCAGCCGCTGGGCGTGGCCGGCCAGGTGCTCGTACATCGGCCACGACGCGGGCCGGCCGGGGTCGCGCAGCAACTCCAGCATGAGAACCCCCGCCGCCCAGGCACCGGGCCGTTGTCTGCCGGCCGCTCGCACGGCGTCTTGGACGGCGGCGTGCATCCGCACCAGCTCACCGTCATTCGACACGGCGACCAGCCCGAACTCATGCAGTTCCGCGACCGCCTCTGCCGCAGGTCCCAGAATCCGCCTAAGGCTCTCCGGGAATCTTGGCCTGTCCGCAATACCAGCAATGACCCACTCCAGCCTGAGCGGCTCGGCCGCGAGATACGACAGCAACTCCGCCAATTGCCAAGCGGGCCTGCTCAGCTGTCCTCGCGTGACAGAGAGCGGCCCGGACAGCGCCACCCCGGCCACTCGCCGCCGCTGGATCTCCCGCACATAGGCGCCCACCCCCATCGGCCGCCGTTCAAGGAATCCGCGCGCCAGCCGCAGCCCGACCGGATCGTCATCGAGCTCCGCCGCGAGTGCGTCGGCGTACGGGAGCATTTCCAGCCCGCAGACCGGTCCCAGATAGGCCATCGCCTGCGCCCGCGTCCAGCTCATCACCACCCCCTCATGCGCGGCCGCGACGGCCGCCATTCGCTACGACCAGCGGATGTCGCGAACCCGCAGGCCGGGGTAAGCGCCCTGGCATTCCCTGGGCGTGACAGCCTCCCAGGCCACTATCGGCCTCCGGCCGCTGCCAGTAAACCGCCTGCCCGGACTCGGTGCGCATGGCATCGCCCCGCCGGCAGCTACATCCAGGTCGCGTTGTGTTCACAGTCGCGCCGTGTGGCCCAGATCGTCGTCGGCCGGTACCACCGCTCGACCCGCCCGAGAGGTTCGCCGGGGGTGAGGTGGTGGCTGCCGCCCGGTGCCCCGTGGACGTATCCACCTATCCCCGGCGGCACGTGATCGTGGTCAAGCACGCTGGCGAGCGGCAGACGTTCTCAGTCCACGAGGTGGCCCACAACCATTTTGAATGGGTGGGCGGCCAGGGACATTACAAGCTTGGCTACGCCGCTGCCATCCGGCTCATGGCCGAGAAGGTGGCTAGGCGGGCATGACGACTACGGCGCACGCCCTTGGACATGGTCGACTGCCTGGCAGCTACGAGGAGCTGGTAGCAGCGAGGTAGGCCGCGTTCAGGCGCTCGCGAACGCTCGGTGATCGCGGTGAGATATCGGAGCCGAGGTGCGAGTGGCGAAGTTCGTGCATGAACTCTTGCCAGAGCGCGGGGCCGCCTTGTTCGAGCAGCTCGGCGCGAGCGTTCAGCGCGGAGCTCGTGGGCCGGTGGCGAAGTCCCCAGCTGCCGAGCTGCGCGAACACGGGTACGAGTTGGATCGCGGGTTCGGTCAGACTGTAGCGTGCCCGCTGGCCGGGTCTCGTGTCCTCGCGGGTGAGCAGTCCCGACTTGACGAGTCGCTTGAGTCGGTCGGCGAGAATATTTGAGGCGATCCCCTCGATTGAGTTGGCCTGCAGCTCCCGGAAATAGCGGCGGTCTCCGAAGACGATGTCGCGGAGGACGATCAGGCTCCAGCGATCGCCGAACGCCTCGATGGCGGCGTTGATCGGGCACTCCGACCGTGGCTGATTCGCTTCGCGCATACTGCTTGCAATCTACCACCGCCAGGTACTACCGTCTCGACGAGCGGTTGCAAACCACAAGCGGAAGGGGCCACGATGCTGAGGCAGGTCGCGGAGGGTGTGCTGATCCACCAGAGCGAGTTCTGCCAGAGCAACGCCGTTGTCGTGCAAGGCCAGGCTGGCGTGTTGCTCATCGATGCCGGGATATACGGCTCCGAAATGGCCTGCCTAGCGAACGACCTGTCCGATGCGGGCCAGACCGTTGTGGCGGGCTTCTCGACGCATCCTCATTGGGATCACGTGCTTTGGCACGCCAGGTTCGGCTCGGCGCCCCGTTACGGCACAGCCCGCTGCGCGGCTACTATCCGAGATCGGCTGTCGGGTCCGCATTGGAAGGACAGCATCGCCGGGTGGATACCGCCGGACATCGCCGAGCAGATATCGTGGGACCTGTTTGGCCTCATTACCGGTCTGCCCGCCGAAACTGCGCGGATTCCTTGGGATGGCCCTCAAGTCCGGATTATCGAGCATCAGGCGCATGCCGCGGGCCATGCGGCGCTGCTGATCGAGGAGCGCGGGGTTCTCGTCGCCGGCGACATGCTTTCTGATGCCTTGATTCCGATGCTTGACTTGAACGACGCCGCTGACCCGATCGAGGACTACCTCGCCGCGCTGCGGCTGATCGAGGGCGCGGCGGGCGACGTCGATGTCCTCGTCCCCGGCCACGGGTCCATCGGCGGAGCTGATCAGGTACGCGCACGGATCGACCAGGATCGTGCGTACGTGCAGGCCTTGCGTGACGCCGGTGCTCCTGACGACCCGCGGGTCGGCCCATCGGCCACGTTCGATTGGATGCCCGGCGTGCATGAACGGCAACTACAGCAGCTGCAAGTCGCTCCATGGGGTCGGAGATAGCGACCACCATGTCGGGCATCCGACGACGTCGGACCTAGCCCTCCAGTCATGACTTCTAACCTTCAGAACATCGCCGTGCGGCGGTCGGCGGCTGGCCGCGTAGGCATGGGGAAATCGTGCAGACAAGCCGTCATGCTCCCGTTTCCGACCAGTCGGGCCACAGCAGTGCCACCCCGCGGATCAAACCTGCACCATCCGGAAGGCTTGTGCACCGGTGCCGTTGCATGGGTACTGCTGCAACTGCACTCCGTCGGCGGTCGACGCGGCCGGGACGTCGAGGCACAGGCCGCTGTTGCGGGCCACGAACTTGTCGTAGCCGTTGCCGACCGGCATCGGCTGCCACTGCTGGTTGGTGCCTCCCCCGTACGACCAGGTCTGGATCTTGATTCCCGAGTCGGTGGCTGACGGTCCGCCGGTCACGTCCCAGACCTCGTTCTGCGCGGCAGCGTTGAGGTTCAGCACCTCGTAGTAGCCGCTACTGGTCGGCGTGAACTGCCAGATCTGGTTGGCGCCGCCATTGCAGGACCATTGCTCGACACTGGTGCCGTTGGCGGTGCTCTGGCCGGTGTCGTCTACGCATGAGCCGCTGTTCTGGTTGACCACTTTGTACCTGGCCGCGAATGACATGTTGTTGATGTTCCAGCCGCCGGCATCTTGGTTCAGGGTCAGTACCTGCTGGCCTGCCGACAGCGTGACGCTGGCCGTGACCGTGGTCCATGTCTGCCAACCGCCGGTCGCTGGAATGTTCACTGCCCCGCTCAGGTTATTTCCCGACGCATCCGAGAGGTGGAACGCGTCGGTCACACCGCCGGGAGACGAGACCCGGAAGGCCACGGTGTACGTCCCGGCGGAGGCCGCGCTAACCGTGTAGCGGAACCACTGCCCGCTGCCCGTCCAGCCAAGATCGTAGCCACCCCCCGAGTCCGGCGTCGTCTCAAGGTCGACGCCATCAGAACGGTAGCCGTTGGCGGTCCCGTTAACCGAGGCATTGTAGGCCTTGCCCTGACCACCCTGATCATAGTTCTCGGCCTCGACAATGCCCGGAACCGCGGCCGGGACTTCGCCGGGAATCTGCCAGTTATTGTTATTCAGCGTCGCGGTAAATCCGCTGGAGTTGTTGATGAACGGGGCCCCCCCGCTCGGCAACCCGGTCACGCTGTTGCCGGTAATAGTGGCCGATCCCGTGGGAGCCTGAAAGGTCGGAGCGATGACGATCCCGTTGCGCCAGGGAGAGATGATCGTGTTGTTCTGCACGATGCTACCTGCCGACTCAGCAATGCCGATGGCATCGTACAACGAGTTGATCACGGTGTTGCCCGTCAGGCTGACGTTGGTGACAGTACCAAGATGATTGCCGTCGCCGAGCGAAATCGCGGGCTGACCGTCGTTGTAACCGTTGCCTCCCGACCTCACGACGACGTTGCCCGACACTGTCGCGGAGAGCAGGTCGCTGCCGTTCTCGCCGAACCGGCCGATGCTTAGGCCGAGGTAGCGCGCCGTGTCACTGACGTAGTTGTCCTCCACCACGTGGCCACTGCCCCCGTAAATCCCGATGCCACTGCCTCCCCATGAAGCGATCAGGGTGTTATGCGTCACGGTGATATCGGACATCGAGTTGTAAAAAGTGCGTCCGCTGTCGGAGTCGTTATAGGCGACTGAGTTGATCGCCATCTCGTCGTCGCCCGTGCCCCGGACGAAGTTGTTAGTCGAAGTCAGGTTATTTCCGACGCTTCCGGCTACGTTGTTGAAATTGATTCCATCGGCCCAGATCGAGGTAAGCCGACAGTTCTTCACCGTTCCGCCGGTGCCAGACGCCCAGAAACCGGACAAGACATGCTGACTCCAGATGCTGTCCGCCATCCAGTTGGTGCCGGAGGTGTCCATGCCACCGCCAGCGCCGTCAAGCATGGCGCGGCTGGTGGCGTTGGAATCGAGATGAAAGTTCTCGACAGTGCATGAGGTGACGGAGAATATCGGACCCAGCCCGTTCTCCAGCGCGGTGTTGGGCAGCGGCACCTCGCGGTAGATGGTGCTATACCACATCCCCGCTCCTGCGATCGTGATCCCCTGCGCGTGCAGGCCGTCCGTACCCTTCAGGTAGAAAGTCCCTGCCGGAATCCAAAGGATCTTTCCCTGGGATTCCGCCTGGTCGATGCAGCTCTGGATGGCACCGGTGCTGTCCACCGCCTGGCTGTCGCCGGACCCGTTGGTCGGGGTGTTGTCGGCCACGGCCCCGCAGCTGGTGATGGAGATCGAATTGGCGGGCTGGGTCAACGGCGGGGGAGGGTTCTCCACGTCGACGACATCGATGTAGTAGAACGCCGCGGTGTTGGCCGCATCCTTGCGGAACTCGAACGTGCTGCCGGGAGCGATGGGGGCGCCGGCGACGAACGTGTGCGACTCGTCGAAGAAGACGCGAGGATTGCCGTCCGCCGGGTTCTGGTCGTTGCCGCCGTAGTTGTTATTACCCTCGTACAGCCAGGTCTGCTTCGAGTTGAGGTTCAGGGCCTGGCGGAAGGCACCATTGACATACAGGTCCAGCGTGGCGGTGATGCCGCCCCCCGACGGAGCGTCCGGGATGCTTTCACGGACATTGATCGCGGTGATCGGCTGGCCCGTGTTATTCGTCCACTTCACATCCTGGCCGGTGCCGGTGAGCTGGACATACGCGTGGCCGGACGCTTCGAGCGGCGCGCTTGAGAATTGGTCTGTCGGCGCCGAGGTCAGCGAAACTTTGGAGGCACCTCCGCCGAGCGTCCCGGCCTCGGCTTCGTAGCTGGTGAACGGCGTCGCCGCCCCGGCAGCGCTGGCGGCGGTGGCAGCACCGGCGGCGGTGGCCACGCTCAAGGCCGGGGCCGCTACCGCCACGAGGGCCGAGCTCATGAGCAATGCCGTGACGCCCGCACTGAGACGACGTCGGCCGGTGAGCTTCGCCTTACTTCTCATCATGTCCCTTCCTGGGACTTATTGGCAGGCCTGTCCATACACGAGACCGTTCGCCCGGGCATTACGGGCGGCAAGGGCACCGGGTTCAACGCTTTCGCCGTTAAGTGCGGCACCTTTCCAGGACCAGAAGGACGGCGTTGATTTTCTCCCGTGTATGCTGGTCAGAGCTAGACATCCGGAAGGACTTTCGACGATGGCGGGCGCGGCGGGGTGCCACGCGGAACCACGACCGGATCCTCGCGATCGCGCGCGAAGCGACATGCACGGTCTACGCCAACGTCATCCTCGATATCATCGGCACCCGCGTGCCTACCGCACAACGTGCAGGCGCTGGCGCCCGGCGGTCGGCTCGTCGTCATCGGCATGCAAGGCGGCAGCACAGCGCGCGCCGCGGTGATGGCCTTGAGCACGCCGTTCAGCTCGGCTGGGACCTGCCCGGTTCCGCCGGAGAGCAGGTGCCGGGCACGGCGGGCCAGGCTGCACCGGGCGCAGCGCCCCTGCTCACAGAGCTTGTCCTCGATGCCCGCGCTCACCGCCCAGCTCGCCGAAGCCAGGCGCCGCTACCGCGAGGAGAACGCCGAACTGCGCCGCGCTCTGGAAGCCGCACACGGGGAGAACCTGCTGCTGCGCCGCGCCCTTGGCCACCAGCCCGCCGGACCCGTCCCATCTGCCGGCCAGCCCGGCACGCCCCCCGATCGCTGACCTCCCGCTCACACGCCAGCAAGCAGCACCAGCGGCTAATCCGGCCAAGATCGCGCACGTCCACGTCAGCGATCCGCCGCCGGCCGAGATCACCCCACGGCCGCTCGCAACGCTCCCGTCACGGACGCGTCCGTGACGGCCATGACCTGGGAATATACAGATTTTGATCTTGAAAACCCCGAATAACGGAGGACTACTGGAAGGGCCGTTCTACCGGCTGGAGGCCGAGGGATTCGACTGCGTGCTCGCCGACGCCCGGCAGGTCAGGCACCTGCCCGGCCGCCCCAAGTACGACCCGGGCGACCCTGAGTGGCTGGCGGCCTGCTTCGAGCGCGGCGCGGTCACCCCGTGTTTCGTGGCGGCCCCGGAGTTCCGGGTGATCCGGCTGCACACCCGCTACCGGCGGGACCTGAGCGAGGAACGCACCCGGGAGAAGCAGCGCGCGGAGAAGCTGCTGGAATCGGCGGCGATCAAGCTCTCCTCGGTGGTCACCGACCTGCACGGGGTGACCGGCCGGGACATCATGGACCACCTCATCGCCGGGGAGCGCAGCCCGAAGGCGCTGGCCCAGCTCGCCCGCGCCCGGACCCGCCGCAAGATCGCCCAGCTGGAGGAGGCACTGGAGGGCGCTCCGCCGGCGCTGCCGCGCGCCAGGCTGACGTCCCATTTTCGGGTCAGCTAGGTGAAGGAGAGGGAGTGGATGTTCCAGCCGGCGTTGTCCTGGTAGATGGTCAGGGTCTGCTGGCCGGCGGGGAGCGTGACGCTGACCGTCACCGTGGTCCAGGCCTGCCAGCCGCCCGTGGCGGGGGCGTCGACCGCTCCGGTCAGGCTGGCCCCGGACGAATCAGTCATGTGCAGGGCGTCGGTCACGCCGTTGGGCGAGGCCAGCCGCAGGCTCACCGTGTAGGTCCCGGCCTTGGCGGCGTTGACGGCGTACCGGAACCACTGGCCGGTCCCCGTCCAGCCGAGGTCATAGCCGCAGCCGGTGTCGGAGCAGGTCTCGAGGTCGACGCCGTCGGGCCGGTAGCTGTTGGCGGTGCCGCTGACCGCGGCGACGCTGTAGGCCACCCCCTGGCCGCCGGTGTCGTAGTTAGCCGCCTGCACCGTGCCCGGCACGGCAGCGGCGGTGCCCCCGTAAGGCCCCTCGGTGCCGAGGGAGATGTCGTCGATGTAGCCGCGGTAGTTGCCGCTGCCGCCGGGCTGGTCGTAGCCGAGGTCGATGCGCAGCGGGGTTTTGCCCGCGGCGACGGCACCGATATTTGCAGTGACGTAGTTCCACTGGCCGACGGTCAGTTGGCCGCACTGGTGCGCGGGGTGCAGCTGGTTGCCGTTCTGGTCGACGGAGCCGAGGTTGCGCAGCGCGGCGCCGTCGCTGAAGATCATGTCGAGGGCGACGCACGTGCTGTTGATCGAATTCTGGGGGTAGATCCAGTAGGAGAGCGTGGTGTTCGCGTCTATGGCCGGGGGGTGGGCCGAGGTGTCGAATAGCTTCAGATACGCGTAGTCGGTGGCGGCTCCGGCTGCGTCGCCGGCATACATCAGGGCCGTGGTCCCGGAGTGCGCGATCTCCTGCCGCATGCTGCTCTCCGGGCCGGTCAGGCCGTACCCGGGATAGGGGTTGACGTTGCTGATCCCGCCGCTTTGCCCGCCACCGGTGTCAACCCAGTCGGCCCAGTCGGGATCGGGCTGCCCGGTCTCGAAGCCGGTGCCGGTGAACGGCGCCTGGGCGCTGGGGCGCAGCGGGGCGGTGGCCAGGCCGATCGACGTGTCGGCGGCGCCGTAGTACATGTACCACTGGCCGTTGTGGAACAGGATCGAATTCATGAACTCGGTGTTCGCGGTGCGGCCGTTGATCTCGTACGGCTCCGCCGGGCTCAGCGCCGCCTCGGTGAGCTGTCCCAGCTGCTGAGTCAGGTCGGTGGCGGAGAACTCAACTTCGCTGATGCCGTAGTACCAGCGGCCGTGGGCCATCAGGGTGCCGGCCACGAACATCAGGATGTTGTGGTTGACCGGGCCGTTCTGGACGGTCTGGTAGTTGGTGACCGTCACGCCGATCTCCCACGGGGAGTAGTTAGCGGGGAAGTGCATGTCGAACGGGGTGTTGTTGGTCCAGTGCAGCATGTCAGTGGAGTAGGCGATGAAGCGGCCCTTGGCGGGGTCAGCGTCACCGTAATACATGACGTATCTGGGACCGTACTGGGTGTTGAGCAGGACGGGGGTGTCGTTGCCGTTGGTGACCACCGCGGGGTCGTAGTTGGTCTGCACGATCGGCACCGCGGTGCTCCAGTGGACCAGATCGGTGGAGGTGGTTTCCATGATGGTCTGGGGCGGGTTGATGCCCCAGTGGTAGCCGGAGATGAAGCTGTAGTACGTGCCGTTGAGCTCGTAGAGGCGCGGATCGGTAACACCGCCGGACTCGTACGGCAGCACATTGTTCGTGATCACCGGATTTTGGGAGTTCCGGGTGAAGTTCAGCCCGTCGGTGCTGGTCGCGAGCCCGATCTGGTCCGGGCCGCCGCCGTCTGCGCGGTAGAGCATGTTGAACTGGCCATTGCGGTACACAACGCCCGGGTTGAGCACGTGCAATGATTCCCAGCTGTTGCTCGGGTCCGCGGACAGAACCGGACTCGGATTCGGCTGAGGCTGCCGGGTGAACGGGCCGATCGCCCAGTCCGGCAGGTTGGAGGCCGTGTAGTCCGAGGCACTTGCGACCGTGGCGGGCGCTGCGAAGAGCGCTCCGGCGATCAAGCCGAGAAGTCCGAGGACCAGAGCGGCCCTCCGGTGCGCGGACCTGAGGGATCTTGCTCGCCATGGATGCACCGAATTCTCCTTGATCCGCTGTAAGGGGACTGGGGAGCCGTGACCACCGTGCGGGATGATGACCTTCGCTTCGTGGAACCATGTCCATGGTCGCTTAGGAGTAAAGGGTGTTCGGGTCGAAGCGGATCAGGATGCCAGCGTCGTCGTAGTTGCCCGGTGGCCGCACGGTGACACAGCTTCTGTGGGCTGACTGTAGGCCGGGGCGATCCGGTACCCGCAACCCCCCGTTTGCGGATGCCGGGGGGGACGGACAGGACCATTTTCACGCCGCACGGCGTCCCGGAGGGCACCAGCGACTATTCATCACGCCCAGTGCGCTGAGTGACGGTCCTGGATTGGATCTTTGCGGCGCCGGTCCCTGCGTGTCGGCTTGATCGCGGCCGGGATGTCCTGATCATGGTGGTCTGTGACTGGACTGCTGCCTCCTGCTGCCGGGTGCGCCGGGTGCGCCGGGTGCGCTGCCCGGGATGCGGTGATCGCGGAGCAGGGGCGGGTGCTGGGCGAGCTGGGCCGGGCGGTGGCGGAGCTGCGGGCCGAGGTCGCGGATCTGCGGCGCCGGCTGGGGCGGAACAGCGGTAACTCCTCGATGCCGCCGTCGGCGGATGACCAGCCGGGGAAGGTGCCGCCGAGGCGGGCGGCACGCGGCACGGGCAGCGGCCGGGGGCGCGGGAAGCAGCCGGGAGCTGCGGGAGCGTCGATGGCCTGGGCCGGGCCGGATGGTGATACTGCCGGGGCACGCACGGCGATGCGCTGCCGTCCTTGGAAC